>WNFW01001967.1_pt1 | contig 13976 bp, 13 predicted proteins | sample 5400131 | NCBI WGS metagenome assembly WNFW01 (sample SAMN13153362, study PRJNA577476) | soil metagenome | isolation source: 20 cm soil or saprolite under grassland replicate 1 | place: USA:California | collected 2016-06-15 | reverse complement strand
CGGCCTCGGCGACGACGCACCTCGCGCGGGCTACCGCCTCTTTCGGACCGAAGGCGCGCGCCGCGCTTCGCAGGAGAGCCTTCGCTCGAACGAGGTCGCCGAGCTGCGCCATCGCAATGCCTCGAAGCGCGAGAGCAGGCGCATCGTCGCGCAGGGCGACCCGCTTCAATGCGCCGAGGGGATCACCCGCCGCGAGCGCACGCGCCGCGGCCGTGATCAGCGAGTCCATCGGAATCCCGACACACTTGTCACTCCCACCCCTTCGATGCCCGATCCTAATCTATCTCACGACCACCAATCAGCAAGTCGTATCGCGAACGCTACGAACGACGAAGCACGGAGAAGAACGATGACGAAACACATGACCGGAACACGTGAAGAATGGCTGGCAGCGCGGATCGAGCTGCTTGAGGCAGAGAAGGAGCTGACGCGGCGCAGCGACCAGCTGGCGCGGCGGCGGCAGGCGCTGCCGTGGGTCCGGGTCGACAAGGAATATCGATTCGAGACCGATGAAGGGAGCGCCTCGCTTAAAGACCTCTTCAGAGGGCGCTCGCAGCTCCTTGTCTACCACTTCATGTTCGGGCCCGACTACAAAGCCGGGTGTCCGTCCTGCTCGGCGATCGCGGACGGGTTCAACGGCATCGCCGTCCATCTGGCGAACCACGATGTCACGCTGTCGGCGGTGTCGCTGGCGCCGCTCGCCAAGCTGCAGGCGTTCAAGCGGCGGATGGGGTGGACGTTTCCCTGGGCGTCCTCGCTCGGCGGCGACTTCAACTTCGACTTCAACGTCTCGGTCACCGAGCGGCAACAGCGCGAGGGCGGCGTCGAATACAACTACGAGCGCAGTGGCCACGCGCTGGACGCCAAGCCGGAAACCGCCGCCGAGGGGCCCGTGGCCGAGATCGCGGCCATGACCGGAACCGACGCGGCCGCGTTCATGCGCGAGAGGCCGGGCATGAGCGCCTTCGTGCTCGAGGACGGCGTCGTCTACCACGCCTATTCCACCTATGCGCGCGGACTGGACGGCCTCTGGGGCATGTACCAGTGGCTCGACCGCGCCCCCAAGGGGCGCAACGAGACGGGCCCCTGGTGGCGCCACCACGACAAGTACGACAAGCGCTGAGCCAAGTCTTTTGAGTCTAGCCGGCGCTGGCGCGCGCCGTACCGATCGTGGTCGGTGTGGTCGTCCTGATCGCCGGCTCCCTCCAGCTAACCGCGTGGAAGGCGCGTCGCCTTGCCTGCTATCGGGAGGCACCCGGGCGCGGCCGCACGCTGCCGGCTGACGCCGGCACGGCCTGGCGACACGGCCTGCGCCTCGGCCTCCACTGCAGCCGCTGCTGTGCCGGTCTGATGGCGATCCTCCTGGTCATCGGGGTCATGGACCTTCGCGCGATGGCCGTCGTGGCGGCAGCCATCACCGTCGAACGTCTCGCACCGGCCGGTGAGCGCGTCGCGCAAGCCATCGGGGCCGTCGTCGTCGGGGCAGGGTTGTTTCTGATCGCGCGAGCAGCCGGGCTCGGATGACGCACCCGCATCGCGCACCTGAACTTCGCCCACGTGCGCGCCGGGGACCTTAGATCAGGGTGGGCCGCACGTGCGGGCCATGACAGAGATCAGAGATGCTCGGCCGGAATGACAGGACGGGTTCACCGGATCGATTGGATCGCGGCGCCGAGCATCTTGCTGGGATGATCGAGCGTGCCGGTCTGCACGATCACCGCGAGCGCATCGATGCCGTTTTCGGCCAATCCCGCGGTCGGCACGCTGAAGGAATGCTCGGCACCGTTCCATTCGCCCAGCCGCAACCAGCGGCGGACCACGTTGTGATAGACGATGGTGTGCCCGCCGTTCTCGCCGCGGCCGATCGCAACCGGAACTGCCTTGGCGAGTTCGCACAACCAGACTTCGCCGCCGGCGGGTGCGTTGGCGCCGGGCGCGACCGTCACCTCGAACCGATCTGCGGAAACCGCGAGCTTCACCGGTACGGAGAGGGTCGACGAATCGGCCTGCGTCGCGAGGATCGCCGCATCGATCGCGTCCTTGTCGCTGCCCAGCGCATGCACCGCACCGTTGATCACGGCCTGCGGCGTGTAGACTTCGCGATCGCCCCGGACCCGGGCGTAGCCGCGCTGGCGGGCGGTGTGGTCCGGGTTGGCGAGCGTGTCCTTCCAGCCGAGGTAATCCCAGTAATCGATGGGCAGGCTCAGGGCCACGATCGCGGGATCGCGCGCCAATTCGCCCAGCAGGCGATCGGCGGGCGGACACGAGGAGCAGCCCTGGCTGGTGAAGAGCTCAACCACCGCGCGGGGCTCGGCGTGCGCACAAACGATCGCAGCCGAAACGGCGATCGCCAATGCGGCCGGGAATGCGACGCGGCGCTGCATCCGACTTCTCCGCTCACCCGATTCGGCCTGCCCCGAGGCCCCGGCCGAACACTTAAGGTGCCGAGCGCCAGCGAAGCCACTCAATTCGCGGTGAGCGGGCGGTGAGGCCGCATCGATTCCACTCGTGGCGGAGGCTCATGCGGCGAGACGCCGGAGCACGTAGTGCAGGATGCCGCCGTTCTTGAAATAATCGAGCTCTTCCAGCGTATCGATGCGCGCGATCAGCGGCACGCGCTTGAGCGAGCCGTCGGCCCCGACGATTTCCGCGATCAGGCGCTGATGCGGTTTGAGCTCGCCGGTGATGCCCCGGATCGTCACCGTCTCGTCGCCCCTGATGCCGAGCGATTGCCACGAGGAGCCCTCCTCGAACACCAGCGGCAGCACCCCCATGCCGACCAGATTCGAGCGGTGAATGCGCTCGAACGATTGGGCGATGACCGCGCGGATGCCGAGCAGCGCCGTGCCTTTGGCGGCCCAGTCGCGCGAGGAGCCGGTGCCGTATTCTCTGCCGGCGAAGACCACCAGCGGCACCTTTTCCTGCTTATAGCGCATCGCCGCGTCGTAGATCGGCATCTGCTGTTTCGAGGGATAGTGCGCCGTTACGCCGCCTTCCACCCCGCGCACCATCTGGTTCTTGATGCGGATATTGGCGAACGTGCCGCGCATCATGACCTCGTGATTGCCGCGCCGCGTGCCGTATTGATTGAAGTCGAGCGGCTTGACGTTGTGGGCCATCAGATATTTTCCGGCCGGCGAGTCCGGTTTGATCGATCCGGCCGGCGAGATGTGGTCGGTCGTGATCGAATCGAGGAACAGGCCGAGAATGCGCGCGTCGACGATATCGGTGAGCGGCACCGGGCCGCGGCCCATGCCGGAAAAATACGGCGGGTTCTGCACGTAGGTGGACTTGGGATCCCACGCGTAGGTGACCCCGCCCGTGATTCCGATCCGGCGCCAATTGGCATCGCCCTTGAACACGTCGGCATATTTGCGGGTGAACATGCCCTTGTTGATGATTTTCCGGATCACCGCCGTGATTTCGCGGCTCGACGGCCAGATGTCCTTGAGGAACACCGGCTTGCCCTTGGCATCGCTGCCGAGCGGCGATTTCAGCAGATCGAGCTGCATGGAGCCGGCGAGCCCATAGGCGACCACGAGCGGCGGAGAGGCGAGATAGTTCGCCCGCACGTCGGCATTGACGCGCCCCTCGAAATTGCGGTTGCCGGACAGTACGGCGGCGGCGACGAGATCCTGATCGTTGACCGCCTTGGAGATCTCCGGCGGCAGCGGCCCCGAATTGCCGATGCAGGTGGTGCAGCCGAAGCCGACCAGGTTGAAGCCGAGCTGGTCGAGCTCTTTCTGCAAGCCGGATTTGGCGAGATATTCGGCGACGACCTGCGAGCCGGGCGCGAGCGAAGTCTTGACCCAGGGCTTGGGCTTGAGCCCTTTCTCGTTGGCGTTCCTGGCCAACAGCCCGGCGCCGACCATCACGCTCGGATTGGACGTGTTGGTGCACGAGGTGATCGCCGCAATGACGACGTCGCCGTGCCCGAGGTCGTGGTCGCGTCGCTCGACCGGTACGCGCTTGCCCAATTCGCCCGCCTTGCCGAACTCCTTGTCCATGGCCTGCGCGAATCCCGCCTTCACCTCCTTGAGGAGCACGCGATCCTGCGGCCGCTTGGGACCGGCGAGCGAGGGCTGGACGGTGGCGAGATCGAGCTTGAGCATCTCGGTGAACACCGGATCCGACGTGCCCTTCTGGCGCAGCAGCCCCTGCGCCTTGGCGTAGGCTTTCACCAGACCCACGGTTGCGGCCGGACGGCCGGTATTCTCCAGATAGCGCAGCGTATCCTCGTCGATCGGAAAGAACCCGCAGGTCGCGCCGTATTCGGGCGACATGTTGCCGATCGTGGCGCGGTCCTCGACCGAGAGATGATCGAGCCCCGGCCCGCAGAACTCGACGAACTTGCCGACCACGCCGTGCCTGCGCAGCATCTGCGTCACGGTCAGCACGAGGTCGGTCGCGGTCACGCCCTCCTTGAGCTTGCCGGTGACCCGGAACCCGATCACTTCGGGCAACAGCATCGACATCGGCTGGCCGAGCATGGCGGCCTCGGCCTCGATGCCGCCGACGCCCCAGCCCAGCACGCTCAGGCCGTTGACCATGGTGGTGTGGGAATCGGTGCCGATGACCGTGTCCGGATAGGCCACTTCGACGGTGGCGGCGCGGCCGTCGATCTTCAGCTTCTGCTTGCGGGTAAAGACGGTGCGCGACAGATATTCGAGATTGACCTGGTGGCAGATGCCGGTGCCCGGCGGCACCACCCGGAAATTCTCGAACGAGCGCTGCGCCCATTTCAGGAATCGGTAGCGTTCCTGATTCTGCTTGTATTCCTCCTCCACGTTCTTCTTGAACGCCGCAGGCGAGCCGAAGAAATTGACGATCACCGAGTGATCGATGACGAGATCGACCGGAACCAGCGGATTGATCTTGTTGGGATCGCCGCCGAGATGGCGCATGGCGTCGCGCATGGCGGCCAGATCGACCACGGCCGGCACGCCGGTGAAATCCTGCATCAGCACCCGCGCCGGACGAAACGCGATCTCGCGCTCGGAACTGCGCTTTTTCAGCCAGGCCGCGACCGCCTTGATGTCGTCCTTGGTGACCGAGCGGCCATCCTCGTTGCGCAGCAGATTCTCCAGCAGCACCTTCATGCAGAACGGCAGCCGGGAAATACCCCTGAGCCCCCGCTTCTCCGCGGCCGGAAGACTGTAATAGACGTAGGTCCTGCTGCCGACCTTCAAGGTCTTGCGGGATTGAAAGCTGTCGAGCGAACTCATGATTCCGGTTCCATCCGATCGGGCGCACACCGGGGATGGTGGCGCGAAGACGAGGTGGCGAGCGCACGCGCCCTGACCGGATGCGCGGCCAACTGGGCGGTTTATAGAACTTCTTGCGTTATGGGGGAGCACGTTTTTGACATGATCGCGCAGCACGGCCTGCTCGTGTCCGGCACGCCGGCCGGCAGTCTGCCGGTAAGGTACTGAATTGATGCGACTTTCCGGGTCCGAGCTGGAATGCGTCCGGGGCGGAAAACGCGTGTTCGCCAACATCGGCTTTGCGGTGGGGGCCGGCGAAGCGTTGCTGCTGCTGGGCCCGAACGGGGCGGGCAAATCCTCGCTGCTGCGCATGGTCGCCGGGTTGCTGCGGCCCGCGGCAGGAAGCCTCGAGCTTGCGGGCGCGAATTGTGACCGCAGCCTCGCCGAGCAGGCGCATTATCTCGGGCATCTCGATCCGCTGAAATCCTCGCTCAGCGTCGGCGAAAATCTGCGGTTCTGGACGCGCTTTCTCGGGGGCGGTCGCGGCGAGGGGCCGGACGAAGCGCTCCGGGTGGTCGGGCTCGAGCGGGTCGGCGACCTGCCGGCCGGCTATCTCTCGGCCGGGCAGCGGCGGCGGCTCTCGATCGCGCGGCTCGTGGCGGTCGAGCGGCCGATCTGGCTGCTCGACGAACCGGCAAGCGTGCTCGATGCCGACGGGCAGGCGCTGCTCGGCGAGGTGATGCGCCGGCACCTCGCCGCGGACGGCCTGATCCTGGCCGCAACCCATGCTCCGCTCGGGCTCGATCCCGCCCGGGAGCTGCGCTTGGGGGCGGTGCTTCCGTGATTGCTCATGCCTCTCAACTCGCTCGCTTCACCTCTCCCGCTTGCGGGGGAGGTCGGCTGGCGCGCTTTGCGCGGCAGCCGGGAGGGGGTCTTTCGGCGCATCGCCACTACGCGGCCCCCTCCCCACCCCTCCCCCGCAAGCGGGGGAGGGGTGCGCCTGCGGCTGTGCCTGCGAGCTGGCGCCCATGACCGCGCTCGCCGCGCTGCTTCTCCGCGACATGCGGCTCGCCGTGCGGGTCGGCGGCGGCGCGCTGATGGGCGTGCTGTTCTTCCTGCTGGTCGTCACCATGGTGCCGTTCGGGGTCGGCCCGGATCTCAAGCTGCTCGCCCGCATCGGCCCGGCGATCCTGTGGATCGGCGCGCTGCTCGCCACCTTGCTGGGTCTCGACCGGCTGCTCGCGGCCGATCACGACGACGGTTCGCTCGACCTCATCCTCATGGGCCATGCGCCGCTCGAGCTCGCGGTCGCCGCCAAGGCGCTGGCCCATTGGTTGACCACCGGCCTGCCGCTGGTGATCGCGGCACCGCTCTTCGGGATTTTCCTCAACATCGATGGGTCGGCCATCGCCGTCGTGGCGCTCACGCTGCTGGTGGGCACGCCGTCGCTGACCTTCATCGGATTGATCGGCGCGGCGCTCGCGGTCGCGTTAGAGCGCGGCGGCTTGCTGCTGCCCGTCCTGGTGCTGCCGCTCACGGTGCCCGTGCTCATCTTCGGCATCGCCGCGGGCGATGCCGCGATCCTCAACGCGGCGCCGTTCGGGGCCCCGTTCCTCATTCTCATCGCGCTCACCCTGACGAGCGTCGTCATCGGCCCGGTCGCGGCGGCGGCGGTGCTCCGCCACGGCCTGGACTAAAGCCCGGGACCATGGCGCTCGGCCGCATTGCGCCGGTTGTTCGTGCTCGGATATGAGGCTCCCATGGAATGGATCGCGCTTGCCAATCCGTCGCGGTTCCTGGCGCTGGCCGAACGGCTGCTGCCCTGGCTCGCGGCCGCGACCGCGCTCGCCTTCGCGGCCGGGCTCTACGCGGCGTTCTTCGTCGCGCCGGAGGATTATCAGCAGGGCGCGACCGTGCGCATCATGTTCATCCATGTTCCGGGCGCCTGGCTCGGGATGCTGGGCTGGGCGATCATGAGCGTCGCGGCGCTCGGCACTTTGGTGTGGCGGCACCCGCTCGCCGACGTCGCGCTCAAGACCGCGGCGCCGATCGGCGCGGCCTTCACGTTCGTGTGCCTCGTCACCGGCGCGCTGTGGGGCCGGCCGATGTGGGGCACCTACTGGGTATGGGACGCGCGGCTCACTTCGGTGCTGGTGCTGTTCCTGATGTATCTCGGCCTCATCGCGCTCTGGCGCGCCATCGAGGATCCCGCGCGGGCGGCGCGCGCCGCGGCCGTGCTCACGCTCGTGGGCGCCGTCAACCTGCCGATCATCAAATTCTCGGTCGATTGGTGGAGCACGCTGCACCAACCCGCATCCGTGTTCCGAGTCGGCGGCTCGAGCATCCACCCTGCGATCCTCGCGCCGCTGCTGGTCATGGCGCTGGCGTTCACGCTGCTGTTCGCGACGCTCTATGTCTCGGCCATGCGCAACGAGATCCTGCGCCGGCGGGTGCGCACCCTGCGCCTGCTGCAGGTCCATGCGGCACAAGGGGCCTGACATGAACTTCGGGCCTTACGCGGCATTCATCCTCGCCGCCTATTCGCTCACGACCGCGGTCGTGGTCGCGTTGATCCTGTGGGTGCTCCTCGACTATCGCGTGCAGCGAAAGCTCCTCGCCGACCTCGAAGCGCGCGGCGTGACGCGCCGGTCCGAGCCGCCGCGCTAGGAATTTTCCTCATGACGCAAATGCCGCAAGAAACCGACGCGCCCCGCCGCAACCGCCTGGTGCTGCTGTTGCCGCTGATTTTTTTTCTGGCGCTCGCGGCGCTGTTCCTGATCCGGCTCGGCTCGGGCGATCCCAACCGCATTCCGTCCGCCCTGATCGGGCGGCCGGCGCCGATGACGAGCTTGCCGCCGGTGCCCGGCCTCGAGCGCGACGGCAAGCCGCTGCCCGGGCTCGATCCGGCCGAGTTCCAGGGCCGGGTCAGCCTGGTCAACGTCTGGGCTTCCTGGTGCGTGCCGTGTCACGACGAAGTGGCGTTCCTGCAGCAGCTGGCGCAGGATCCCCGCATCCGCCTCGTCGGCATCGATTACAAGGATCAGCCCGACAACGCCCGCCGGTTTCTCAACCGCTACGGCAATCCGTTCGCGGCGTCGGGCGTCGACGCGAACGGCCGCGCCGCGATCGAATGGGGCGTCTACGGCGTGCCGGAGACGTTCGTGGTCGGCCGCGACGGCCGCATCGCCTATAAGCTCGTCGGCCCGATCAATGCCGAGAATTTCGAGCGCGTGCTGCTGCCCGAGCTGCACAAGGCGCTGGGCGGCGGGTGAGCTGACATACGAGGCGCGAAAAACCTCTGCCGGCGGCTCACGTTGCCGGCGATTTTGTAACGGCAAAGCGGACCATACCGACAGCAGGCGCGACTTCCGAGAAGTGCCCAAGAGGCGACGTGCGCGATAGCGGCGCAACCCCGGTGCGGATCGAATCCCCGATATCGATTGAAGGTTAAAGAGTAAGAGCGGCGTCCATTTGCGGCAATTTGCCGCTTTTACAACGCAAACAGGCGTGCACCTCGCGCCGCCTCCGTGTTATGGCTCCTTCCGGTCCGACCTGCATGCATCTTGCGATGCGTATTCCTGGCCCGCTTACAATTCTTCTCGTTGTGCTTGTCTCGACTGTTCTGGACGCGGGGGCCGGCGGCGCCTCGCCGGAGCGCGACAAGGCGTCGCCGCCCGAAGCCAAAGTGGCGGCCATCCCCGAGATCGAGTTTTATCTAGCCCGTGGCGACGCGAATGCCTGTGGGCGGGGCTGCAACGAATGGATTGCGGCGGAAGGCAAAATCGACCTCAGCGCCGCTCAACGCCTCCGCCGACTCTTGATCAAGCTGGGGGCCCGTCGACCCCCAATCTATTTTCATTCACCGGGAGGCTCAGTAGTCGGCTCGATTGCACTTGGTCGGCTCGTCCGTGATCGAAAGTTGGAGGCCGGTGTTGCGCGCACTGTTCCATTCGGCTGCGACCGCGACAAACCGTGGGAAAAATCATGCGAGGCGCAGAAACGCTCCGGACAGGAGCTCAGGTCGGAATTCGACCCGAGCAGTGCCATGTGCAATTCGGCCTGCGTCTATGCTCTGGCCGGGGGTGTCCTCCGAGTCATTCCGCCCGGGATAAAACTCGGTATTCATGACGTGGCGCTTGGTTCGCCAAGGGGGCCGCTCCCGGGCGCCGTTTCCGTGAAGGCAAAGAGGTTAGTCTATCTCCAGATCCAGGAATATCTCCGGGACATGGGAATCGACCAGGCGCTGTTTACGGCGGCTGTGGCCGTTCCGAACAATTCGAAGAGGTTCCTTGAACGGGAAGAACTCGTGCGCTTCGGAATAGATCGCAGGGAGTTTGGCGAAACCTCGTGGCGGTTCGTCGAACATCCCAGGCCTGCAATGTCGAAGAGATTTTTTGTGCGGGGCGGCAACGAGCAGCCACTGTATCTCAACGGCTTCGTGACTCTCGATTGCGCATCGAGGCAAGAACTCCGTGTCGTGCTTGCACGGGAACCTGTTGCTTCCGACGCCTCAGCCGAGCGGCCGTCCTCGATCAGCATCGGCGGACACCGCATCGAGCTCCCACACCAAACCTCCTCTCATGACTTCTATGCACGGTCGGCCCGGCTGGCCGGACACTCGCTCGATGCGGTCGGGGACAACACAAAATTCGAGGTTGCCGGAATCGGTCTGGCCCGAGCCGACGAACCGGCTAGGGACATGACCCTGACCATGGATGGATTTTCGCGCGCATACGCCAAGCTGCAAGGCAGTTGCGAGGAAGCTCCGCCGCCTGGGCAGCTGACGGTCGGCACATCGAACTACAACCCGAGCACCAATCCGAACTGCCGACCGGGAGGGGATCAGCTGCAGTGCTTGCAAGGAGTATCGGGCTTACGGTCTTCCGTACAATCTCCGCCCGCCAACGTACTTCCTTCGGTACCGTCCGCCAATGTGGTCCACACGGTTCCGATAAGACCAGACCAGACACGCACGACCGGGAACAAGCCCGAGCCGAAACAAAGCGCCGCCAAGCCATCCAATCCAGTGCAGACAGTCGAATTGACCCGAGCTGTTCCGATCGACCACAAGCTTCGGATCGATTTTATATACGCGATCAATCCAGATTGCTCGTCGATTGGATTAGCGAGCGTGCGCGTGATCGGGCAGCCTGACCATGGCAACATCGCGGTCGAGAACGGCACGGGATACTCGAATTTTCCTCCAGAGAACCAACGATATGAATGCAACAAACGCAAATCGGAAGGGATTTCTATCGTTTATGAACCTCACCCGGGGTTTACGGGTGCCGATTCGATCACGCTTGATATCATCTTTCCCCATGGACTGGAGACGAAACGCCATTATTCGATCGAGGTGAAATAACGCCGGATATTCGCATGACGTCGCAAGAACGAGAGCCCGTTAAGGGTAGATCGCGTCGATTTCGTCATTTCTGCGATATGTCCGATTGACAGGCAATTTCGGAAATGCCGGTTCGCCGTTGATGAAGTCTTAGTCGTCGCCACCCGGCGAGGAAGCCTGCGGGTTGGCCTCGTAGCGCGTCAGCAGCGGATATTGCAGCGCTGCGAACAGCAGCGTCAGCGGCATCACGCCGAACACCTTGAAGGCCACCCAGACATCGGTGGATTGCGTGCGCCAGACGATCTCGTTGGCGAGCGCGAGCGCGAAGAAGAACAGCGCCCAGCGCAAGGTGAGCCTGCGCCAGCCCTCCTGCGTGAGATGGAACATCTCTCCGAACAAGACGGCGAGCAGCGGCTTGCCGGCCGCAAGCCCGCCCAGGAGGATCGCCCCGAACAAAGTGTAGATGATGGTGGGCTTGAGCTTGATGAACAGCGCATCGTGCAGCACCAGGGTGAGGCCGCCGAACACGATGACGACGACGGTCGACATCAGCGCCATCAGCGGCACGCGCCGGGTCAGCCAATAGGAAACCGCGAACGCCACGATCGCGGCCGCCATGAACGCTGCGGTCGCGGCAAAAATGCCCCAGCGCGAATTCGCGACGAAGAACAGGATCAGGGGACCGAGGTCGAGCACGAGCTTGAGCAGCGGATGGATGGGCGGCCTGGCCGACGCCTGCGCAAAATGGTTCGACATCGATTGCTTTCCTAGCTCATCGCTCCACGCCGGCGATGGCAGCGGCGAGATCGCGCGCCACGAACGGCTCGAGGTCGTCGACCCCCTCGCCGATTCCGATGCAATGCACCGGCAGCCGAAATCTTTCCGCGATCGCCACCAGGATGCCGCCGCGCGCCGTGCCGTCGAGCTTGGTCATCACGAGCCCAGTCACGCCGGCGGTTTTCGCGAATTCCTCGACCTGGGACAGCGCATTCTGGCCGACGGTGGCGTCGAGCACGAGCAGCACCGCATGCGGCGTCGCCGCGTCGATCTTCTTCATCGCCCGCACGATTTTTTCGAGCTCCCCCATCAGCGCCGCCTTGTTCTGCAGCCGGCCGGCGGTGTCGACCATCAGCACGTCGATCCGCCCGGCGCGCGCGGCCTCCAGCGCTTCGTAGGCGAGCCCCGCGGAATCCGCGCCGGGCTCGCGGGCCACGACGCGCGCGCGCGTGCGCTCGCCCCAGATTTTCAGCTGATCGATCGCCGCGGCCCGGAACGTGTCGCCGGCGGCCAGCATCACGCTCTTTCCCTCGCGAACAAATTTCGCCGCAAGCTTGCCGATCGTGGTGGTCTTGCCGGAGCCGTTGACGCCGACCACCAGGATGACGAACGGGTTTTTCGGCGCGATCTCCAGCGGCTTCGCCACGGCGCCCAGCACTTTTTCGACCTCGCCGGCGAGGATGCGTTTGACCTCCTCGGGCGCAACCGTCTTGTCATAGCGGCCCTCCGCTACCGCGGCCGCGATCCGGCCCGCGACCTCAACGCCGAGGTCGGCGCGGATCAGCACGTCTTCCAGTTCTTCGATCGTTGCGGCATCGAGCGGGCGCTTGGTGACGAGATCCGAGATCGCACTCCCCAGCGCCGAGGCCGTGCGCTTGAGGCCCGCGCTCAGCCGCGCCAACCACGGTGTTTTCGGCTCGTTCACGCCGCCGCTCCTTGCCGGGCGAGGGTGTTTGTCTGAGAGCGGGCTACACGCGACTCCCTCCCCCGCTTGCGGGGGAGGGATGGGGAGGGGGAAGGATGGCGGCGCGTGGCCTTTACCCCCTCCCGCCGTCGCTCCGCGACGTCGACCTCCCCCGCAAGTGGGAGAGGTGAAGCGAGTGTGTGGCCGGGCAGGAGCGATTCCCAACGCGAGCTGTCGGTCATGGCCGCGAGGTGATAGCGGTTTCGCCATGGCACCGGAAGGGCTCGAGTGTCGCGTGCTCTACCGCGACGCGCTCATGATCGTGATCGACAAGCCGGCCGGAATGGCGGTGCACCGCGGCCCGAAGGGCGGCGCCAGCCTCGAGGATGGCTTCGACGCGTTGCGGTTCGGCCTGCCACGCGCGCCGGCGCTGGCGCATCGGCTCGACCGCGATACCTCGGGGTGCCTCGTGCTCGGCCGGCACCGCAAGGCGCTGGCGCATTTGGGGGCTTTGTTCAAGCACGGCCGCGTCGGCAAGACCTATTGGGCCGTCGTCGAGGGCGGGCCGGATGCACACGAGGGAGAAATCGACCTGCCGCTCGGCCGGCTCGACGCGACGCGCGGCTGGTGGATGAAGCCGGATGCGAAAGGTTTGCCGGCGCTGACCAAGTGGCAGGTGCTGGGCCGGGCGACTCATCCCTCCCCGGAACGGGGAGGGTCGCCGCGCAGCGGCGGGGTGGGGGGCGGCGAAGGTTCGACCCCACCCGACGCCTTCGGCGCCACCCTCCCCTTGCGGGGGAGGGATAGAACCCTCACGTGGCTGGCGCTCGAGCCGGTGACCGGCCGCACGCATCAATTGCGCGTGCATTGCGCGGCAAAAGGGTGGCCGATCGTCGGCGATGCGATCTACAGCGGTGCGCCGCGCCACGGCGGTCCGCCGCTGCATCTCCACGCCGCCGAAGTCGTGGTTCCGCTCTATCCCCGGCGGGAACCGATCCGGGTGAGCGCCCCGGTGCCGGAGCACATGCGCGAATTGCTTGCGGCTTGCGGGTGGAAGGAAGCGCCGTAGGGTGGGCAAAGCGCGCCGCGCGAAGCGGGCCAATCGTGACCACCGGATGCTTCGCCGATTCCGGGTGGCCGAGATCGGCATGGAGCACGGGCGGCTTTGCCTACTCTAACGATCTGAGGGTGTAATTATTCATACAGCAACTATAATACACAATTTGACGAATTGAAGTGCCTTAAGCGCTTGAGTTGCTTGCATTTCGTAAAAAATATACCTCCCAAAAAGGCCGATTTTCGCCCCGTTCGGCCGCGTTCGGTGAGGCAGGACGGGATGTAGGGTGGGCAAAGCTTGCCCGTGAAACGGCGCAAGCGTGCCCACCGAATGCTTCCCGATTCTGGCTGGTCGAGGTGGGCACGGCGCATTCGCGCCTTTGCCCACCCTACGCGCTGGTCCTCACGCCGCGAGCAAGCGCCGGCGATCGTGGCCGGCGATGCCGACCTCGACGATGCTCCCCGGTTCGGCCGGGCGCGCAAGCTGGACCGTGAAAAACTGCTCGGTGCGGCCGGCGTCGCCGGATTCCACCAGCACGCGGCGCTTCGCCCCGATCTCGCCGTCGAGGTGCCGCACGAGCGCGAGAAATCCCTGCTCGCGCAGGCGCCGGGCCCGCTCCTTGACGGCGGGGATTGCGACCGGCGGCATGCGCGCCGCCGGCGTGCCGGGCCGGGGCGAGAACGGAAACAC
>WNFW01013176.1_pt1 | contig 13983 bp, 10 predicted proteins | sample 5400131 | NCBI WGS metagenome assembly WNFW01 (sample SAMN13153362, study PRJNA577476) | soil metagenome | isolation source: 20 cm soil or saprolite under grassland replicate 1 | place: USA:California | collected 2016-06-15 | reverse complement strand
GATCGGCATCGGCCATATCTCCGGCAAGTTGGGCAAGCTTGGTCAATTGCTGGGAATGGAATGCACTGTCATCCGCTGAGTTCGTGGGGATGCCTATCAACTAAGTGCAAGTCGCGCTAGGTAAGGCGAAGGAACACCCGCACATCATCATCAGCAGCGACGGTCGGAGCCTCCGATGGCGCTTCTTGTCATGCACTCTCAAATTTGAGCCGTGCACTACGGTGTTGTAACCGGGACCAGAGCCATGTATCCACGTTAGTAAATAATTTCGTCGACCAAGTGCGGAGACGATCTCATCTTTTGGCGAACAACGCGGTTGCACCCGCGCTGTGCGACTGAGTACAATTTAATGTAATAGAGCGGGCATCGTACAATGGTAGTACGGGAGCTTCCCAAGCTTCGGACATGGGCTCGATCCGTGTTCTTTGACTCACCATCACATCAGCTGTCCGAGCCGAACTATCGCGGTTTTTTCCTCCGGTCAAGCCATTCTGGACCGTTTTGGAAAGTGAATCAGCAGCTTAGCGATCGGTAGACGTGGGTTCGATTCCCATCGCCCGCTCCATAGCTCACGGGTCCGGACATCATAATTCAGCCGACCCCAGCGACAGCCTCAACACTTCAGCGACGTGCATCGCCCGCCTGCCCGTGCCTTGGAGAATTTGCTCGCGGCAGCTAAAGCCGTCCGTGACGATCAATGTATCCTGCGCCGCTCTCCGAACAGCCGGCAACAAAACTCGTTCTGCCACGGCCTGTGACACTTCAAACTTGTCTTTCTGAAATCCAAACGGTCCAGCCATTCCGCAGCAGCCGGAATCCAGAGTTTGCACCTCGGCGCCCAGCTTTCGCAGCAGCGCTTCCTCATGATCCATTTTCAGCAGCGCCTTTTGGTGGCAGTGGCCGTGAAGCAAAACCCTTATCGAGGACTTGGAAGAAGGATAGTCTGGCGCATATTTCTGCAGAAACTGGCTGAGCAGAAATGTTTGATTTCGGAGTCTGTCGGCGCACTCGTTGGTGGGGAATAGGTTGTGCAGTTCATCTCGAAACACTGACGCGCAACTCGGCTCCAATACAACTATCGGTAGCCCGGCATCAATCTGCGGGCCGAGCACATTCATGATTGGGCGCAGTTTGTTCTTGGCTTTCTCCAGCATCCCAAAGTCATAAAGAGGCCGCCCGCAGCACAAGGAGCTCTGCGAACAAATCACGCTGAAGCCCGCATCCTCCAGAACTTCCAATGCAGCGCGGCAAGTTTCCGGATGAAAATAATTGTTGAACGTATCCACCCACAGAAGGACATGGCTCGCGTTCGACGGTGCTGCTTTCAAGCTTTTGTCCTCACCGAAGAGCGAAGGACGATTCCGTCGTGCCCACCGCATAAAGCTCATCGGCGCCAGTCGCGGCAATTGCCGCTGTGGCGCTAAGTCCAGGATTGTTCCCAGCACGCGGCGGAATCCAGACGCCTGGATAAAAAAGTTTGAGATTCCGGGGATGAGCGAGCCGATCCTTGCCCACTGGTCCACCAGCCCAAACGCGTACGCATTTAACGGCCGCCGCCTCTTTTCGTAGTAGTGCGATAAGAACTCTGCTTTGTAGGTCGCAATATCCACGTTTGCAGGGCACTCCGACTTGCAGGCTTTGCACGAGAGACAAAGCTCCAGGGCTTCCTTAACATGCGCATCTTCCCAGCCGTCACGCAACACCTCGCCCTGGAGCATCTCAAAGAGCATGTGAGCGCGTCCCCGAGTGCTGTGTTCTTCGTCCAGCGTCACCATGTAACTCGGGCACATCGCGCCGCTGTCACTCTTCCGGCACGCCCCAAGGCCAATGCACCGGAGGGACGCCTTGGCAAATGAACCATTGTCGTCAGGAAATTTGAAATGTGTTTCCGGTTCAAGAGGTTTGTAATCCGCGCCAAGCCGTAAATTCTCCGTAGGCAAATAAGGGTCCACAACTTTGTGCGGGTTCAGCTTATTATCCGGATCCCAGGCTGCTTTGAATTCGCCGAAGGCTTTTATCAACTCGGCTCCAAACATCTTCGGGAGCAACGCGGCTCGCGATTGGCCGTCCCCATGCTCGCCGGAAAGCGAGCCCCCGTAACTCACGACCAAATCAGCGGCTCGCTCGATGAATTCTGAATACTTGCGAATCCCGTTTTCGCTTTCGAGGTCGAAGCTGACGCGCATGTGGACGCAGCCATGCCCAAAATGTCCGTAGAATGCGCCTCTGTATTCATACTCATTCATCAGTTTGCGGATATCCCTCAAATAACCCCCGAGCTTTTCAGGAGCCACTGCGGCGTCGTCCCAGCCCTCCCACTCTGCTGGTGCACCGGGAGCAAACGCAGCCGCACGCGGCCCGGCCTCTCGTATTTGCCACACCTTACGAGCTTCACTCTCCGAATACAGCCGGGAGCTAGGCGCCTCGCTGACATGTTTCAGACGATCGATGAGTTGCAAGGCAACGCTGCGCGCCTCGTGCGGATCATCAGCCCCAAATTCCACCAACAATATCCCGCGGCCTTCGGGAAGGAGTTCCAGATTCGGCGCTCCTTTCCTCTGAAGTCCGTCGACAATGCCTCCTTCAAAGCCCTCCAGTCCGATCGGATGGAACTGCAATATTTCCGGAACGTGATCGGCCGCGAAGAATGCATCCCGGTATCCCAGCCCAACAAGTGCGCGGTGTTGCGGGCTGTGGATCAATTTCAACTTAGCTTCCAGTACGATCGCGCAAGTTCCTTCTGTTCCAACAAGCGCGCGTGCGACGTTAAATCCTCTTTCTGGCAGCAGCTCATCCAGGTTGTAGCCGGACACACGTCGCGGAATTTGTGGAAACCGGTCGCGGATCAAGCCGGCGTAGTTCTCCCCCATCGCATGCAGCTTGCCGTAGATCTCGCCGGGTCGGCCACCCTGTGTGATGATTTCAGCCAGCTTCGTCTCGTTGGCATTGCGTACTGTCATCTGCGTGCCGTCGTAAAGTAGGATTCGCAGCTCCTCCACGTTGTCGACCGTTTTTCCTCCGAGCAGTGAGTGCGTCCCACACGAATTGTTCCCGATCATTCCGCCGATCGTGAGTACCACCGCAACATTGCAGCATTGGCCCGCCAAGCTTGTCCCGGCCCCTCGTGCTAAAACGGGAGCGCCATACTTCCTGCATGCGCCCACGGCGGCGATCACATCTGCGTCGTCGCGCGGCACCACCAAGCCAATGGGGATTTGCCGGTAGTTTGAGCCGTCTGTCGCGTAGAGCGCTCGGCTACCACGATCGAAGCGCACCTCGCCCTTTACCGTGCGCTTCAGTTCTTTCTCCAACTCCTCGGCAGGTTGAAAAACGTCAACTGGCTTGGCATGCGAACTGAGAGGCAATGGAGGGTTCTGCGTCAAGGCATGTTCACTCTAGAACAAAAAGCAAACCGTCTCAATAACACGAACTGCTTATTTCAGTGGCTACTCCCGCTTGAATTATTCCGTCTAAGCTGAGGTCGTCGAGGATTCTCTTGCAGGCGCCAAGAGGCGTAGAGGGGCCATGACGCCTCCCTCTTTATGGGGCACGCCTGCGGCTCGCATGCCCATTTCAATTCCGGTCGGTGCACCAGTCAAGATTCCCGGGCGCAGGCTTGCCCAAATAAACGGGAAGCTGAGTTGTCATATACGTCTACAATGGAAAGACGCAAGATGGCGATGACGCAGAGAAGCGCGAGTTCGCTGACGGAACCGGAAGTGACCTCTCACACGCGCAAGGCCAATGTTGAATTCGGCCGAGAGATTTGCGACTCCCTCGAGATTACCGAACAGCGGGAATGGCTTGTCACCAACGGCATCGGGGGATACGCCTCTGGAACGGTCGGCGGCAATTTGACGCGCCGCTATCATGGCCTTTTGGTCGCGGCGCTCAAGCCCCCGGTTGGACGAACGCAAATGGTCGCGAAATTGGACGAGATGGCCAGCTATGACGGCTCCGAGTACCCTCTCGCAACAAATCGCTGGGCGAGTGGCGCCGTTGATCCCCAGGGTTATCTGAATATCGAAAGTTTCCGTTTGGAGGGCACGACGCCTGTTTGGAGATTCGTGCTCGCCGACGCCTTGCTCGAAAAGCGCATTTGGATGCGCCAGGGAGAGAACACCACTTACGTTCGATACTCGTTGCTCAGAGCCAGCGGTTCCCTTCGTGTCGCGGTCAAGGCGCTTGTGAACTATCGCGACTTTCATGCCAGCACTCATGCTGGGGATTGGCGAATGCAAGTAGAATCCGTCGAGCATGGTGTGCGAGTCGTTGCCTTCGACGGTGCGACTCCTTTCTATCTTCTCAGCTCTAGTGTGGGATTCGAGCCCAAACACGAGTGGTACCGCGACTACTTCATGCCCATGGAGAAGTACCGCGGGCTCGACGATCACGAAGACCACTTGCTGGCAGCGACCACGAGCGTAGAGCTTGCTCCAGCCCAGAGCGTCACCTTTGTGCTCACAACCAACTCACAGACAGAGCTTGATGGAACCAGATGCCTTGCAGAACGCGTCGAATACGAAGTGAGCCTCTGCTCTAAATGGCAAGGGAGCGATGCGCAAGCCGCATTGTCCGCGCCCTCGTGGATTCGTCAGCTCGTTCTAGCCGCCGACCAATTCATTGTGAAGCGAAGTTTGCAAGGAGAGCCGGACGGCCGATCGATCATCGCGGGCTATCACTGGTTTGGCGATTGGGGCCGCGACACCATGATTGCGCTCCCGGGGCTCACCCTGACAACGGGCCGCTCGGAGATCGCCCGAAAGACTCTTTTTGCGTTCGCCCGCTACATGGATGGCGGAATGTTACCCAACAATTTTCCCGACGCAGGCGGGCAACCGGAGTACAACACCGTCGATGCGGCCTTGTGGTACTTCGAAGCAGTGCGGCAGTATTTCACGGCAACGAAGGACGCGGAAGCCGTGACCCAGTTGTACCCAGTCCTGACTCAAATAATCAGCGCGCATCTCAAAGGCATTCGCTTCCACATTCATGTAGACGATGCGGACGGTCTTCTCTACGCCGGCGAAGATGGAGTGCAACTGACGTGGATGGACGCGAAAGTCGGAGACTGGGTGGTCACGCCGCGAATCGGCAAACCTGTGGAAGTCAACGCGCTTTGGTACAACGCTCTAAAGACCATGGCCAGTCTTGCGCCCATTGCTGGAAAGTCTGCGGAACCGTTCCAGAAAATGGCTGAGAGGGTCAAAAAGAGCTTTGTTAAGTTCTGGAACGCTGCAGCCAACTGCTGCTACGACGTAATCGAAGATCCTCCTATCGGCAACGATGCGTCTCTTCGCCCCAATCAGATTTTTGCGGTGTCGCTGCCGGAGAGCCCACTTTCCCCGGAGCAACAAAAGGCTGTCGTGAGTGTTTGCGCACGCCGCTTGGTCACCTCGTATGGACTTCGCAGTCTCGCTCAAGGAGAGCCTGGGTACCAGGGACACTACGGCGGCGGCCCTCGCGAGCGCGACGGAGCCTATCACCAGGGAACCGTTTGGGGATGGCTACTCGGACCCTTTGTGCTGGCCCATCTGCGTGTTTACGGAGACCGCAAAGCAGCGCAGAGCTTTCTTGAGCCGTTGGGGACGCAAATCGCCTCGTACGGTCTCGGAACGCTCGGCGAAATCTTTGATGGCGACGCGCCCTTCGCGCCCCGCGGATGTATTGCTCAAGCGTGGACAGTTGCCGAGGTTCTGAGGGCCTGGCGAGTGACGGTCGATTAGTTCAAGCGTTTCTTCCGGCGAACGCTTATTTTTGAATCCCGTCCCCCTGGCGCTCATCCAAACAAAGGAATGGGCAAAGGCGGCGGACGGATGTTCAATGCTATATTCATTCCTGAGAAAGGACATGGGGCCCCGGTTTGGGGCTTTTCCGGAGCTTTGAGCACACCGAACCCCCATCGCCTCCCGTCGTCCATCGCCCGCGAGGACGAGCACTTTCTGGTTGCCGCCGCCAAAAAGGGCGACGCCGCTGCGTTTGAAGAGCTTGTCAACCGCTATGAAGACAAGATCTTCCGCCTCACAAGAAATATCACCGGAAATCGAGAAGACGCGGAAGACGCAATGCAGGATGCTTTTCTCAAGGCTTACTCACATCTCCAGGATTTTCACGGCGATTCACGGTTCTACACCTGGCTCGTGCGTATCGCCGCCAACGAATCTCTCATGCGGCTCCGTAAACGCCGCCCCAATCAGTTTTCCCTGGATGAACCGGTCGAAGGCGATACGGACCTTATGCCTCGCGAACTGGAAAACTGGGGGCCCAGTCCCGAGCAAGGCTACGCGCAAGCAGAGCTGCAAGGGATTCTCTCTGAGTTCATCGAGCAGCTTGACCCTGAATTTCGCATTGTTCTCGTCCTGCGCGACTTAGAAGAGCTCTCCACCCAGGAGACTGCCGAGGCGTTGGGAATCTCCGTCCCGGCAGTGAAATCCAGGTTGTTACGCGCGCGTCTCAAGCTGCGGGAGAAACTGAATCGCCATTTTCGCCGAGGTACACTTCATTGAATTGCAAAGGCGTCATCCACGAACTCTCCGACTACCTTGATGGCGATCTCGATCCCGGTTTGAAGACGGAGCTGGAACGCCACCTTGAGCATTGTGAAGATTGCACCATGATCGTGGATCAGACAAAGAAATCCATCGAGATTCTGTGTGATTCCCGCCCCGTCGAGCTTCCGTCCGAGGTGCGCTCACGCCTCCATTCTGCGTTGCGCCAAAAGCTCAGCTCGAGGTCAACCTGACTCACTCTTCGTTTTAGTTCGCAGGAACGTGGCGCACCTTAGTGGCTTGCGAGCCGGGGCCCGGTTCTGGCACGGGCTTGGGCATTTCCGCGTCTTTGAATCGCGGCACCATCTGGTCCGCCATGGCGATTGCGTAAACGGCTGAGGCAATTTCGACAGCGCCTTCTCTCACGTCCTCTTCGTAGATGCGCTCGTAAGTGTCGAGATTCGTGTGGTGCGTGAACGATCCATAGTCAAACGCGTCCTGCGCCAAGCCGATTCCCGGCAAGCCCGCGTTGTTGAATGACGTGCTGTCCGTCCCGCCGGTCCTGCGGCTGTCACTGGCAGCCGTTCCCATGAAGCCCCAATCCGCAAAGGGCATCAGCGCGTTGCCCACCAAGTCCGCCGCGCCCGCCGGCCCAAACACGTTCGCGCCACGCGGCTTTCCTGTGCCCGAATCAATGTTGAAGTACGCATCCAACTTTGCATATTCCGGCTTTTGGTTTTCAAAACTTCCAAAATGCTGTTGCACGTAAGCGAGCGAGCCGAGCAGCCCTTGTTCTTCGCCGCTCCATAAGGCAATGCGAATCGTTCGGCGCGGCTTGACGTGCAAGGTTGCCAGAATCCGGGCGGCTTCCAGCATCATGGACGAACCAATGCCGTTGTCGGTCGCGCCCGTCGCATCGTGCCAGGAGTCGTAATGCCCGCCGAGCATCACGATCTCGTCCTTCTTGTCACCGCCTGGAATCTCGCCGATCGCGTTATAGGCTGTAGTCCCTTCCGGATACTCTTTATTTTGAATGTTGATTTTCAAGGTCACCGGCGTGCCGTCACTCATGATGCGTGAAATGCGCCCGTAATCTTCATTGCGCATCACCAGCGTGGGTACCGCGCGTGTCCAGTCGTACGTTCCATTCTGCTGGGCGATGATGATGCCGTGCGCGCGGCCCCCGTCATTCACACGCACCAACGCGCCGTTGTCTACCAGGAATTGATCCACCTGCCGCGACACTTCTTGCCGTGTCAACTGTCCCTCCGGCAATTTTGGCTGCTCGGGAAAGCGAAACGGCTTAGCATTGGGACCGAATCGCGATTTCCATTCATCTTCGGACCGCCGCAAGGGCGCTGGATTCATTTCTTCGGCCACTTCCACGTGCCTGCCGACGATCACAATCGCGCCGTGCACTTTTTCCTTCACGGAATTCAAATATGTATCAAGCTCGGCCTGCGTGGGCTGCTTCGGGTCCGCCGGTTTCTCCGTCGCCGGCATTGGTGGAGCGGCCCACTTTGGCTCCGGTGGCGGTGGCGCGCCGCCAAAAAAGTTGAAGCCAGCTCCGCTGAGCGGCGCCAGCCCCGGCGGATCGAGCGACACAACTTTCGCCGTCACTACTCCCCTAGTGCTCGGCGTCCACGCGAGCGGCTTCACCATGAGTTGTCCGTGAAACGGGGCAACGGCCTCGGCGAGCAATTCCGTATTTTCCCAACCGGGCACTGGCGTGGCTGCGTTTGGGGGCTGAAAGGTCCACGGCTCGAGATGAGTGTTCATGAGTCCCCACGACGCCATGGTCTTCACGGCCCAATCGTCAGCGGCCTTCAGGTTGGGCGTGCCCGTCACGCGCGGACCGTAGACGTCAGCCACTTCGTGAATGATCCACATGATTTTCGAGTTGTTGGTTTCTTCGGCGCGAATCTGCGCGTACACATCCGAAACGCCCGGCGCCTGCGCGGTCGCCGGCAACGCCGCCAGGATTAAGCAACACAACAAAAACACACACCCTTTAGCCACGTTTCCTCCCTCCAACCCATTCACGGTCTAAGAGCTTACCCTATGCAAATTGCAATCGTTTACCTGATTGCGCTGACGACTCCCAGGTGTAGCGTTCGCATTAGCACGCTTGGTCCGATAATCATAGGGGTGAATCTTCTTGGCCCTGGATTTCACCCCGCCTACCCGTAAGTCTACTTCCGAGCATATTTCTTCACGTCCATGGTGAATTCCGCGCCGTAGATGTTTCCGGCAGCGTCCGCAGTGAGGCCTTCTGGTCCGGTGGAGTCGCCCGTAGCCGGGTAGGGCGCGGCGTCGGGCACGAAGTACTTCACCGACCCGTCCTTTGCGTTGCCGATGCGAATGCCGCGGCGACAGCCCGGATTGTAGCCATAGCCCGGTTCGCCATTGCGCGACTCGGAATCCGCCACATAAATCACGTCATTCTTATCAATGTAAATGTGCGGGCAATCGAATTCGCCGATGCCCGTTCCTCTCTTTCCCCAAGTCTTGAGGAATTTGCCGTGAGACTCGAATTTCATGATGCGAGCGTTGGCGGTAGGTTTCTCGCCGTGGCCGTCTGCCACGAAAATGTCGCCGTTCGGAGCGACCGCGACCTCGGTCGGCTGATCGAACGTATCCAGGCCGGGACCGGACACTCCGGCTTTCCCGAGGGTCATTAGAATCTTGCCGCTCTGGTCGAATTTGAAGACTTGCTGGCCCTTGCCTTCTTTCAGTCCGTTGTCTGCGACCCAGAGATTGCCGTCGTGGTCCACGGTGATTTTGTGGGGGCTGACGAACAATCCTTTACCAAAACTCTTGAGGAACTTGCCGGAGGGATCGAACTTGAGGATGGGATCGAGCGGTGAATCAGCGCAACTCGTTCCGCGCGAACCCAAAACGCCACAGCGATCGATGGCCCAGATGTTTCCATCTGGACCTACGGCGATGCCGGCCGTCGAGCCCCATTTTCTGTGGTCTGGGAGTTGCCCCCAGCTCACTCCGGCAAGATAGGGATTCGGGAGATCGTTGCGAGCGCCGAGCGGCGACACGGGAGGGGCTTGCTGGGTTTGTGCTGGCGCGTTTGTGGTTGGGGCGGAGGATTGCGCGGTCTCGGATGCACCAGTAGCTACGAGCGTTCCGATCACGACGAGCAGGGAAACCAAGACAATCACCATGGAATTGGCGGGGTGTCGAAGGGACATGGCTCTTTTCTCCTTAAAGTTTAAGACGGCAATTTTGCCTTCGACAATAAGGTCAACTCGTGAGCATGGCAAGAGCGTTCTGGGAATGTGATCTCGAGGATGCCAGAATGGCCCCTCTCTTCACTCTGGGTAGAGAGATGTACACACGCCCTCCTTTTTGTAACTGCGCAGTCTAAAGGGGTTATAGAGCCGCTTTTTGGATCTGCGCATTTCAAAGGACTTAGCGCGCGAAATTGTGGAACTGGGCAATCTAAAGAACTTAGCGGCGGAAGGAGGTGCAGTGCAAAGGGCGGTACGCACACCCCCCGGCATTTTGTATCGTTGTCAAAGCAGGGGAGTTACTAAATTTGATGATTGTAAATGGTTGAAAACACAGGGAGGCAATAGGGCATGGCAAAAGCCTGATGGAGCACTGAAATGATGCTAAGGAATTTGGGCGAGCAGTAGAGCGGAGTGGTAACGACAAGATAGATCGGGCGAAGTGGCAGCGGCGGACCATCAAAAATATTACCACGCGATGACTCGCTGTCAAGGAAGCCTTAAGTCGTTTGAATAGCGGAGGTTGAGGTTGCCCGTCATAGAGGAATCTCAGTGGCTTTCGCCACAATAGGTACCCATTTTTCCGGGCCGTTCAATACCACGTTGTAATCAGCTTCGCGAAGCCGCTGAAAAACTGGATTCAGGGCGAGGATTTTGACATCCGGGTATTTCGACTTTAGCCAGATGGCCATCCCGACCCTGGTTTGCTGAGGGGCCCCATGGCCAATGATAAAGACACTGTAATGCTGAGCCGACCCCAAGACGACCTTCGCCCGGTCGTTGCCAATTACGGTCGTCACGTGGTAACCCCGGCGCGTTAGCACTTCGGCCCTGGCGATACCCAACTCCTCGGTGTAAGCGATTTGAAAGACCCGTTTGCTCGCGCGTTCCTCGGCTGGGGGCACATTGACCTGAGCAACCACCTCGCGTGTTGGCGGGTAAATGGCGAAGCACTCGTTGGCTGTGTGCTTCGCAAGCTCGTAAAGTTGCTGCCAGGCAGCTTCGAGTCCAGTTACGGAGCCGCGCTGGGCTAGCGAACCATTCGGCAAGACCTCGAATATGTCGTACCGCAAGGGAGGCATAAGATGTCCTTACAGCTTCCATCTGCAACGCTCTTGCGGACTGGGTGTCACGCAATCAACGACGACATACCAATCGTAGGTTGACGGCTAGTGTCTTTAACATAGAGCATATTACCGCTCTTTGATTGGGGTGTTTACGGGATTGATTACCATTGGCTGTGCTTAGACGATTTGAGTGGCAGGGAAAGTGTAGTTTGCCAGCCTTCACGAGCACCTACAATATGGGGCGCAGGTCATTTCTGCAGAGCGCCTGTTGGAGTTCCGGGATTTCGCTGGCATCCGGTGGATTGAACAGGGAAATCCGCCCACGGAAGAGCGCCCTTGGTGGCGAGGGTCACCGACGAAGCAAAGTAAGACATAACACTTGTCCCTAGTTTATTAGCCCGCCGACTTCCAAGGCAGCGCCAACGGAGTCAGCCGATATGGCCGTGCCGACTGGTCGATCCGACAAGCGAATTCCGAAAGAAGTGATGGTGGAGCTTGTTCTTCCGGATGCTTCGCAGCTTAAAGAGGCAGCAATTGCCCAAAACGTGAGCGCTCGGGGGATGCGGGTAACCACGGGACACGTCTGGCGTCCGGGTGACAGTGTGCTCTTGAGCCATACGCAGTCTGGTTTCCGTACACGGGCCCGCGTGGTTTATTGTGAACGCTTGGAAGCCGATAAGTATGCGGTCGGTCTGGAGCTCGAAGCCTCACTGGGGGAATGGGCCAAAGCCAAATAGGTGGCTGCGAGAATTAGTCCAGGAGACTACATGTGGGGCGAAGCGCTCGATTTGGACTTCGCCGCGTTTTCCCCGTGGAAACCCTGAAGTTACTGTGATGCCAGGCCCACCAAGCCCTCTTCATTTGTACGTTTCGCGCCGCACTTCGGGCATGTCCACAGGCGGAAGCCTCTCTTTTCGGGATTGATTTCCGCAAGATACATGGGCGCCCCATCAAGGATGCATGTGACTTTGGGCAGCACGTCCATCTCATCCTTGCTTCTGTTTTGGCGCAGGATAAAGTATCCAGCAGAGGTGTTGTAGCGGACGAGGCAATCAGGTTCCGTGCAGGCGTACACAATCGCTTGAGTTCCGTCACCCTCGGGGTTCAAGGAGCTCCGATGCAGCCTCATTTCCCGATGATGTTCGTGACAAAGGGGGCAAAGGTCTTTGCTTAGCTGGGTAGAAGGCATATTCCCTCCTCCCAAGGCACCTCCAAACGTGCTCAGCCGGAGACCACGCGACGGTAGAACATGCTGGGTCCGTTTGACTTTGGAGTCGTGCCTCAGTACGTAAAGTGGTATGCCTGCGATTTTCCGTTGTCAAGAGTCCACTCCTAAGCAATTGCAAGATGGAATAGCCCTGTCCCATCGTATCTCACCCGCGAGGCCGAAGTGTTTGAGCCCGAAGCGATACTGGGAATTGTGTTGGGTTTGGGAGCGCGCCGTCCGAAGTATATATATTACTGACTCGTGGGTTGAAGAGCGGGCGCCAGGAGGGCAGCGTTGACCGCCGTTAAGGATGCGGAGATATCTTTCAACTCGCTCGCGTCGCCACCGAACAGGGCCATGAACTGTCGGGCGTGAACAATGGCGTTTTGGACGTGGCGAAGCAGGTGGCCGGTGTTTTCCGTAGCCAATTGGCGGGCCGACCGGCAAAAGGTCAGTGCAAGAGAGAGCTCGGCCAGTAGAAAATTCCTGTGGGCTGCGCGCGTAGCAAGCCGGACGGCGGAATTGCTCCACGACCGGTTGGCGGCAAGAGCGGCTTGAAGGACGCAGGCAGTGGCAAGAAAAGAGCTGGTTACGATTTCGCGGACGTCGAGGGGGTCGAGGCCCAAGCCCTCGTTCAGTTTGACTGCACAGGCGTTGGCTTGGGTCCACGTAGAAAACTGGCCAAATTGCTGCTCGACAACAGGTCCGGGGCGATCTTCCACGGCGCGACACACAACACCGCCGTTTCCCCAAAACTGCGCGGTAAAGGCAAACCTTGGCTCCATCAGAAAAGCCCCATCATGGGGATTGAGCCGCACCCCAATCTACATACTTATTATCTACCGTCTAGGAGAATTGTCAATATGATAGCGAGGATAGAGTAAATGGGCGGCCGCGGCACCGGGGGGGAGACCGAGGGAGGCTAGCCAGACTCGCCTAGCGCGCGATTGGAAATGTCCACGATGGTGATAACCGCTCCATCGATCTTGTTGTCCACGGTTCGATACGGAAGGATTCTGAGTTGGTAGCGCCCACCCTGGCGATCCGTGAATTCGCGATCTATCTGGGTGGAGGTGGCCATCACCTGTAAAACCAGAGACTGCAGGTCGGGGATCTCGACGGGGGGATTGATGTTAATCAGGGGCCGGCCGACGTCCGCAGGGATGAGGCCGAGAATTTTTTGGGCCTGGGGCGTGAAGCGGCGAATCGCGAGATCGCTGCCGACCATGACCACAGCGAAATAGATGCTGGCGAAAAGGTTGGTCAGATCGTTGTTGATCTGATTGACTTCCTGATTGCGGTTGCGCAACTCGTCGTTGACGGTGCTCAACTCCTCGTTGGCGGACTGCAGCTCTTCCTTGGCTGTTTCCAGTTCTTCGTTGGTGCTCTGGAGTTCTTCGTTGCTGGAAAGGATCTCTTCGTTGGCGGACTGCAACTCTTCATTGGTGGCTTGCTGGGTTTCGATGACCGATTGGAGGTATTCCTTGGTGGCCGCGAGCTCCTGCTCGAGCCTGGTGATTCTTCCGGAAACGGCCTTGGATTCGCTCGCGTCACGGGCTGAACGCGAAACAGGGGCAGGACGCGCGATGACCGGAGAGTCCTCAAAAACGATCATGAAATACAATTCCTTCAGACTGCCCAAGCTGACCGGGGCCACTTCGAAGTTCACGAGTCGTCCGGAATCGGAGCCAGTCGCGCCGTTACCGTTACCGTTCTTGATCTGGATGTTGTGCTTGCGAACGGTGACGTTTTCCTTTTTGGCCTTGGCGATGGCGTTGCGCAGATCGGGGAGCAGCCCCTCGCGAGCCATCTTCATGATGCTGAGACTGGCGCGGCCGGGGGCCAATTTGAGATAGCGATTCACGCCGCCACGGGTATGGATAATCTCGAGGTCTTCATTGATGAAGACCGTGGCCGGAGCATATTGGCTGAGCAGGCGGCGATCGAATTCCTTCTGGGCTTCGAGATAGTTCCAACTG
>WNFW01001965.1_pt1 | contig 13983 bp, 17 predicted proteins | sample 5400131 | NCBI WGS metagenome assembly WNFW01 (sample SAMN13153362, study PRJNA577476) | soil metagenome | isolation source: 20 cm soil or saprolite under grassland replicate 1 | place: USA:California | collected 2016-06-15 | reverse complement strand
AAAGTTTTATGATGATTGCGTTGCCGAACCCCGACGGCTCGTTCACTTGCACGCTCTTCTGGGAATTCGAAGGCCCGCGTAGTTTCAAGACAACGAAGACGGATGAGGATGTCCGCCGATTCTTCGACGAAGAATTCCCCGATGCTGTGCCGCTTATGCCGACGCTTCTCGACGATTTTCGGCAAAACCCGACAGGCTCACTCGTGACGATTCGTTGCGCTCCTTGGTTCTACAAAGACAAGGTCGCGCTCGTCGGGGACGCCGCCCATGCGGTCGTCCCGTTCTATGGCCAGGGAATGAACGCCGCATTCGAAGATTGCCTCGTCCTCGACGAATGCCTGGCCGAATTCCCGGACAACCGCAGCCGCGCATTCGCGGAATATTTCTCGCGGCGAAAAGAAAATGCTGACGCTCTCGCCGATCTCGCCCTCGACAACTTCATCGAGATGCGCGACAAAACCGCGTCGAAGACATTTCGAGCGAAGAAGAAGCTCGATCACCTGCTCGAGGCGGCGCTGCCAGGTATGTATTTACCTCTTTATGCGATGGTGACATTCACCCGGATACCTTACTTGCAGGCGGCCCGGCGCGCCAGACGCCAAGACCGTATCGTCTACGCGATTCTGCTCATGCTGACGATGTCGATTTTAGCATTGTCGATCTTGCTGTTTCGATAATCAGCAAGACTCCTCTTGACAGTCTAGGCAAATGATTGAACAATCGTTTACCAAGACTGTCTAGGTATAACAAATTTATGGCAAAAGAGAAACCGGACCTTGTTTACGGAACGCTCGACATGCTGATCTTGAAAGCGCTCCAGCATGATCCACGGCATGGGCTCGCGATCGCGGACCGGATCCAGCAGATGTCGAAAGACATTTTGCACGTCGAGCAAGGCTCGCTTTACCCGGCGCTTTATCGTTTGGAAGCGCAAGGTTGGATTAAGGCTGAATGGGGCGTGTCCGATAACAATCGCAAAGCGCGCTATTACAAACTGACCGCGGCCGGCCGCAAACAGCTTTCAGCGGAAAAGGAGCACTGGCTCCGCATCACCAAGGGAATCGATCTCGTTCTCGCTGGAGGTTAAAGAAGCTATGCCGCGACTTCGCCCCTGGTTCTCTCGATTGGCCGGTTTGTTTCAAAAAAACAAACGCGACGCCGAGATGGCGGAAGAAATGCAAGCGCATGTCGATCTTTTGATCGAGCGAAATATTGCCGCGGGAATGTTGCCCCACGAAGCGCGCAATGCGGCGTTGCGACAGTTCGGTGGAATCGAGCAGACCAAAGAAATCGCACGTGAGCAGCGGGTGTGGAGATGGGCGGATGAGTTTCTGCAAGATATTCGCTTCGGCGCGCGAATGCTTCGACGCAATCCCGGATTCTCGTTCCTCGCAATCCTTTGTCTCACCCTCGGCATCGGCACCAACGCTGCTGCCTTCAGTTGGATCGAAGGAATTCTGATTCGCCCCTATCCGCTCGTCGCGCACCAGGACCGGATGGTTGCGCTCAGCGGCACCACCCGCGGCGCGGAAAGAAGTGGACTCTCCTATCCCGATTTTCGCGATTTCGAAAAGAACTCGACGCTTTTTGAGTCGTTCATTGTCGATAAAATCACGGGCACAACGCTGAGTGTTGGGGACCGCGCCGAGCGTGCGGTCGGAGGAATGGTGTCCGCGAATTATTTTGACGCCCTAGGCGTGCGTCCATTTCTCGGCCGCGGCTTTCGACCCCAAGAAGGCACGGGACGCAACGCACATCCGGTCACAGTTATAAGTTACATGACGTGGAAAAATCGTTACAAAGGCGATCCGAATATCATTGGCAAAACGCAGTATATGAATGGCGTTCAGCACACGATCATCGGCGTGGCCCCGGAAAAATTCCACGGCACGTTCATCGGCTACTCGTTCAACTTCTGGGTGCCGACGTCGATGCAGGAGACGTTCGACAGCACGGGCTACATAATGGAGGACCGCGGCGCGCGTTGGATTGAAGGTTATGCCTTTTTGAAACCGGGCGTCACGCGGCAGCAAGGACAGGCGGAACTTTCCGCGATCGCGAAACGGCTGGAGAACGATTTTCCGGAAACGGATCGCGGCCACGGCATCGAGATTCTGCCGCTCTGGAAAACGCCGTTCAACGCGGCAGGCGGGATTTCGACGACGCTCGGCGTCACAGCGGCCGTCGTTTTCTTTGTCCTCCTCATCGCTTGCGCCAACGTGAGCAATCTTTTGCTCGCGCGATCACTCTTGCGCCGACACGAAATGACGATGCGGCTTGCGCTCGGCGCCGGACGCCGCCGTTTGATCAAGCAACTCTTCACCGAAGGCTTGCTCCTTTCCTTAATCGCCGCGCTTGGCGGAATCGCGGTCGCCTATTGGAGCCGCAACGCGCTCGTCCTCGCGTTTCCGCCATCGTTGCCCGGGATCACGATTGATTATCCCGGACAGTTGGATTGGCGCGTTCTCCTGCTCAGCGTCGCGATCTGCATTGGATCGACAATGCTTTTCGCGCTCATGCCCGCCGTCCAGGCGAGCCATGTCGATCTATCCGGCTCACTCAAAAGCGAGGGTGCCGGGGTGGTCGGCGGCAGCGGCCGATCGCGATTGCGCTCGGCTTTGGTGCTGGTCCAGGTCTCGCTAAGCTTTGTTCTCCTCGCCGGCACCGGATCGCTTTTGCAAAGCTTGCAGCGAATGCAAAACGCCAGTCCCGGTTTCTTGACCAACAATGTGATCGTGTCGGTCACCGATTTGTTTTCGGCAGGTTACAAACTCGATCGCGCGAAGATTTTTCACACTCAGTTGCTCGATCGCGTCCGCACGCTTCCCGGTGTCGAGTCTGCGGCCTTGGCGCGGGTGACCCCGTTCAGTTATAAGCCTCCTTCTTCCGCGCCGATCGAGATCGACGGCTACCAGCCCGCGCCCGATGAGCAACCGAATGCGTTATATAATCAGGTCGGCGAGGATTATTTCTCCACCCTTGGGATCCCGCTTGTCGCCGGCCGTGAGTTTACTCGAAACGACGACGAGAATGCGCCGCCAGTGGCGATCATCAATGAAACGATGGCCGCAAAATATTGGCCGGGAAAAGATCCTCTCGGTCAGCGGCTAAAAGTTAAAGACACTTGGATGCAGATCGTCGGTGTAGCGAAGAACGTGAACTACGAGACGAAGCTTGAGGCTCCGAAGTCGTTCTTTTATGTGCCGGTGCGCCAGAATTTCTTTGTCGGGAACGCCTTGCTCATTCGAACACGGGAAACTCCGGGCGCGATAATGAACGCGCTGGCGCGCGAAGTCCACGCGCTCGATCCGACCTTGGCGCCGTACGCCGCGTATCGTTTGCAAGAGCAAGTGGACGAAAGGGGCTACACTCAGCGACTCGCGGTCACGTTGCTCGGGATTTTTGGCGGGATGGCGTTGTTCCTGGCCGCAATCGGCCTTTACGGCGTCATGTCGTATTCAGTATCGCAAAGCACGCGGGAGCTTGGCGTCCGCATGGCGATCGGCGCGAACGTGCGAGATGTTTTGCGGTTGGTCATCTCACGCGGTTTGCGATTGACCATGGCAGGAATCGTGATCGGCGTCGCCGCGGCGTTGATGCTTACGCGTTTGCTGGGCAACCTGCTTTATCAGGTGAGTCCGCGCGATCCAATTGCGTTTGGCGCCGCTCTAATTATTTTGATCGCCGTTGCGCTCGTCGCCTGTTTTCTCCCGGCCCGACGCGCCACGCGGATCGATCCTGCTCGGGCGTTACGTGTTTGATTTCCCAATCTTGCAACCGATTCGCGTAAATCGGTGAAAGGAAAATGCCGACGCGCTCGCCGAGCTCGCTGTCGAGAACTTCATCGAGATGCGCGACAAAACCACGTAGTCCGACTCTTGGTCAATGATTCGGTACGATCTGGTGGCATGGACAAATCGGAAAGTGACCGCTGCTCTATTTATCTTGAGACACTGCGGGGCCCGCTCCGGAGAGATCGCTTTATAGATTAACTCTGGATCTATCACCGCCGACGAAGTAGATCCGCGTCGTGGCGCTGAGTGATTTCCCGAAGTTCATTCGCAAGAATTACGACGTGCACGAATGGCGGCATGCATCGGCAGTGTTGCACACGGATTTTCGTGAGGAATGGGACGATATTGTCGCCGTGCTGACAAAGTTTCGACTTCAGAAGAGCCACATCACGGTTGGCGGCGGCGGAAGAAGCAAGGTTTCAGCATCAATCGATCGCGCATTCACCGATCACGGATGGACCGAACGCAAGTTCGCGACGCAGATTCGCGTCGATAAAAACGTTTACGACAGTCCGACGCACAAGGTCGACTGCTTCAAGAACGGAATTGGGCTTGAACTTGAGTGGAATAACAAAACCGAGTTTTACGATCGCGATACAAATAAATGGATCTCAGAATGCGTTCGCGATAAAACCGTTATATGCGGACGGTCATAATCGAAGTTAGCGGCGGCGTGATTCAAGAAATTTACTGCGACACGGAGCGCATTCGCGTTATCAAAGCCGATTGGGATGCTGGGGAATCGCCCGGCGACCCATTCCAAATCGGCAGAATGTTTGTGCAGCCGATGTCGATTCTTCCGGACGAAACCCGTGAAGCACTCGCAACAGTCTAAAATGATTGTCGTCTCGCCGACAGATCGCTGGCTGAAGAGTGTGCTGGAGAATTGCTCATCTTCGCTGATGGTTTCGAGCCCCTATATCGGAAAGTATCTCCACGATGCAGTCTCGCAGCTCGGCCCCAACGTCGCCGTCACACTCCTGACGCGTACATTGCTTGGTGATTTGCAAGCAATGCGTCGGACCTTGACGCGCTTCATGCCCTCGCCGAGCGAATCGGCGGCATCCTCAGTCTGAGCTCTCTTCACGCTAAAGTTTATGTCATCGACAAGAAATGTGCGCTAATTACGTCGGCGAATGCGACGTTCTCGGGGATGTATCGCAATCGCGAATGCGGCGTTGAGATCAAGACTCGCAGTGCGATCAACACACTACGCGGTTTCATCCAATCGGGATTTGGCAGCAGTCCGAGACCTCAGCTCTGGACTGCTGATGATCTGAACGAACTACGCAAACCCGTCGAAACTTTGCGCGCCGCACGGTCGCGCATAACCACCTTGCGCGAGGCAACTATCGAAGCTCCGCCACGCGTCCGACTTCAACGCCGGCAGCTGGCGCGACTAGTAGAAAGCTTTTCAGGCTGGCTACAATTAACCATGGAAGGAATTTCCCAAATCCGGTCCGACACTTTCACCATGAGCGAAGTTTTTGCGGCGTGCGCGCCTCTAGCTGCTCCTCGTTTTCCTGAAAATCGACACGTTCGGGAAAAACTCCGCCAGCAAATGCAGCGATTGCGCGACCTCGGTTTGGTTTTGTTCCTAGGAGGCGGTAGGTACGAACGACTCGCGCGTCAGACGTAAACAAGTGCGAGCATTCAGGCATGCCGCCTCTGACTTACGCCAACTGCTTCGCGGCGTTGAACCGTTAAATGGTTGAATCGTTGAAGCGACCAGAAGACTGGCGATCAACTTCATCGCAGATTGACGTAACCTCAGGACAGTGGAGCATTTGCATATGCCGCCTTTGACGTATGCCAATTATTTAGATTTGGAGAAGCTGCTGACGCTTCAGAAGCCGCGCTCAACTCCGGCCGAGCATGACGAGATGGCTATTCATCGTCATCTATCAGACCTACGAGCTCTGGTTTAAGCAGCAATTTTGAGCCGCTTCCGGGCCTTCGGTTTTACTAGTTTCACCTCGTCATTAGCGATACCGGACAACGAAACCGGATCTTGATCGGGAAATTCTGCGATCAGCGACAAACGACCACCTAAGGCCGCGATGTAGCTCCGCAATGTCGAGAGCAAAAGATCGCTTCGTTGTTCCAGACGAGAAACGCTGTCCTGCGTGATGCCCAATATCTTGGCAACTTGAACTTGCGTCTGTTCGCGAGCTCGACGCAACTCCTGTCTGCTCATTTCCTCCGCAATCAATTCCGCTGCGCGGCTTTCTACCTTCTTGCGCCGAGCCGGGCTTAAGCCTTTGATCACATCATCTATATTCTTTCCCATGGATTATTTCCTCCGCTTCTTTGCTAGCCGAGACAGATGAGCGTCGTAACGGTCATCCGCCTTCGCTATGAATTCTCGGTAAAATCTCTTTTCACTAGTCCCGGATTTGTCTCCTGCCACGAGCAACACAGCCCTACGACGTGGATCAAACGCAAACGCGACGCGCCAGACGCCATCGGCGGCTTTAAAACGAAGCTCTTTCATATTCGCGTGGCTGGAGCCCTTCATTGTATCAGCGTGTGGCCGCTTTAATTGCGGTCCAAATTTCTGAAGAAGGCGAGTCATTGCCAGAAGTTCGTCCTGCACTTTGTCAGGCAGAGCGTCGTATTCCGGCTCGAATTCATCGCCGATTTCAACAATCCATTTCACCGCTGAGTATGTCGTATGATCCATATGTAGTCAACTCCATATTTTGTTACACGCGAACTTCTTTTTTGAGAACAAAGAATCTAATTTAAGACGCAGACGGCCGAATCGAATTGTCTCCGCGCTTCGGGATCAAGGGAGGTTGAGAGTTGAGGGTTGGTTGTTGAGAGCTACAATCACCTCATTATGAGCGACACGTATGTTCCACTGATCAGTTCCGGCGTTGCTGGACCGCTTGGCGTTATCCATCTCCCGCGGCTCTGGCAAAAAATCTCCCTAGAAGCGACAGGTAAACTTGCTTCCGGCTATCCTGGCGTTGGCAAAGGTTTCGATGCAATGACGCTCACCGCACTCGGACTCGAAGAGCAGGCGGTCAGAGATTACATCAAAACAAATAAGCCGACGTATCCGCAGTTCGAAGCGTGGGTGAAGAAGAACGCCAAGTCTCTAAATCGAGACGCGATCGAGAAGCATAATGCCGCGGTGCGCGGCTACAATCATGACGACGAAACGCGGCGCGGCATTCTGAGCGCATGCGGCATGACCGATGACGCTTCTGCCCCGAAAGATGGAGTAAGCCTCAACAATCTCGACGACTGGTACGAGTTTCACAGAGCCGTGCTGGCTTAGGCGCGCCGGGGTTCGCGGTCATTGACCGCCGCTACAACTGCGTTGACGTGAATGCTCGCGGCGCGGAGCATCTTGAAATGGCACACATGCAAATAGAAGTAGCACCGCGCTTTCGGAAGACCGCTGAGACTTTCACCGCGGGGGCAAAGACGCTGCCGCAACGCTATTTTGTTTCACCGGAGATTTTTGCGCAGGAGCGCGAGAAGATTTTCTCGAGGGAATGGATTTTGATCGGCCACCAAAGCCAGCTCCCGAACTCCGGGGACTATTTTATCTCGGAAGTCGCTGACGAAAACTTGATCGTTGTCCGCGATAAACGCGGAGAAATTCGTGGATTTTACAACGTGTGCCGGCACCGCGGAAGTCGACTCATCGAAAACAGAAACGGACAATTGTCCGCTGCGATTCAGTGTCCATATCACGCATGGACGTACGCACTCGATGGCCGATTGGTGGGCGCGCCACACATGGATGATGTCCCCGGCTTTAATAAGGCCAATTATTCATTGCATCCGGTGAACGTCGCGATTTGGGAAGGATTCATTTTTTTGAATCTGGCGGACTCACCTGCTTCGCTGGAGAAATGGTTTGCCCCGTTGGCCGGAAAATTTTCGCGCTGGAAATCGCCGGCGCTTCGCTCGGCGAAGCGAATCGAATATGATGTGCCAGCAAATTGGAAGTTGATCTTTGAAAATTATTCGGAGTGTTATCACTGCCTAGGAGTGCATCCAGAGCTTTCGAAAATTTCACCATATGATTCGGCGGAGAATGATCTGACCGAAGGACCGTTCCTCGGTGGATTCATGCGGATCGCGAAAGGGCGTAGCCTGACCATGAGCGGGAACGGTTGCGCGCTGGGAATCGCTGATGCCAGTCGTGCTCGTAATCGTGCTCCTGCTCATAATCGAAACCCGTCGCAAAAAATCGAGGACGATTACGATCACGAGCATGATGGGAAGAATCGAGTGTTTTACTACTCGATCTTTCCGAACATGCTGCTGAGTTTGCATCCCGATTACGTAATGGTGCATCAACTTCAGCCTCACTCGCCGGAGCGGACGCTAATCTTGTGCGATTGGTTTTTCCACCCGGAGGCATTCAAGCATAATGATTTCAATCCGGATGACGCCATTCAGTTTTGGGACATGGTAAACAGGCAGGACTGGCACGTTTGCGAATTGAGCCAGGAAGGCATTGCCTCACGCGCCTATCAACCGGGACCGTATTCGCCGAGGGAATCCATTCCCGCGGCGTGGGACCGGGAGTATCTGCGACATATAGGTTGAAGGATTAATTAGGAAAGCAGGAACGCAGGGAACGGACGCTAACGTCTTGGAATTAGTCCCGAATCCGAGAATCTCACTCTCAGCAAAACCATCCTGATTTCCTGGCTTCCTGATTCGTATCCTCTTAATCTGTGCAACCTTTCCGACATGCCGCCGCTGACTTACGCGAACGGCTTCGCTGCCTTGAAGCGTTAAATCGTTGAAACGTTAAAGCGTTGAAGCGAGCATGAACACATGCCTCCGCTCACGTATGCCAACTACCTGGATTTGGAGAAACTGCTCACACTGCAAAAACCGCGCTCAACCCCGGCTGAGCACGACGAGATGTTGTTTATTATCATTCATCAGACGTATGAGCTGTGGTTTAAACAGTTGCTGCATGAGTTTGAGAAAATAAAGAGAGACTTCTCCGCGGGCGATCTGTTCGGCGCGATTCATTCGTTCAAGCGCACACGCACAATCATGAAGACGCTGGTGCAGCAGGTGGACATCCTTGAGACTATGACCCCGTCGTCGTTCTCAAGTTTCCGGGACCGGCTCGAGACTGCATCGGGATTTCAGTCGGTGCAGTTCCGCGAAATTGAGTTCGTGCTCGGATACAAACGCGCGTCGACGCTCGCTTATGTTAAGCCGGATTTTCCGGGCTATGACCGGCTTCAACACCTGTTCAGGGAACGGACGGTCATCGATCACTTCTACGATTTCCTTGAAACGCGCGGCGCGCGGATTCCTGATGACTTGAAAAATCGCGACGTCACGCAACCAAATGGGTCGGACGAGCGAGTGCAGAAGGAAATTTTCCGGCTCTACAAGAGCGCACCCGAATGCTCGATTCTTTTCGAATTGATGACCGACTTCGATGAGGGGTTACAGGAATGGCGCTACCGGCACATCAAATTGGTCGAGCGCACGATCGGCGCAAAGAAAGGGACCGGCGGATCGCCGGGTGTGCCATTTCTGAAGGAGTCGTTGTTCAAGCCGGTCTTCCACGACTTATGGGCGATTCGGCATGAAATGTGATCAGCCACAGATGAGCACGGGTTCTCACGGATCAGACAAAGGAATCTGGAAACCAGGAAACCAAGGGTTCCTTCGGATCTTTGCTTCATCTACGCCATCACGCCTTTAAGCCAAGAAATTCGCGCGCAGTTCCGGAGAGGATTTGCGCTTTCTCATGCGGGGAAAGTTCCTTCACCGATTCAATGAGTTCACCTGGATGCGCTTCGCCGAGCGGGAAGGGGTAATCGGACCCGAACGCGACGCGCTGCTCGCCAAATAGTTTGAGCAGCATCATCAGCGCATCGGCGTCGTGGACGAGCGAGTCCACGTAGAACCGAGCGGGAATGTCCTCTCCCTGCTTATCGGTGCGAGCGAGATATTTTCGCGGATTCGTGTCGTTGTCTGTCGCGACTAAATCGGGTCGCACGTAAAACGCGTGCTCGATGCGGCCAAAGGTGAATGGAAACGCACCGCCGCCATGCGCAAAAGCGACGCGCAGTCTTGGGAAGCGCTCGAACACGCCGCCGAAAATCATCGAGCAAATCGCGAGACAGGTTTCCGCCGGCATGCCGACGAGCCAGGGCAGCCAATATTTTGGCATGCGCTCCCTACCGAGCATGTCCCAGGGATGAACAAAAATGGCCGCGTCGAGTTGTTCGGCCGCGCTCCACACAGGCTGAAGTGACGCATTGTCGAGGTTCAAAGTGTCGATGCGTCCGGAGGGCGGGTTCGCATCCACGTGCGTGCCGATCTGCGCGCCGCGCAGACCTAGTTCGCGAACGCATCGTTCCAGCTCGCCCGCGGCTAGATCCGGATCTTGCATGGGAATGGTCCCCAAGCCGGCGAAGCGTCTCGAATGATTGCGAACGACCTCTGCGATGTGATCGTTTAGCCGTCGAGAAATATCCAACGCGTCGGCTGGTTTGGCCCAATAGCTGAACATCACCGGCACGGTCGAGAGCACCTGCATTGAAACACCCGCGCGGTCGCACTCCTCGATGCGCCGCTCGGGATCCCACACATTATCAGTGATCTCGCGAAAGACGCGGTCACCGATCATCATCCGCGCACAGCACGGCTTGTAATGATCGAGCCGAACAAAGCCGCTGTAGCCATACTTCGCGTCGAGGTCAGGCCAATCGCGCGGCAAAATGTGGGTGTGCAGGTCAATCTTCATCTACCGGTGTTGGCTGGCAAAAAAACGTTCCACAGATTACGCAGATTACACAGATTAGAGGATACGAATCGGAAAGGCAGCAAGCCAGTTCTGGCCGAGTCGGCGTTTGGAAATCTGTGAGGAAATTAGGGCGCTTTAAATCTGTGGAAGAGGATTTCTTCAGCGTGCCTAAAACGGCTTTACCGGTTCGGGCTGCGGGACCTTGTGACCGCATTTTTTGCACTTTCGCCGCGCGTCGTCGTTCCAGAAATCGAGCATTGCCTGGCTAAAATGCTCGACGATGTCTGCGCAGTCGAAGTGAATATCTTCGACCAGTGCCCCACAGTTTTCGCAATAGAAAATCACGTGTTCCTTCTCCCCCGGCGGACGGCGGCGTTCAACTACCACGCCGATTGTGTCCGGCGGCCGCTGTGGAGAATGCGGGACATTCGGCGGGATGAAAAACGTCTCACCCTCGCGCACGATGTGATCGACCATTTGCTCGCCTTCGCGGATGCGCACCTTGATATCGCCCTTAAGCTGGTAAAAGTACTCCTCCGAATCGACAAGATGAAAATCGTTACGTGCGTTAGGTCCCTTGATCACCATCACGAAAAAGTCGCGCCCGTCATAGAGATAACGGTTGCTCACCGGCGGTTTGAACTTTTGCCGGTTCTCTTCGATCCAGTTCTGTAAGTTGATCGGCGGTTCCACGGTAGACATAATGCGGAGCGTATTTCCTGGCGGGCAGAGCGTCAAACACACTGGACGGGACGGACTCCGTTCCCTCCGTCGAATAATTGGAGGACACGGAGGTCGTTCCTGCAATCAACCCAAGAATCGGCATATTTGCGATTGAATACGCCAATAGCCGCACAATAGTATCCGCCGCTGCATGAAACTCCGCCGTTTGCTCCAGATCGCAGGCGCCTGCGCCATCGCGCTCATCGTTTGCAGTTGCGAAGAGATCCCACCCTACGTGCAACACCCGCTCGCCGCATTTGCGCCGCAGCCGTCAGGCTACTGGAATGACGAGGGCGTCTCCGGATCACCCAAGATCGTCGTCCATATCGGCGAACAGAAGGCTTACTTCTACAAAGGGAAGCATGTGGTGGGGGAATCGACCGTATCCACCGGCAAACCTGGGTTCTCCACCCCTCCGGGCAATTATTCCGTTGTCTCGAAAGACAAAGACCACATATCAACCATTTTCGGTGATTACGTCGATGATTACGGCAACGTGGTGAGATCTAATATCGACGTGCGCAAGGACCGCCGGCCGCCCGGCACGCATTTCGACGGCGCCCAAATGCCGTATGCCATGTTCTTCAGAGGCGGCTACGCCATGCATCAGGGCTATGTCCCGCCGTTTGCCGCGTCACACGGTTGCATTCGTTTGCCTAAGGGGATGGCCAGGCCATTTTTCGACAACGCCCCCGTAGGCACGCCAGTGACTGTGAAAGAGTAACTGATAATCGAGGCAGTTGTAGCCGGCATCGATGATGCCTGCCGTGCTGAACGCGGGGCTCTGCCAGCCGGGATCGCCGATCCCGGCTACAGCTCCTGGAAATCGTGCTAAAATAAGTTCGAGGCATGCACAAAAGCATTATTTCGGACGATAGAATTTCCGGTGTTCGGTTAAGCGACGAGGAGACCACTCGTTATTCGCGCCATCTGATCATGCCCGAGGTTACGCCCTCTGGGCAGCGGCGCCTGAAAGCGGCGCGTGTTTTGTGCATCGGCGCGGGTGGTCTGGGATCGCCTGCTGCACTGTATCTTGCGGCGGCCGGCGTTGGCACGATTGGCGTCGTCGATTTCGACGATGTCGATCTTTCGAATCTGCAGCGGCAGATTCTCCATGGAACAAAGGATGTTGGCCGCGACAAATTGGAATCTGCGCGGGACCGCCTGCGGGACATCAATCCGAAGATCGACATCGAATTGCACAAGTGCCGTTTCTCCAGTGAGAACGCACCCCAGTTGGTCGCGCAATACGACTTGATCGTGGACGGCTCGGATAATTTTCCGACGCGATATCTGTCGAATGATGTGTGCGTTTTTGCGCGTAAACCGAACGTCTACGGCTCCGTATTTCGTTTTGAGGGACAAACCACAGTGTTCGCGCCTCATCTAGGCGGGCCGTGCTATCGCTGCTTATTTCCGGAGCCGCCTGCGCCGGACACGGTACCAAACTGCGCGGAGGCAGGAGTGCTCGGTGTCTTGCCGGGCATTATCGGGATGTTGCAGGCGATTGAGACGATCAAGTTGATCGTAGGCATCGGTGAGCCGCTCGTCGGTCGTCTTCTCCACTTCGACGCGCTGAGAATGAAATTCCGGGAACTTAACTTGCGACGCGATCCCCAATGTCCGGTTTGCGGTGAAAATCCGACCATCTTTTCGCCGATTGATTACGAACAATTTTGCGGAGCGCGGCGGGACGAGGAGGCGATACCGACGATGTCGGCGCATGAGCTGAAGCGGAAGATGGATGCGCGCGAACCATTCGAATTAATCGATGTGCGGGAAACCTTCGAATACGAAATCGCGCGGATCGATGGCGCGAAGTTAATTCCGCTTAGAGAAATCGCTGAACGGGCAGATGAGCTGCAGCGCGAGGGTCCAATCGTTATCCATTGCCACAGCGGCCAGCGCAGCGCGCAAGCAGTGCGATTGCTGCAACAGCGTGGCTTTGCCAACGTTTACAATCTCGAAGGCGGAATCGACGCCTGGGCGAATGAGATCGACCCGGCCATGCAAAAGTATTAAGGCCCCTTGACGACTGCAGCCAGGTCCGCTGCAGTCGGAACGTCATCCCATTGTTGGAGTAATTCTCCGTTCCGCGCGAAGACGAAAACGCGAAAATCCGCTGCTGGAGATTGTCCGCTGAGCTGGGAAGACACCGTCCCGCCAAAATCGGTCACCGTGAAGATGTCGCCTCTCGCATTACGCGCAATTTTCTTCTCGTCGTACCGTGCCTGAAGCCGCTTCGCCTCGTCGTCGAGACGATGGCGCACGAACATGGTCGCAATCTTTCGCCCGATCTGCGTGTGCCTCCTGGTGAAATCGAGAATCGTAATCATTCTGTACTTGGGATTGCCGAGACAATAATCTGGAACCCGATCTCCCACTGCGCGCGCCTTTTCTGAATCGGCAGGTGTCGTCACGACTAATACGGTCACGTGCCCGTCAGCGGTGGAAAGTGTATTGCCATCGACATCGACAAAATTGACTCTGTAGCGTTGTCCGTTAGAAAGCGACCCAGATAGAGGCACAGCGGGAAAGAAAAACGCTGCCGTTGCGAAGAGAAAAAAATGAAATACGCACGACCTCACAAGTGAGAATAAATTAGACAATAAGTGATTTAATCAATTAGCGATTAAAGAAGTGAAATCACGGCTCGAAAGAGTAAAGGAATTGCAGGATCGCACGAAACGCTTTGCAGTCGCTGTTGTTTGGCTTTGC
>WNFW01002391.1_pt1 | contig 13984 bp, 9 predicted proteins | sample 5400131 | NCBI WGS metagenome assembly WNFW01 (sample SAMN13153362, study PRJNA577476) | soil metagenome | isolation source: 20 cm soil or saprolite under grassland replicate 1 | place: USA:California | collected 2016-06-15 | reverse complement strand
GCGACATCGTACTGCACGAGCGTCCCCTTTGGGTCGTCATTGGGCTCGAGTTTGCCCGATTCGAGCACGAGCAGACGGTCTTTCTCGGAGATCACGTCGGTTGGCGGACTAGCCAACGTCAGCGACGCTGTCAGATGGCGGTGGAAGTCAAAAACCCGAAACGTGTTACTACCCGCCTCCCCGACAAAAATGCGTTCATTGACGGTGTCGGTTTTCAAGAGCGTGATTATCGCGCTGCTGTGCAGCCGCGGAATGAACGGAGCGGCGGAAAACATGGGGGGATCGAGCTGCGGTTGAGCCGGCAGCGACTGTTGTGGCAAGGTGTCCGGGGCCTGTTCGAGATAATACCCGACAAGTTTCTCCCAATCTGGTTCTGACACCGCCTTGGTCAGGACGACCATCGCCGGGTCCCGGGACATTTCGGTAAACAACGACTTCGTAGGCACGCCCAGTCGCAGCGCCATCTGCGGTAAAACACCGGTTCGCCAGGTTTGCTTGTCGAGCAGTGCCGGCTGGGGAAACATGTGGCAGGCGGTACAATAGGTATGCGCGAGCCGTTCTCCCTCGAAGCGATACAACCTGCGGCAAGTCGTCAGCGAGAGGCAGGAGAGAGCGACAACAGCGAGTCTCGGCCCCGTGTGATGAAAATGGTCAAACATGGACGGAATGATAACGTGACGCTCGCCGAGCTGAACTGGCTCGCCCAGCCGCTGGCACCCGTGCGCCCCGTCACTGTCCAGCCGGGCCGCTACGCCGTACGTTCCAGGTTGGTATCGTCGGCTGCGGCCATGCCCATTGGCCGGTTGACTTCATTTGCGAGGAGCAGCATGCCTGCACGTCATGGTCGCCTTGCGTGGGCGCTTGGTCTCGTCGCGCTCACGGCCGCCTGCAACAACATGACTGGCCCACAATCGCATCTCGCCAACCCGGCGCAGTTGAGCTCCGACCTTCAGACCGCCATGGGCGTGCTTCAATCGACCGTGTTCGAGGCCTTCGCTGCAATCGATTCAGCCGCGGGATCACCCGCCGCCGTCGCGACCCGACCGGGCGCCCTGCTTGGCACCGCCCCCATCGCGCTGCCGCGCACGGCCAGCCAGCTGTACGCGAGCGCGCCCGAGCGCCTTGAGGCGCTCCGCACCGCCGCCCGCGTCCTTGGCCCCGGGATCATGGCCAGTGTCATTCCTGCGCCGCTGCTCGGCACGACATGGGTGTGGGACGTGACCACGCACGCGTACATCCAGAACTCGAGCGCCACCCCGCCTGCTCCAGCGAACGGCGTCCGCATCATCCTGTACACCATCGATCCTGCCACCGGTCACATCATCGAATCACCCCTTACGCCTGTCGGGTACGTCGATCTGGTGGACCATAGCAGCGGTACCAGCAACTCGCTCCAGGTCACTATCTTCGGCGGCACGCCGGGAACCACGGGCAACCCGACGTACGCCGACTACACCGTGACCGCGACCGTCACAGGATCGCCGGTGGTCACGGGGTTCAACGCCTCGGCGAGCGGGTTCGTGACCGACGGCATCCGGTCACTCGCCTTCAACGGCACATTTGTCGCGACGGGCCTGGACACCGACCATCCCAACGTCACCATCGACGGCACGTGGGACCTCGACAACCCTGTGCTCCATGTGGTCTCGCATGAGACCATCACGGGCCCGGACGCGAACAACGCGACGATCACGCTCGATTTCAGCGTGACGCGCGGCACCGAAACCGTATCGGAGACGGGATCGATCCGGGCCGTCGTGTCGCCTCAGACCGTGACGGTCGACGTGGCGATCGCGGTGAATGGCGTGCCGTTCGCGCGCCTCTCCGGCACCAACAACGGCATCACCGTTCGTCACGCGGACGGCAGCGCGTTGTCGTCGGACGAAACACAGGCGGTGTCCGATCTGTTCACCCTCCCGGCTCAGCTGCAGAGCGCGGTCGAGAGCCTGTTCAACCCCGCCCGGCATCTCATGGGCGGCTGAGCGCCGACGGCCGCCGAAGACCCCCCCCGACACCCGCGAGTGGTGATCGGACCGGGAGACGAGCTGCTCAGCCACACCCGCGTTCGGCGGCGAGCGTTAGATTCCGCGGACTCATGTTCCGACTCTCGCCGCGCGCGGTCGCTACGCTCGTCCCCATTGTGGTCGTGATGAGCTGTGGCAGGCGATCCGTCCGGACCCCGCCGCTTTTCAGACTCCTGCCGCCGGCGCAGACAGGTATCACGTTTTCGAACACCATCGTCACCAATGATTCCTTGAACGAACAGACCGATCCGTACGTGTACAACGGCGGCGGCGTGGCGATCGGCGACATCGACAACGACGGGCTGCCCGACATCCTCTTGACGGGCAACATGGTCTCGAGCCGCCTGTACCTGAACAAGGGGGGCTATCGGTTCGACGACATCTCGCAGTCGGCCGGCGTCATGACCAGCCGCTGGGCCACGGGGGCGACGCTCGTGGACATCAACAACGATGGGTACTTGGACATCTACGTTTCTGTCTCCGGTCCGCCCGGGTCCACGGGAAATGAACGTGCCAATCTGCTGTTTCTCAACAACGGCAATCGCTCGTTCACGGAGGCCGCGGCGCAGTTCGGCATCGCCGACACTGGTTTCACGACCCACGCGGTGTTTCTCGATTACGACCGGGATGCCTGCCTCGACCTCTTTCTGCTCGAGAATTCACCCCAGGATTACGCCCGCGGCGAAGCGACCATCCATCCGGCGGGCGTGCGCCGCGCGACCCCCGCCAGCTACGATCAGTTGTATCACAACAATTGCGACGGCACGTTCACGAACGTGTCCCGGCAAGCGGGGATCCTGCCGCAGCTGGGATACGGGCTCGGCGTGGCCGTGGCGGACGTGAACGGGGACGGGTGGCCCGACATCTTCGTTTCCAACGACGACACACCCAACGACGCCCTGTACATCAACAACCGGGACGGCACGTTCTCGGACCGGGCCGCGGCATCGCTCAAGCACTCCAGTTTTGCCGGCATGGGGGTGGACATCGCCGATTTCAACAATGATGGGCGCCCCGACATTCTGCAGGTGGACATGATGCCACAGGCGCTGAGCCGGCGCAAACGGACGAGCGGGTTCTTGACGTACGGCGGCCAAGCGGAGTTGCGCAGCCGGGGATTTCGCGACGACTACGACATCAACTCGCTGCAGCTGAACAACGGCGTCACGAGTCACGGAGATGCCGTCTTCAGTGAGATTGCCCGCCTGGCGGGCGTCGCGTACACGGACTGGAGCTGGAGCGCCCTGTTTGGGGACTTCGACAACGACGGCTACAAGGACATCTTCATCACGAGCGGTTATCCCAAAGCGGTCACCGATCTCGATTACCAGAGCGCCATGCGCCGTGCCCAGCGGACGGGAGACAATCGACGGGCACTGAATCTCTTGAAGGAGCTGCGCAGCTACGCGGTGTCGAACGCGATCTTCCGGAATGAGGGTGACCTCACATTCTCCGACAGGACCACAGAGTGGGGGATGGACCACGCGGGCTTTTCGTACGGCGCGGCGTATGCCGATCTCAATAACGACGGCAGACTCGATCTCGTGGTGAACCGCATCAACGCGGTCGCATCCATCTATGAGAATGTGCAGCCCAAAGACGATGCTCATCATTACCTGGAGATCACGCTGCAGGGAGAGTCTCCCAACGCGCGCGGGATCGGGTCGAGCCTGATCCTCACGGCGGGAGGACAGAAGCAGTACCTCTACCATTCCCCGTACCGGGGCTACATGTCCACCATGGACGACCGAGAGCATTTCGGGCTGGGTCGTGCCACGCGCGTGGACAGCCTGGAGGTCACGTGGCCCGATGGACGTTATCAACTACTGACCGGTCTGGACGTCGATCGGATGGTCGCGCTGCGGCAGGGAGACGCAAGTAAGACGGGAGCAACCTCCCCAACCTCCCCCAACCTCCCCAACCGGCTTCAGCTGTTCCAGCCCGTCAGCGCCATCAAGTACAAACACCAGGCCAGCAGCTTCGTCGATTACGACGTCCAGCCCCTCTTGCCCTACATGCCGTCCAGCCAGGGCCCTCCGCTGGCCGTGGGAGACGTGAACGGCGATCGTTTGGATGATGTCTTCATCGGCGGGGCAGGCGGTGTCCCGGGTAAGCTGTTCATTCAACGAAAGGACGGCAGCTTCGTCGAATCGACCCGCGGTCAACCCTGGGCTGCTGACAAGGCGTACGAAGATTGGGGAGCCCTGTTCTTCGACGCCAACGGAAACGGGCTTCCGGACCTGTATGTCGCGAGCTGCGCGTACCAGCTGGCGCCGGAGTCCCGGCGCTTGCAGGACCGCCTGTATGTCAACCAGGGCGGCGGGAGGTTCGTGCGCGATACCCAGGCGTTGCCGGAGATGCGGTCCTGCACGGCGACGGTGGCGGCCGGGGACTTCAACGGGGATGGCCGACTGGATCTGTTCGTGGGCGGGCGCCTCACGCCGAGAAATTACCCGTACCCGACTCGCAGCTATTTGTTACGAAACGACGGTGGCCACTTCACCGATGTCACGGAAGAGGTGGCACCGGAATTGATTCACCCCGGCGGAATGATTACGGCCGCGGTCTGGATCGACTTCGACGGCGACGGGCGATTGGATCTGGTGACGGCCGGAGAGTGGATGCCGCTCCAATTCTACAAGAACGGCGGGAAGCGATTGCGCGACGTGACCGCGTCCATGGGGCTGCCACCACCGCGGGGGTGGTGGTACAGCCTGGTCAGCGGAGACTTCAATCACGACGGCCGCCCCGACCTCGTGGCCGGGAATCTCGGCTGGAATTTCAGCTACACGACGTGGTCACAGCGCAAGTTCGGGATCTATGCGCTCGATTTCACCGGGAACCGCACCACAGACATCGTCCTCACCCAGGAGGTCGGCGGGACCGAATACCCGTTCTACGGACTGGCGACGCTCGGTGCGGCGATGTATCCCCTGGCCCTCCGATTCCCGACCTATGCCGCGTTTGCGGAAGCGTCGATTCCGCAGCTGTTCGGCCCTTCCCAGCTACAGCAGGCCCTCCATTACCAAGCGGACACGTTTGCCAGTGTGTACCTGCAGAACACCGGCAACGGGACCTTCAGCCTGTCCGCGTTACCCACACTGGCGCAAGCCTCACCGATCCGAGGAATCGTGGCCCAGGACGTGGACGGTGATGGGAACCTCGATCTGATCGAGGCCGGCAACCTCTATGATACGGAGCCGAACACCGCACCGGCTGACGCCGGCAACGGCCTCTGGCTGAAGGGAGACGGCCTGGGCCACTTCGCGGCAATCGCTCCCGTGGAGAGCGGCTTTCTGGCGCCCCGGCACGTCACGGGGATGGCTCTCGTGAAAACGCCCGCAGGGAGTGCCGTGCTGGTTGCGAATCACGGCGACTCCCTGCAGGCCTTCACCATCCGGCGTCGGTAAGGCGCGTCTGGTCTATTACCAGCCCGGGTTCTGGGTCAGTCGCTTTACCCCTCCCACGATGCTCAAGTCGATTTCCACCGTCGGAATCGGATAGAGATCATTCAGCGGCGATCCGTACGCTACCTGGGCGTTCTTGTACGACCTCCGCACGGACGTCGATTCCGCCTTGAGGTACGTACTCATCACCTGTGCAGCGTAGCTGCCCCCGTAGCGCCGCAGGTCGAACAGCCGTTGGCCTTCCATGGACAACTCGAGCCGGCGCTCGATGCGTACCGCGCGTCTGGCGTCGGCCTGGGTCGCGAACGCCGGGTAGGGCGAGACCTTGTAGGTCGCCCAGCTGATCGTGGTATCGTTGATCGGCACGGCGAGGCGACTGTCGTTGGCGCACTTGGGGTACTTCGCGACCAGGGCGGCGTCAGTTGCCCCATCCCCGCACCCTTGAGCGGCCACTCCGGCACGGGCTCTGACCTGGTTCACGAGGAGGAGGGCGCCTGCCAGGTCATTGGTCTCTACCTTTGCCTCGGCGTCGAGCAGCAGTAAATCGGCGTACCGGAAAATGTGGATGTGGACGCCGTTCTCCTGCTCGGGCTGCCAGCCAACTTTACTGACGGCGCCGCTCGCCTTCTCCTGCGCGTTCTTCTTCGGGCTGTACGGGCCGCCGTAGCCGGGAGCGCGGATCCACCCGTCCAGGCAGGGCGTGAAACAGGGCGTTTCCATGCCCCAGTCCTTGTACGGCGCAAAGTACCGACCGATCGTCCAGTCCATCCGGGGATCGACCGTATCGCTGGGTGACGCGTACCAGATGGAGTCGCGGTTGTTCCAGTTCGCTGAATCAGTGAACGCCCTGGGCAGTCCGGTCACGCCATCCACTGCGTAGAGGTTCGCGAGATTCTGCGACGGCTGATGGAAGCCGCAGCACTTGAACGGACTGCCGGAATGCGGCAGGTTGAGCCGCTCGCCGTAGTTGGAATTGTTGCCGTTCGGCTCTCCGTCGTTGACGGACGCTTGATAGGCGAGGATGGTTTCCGGCCCATCGGCGTATTGATGGAAGCCGGTCCACACGCGATCGAAGCTGACTTCGAGCGCGTAGGTGCCGCTCGCGATCACGCTGTCGAAGGTCGCGATCGCGGCCGCGTATTGATGCGTGGACACCAGTACCCGGCCCTTGTAGGCGCGTGCGGTCCACGATGTGACTCTACCCTTCTGCCCGTTCCTCGGAGTGGCCGGCAGCAGGGCAGCAGCGGCCTGCAGATCGGCGAGGACCAGTTTGGCAACGGAATCGGCGCCTCGGGTCGCGTCGGTGGCGTTGGGCTTCCGATAGTCGTTGTCGGTCTCGAAGTAGTAGGGAACGTTGCCCCACATGCGCCACAACTCGAAGTGATAATGCGCGCGCAGGAAGAGCGCTTCTCCCATGATGCCCATGGAATCGGCGTGCGAGATCTCCCCCGGTTTGGATGAGCTGACGGCCTGCAGCAGCCGAATCGTCGCGTTGGCGCGCGCCACGCCTTCGTACATACTGGCCCACTTGCGGTCCAGATAGGCTTGCGCCTGATCGGAGCTCCACGCGTACAGCTCGATCTTGGTCGCTTGAGGCTGGTCGGTGGCTTCGGAGCCCTTGTAGGCATCGTCAGTGGTGATGCTCCCGAACGGCCAGTTACTGGCCGCGCAGCCAAAGTTGCCGTTGGTGGCATTGTTGCAGTCGAGCGAGCGGTAGGCGGCGATCAGTGAGCCCTCCACGCCCGCTCGGGTCGACAACGCGTTCACGTCCAGGGTGCCCTGCGCCGGCGTGTTGAGGAAGTCCGAGCAGGCGTACGTGATCGCCAGGCCCACCAGGAGGCATGCCGTTCCGCCCAGCATTCTGAAACGCCATGAGGTTGTCATCGTCTTCAGTCCCTTGTGTAGAGGCGATCGCATTAGAACGTGGTGCTGATCCCAACGGTGAACGTTCTGCTGCTCGGATAGACACCCACGTCGACATTGCGGAACTGGTCACGAACGTCGCCCGATGCTCCCGTGAACGCCCGCGCCGGCAATGACGGATCGAGTCCAGCGTATCCGGTGAGCGTGAACAAGTTCTCGGCTTGTACGTAGATGCGTCCCCCCGAGGGAAGCCAGCTGATCAGCGTCGCGGGAACGGCGAATCCGATCTGCAGCGCGTGCAGCCGCACATAGGTCGCGCTTTCGATGAAGAAGCTGCTGATGTCGTCGCTGCCATTGTCGTTCTGATTGAGGCGCGGATATTTCGCGTTCTGGTCGCCCGGGTGGGTGCATCCCGCGTCCCCGGCGATGCAGAATGAGTTGGTGAGCCGGTCGTTGACGACGTTGGTCGAGAAATCCCGGAACACGTAGAAGTCCTTCTGCGCGTCATAAATCTGGCCACCGAACGACCCGAACAGCGTCGCGCTCAAGTCCCAGCGACCCATGCGGAATCCCAGATTGAGGCCGGCCGTGAAATCGGGGTGCGGCGTGCCGATGATGGTCCGGTCGCCGGCGTTGATCACGCCGTCCGGGCGATACAGGCCCACGCAACCGGGGCTGCGCGGACAATTGATGGTGTCCCGGACCGTAGGCTGGTCGACGTACCGGAGCCCCCCCACGATCGCTCCCCCCTGACAGGGCGGCCTCGCGCAGGTGCCAGTGAGGGGGTCGGGCTTATGCGCCGCTGCGGTCGCCGCGTCCGGGAAATAGCCGTTCGTCACCTTGCCAAAGAAGGCGCCGATGGGCTGCCCGACTTCGTTGATGATCGGGTTCCCGATGCGGGTGATCTGGGGACCGATGGCCGCATCGACAAAGCTGTTAAGCTGACCATCGATCCGCAGCACCTTGTTCTTGTAGTGGCTGCCGTTGAAGGACACGCTCCAGACCTTGTTGGTCCCGATGGTGCCGTTGTAGGAGGCAGCGAAGTCCACCCCTTTGTTGCTGACCTTGCCGATGTTCTGAATGGCCGGGGCCGCCGTGCCCGCCGTCGCCGGGGCCGCGGGCGGGAACAGCAGGTTATCGGTCGTGCGCGAGTACACGTCCACCGTGAACGTGCCCCGCCCCTGGAGAAAGTCGAGGTCCGCGCCGACGTTCGTGGACTTGTTCGATTCCCACTTCAGGTTCAGGTTCCCCAACTTCGTCTGCCGGTATCCGGCGACGACCGAGGTACCGGTGTTCCCGATGTCGTAGAACGTGTCACCGCTGCCCCCGCCAAACTGGGACAAGATGCGTCCCCCGGGGATCTGCTGGTTGCCGGTCGTGCCGTAGCCGAACCGCAGCAGCACGTTCGAGAGGAAGCCGCCCCGGGGGAAGAACGACTCGCGCGAGAGCCGCCAGCCGACGTTGAACGCCGGGAAGGTGCCCCACTGGTTTCCGGGCGCGAACTTCGACGAGCCGTCGCGCCGCACCGTCACGCTGGCGTAGTACTTCTCCCCGTAATTGTAGTCGGCCTTGCCGAAGAAGGAGAGCAGCCGGTCGAACGACCCCGAGGTGCTGTCGGTCTTGGTGGACGCCTGTCCCAGCGCATCGGTGATGTAGCGGTTGGAGGGATCGTCATTGATGAGCCCCGAGATGCCTCCGAAGATCAACCGGCCGGTGCTGGAGTTCGCTTCTTGGCCGAGCAACACCGCGAGGTTGTGCGGCCCGAACGCCCGTCCGTACGTCAGGGTGTTCGTCCAGGTCCAGCCGGTGTTCCGGTTGTCGGTCTGAGTGATGCTGTTGGTGGCGTTGGCCTCGGAGTTCTCGAACGTCGTGGGGTTGAAGACCGTTTGCTCATTCTGGAATAGGTTGAACGAGAACTGGCTGCGCAGCGTCAGTTCCGGCCGCACGGCGAACTTTGCGAACGCATTGCCGAGGGCCCGGTCGCTGGTGTTGCGGTCAAATTGGTGCGCCCAGGCATACTTGAGCGGATTGGTGTTATTCCCCAACCCCGTGGATTTTCCGGATGCGAAATGCCCGGCGATGTCGTAGATGGGAACGATCGGTTGCATCAGGATGTTCTTGCCGACGATGTTCCCCTCTCCGAGAGCGCCGTCATCGAGCCCCCCGTAGCCCTGCTCGCGCGACACGGCGATGTTTTCACCAAGGGTGAGCTTCGAGCTGGCGTTGAACGCCGTGTTGACGCGCACGGTCCCGCGCTGCAGCCGGTTGTACGCCGCGGTGCCATCCTGCCTAAGGTAGTTGAAGGACACGTTGTAGGAGTTATCCAGCCCGCCGCCCGTGAGCGCCAGGTTGGCGTCCGTGTACTGCCCCGTGCCGAACACCGCCTTCCACCAGTCGGTGCCCTGGCTCGCGGGCATGATCAGCGTGCTGGGATAGGAGTACGCCGACCGGTTGATGGAGTCCGGACGACCCACCGCGTCTGTGTCGACTACCGTCACCCCCTTACCGATGTAGGTGTATTTCGGAAGGGTCACCTTAGTCGCGGTGTCAGCGCCATGGCCGTACAGCGCTATTGCTTCCGGCGGGAGGCTCTGTCCGGCGTTGTGATAGGACCGCCTGATCACCTCGAAATACTGCAGCGGATCGGTCATGAGGAAATCATCATAGCCCTTGACCGGGGACGACACGCCGGTGCGCACGTCGATCGACGCCGACTTCCCGCCCGGCCGCCCCTTCTTGGTCTCGATGATGATGACGCCGTTCGAGGCCCGCGATCCATAGATCGAGGCGGCGGAGGCGTCTTTCAGGACCTGGATTTCGGCGATGTCGTTGGGGTTGAGGAAATTGAGATACGAGTCCTCGACCGGCGTCCCATCGATGATGTAGAGCGGATCATTGCTGTGGAACGAGCCGATGCCGCGGATGCGAACCGTCGAGCGCGAGCCCGGTGAGCCGCTCGACTTCACCGTCACGCCGGCCACCTGTCCTTCCATGCGCTGCAGCACGCTGGTGGTGGTCGCCTTATTCGCGTCCTGGAGATTGACGCTCGAGACGGCACCGGTGATGTCCTGCCGCCGCTGGGTCGTATACCCGGTAACGACGATTTCCTGCAAGACCGTCGGCGCGGGCTCCATCGTGACGTCGATGGTACCCTGTCCGCCCACCGGTCGCTCGATCCCGCGATAGCCGATGGTCGCATACGTCAGGACCGCGTCGGCCGGGGCGACGAGGGCGTAACGCCCCTGTTGGTTCGTGACCGTCTGGGTCTGCGTGCCCTTCACCCGTACCGTCACGCCCCACAGCTTCTCGCCGCTCGAGGCCGACGTGACGGTGCCGGAGACCTCCTGCCCCTGACTCCACGCCGAGCCGGCCGCACTGAGCGCGAGCAGGACGCTCACCCCGACTGCACGAACGACACCGTTACGCAGTAGCACGTTTTGCATGGAAAGCTGCCTCCTCATCCAACGGGTCTGCGCATGGACTTCAGGCCTTGCTTGGCGATCAGCTCGCGATACGTCAGGAGCACTACGTTTCGGGCCCTGCGGGACCCGGTGAATTCCGTCGCGTGATTGGGATCGGCAAAACGGAGGAGGGCCGCCCACCCCACACTACGGATGTGCGCGGCAGCGAGGTGACGGCTCAGTGCCATGCGCCTGCCCTCCACGGCGTGATCGAATACCCGCACGGAGCTACGGAAGCGTTGCGCCGATTGAAATACGCGTCGGAAGGCTACCCCGCAAGGGGCCCTGCCGGCGCGACAGCCGCTCCGCCCTCTTGACGGACACGGGCGCGGCGGCGATTCTAGCGGGCTCCGAACGTCGAGCGTGGGAAGCATGGGCGACCTGGGCGGGCGCTACGCCGCCTACACCGCGCGGCTGGTCGACCGTGTGCTGACCACGCCCGGACATACTGCCACCGATCTGCGCCGCGCCATCCTCGCGCGGGCAGCACAGCTGAGCCTCACGGCTGCTCCCCCGTCGTCCCCCCTCTCCCAACGGGAGAGGGGGACAGGGGGTGAGGACCAGACGGTGGCGGAGGGCCTGCCTCCGGCGCTTGCCGCCTACGTCGACAAGGTCGCCCGGCACGCCTACACCGTGACCGACGAGGATCTCGGCGCACTCGAGCGCGCCGGCAACTCCGACGACGCCCTCTTCGAAGTCACCGTCTCCGCGGCGCTCGGCGCGGCCCTGGGGCGGCTCGAGCGCGGGCTCGCCGCGCTGCGGGGCGAGTCCTCGCCCGCCGACCCGCTCTCCGCCACGTGGTCCTCACCCCCTGTCCCCCTCTCCGCGTTGCGTCCTCACCCCCTGACCCCCTCTCCCTTCGGGAGAGGGGGGACGCAGGAATAGCGTCGATGCGTCTCCGCACAGTCGAGCACGGTCACCGCCTGCCTGAGCGGTTGAAGCTCATGCTCATCCGCCTGGTGAGCGGGCGTCGCGTGCCCGACGTCGTCAAGACCCTGCTCTACCGGCCGGAGTTCTTCGGCCGTCCGATGTGCGATTGGACACAGGCGGTGATGCGCGGGCCCTCGCCGTGGAGCGTGGGCGAGCGGGAGCTGTTCGCCGCATTCACATCCCGCCTGAACCAGTGTGTGTTCTGAACCGGCGCTCACGGCGCGGTCGCGTCGCTGGCCCTGAAACACGAACAGAAGGATGAAAGGTTGGTCGCGGCGGTGCTGGCAGACTGGCGCACCGCTCCGCTCGATCCGAAGCTGCGCGCCACGCTCGGCTTCCTCGAGAAACTCACGCTCACGCCCGCCGACGTGCGCCCCGCCGACCTTGCCCCGCTCCGCGCCGCCGGCGTGAGCGACGATGGCATAGAGGACGCGATCCACGCGTGCGTCCTGTTCAACATCTACGACCGCCTCGCGGATTCGATGAGCTGGCACCTGCCCGGGCCCGAGGGCTACGCGGCCTCGGGGCGCAACCTCATGAAGCGCGGCTATTTGATCTAGCGACCGGCAAGTCTCACGCGACGGGTGTTGTACGTCTCGACGAACCGTTGGTGTGCGGCATCGGTCGGGAATGCCTCGTCGACACCGTAGGGGTAGCGCGACATCGAATGGAAAGGCAGCGGCTCCACGGTGCCGCCGGCCGCCGTATTCAAGTCGGCGTCCTTCATCCAGGCGTCTGTGTATATGAGAAAGTCGCGGCTCCAGCCCGGAGGCACGGCGGGCGCGGCGGCGCTGTCGAACCGGAGTGCGACCTCGTCGCCCGGGCCAAAGATGATGTACCTGTCGTCCGCCGCATCGAGCAGCGGGAGGACGTCACCGTAGCGCGTGAACGCGCCCACGATCGGCGCCCAGGCCGGCTCGCGCGCGACGTCGACTGGGGCCCGTACCGCCCACCTTTCCTGTACATGCGCGAGAAGCCGCGATAGCGGAGATCGGCGGCCACGGGGCGTAGGGCGGTCACGGTCACGGGACTCGCCGACGCCGTGGCGGCCACGAACGCCCGGTCCCAGTAGACCTCCATGTTGGTCCGGATACGCACTCGGCCGTCGGCGCTCAGGAACTTTCCCGTCAGATCCGCAATGACCGTCTTGTTCTTGCCCGCCGGAAAGCCGAGGTCGGGGATCACCGTGCGCCAACGGTCGGCCGGGTCCTTCACCTGTACCTGGAGCGGAACGACCTGCAGCGCGGGTGACTGAGCGAGCGCGAAGTTGATGCTCGCATCCGTGGGGTAGATCCACCCGGTGAGGAACAGGAACACGCTGTCCATCCCGGCGAGGTCCCCGAAATCGAGCGCGGCCGCGCGACCTGGTAGAGACGGAGCGACGATGACCCGGCCGGCACGAAGCGCTCGTTCACGTAGACCTGTACCGACTCCGGATGGTCCACCGCCAGCAACCGCACCTCGTCCAGATACGCGGTCTCCCACAGCTCTTCGGTGAGGCGCAGCTCGTAGCGCCCGTTTCGGGGCCGGACCAGCCCGCGCGGGAGGCGCAAATACTCCTGCGACGCATGCGGCGAGGCGGACATGATGCCGCCTTCCCTGGTCATGATGCCGAGCGGCATGCCTAGCGCGCTGTTCCACATGGCGTCCGTTGCGAAGGCGAAGGCGCGGCCGTCCCACGCGTACAGGAACGGGCACGACCCTTTAAGCTGCTGCTGCTCGAGCACGTCCTCTTCCGTCCCCGGGTAATAGACCGTCTGCGACACGCCGTTGGGCCAGCGCACTCGCAGCACGTCGGCCTTGAGCCGGCGCCCCAGGCCGAAGTGCGTCACGCCGCCCGTGGCGAGCCGCAGCTGGTACAGGTCACGCGCGCGCAGCTCGACCGTCGCGCCGAGCCCGAAGCCGTTGTTCTTACCGCTCCCCTGGCGCAGCGCGACCAGGCGCACGTCCACGTATTGGTTCACGTTGCCACCGTCGTTGCGGAGCACCCGGGGCCGTCCGTCCCAGCCGACGATGATGAGGTCCAGGTCGCCGTCCTGGTCGATGTCCGCCACGGCGACGGCCCGGCCAGCGCGAAGGCTCTCGGGCAGGATCGAGGAGTAGTCTTCGAAGCCCGTCGTCGCGTCGTTGCGGAACAGGCGCGCGCCGCCTTTCCCCACCACGATCAGATCGAGCCGGCCGTCGTTGTCGAAGTCGAAGAACGCGGCGTCCAGACCCGCGACGCCGGCGAGCGCGCGGCGCAGCCCGCTGGTGCGGCCATCGCGCTCGAACGTGCCGTCGCCGCGGTTGTGATACAACG
>WNFW01011621.1_pt1 | contig 13985 bp, 12 predicted proteins | sample 5400131 | NCBI WGS metagenome assembly WNFW01 (sample SAMN13153362, study PRJNA577476) | soil metagenome | isolation source: 20 cm soil or saprolite under grassland replicate 1 | place: USA:California | collected 2016-06-15 | reverse complement strand
GTGGACAGCAGCGAATTGGTCTGCGTCTTGATGAGCGCCGCCATGTCCTGGGCCTTGGCGTAGTTCACCTGCAGGTACTCGGAGCGCAGCGGCGCGAGCTCCTGCACGTCCTTCCTCGCGGCCAGCTCGGCCTTCTCGCGGCTGGCGAGCTCGGCCTGCGGCGCCACGATGATGACGTTGTCCTGCCGGCGCTTGTCGAGCCCCTTGGTGCGCAGCACGATATCGAGCGCCTGGTCCCACGGCACGTTCTGCAGCCGCAGCGTGACGTTGCCGCTCACCGAGTCGCTCACCACGATGTTCTGGCCGCTGGCATCGGCGAGCAGCTGCAGCACCGCGCGCGTCTCGATGTCCTGGAAGTTCAGCGTGAGGCGCTCGCCGGTGTACACCGGCCGCTCCTCCTGGGCGTTGGCGGCCTTGCGCCGCGGCGCGATCTCGACCACGTACTGGTCGTCGGACTGGTAGGCGAGCTGCTCGTAGTCGCCGCTCGCGGTGATGGAGATGCGCGAGCCGTTGCCCACCCGCGTCACGTCGAAGCCCCTGATCGGCGTGCCGAAGTCGCTCGCGTCGTAGCGGCGCATGAGGTTGGCAGGCACGCTCGCGTCGCTGAAATCGACGACCACCTGGTCACCGATCTGGTGCAGGTTGACGTGCATATGCGGATCGGAGAGCCTGACGATCACGCGCCCGGCGCCGTCGGTGCTGCGCCGGAAGTCGATGGCGCGCAGCTCGCGTACCCCGCCGCCACCGCCCGCGGCCACAGCGCCAGAGGGGGCGGCGCCCGCGCTGGCGCGCGCCGCGCTGCCGCCGAGCATGACGATGATGTTGTTGCCGTCGACCCGCGTGTCATACGGCACCAGCTTGTCGAGGTTCAGCACCAGACGCGTGCGGCCCTTGGTCTCGGCGGCCAGTATGGTGTCGAGGCCGGAGGCGTGCACGTCGATGCGGCGCGAGGCCAGCGCCAGCGTGGTGTTCGGCAGGTCGAAGGAGATGCGCGCCGGGTTGTCGATGGTGAACGACAGCGGCTGCGGCGCCGGCCCCGACAGGCGCAGGGTGATCTGCAGCTGCTGGCCGGGCAGGGGCTGCACGTCGATGGCTTGCAGCGCGGGTTGATCCGCGGCCCATGCGGTGCCCGCGAAAGTGCCGAGTACCCCTGCGAGCACCAGCCGGGGGGCCGTGCCGAGGAGGCGATTCATAAGGCTAGACGCTTGCATGCATGGACTCCCTGCTGGACCTTTACTCGTTCAGGGCGAGCGCCGCCGGGCGCTCCATGTACCCGCCGAGGCTGTCCGGAACGACTTCAATCAGAGTGATCTTGGCCGGCGTGATGTCGGTGATCTTGCCTTCCGCCTGGCCGAGGTGGTTGCCGGCGCTCACGCGATGCACCAGGCCGTCCTTGGTCTGCACCAGGCCGTACATCTGCCCACCGAGGCGCAGCGTGCCGACCATCTTCAGCGTGTCGAGCGAGAACTGCTCGAGGAACTCGCGGTTGCGCTTGGCGTCGGGACGTATGCCGCCATAGCCCGCACCGGCACCCGGGGTGCTCGGCAGGAACGGCGCCGAGTACAGGAAGGTCTCGTAGGGCTTGATCTCCGGCAGCGGCTCGACGCGCCCGCCCGGCTCCTTCTTCGTGTCCTCGATGAAGCGCGCCAGCTCGTTGTCCGCGCTCGAGCACGCCGTGAGCGCGGCGTAGCCGACGCACGCCAGGGCCACGCCCAGCAGGTGTAAACGGGGTTGGTGTGGAACCTTACGCATGAGTGAGTACCGCGGTACGCCGTTCATATGGGTCAACCCGCCGGCTTGGCACGGTGGGCGACGTCGCTCTTCTTGTCCGCCTCGCCCGCGGCGATCTCGTCCTCTTCCAGGTAGCGGTAGGTCTTCGCCGTGAGCTCCAGGGACAGCTGATCGTAGGCGTCCTTGTTGTCGGACTTGATGTCGATGTCGTGCAGCGTGACGATGCGCGGCAGCGCCGCGATGCCGCTCACGAACTCGCCGAACTGGTGGTAGCTGCCGGTCAGGCGGATCTTGATGGGCAGCTCGGCGTAGAAATCCTTCTTCTGCTCGGGCTGGGGCTGGAACAGCTTCTCCTCGAGCCCGGCGGCCAGCCCGGTCTGCGAGATGTCGACCAGCAGGTTCGGCACCTCGGTCTTGCCGGGGAGCTGGCGCAGCAGTGCGCCGAAGGAGCGCTCGATGTCCTTGAGCTGCTGCCGGTAGACATCGAGGTTCACGGCCTTGGCGTGCTTGGTGCGGAATTCCTGGCGCAGGTGCTGCTCCTCGTCCTGGTGGCGCTGCAGCTCCGGCCGCTGCTCGTTCCAGACCAGCAGGTAGCCACCGAGGAGCGTCAGCGCGAGAAACGCCGCCGCGACCGCGCCGACGCGCACCGGCAGGGGCCAGCGGCCCGGATCGCGCGGATCGAGTGCGCGCAGCTCGTCGAGCAGATTCATTGCCGTCTCCCCGCGCCGAGGCTGGCCTTCCTGATCTTGCTCTTGGCGGAGCCATCCTCCGGCGCCGCGGTGGTCACCTGGTCGGCGGTCAGCGTGAAGCTCGAGCCGGGCGTGGGGCCCTTGGCGGTCTGCACGACCTCGAGCTCGGGATTACGCAGCCACTGGGAACCATCGAGGTTGCGCATGAAGGAGGACACGCGGGTGCTCGACTGCGCGACGCCGTCGAACCGCAGCCGTTTTTCGGTCTGTTTCACGCCGGTGAGATACACACCCTCGGGAAGCGTGCGCACGATCTCGTCGAACACGTGCACGATCTCCGGCCGCGAGCGCTGCAGCTTCTCGATGATCTCCATGCGCGCGATGAACTTCTGCTTGGCGACCTCGAGGTTGTTGATCTCCTCGATCTGCTTGTCGAGCGTCTTGATCTCGAGGCGCAGCTGCGCGTTGCGGTGCTCCTGCGACTCGATCATCGAGCCGTACAGCAGGTAGGCGGCGAACGCAGTGACGCCGGCGGCGAGCGCCGCCACGCCGAGCGCCACCAGGAACGCGAGCTTGCGCTCCTTGCGCTCGCCTTCACGCCAGGGAAGCAGGTTTATACGCGGCATGTCAGTCAAAACTCCGCAATGCGAGCCCACAGGCTGTCAGCAGTGCCGTGGCATCGCGCTGTACCGCCTGCGCCTTGGCGCGCGAGGACAGCTTCATCTGACCGAGCGGGTCGCCCTTCTCGGCAGAAATTCCCACGCGGCTGGAGATCACCTCCGCCACGCCCGGGATGTTGGCGCAGCCACCGCACACCAGGATCTTTTCCGGCTGCTCGCGCCCGGAGCCGGACGCGAGGTAAAACTGCAGCGAGCGGCTCACCTGCTGGGTCATGTCGTCGATGAACGGGTCGAGCACCTCGGCCTGGTAGTTGCCGGGCAGGCCACCTTCCTTCTTGGCGCGTCCCGCCTCCTCCATCGCCAGCCCGTAAGTGCGCATGATCTCCTCGGTGAGCTGCTGCCCGCCGAAGGCGAAGTCGCGCGTGTACACCACCTTCAGATTGCGCAGCACACTGAAAGTGGTGCTGCTCGCGCCGAAGTCGACCACCGCGATGGTGCGGTCGATACCGCCGTCGGGCATCTGGTGCGTCATGAGCTTGCAGGCGTTCTCGAGCGCGAAGGCCTCCACGTCCACGATCTTGGCGGTGAGGCCCGCGGCCTTGACCGCCGCCTGGCGCTGCTCGACGTTCTCGCTGCGCGTGGCGACCAGCAGCACGTCGTTGGAGTCCGGGTCCCTCTCGTTGGGTCCCAGCACCTCGAAGTCGTAGCTGACTTCATCCATCGGAAAGGGGATGTACTGGTCGGCCTGCATCTCGACCTGCGCCTCGAGGTCGCCGCTGCGCAGTGCGCGCGGCATCTGGATCACCTTGGTGATGGCGGCGTCGCCGGAAATGGCCACCGCCACCTCGCTGCTCTTGGCGCCGGCGCGCTTCACCGCGCGGCGGATCGCCTCCCCCACTGCCTCGGCATCCACGATCGCCTTCTCGTTGATGGCGTTCTGGGGCGTGGGTTCGGCCGCATAGGCCTCGACACGGTACTGTCCACCCCCCATGGCCAGCTCGATCAGCTTGACCGAGGAGGTCGTTATGTCAAGTCCCAGGAGGGGGCGGTATTTGCGCTGAAAGAGGAACATTTTTCTTTCCTTTTCAGGTCATTAGACCTGAAAATGACCGCCCCATATCGTTGTGGGAACCACTATATATCAGTGCACTGTTAAATTGAACGTGAGCGGGCTCACGGATCCGAGCGCGTGCGCCACGCAAGCCGCGCGCACTGCCGAAACCGTGACGCGCGAGCGCTGCGGCGGCACCAGAGATCAACGAATGGCACGTCGTGTTGTCCAAGCATTCTGGAGACGGAAAGCTTCGCTTCCGCAGGCGGCAGGTGCATGCCGGGTCGGTCGCTCGAACCGCCCTCGCGCCGCGCGTGACTGATCGCGGCAGAGTACGTTAACGTTCGAACGGCAACCCCGCTGTCGTAGGCACGTGCGTCCCGTAGACCGGAGGCTTTGCGTCCCCACCTTTCGGTGAGTTTGCCCTTGAATCGCCGGGTACTATGCATAGCCCCCGCCGGGAGCGCAAGGAGACAGAGTTGGTTTCTGTGAATTGGAATTACTTTCGCACGGCGGTGCTCATCGGCGGCGGTGTGACGCTGATCACACTTCTCGGCGCCTACGCGCTGGCCTGCGGCTACGTCTACCTGGTCCCCTCGCTCCCCTCGACGGATTCCATGCGCAACGTCGAGCTGCAGGTGCCCCTGCGCGTGTACACCCGCTCCGGCGCGCTGATCGCACAGATCGGCGAGCAGCGCCGCATCCCGGTCGGCTACGACCAGATCCCCGAGCTCGTCAAGCACGCGTTTCTCGCCGCCGAAGACGAGCGCTTCTTCGAGCACCACGGCATCGATTACTTCGGCGTGGTGCGCGCGGTGCTCATCGATCTGCTCTCCGGTGACAAGAGCCAGGGCGCCAGCACCATCACCATGCAGGCCGCCCGCAACATGTTCCTCAACCTCGACAAGACCTATCGGCGCAAGCTGCAGGAGACTTTCGTCACCTACCGCATGGAGCACGAGTTCACCAAGCAGGAGATCTTCGGGCTGTATCTGAACGTGATCTTCTTCGGCCAGCGCGCTTACGGGGTGGCCGCCGCCGCCGAGGCCTTCTTCGGCAAGTCCCTCGACAAGCTCGACGTGGCCGAGGCCGCCACCATCGCCGGGGTTCCCAAGGCGCCCTCGCGTTACAACCCGATCGTCGACCCGCAGCTCGCCACCGGGCGCCGCGCCTACGTGCTGCGGCGCATGCGTGAGCTCGGGTACATCGATGCCGCCACCGCCGAGGCCGCCAACAAGGAGCCGATGCAGGCGCGCGCCCACGCGCCGCTCTATGACGTCGAGGCCCCCTACGTCGCGGAGATGGCGCGCCTCGAGCTGCGCCAGCGCTTCGGCGCCAACGCCGAGACCGCAGGCTACCGCGTCTACACCACCATCGACGGGCGGCTGCAGGCGAGCGCCAATCGCGCCGTGCGCGTCGGACTGATCGAGTACGACCGCCGCCACGGCTGGCGCGGGCCCGCCGGACACGTGGACCTGCCGGCGCACGGTGAGCCGGATTACGACGACCTGGTGGACGAGTACGCCACGATCGGCAACCTGTCGCCGGCGATCGTGGTGTCGGTCGCCGAGAAGAGTGCGCGCGCCTACGTGAAGTCCCTCGGACCGGTGCAGATCGAGTGGGACGGGCTGTCGTGGGCGCGCAAGGGGCTGCGCAACGAAACGCTCGCCCCGGCGCCGAAGGATGCGGGCCAGGTGCTGGCCAGGGGCGACGTCATTTACGTCGTCGCCGATGAAGCCGGGCATGCGCAGCTCGGGCAGATCCCGGAAGCGCAGAGCGCGCTGGTGGCGCTCGATCCCAACGACGGCAGCATCGTCGCGCTGGTCGGCGGCTTCGATTACTTCACCAACAAGTACAACCGCGTCACCCAGGCGCGGCGCCTGCCCGGTTCCGGATTCAAACCGTTCCTGTACTCGGCGGCGCTCGAGAATGGCCTTACACCGGCGACCGTGCTGCTCGATGCGCCGATCGTCCTCGACGCCAACGGGAGCGAGGAGGCCTGGCGGCCCGAGAACTCCACCCGCTCGTTCGCCGGGCCGACGCGCCTGCGCGAGGCGCTGGTGCGCTCGCGCAACCTGGTGTCGATCCGCATTCTCAAGGACCTCGGCGTCGGCACCGCGATCGACTACATCGCGCGCTTCGGCTTCGATCCGCGCAGCATGCCGCACGATCTCACGCTCGCGCTCGGCACCCTGCAAGCGACGCCCCTGGATGTCGCGGCCGGCTACGCGGTGTTCGCCAACGGCGGTTATCGCGTCACGCCGTACTTCATCGACCGCATCGAGGATGGCTCGGGGGCGGTGGTCTCGCGCGCCGCGCCGCGCATGGTGTGCGCGCAGTGCGATGAGGGCGGGGCGCAGTCCGTGGGCGCGGAGCCGCTGCGGGTCTCCGATCCGGCGCACGGCGAGCCCGCGCCCTGGTTCAACGGCTTCACCCCCAATCTCGTGGCCACCGTGTGGGTGGGCTTCGACCAGGAGCGTCCGCTCGGGGAGGCCGAGGAGGGCGCGCGCACCGCGCTGCCGATCTGGATCCAGTTCATGCGCGAGGCGCTGCGCGGCGTCCCGGAACGGCAGCGCCCGATGCCCGAGGGCCTGGTGACCTTGCGGATCTCCCCCCAGACCGGCACGCTGGTCAGCGCCGAGAATCCCGACGGCGTGCCGGAGATTTTCATGGCCAACCACCTGCCCGACTCAGGATCCGTGGCTCAAGGCCCGGAAGCGCAGGCGAGCGGCGAGCCGATCTTCTGAGAGTGGCGATGAAAGCCAAGCGACACGCGATGCGCGGCGAGCACCTGCGGCGCGCGCTGGCCCAGGAAGCCGCGCGCCTCATGGCCGAGCACGGCATCCGCGATTTCCTGGTGGCCAAGCGCAAGGCCGCCGAGCGCTTCGGGGTGGTGGACGGCGCCGCCATGCTGCCGAAGAACTGCGAGATCGAGAGCGCGCTGGCCGAGTACCAGCGCCTCTTCGGCGGCGCCTCGCACCTCGAGGCGCTGCACGCGCAGCGCCACGCGGCACTCTCGGCCATGCGTTACCTGCGCGAGTTCGAGCCCCGCCTCGTCGGCCCGGTGCTGTCGGGCACCGCCACCCTGCACACCGAGGTGCAGCTGCACCTGTTCGCCGACCGGGTCGAGTCGGTCACGCTGAAGTTCCTCGACGCCGGCATCCCGCACGAGCTGACCGAGAAGCGCGTCAAGCTCAACGCCGAGCGGGTGCGGGCCTTTCCGGGCGTGCGCTTCGAGGTGGACCGGCAGCCGATCGAGGCGACGGTGTTTCCGACCGACGGTATCCGGCAGGCGCCGGTCAGCCCGGTAGACGGGCGGCCGATGCGGCGCGCGAACGCCTTCGAGGTCGAGGCCCTGCTGCGGCAGCCCTGAGGCGGCGCGCAAGGCGCGAGGCGTGCGCGAGGCTCTTCAGGCGCGCTTGGCGATCTCGAGGTAGTCGCGGCGCGTCGGGCCGGTGTACAGCTGGCGCGGGCGGCCGATTCGCATGAGGGGATCGGAGATCATCTCCTGCCAGTGCGCCACCCAGCCCACGGTGCGCGCGATCGCGAACATGACCGTGAACATCGAGCGCGGGATGCCGATGGCGCTGTAGATGACCCCGGAGTAGAAGTCGACGTTCGGGTAGAGCTTGCGCGACACGAAGTACTCGTCCTTGAGCGCGATCTCCTCCAGGCGCAGCGCCAGCTCGAACAGCGGATTGTCGCTGCGCCCGAGCCGGGCCAGCACCTTGTGGCACATCGCGCGGATGATCTTGGCGCGCGGGTCGAAGTTCTTGTACACGCGATGACCGAAGCCCATGAGGCGGAAGTGGCTCGACTTGTCCTTGGCCATCGCCAGGTACTTGGGGATGTTGTCGGCGCTGCCGATCTGCTCGAGCATCGCCAGCACCGCCTCGTTGGCGCCCCCGTGCGCCGGCCCCCACAGCGCCGACACGCCCGCCGAGATCGCGGCGTACGGATTGGCGCCGGTACTGCCGGCGAGGCGCACGGTCGAGGTGCTGGCGTTCTGCTCGTGATCGGCGTGCAGGATGAACAGCAGATCGAGGGCCTCGGAGGCGATCGGGTCGAGCTTGTAGGGCTCGCACGGCACGGCGAACACCATGTGCAGCACGTTGGCGGCGTAATCGAGGTCGTTGCGCGGGTAGATGAACGGCTGTCCGACGGAGTGCTTGTGCGCGGCGGCGGCGATGGTGGGGAGCTTGGCGATGATGCGATGCGAGAAGATCTCGCGGTGGCGCGGGTTATGGATATCCATGGTGTCGTGATAGAACGCCGACATCGAGGCCACCACCGCCGACACCATCGCCATGGGATGCGCGTTGTGGTGGAAGCCGTTGAAGAAGCGCAGCAACGTCTCGTTGAGCATGGTGTGGTAACGGATGTTGCCGGTGAACTCCTCGAGCTGCCTGGACGTGGGCAGCTCCCCGAGCAGCAGCAGGTAGGCGACCTCCATGAAGGAGCTCCGCTCGGCGAGCTGCTCGATCGGGTAGCCGCGATACAGCAGCACGCCCGCATCCCCGTCGATGTAGGTGATGCGGCTCTCGGTCGCGGCGGTCGCGCCGAAGCCCGGGTCGTAGGTGAACACACCGAGGTCTTTGTGAAGAGCTGCGATGTCGAGTGCCGCCGGCCCGATGGTGCCCGTGCGCACCGGCAGCTGGCTGCTGCGCCCGCTGGCGCTATCGGTGAGCTCGAAGGTAGTCTCCGTCTTGCCGGTCATGTCCACAGCCGCGTTTCCGTGTGGCGCTGCCCGCGCGCGCGTTTTTGCGCAGCGCGGGGCTCGAACGGGGCAGATTTACATGGTCCGTGCCCTGAATCAAGGCGCGGGCTACCCGCCGGTAGGGGCGCTATCGTCCAAGGCGCGCCGCAGGTCTGGCGCGTGTTACTGCACCACCTTGATGAAATCGCCGGGCCTGGCCTCCCCCTTGGGATACAGGCCGTTCAGCAGCCGCAGCTCTTCCTTCTTGAATTTCTCGACCGGCATGTCCTTGGCGTAGTCATCGATCCTGGTCGCGTCGGTCGCCTGGATGATCTTCAGGCGGTAGGGCTCGGCGAGCGGGTATTCCGAGGGCTTCATGTCGCGCATCGTCTGGATCGAGGACATGAACAGCCCGTCATCCAGCGGCGCGCCCGCCTGGCTCGAGCGGCTCGCGGCGCCGATCACGAAAGCCTGGCTGCCGCGATACAGCACCGCCAGGCGCACCGGACCCTCCCCGCCATCGAGCGGCGAGCCCGAGCGGGTGATGACGGCATAGCCCTCCATGCCGGCGACCGCGAGCGCCTCACCGCGGCTGATCGATGCGCCCCTGAGCTTCTGCAGCAGGAATTCGCGCGGCGACTGTTTCTCCGGGCGCTTCTCCACCGTCAGCTGCATCAGCAGCTCCTTCTTCTTGGTGATCAGCAGCCGGTCGCGCTCGTTCTGCACCCGCCAGCCCTTGGGGAAGGCCATCGTGAGCTTCATGCCGGCGTGATAGAAGCGGTTGTCGCGCACGATGCCCTGCTCGCGCGAGGAGCCGAAGGGCAGAGCGTCGATCGCCTTGAGGTACTCGTCGCGGTTATCGAGCCAGCCGCCGCGCGGCACGCTGGTGATGTTCGCCGCGCCGAGCGTCGCCTGCACGATGCGCTCATCGGGCGCGGGGTGATCGGAGAACACGCCGTGGTAGATGTTGGGGTCGCGCCCCTCGTCCTTGGCGCGCGTGAGCTCGAAGGACTCCTGCGCCTTGAACACCTTCATCGCGTTGCCCATCGCCTCCGGGCGATAGCCGCTGCGCGCGGCGTACTCGAGTCCCAGGCGATCGGCCTCCGACTCCTGGTCGCGTCCGTAGCCCTGCATCCAGGCGGTCGCCCCGAGGTCCGCCATCTCCGCGAGCGCCGCGTTGCCGGTGAGGATGGCGGTCGCCAGCGCGCCGGTCCCCAGTAGCACGCCGCGCGCCTCACTGCGCGCCGGATGGCGTGCAACGTCATGACCGATCTCATGCCCGAGCACCGCCGCCAGCTCGGCTTCGGAGTTCAGGTACGGCAGCAGGCCGCGATGAATGTAGACGTAGCCCCCACCGATGGTGAAGGCGTTGATCGACTCGTCATCGAGCACGAAGAACTTGAAATCCCAGTTCGCGATCGGCGTGTTGCGCGCCACGCGCGTGCCGACCATCTGCACGTAGTCCTGCAGGGCCTGGTCCTGGTACAGGCCGTAGAATCTCTTGATCTCCTCGTGGACGCGCCGTGCCCGCTCCTGCTCGCCCTTCACCGAGGTGAAGACGACGTGGTGCGTGCCGCTCTCGGGATTGGTGGCGCAGCTTGCGGCGCCGAGCGCGGCGGCGCAGGCAACGACGGCGGCGAGTGTGCGGCGCATGGACGCGACTCCCATCGGCGCGCGCTGGACGGGCACGCGCTGCGGCAGTAGATCGATCACCGGGCGCCGAAGTTCCGCGTCTGTCGCAGGCCCCACCTGCCGGTGGGCTTCAAAGGGCAAGTTACCGCGCGCCGCCCGCCGTGGCGTACTTCTTACGGAACTTGTCCACGCGGCCCGCGGTGTCGACGATCTTCTGCTTGCCGGTGTAGAAAGGGTGGCAGTTCGAGCACACCTCGACCTGCAGATCATGTCCGAGCGTGGAGCTCGTCTTGAACGTGTTGCCGCACGTGCAGGTGACGGTGATCTCCTGGTACTCGGGATGGATGGCGGCTTTCATGGCGTGCTCACGGTGTCTGACGAAGACGCTCACCACTTCATGGGGCGTCAAGCACACGAGTTAAAGGGCGCCGGAGTTTAGCGGCAGTGTCGCGCGGCCTCAAGCTCCTTGAAGGAGCCCGCCGTTGCAGGCGGTTCCTTATCCACAGAAGCTGTGGACAACTCTGTGGACGGAGTCCTCCGCAGGGCCGCGATTTCGCGGTCAGATTGCATATTTGTTACCTTGGTCAAAAAATGAGCATGTCTTTTTAGCCTGTCCCCTCAATGAGTTAGGGAAATATTATCGAGCGGCTTGGCGGGTTTACCCTCTAATTTACTCATTCTCCGATAACGCTCCCCGGGCCTGTGAATAAAGGCGCACCCGAGCGGGGGCCGGAAACGCGGATTGACAACGCAGATCGCTCGGTGAATTTCGGGGTTTCGGGCATGAATCCGAGCAGCACGTCGTTGAGGAATCGCCGCCCGAGCTCGCTCGGCCGCAAGCCCGTCGGGGTGCGCACGATCAGGCCCCGCGTGATCGCCGCCTGCACCGGCGCCGCAATCTCCTGCCAGTCAAGCCCGGTGCGCCCGGCGAACAGCTGCGCATCGAATCCGCCCGTGAGGCGCAGCGCGTTCAGCATGAATTCGAACGGCAGCTCGCGCGCGGGGATCACGCGGCGCACGAGCGCCTGGTCCGCGGCCGCGAGGTAGCGCCGCGGCTCGCGCAGCTGCACCGTGCGCACGATCCGCGCACGCTGCGGGAACGTGAGCTTGCCGTGCGCGCCGGCGCCGACACCCAGATAGTCGCCGAAGGTCCAGTAGTTGAGGTTGTGGCGGCACTGCCGCCCGGCGAGCGCGTACGCAGACACCTCGTACTGGGCGAACCCCGCCTCGCCGAGGAGCGCGGCGCACGCCTCGAGCATGGCCGCGGCAGCGTCCTCATCCGGCAGCGGCGGCGGACGCGCGGCAAAGACCGTCCCAGGCTCGAGCGTGAGCTGGTAGTGCGAGAGGTGCCCCGGCGAGAGCGCCAGCGCTTGCCTGACGTCGCGCAGCGCGGCACTGACGTCCTGCCCGGGAAGCGCGTACATGAGATCGAGGTTGAAGTTCTCGAGCCCCGCGGCATGGAGCTCCTCGGCGGCGCGCCGGGTCTCGGCGGGGGAATGAATGCGTCCCAGGGCGCTGAGCGTGGCCTGATCGAAGCTCTGCGCGCCGAGCGACACGCGCGTGACGCCCGCTGCACGGTAGTCGCGAAACGCGCCGCGCTCGATGGCGCCCGGGTTCGCTTCCAGGGTGACCTCGACGTCGGCTGCGAGGCGGAGCTCCCGGCGAGCTGCCGCCAGCAGCTCGCCGATCGAGCGCGGTGAAAAGAGGCTCGGCGTGCCGCCGCCGAGGAAGACGCTGATCACTTCGCGCCCCGCGACCTGCGGGGCCTGCGCGGCCAGATCGCGCGTCAGTCGCCCGAGGTAGGCCGGCTGCGGGAGCTCACCGGTCAGCGTGTAGGAGTTGAAGTCACAGTACGGGCACTTGCGCACGCACCAGGGGAAGTGCACGTAGAGCGCGAGCGGCGGGGTGGTCAGTGCGGGCATCGCTGCACTGTATACCAGCGAGCGCGCGCGGGCGCCGCGCGCGATCAGCGCACCGGCGCAGGCCGCGGCGGATCGTCGGTGACGAATACCGAGGCGACGTAGCGCGTGTGGTCCAGCCGAAAACCGATGCGCCACTGCGGCGGGTTGCTGGTCAGGAGAAGCATGGGCGCGCAGGACCAGTCGCGCACACCCAGTCTCGCGAAGTAAACCTCGGGAGCGTGCGGACGGCACAGGTGGTTCGCGGCGGCGAGGATGCGCCGCGCGCGCCCGTAGTGATCCGGATTCGTCTCGCGCAGCTGCTCGAGAGCGCGCGCATCCAGATAGACTAGACGGGCTCGTGGAACACCTGCGCCGGTATGTCCCCGGCGGCGACGGTGCGCAGGCCGCTTGCCATCAGGGCGGCCGTGCAGGCCGCCATTGCGGGACGGGGGAGCTTGCCTCGCATGCTTAAGCGCTCCGCTATGCGGCCATAGACTACGCGCGAGCGCTGCGGTTCCCAAGTCAGTGCAGGTCCGGCCCCGGTGCATCGCGCATGTGCTCGAACAGGTCCCCCCGCGCCGGAATCTTCCCGATCTGACAGCCGAAGAACGGCACGACCCACAGCAGCGCGATCGCGCAGTGGTCCACCCGGGCAGCCGCCTCCGCTCCTTCGGCTGCCCAATCGATCGCCGCGGAGCCGGCGTCGGCCGCCGGCGGCCGGGGTGGCGCCATCGGGGCCTCGCCCGACGGGGCGGCTGCGCGCTTGCGCGGGGCGGGCGTGGGGGCAGCCGTGAGCGGGGGCGTTGGCGCCCGCGGCCGAGCGGGCAGAACTTCCACCCGCGTCAGACTCTCCTCGGCGGCGCCGCTGAATGAGTGCGAGCGGGTGAGCTCGAGAAGGAGAGCGATCGCGAGGGCGTGCGCCGCCGCCACGAGCGCGAGCGCGGGGAAGCGATTCGCGGGGATCGCTGAGACCATCGCGAATTTCGAGACACCGTCCCGCGCGAAAGTTCAGCGGGACGTCAGGTTGGTGTAGTGTCCGCAACCGGTGGCGCCGGCCAATATGCACCACTACGCCTGGACCAAGACGGGCGCGACCATCCAGGTGCACATGAACGGGCCGTTCGTCATCGCTGGCGCCGGCAGTGAGCGGCAACTTCAGGGCGGCACGCAGACCGCCCTGAGGGCGCATCGGCTGGTCTATCCGTCGTTAGCGGCCGTCCACGGGAACTCCTCGCGCATCGCGCAGCTCCGAGTTCGGCCATCCATTTTGTGGCGCGTGCCATGTCGCGGGTTCCCCACGCCAGCCAGCCGGTCATGAGAGCGAGCAATCCGGTAAACCAATCGAGCGTCATCTGGGTTGGTTCGGCCCGAGCTTGAACGTCTAGCTTGGTTGCAGTCGACTGCGAACGCGATCCAGCACAGGATAGATTCAGCTGGACGCTGTCGGACTTCACTCCGCGTTCTGCACCTGCTCGCGCATCTGCTCGATCAGGACCTTCATGTCGACCGCGCTGCGCGTGGTCTCCAGGTCCTGGGACTTCGAGGACAGGGTGTTGGCTTCGCGGTTGAGCTCCTGCATGAGGAAGTCGAGCCGGCGGCCGGCGGGTTCGCCCGCACCGATGACGCGGCGTACCTCGCTGATGTGGCCCGCGAGGCGCTCGAGCT
>WNFW01004481.1_pt1 | contig 13990 bp, 14 predicted proteins | sample 5400131 | NCBI WGS metagenome assembly WNFW01 (sample SAMN13153362, study PRJNA577476) | soil metagenome | isolation source: 20 cm soil or saprolite under grassland replicate 1 | place: USA:California | collected 2016-06-15 | reverse complement strand
CCGAGACGGTCTTCAACCTGCCGGGCGTGGCGCGCTTCCTCGTCCAGGCGATCCTGTGGCGTGACTACCCGGTCGTCCAGAATCTCGTCATGTTCATCGCGATCGTCGTGATCCTGTCGAACCTGCTCGTGGACATGCTCTACGGGGTCCTCGACCCGCGCGTGCGATATGGCGATTAGCGACGTCGAGGAACGTCGCTCGAGGGTGGGCGCCCCGCGCGTGCGATATGGCGATTAGGCCGGCCGCGATCGCTGTCGCGGCGCCGGAAAGCGCGCGTCCCGGCACGTGGTCCGTGCTCGTCCGGTTCATCCGGCGAAAGCCGCTCGGCGCCGCGGGCGGCGTGCTGATGGTGGTGATGGTGCTCACAGCGGTCCTCGCGGAATTCTTACAGACGCACGATCCGATCGCGACGGATGCGGCGTACACGCTCGGGCGGCCCAGCGCCGAGCACTGGCTGGGCACCGATCACCTGGGCCGCGACATCTATTCGCGCATCGTGCACGGCGCCCGCGTATCGCTCATCGTGGGCCTCGCGTCGACGCTCCTCGGCTCGGTGCTCGGCGGCCTCGTCGGGCTGCTCTCGGGCTACATCGGCGGTAAGACCGATCTCGTCGCGCAGCGGTTCCTCGACATCCTGCAGGGCCTGCCTCTGCTCGTGCTGGCCCTCGTCATGTCGGCCGCGCTCGGGCCGGCCATCCACAACGTGGTGATCGCGATCTCGATCCCGATCATCCCGCGCGCGGCGCGCGTGATCCGGTCGAGCGTGCTGTCCATCCGCGAGATGCAATACGTGGAGGCGGCCCGCGCCCTCGGCGTCCGGCACCTCCGGATCGCCTTCCGCCACATCCTGCCCAACACCGTGGGGCCGTTCATCGTTCTCTGCACGGCCCAGCTCGGGAGCGCCATCCTCGTCGAGGCGACGCTGTCGTTCCTTGGGCTCGGGGTTCCCGAGCCGTACCCGTCGTGGGGGCGGATGCTCTCCGTCTCCGCGGCGGAATACGCGCAGAAGGCGCCCCACCTGGTGCTCTTCCCCGGCGTCGCGATCAGCCTCACCGTGTTCGGCTCGAACCTGCTCGGCGACGCGCTCCGCGACGTCCTGGATCCCCGCCTCCGCGGTGCGTAACAACTACTGGCGTCCGGCGACAGAGTGCGCGAACGTGAGAGTGCGGCGGGGCACGGGCGTGGCGATAGACAGCTAGCTGCTTACGGAGGACGGCCATGAAGATGTACGTCGCGGGTCAGTGGCTCGACAAGCCCCAGACGATCCAGGTGCGCAACTCGTACGACAACGCCGTGATCGACACCGTGCCGCGCGCGGACGCGACCGACGTCGAGCGGGCGCTCCAGTCGGCGGAGCGCGGCGCCAAGGCGATGGCCCGGCTCACCGCCTTCGAGCGCTGGAAAATCCTCCACGCCGCCGCGGAGAAGATGGCCGCGCGCGTCGAGGAGCTGGGCACGCTGATCTCGAAGGAGGAGGGGAAGATCCTCGCCGAGGGGCGCGCCGAGGCGCTGCGCGCCGTGGACACGCTGATGGAGTCCGCCGAGGAGGCGAAGCGGGTCCACGGCGAAACGGTCGCCCTCGACGCGGCCGCCCACGGCCGCGGAAAGTTCGGCGTGACGATCCGCGTCCCGTGCGGCGTCGTCGTGGCGATCAGCCCGTTCAACTTCCCGCTCAACCTCGTCTGCCACAAGGTGGGGCCCGCCATCGCGGGCGGCAACGCGGTCGTTCTCAAGCCCGCGACCGACACGCCGCTCTCGGCGCTCCGACTGACGGAGATCCTGCTGGAGGCGGGGCTGCCGCCCGAGGCGATCAACACGCTCACGGGCGCGGGCGGCGAGATCGGCGACCTGCTGGTGGCCGACCGCCGAGTGCGGAAGATCACCTTTACGGGCAGCCGCGACGTCGGCGAGCGCATCTGCAAGACGGCCGGCATCAAGCGCGTGACGATGGAGCTCGGCTCGAACGCCCCCGTCATCGTGATGCCCGACGCGAACCTCGACAGGGTCGCCGCCGCCGTGGCCGCCACGGGCTACGCCAACGCGGGGCAGGTGTGTATCTCGACCCAGCGCGTGCTCGCCGCAGGGAAGGTGTACGGCGACTTCCTCGACGCGCTCCGGCCGAAGGTCGCGGCGCTGAAGGTGGGCAATCAGCTCGACCCGACGGTGCACGTGGGGCCGATGATTCGCGAGAAAGAGGCGATCCGCGTGGAGGAGTGGGTGAAGGAGGCCGTGGCGAGCGGCGCTCGGCTGGTCACCGGTGGGCGGCGGCAGGGCGCCGTGTACGAGCCGACGGTCGTCGCCGACGTGAAGCCGGAGATGCGAATCTCGAGTGACGAGCTCTTCGGGCCGGCCGTCGCCGTCACACCGTTCGACGACATCGACACGGCGATCGCGCTCGCGAACGACACGAACTACGGCCTCGCGGCCGGAATCTTCACCGAGAACCTCGAGTGGGCGTGGAAGTTCGCGCGGGAGGTCCAGTCGGGTAACCTCCACGTCAACTGGGGGCCCCAGTGGCGGGCCGACCGGATGCCGTACGGTGGGCTCAAGGAGTCCGGGTTCGGCAAGGAGGGTCCGGCCTACGCGATCAACGAGATGACCGAGCTCAAGATGGTAGTGTTCCACCTCGGGTCCTGAGAAGGGCCGAGGGGAGGAGGCCTGCGGATGGCTGACGAGCGACTCTGCTGGCTGCCGGCGATCGAGCTGGCGGCGCTGATCAGACGGAAGAAGGCATCGCCGGTCGAGGTGGTGGACGCGATCCTCGACCGGATCGAGCGGATCAACCCGAAGCTCAACGCCTTCGTGACGCTGACCGACGAGGCGGCGCGGCGGGAAGCCAAGGCGGCCGAGCGCGCCCTGATGAGGCGGAGCGGTGCGCTCGGGCCGCTCCACGGTGTGCCCTTCTCGGTGAAGGACCTCGTCGTCACCAAGGGGGTGCGCACGACGTTCGGGACCCCGCTCTACCGGGACAACGTGCCCAGCGAGGACGCGCCGATGGTCGAGCGCATGAAGCGCGCCGGCGCGATCATGCTCGGCAAGACGAACACGCCGACCTTCGGCTGGATCGGCGCCACGCACAACCTCCTCTTCGGGCCTACGAGGAACCCGTGGAATCTCGAGCGGACGCCGGGCGGCTCCTCGGGCGGCGCCTCCGCGGCGGCGGCGGCGGGACTGGGCCCGCTCCACATCGGGACCGATGGCGGCGGGTCGATCCGCATTCCCGCCTCCTGCGCGGGGATCTTCGGCCTGAAGGCGTCCTACGGGCGCATCCCCGCCTACCCGCCGAGCGGCGCGTGGAGCCTCTCGCACATCGGCCCCATGACGCGGACCGTCGCCGACGCGGCGCTCATGATGAACGTCTGTGCCGGCCCCGACGAGCGCGACCAGTACTCGCTCCCCGCCGCGCGCGTCGATCACGTGAAGGCGCTCCGCGGGAGCCTGAAGGGGCTGCGCGTGGCCTACAGCGACGACCTCGGCTTCGTCGACGCGGTGGACCCCGCGGTCCACGCCGTCTGCGGCAAAGCCGCCGCGGCCTTCCGAGAGCTGGGCTGCCGGGTGGAGAGCGTCAACCCGCGCTGGCCCTCGCCGCGCGACTGCTGGGAGCAGACCTTCTGCGGCGGTATCGCCACCCGCATGGCGCCGTACGTCGACCGCCGCGCGGACATCGAGCCCGGCCTCTACCGGATCATCGAGGCGACGCTGCGGAACCCACCGACGCGGTATGTCCAGGCGTGGTTCGACCGGCTCGCGTGGTGGCAGCACCCGCGCACGTTCTTCGAGACGTACGACCTCTTGCTGACGCCGACGATCGCGTGTCCGCCCTTCCAGGTCGGCCTCGACAACCCGACCGAGATCGCCGGCAAGCCGGTCGACCCGTACGCCTGGATCCCGTTCACGTTCCCCTTCAACTTGACCGGCCAGCCCGCCGCGTCGGTGCCGTGCGGCTTCACGAAAGACGGGCTGCCGATCGGGTTGCAGATCGTCGGGCGTCGCTTCGACGACGCCGGTGTCCTGCGGGCCTCCGCGGCGTTCGAGCGCGCGCGGCCCTGGGCCGATCGCCGACCTCCCGTCGACTAAGGCCGTCGGAGCGACGACCATGGAGCGGCTCGTCTTCATCGTGTCGCAGGAGCGGCGAGAGCTGTTCGAGAGCCTGAGGCAGCTTCTCGCGAACGAGAAATCCGTCGACGTCGTCCTGGACCGGCGCGTGGTGAGGCGCCGCCGTCGGGAGGAGCCCCCGGCGGCCGATCGCCGGCGGTTCGCGCGCCGCGCGCGGCCCCGCGAAGACGTCGAGCTCCACGCTCGGGGCTGGACCGTCGTGCGCCTGCCGTAGCGAATCTTGGACATTGACGCGGGCGGCGTCGGCGGCGACGCTCGCCCGCGTGAACCTCGCCGAGCTCCTCGTCGTGATCGCGCTCCTCGGGATCATCGTGGCTCCAACCCTGACCGCGCTCGAAGAGGGGCAGCGCGCGTACGCGATTGGCGCCGCGCGGGTCGAGGCCCAACAGAACGGCCGGATCGCCCTCGAGCGGCTCACGCGGGAGATCCGGAGCGCCGGCGCCGGTGGCGTCGAGTTCGACGCGATCTCGGTGGCCGAGCGGGAACGCATCGTCCTTCACGTTGACCGCGACGGCGACGGTCTCGTCGCGGCGCCCGGCGAGACGATCACGTGGCTCCGGGCGGGTACGGTGCTCCGGCGCGACGCCGGGGGCGGGGCGCAGCCGATCGTGGACGGCGTCCGGCAGCTGGTCCTCGAGTACCTGGACGCCGCGGGGCGCCCCACGGCGATCCCAGCGGACGCGCGGACGGTCGTCGTCACGCTGACAACCGAGGGCGCGGGCGGCGCCGGCGCCCTGACTCTGACGACGCAGACCCGCCTCCGCACCCGGTGAGGTAGACCACTCCAGTTCCAGTAAGATCGGCCTTGGAGCGAAATGAATCCACTCCGCACCTTTCTCAGGCCACCCACGGTCCGCCCCGGTCTCGCGGCCCCCGTTACAATCGATCCACTCCGCACCTTTCTCAGGCCACCCACGGTCCGCCCCGGTCTCGCGGCCCCCGTTACAATCGATCCACTCCGCACCTTTCTCAGGCCACTCACGATTCGAGCCGGCCTCGCGGCCGTCGTTACAACAGTCCTCGTTGCAACAGCCTGCGCGACGGTGCCCGTCACAGGCCGCCACCAGCTCCTGCTCCTCTCGGAGGGCCAGGAGACGCAGATGGGACTCACCGCCTATCAGCAGATCCTCAAGAAGTCCAAGCTCTCCACGGATCCGGTGGCCACCGAGCAGGTGAGGCGGGTTGGCAAGAGGATCGCCGAGGCGACCGGCCGCAGCGATTTTCAGTGGGAATTCAACCTGATCGAGGACAAGCAGGCGAATGCCTTCTGTCTGCCGGGGGGCAAGGTGGCGGTGTACACGGGTCTCCTCCCGATCACGCGCGACGACGCGGGACTCGCCGCTGTCCTCGGCCACGAGGTCGCCCACGCCATCGCCCGCCACGGCGGTGAGCGGGTAAGCCAGGGGCTCGTCGTTCAAGTGGGCCTCGCCGCCACCCAGATAGCGCTGGCGCGGAACGACCCCGCAGCCGTCCAGCAGGTCACGGCGCTCCTCGGGGCCGGGGCCACGGTGGGGCTGCTCCTGCCCTGGAGCCGCACCCAGGAGTCGGAGGCCGACCACCTGGGCCTCATCTTGATGGCCAAGGCCGGCTATGACCCGCACGCCGCGCTCGACCTCTGGAGGCGGATGGCCGAGGCCGCCAAAGGAAGCGGGCGCCCGCCCGAGTTCCTGTCCACCCACCCCTCGGAAGCGACCCGGATCGTGCAGATCGAGGGCTGGATCCCGGAGGCGATGCAGTACTACCACCCCCGCTGACCCGGCCTCGGTAGCACCATCGGGTGGGTCGGAGTGGGGTGACTGACCCCACCCGTCGCCCACCGCTCACTTAGCCGGAATTCCACGAAAAATCATGTGTTTTTCCTTGACAGGACCTTTTGGGTGACGCTAATGTGCCCAGCTAAGTGGGACAGAGTGGGATGAAGGCCCGTGGCTGTCCCATGGAGCGAAATGTTTATTGGACGCTACCAGCACACGATCGACCCGAAAGGCCGGGTGAGCGTTCCGGCGAAATACCGAAATGTGCTCGCGCAACACGAGGGCAACCTGATCGTCGTGCCGCAGGATCAGTGCCTCAACGTGTACCCGTTCACGGCGTGGGAGCGCGTCGTCGGCGCGCTCAACGATCAGTCGCAGTTCGACGAGCGGCTGCGTCGCGTCGGCCGGCTCTGGATCTCGCGCGCGAAGGAAGTCGAGCTCGACGGCGCGGGACGCATTCTGCTTCCGTCCGACAGCCGGGAGCAGGCGGGGCTCGGGAAAGATGTCACGCTCGTCGGCCTGGGGCGCGATTTCTTCGAGATCTGGGACCGCAGGCGGTTCGAGGAGTACGAGCGGTCGCACGGCGACGCGCTGGCCTCGGACTTCACCTGGCTCTCGCAGGTGGGAGTGAAGTAGTTCACGTTCCGGTGCTCGTCGACGAGGTCGCCTTTCTCCTGCGACCGCGCGGCGAAGGATGGGTGATCGATGGGACGGTGGGAATGGGTGGTCATGCCGAGGCGTTGCTGATGACGAGCCCCGCGTCCGTCCGGCTCCTGGGCCTCGACGTGGACCCCGAGGCAATGCGGCACGCCGGCGCGCGGCTCGCGCGGTTCGGCGAGCGCGTGCGCCTCGCGCGGGAGAGCTTCCGGAACCTCCGGAGGGCGGCGGAGGCGCACGGCGTCGCGCGGGCGCGGGCGCTCCTGCTCGACCTCGGCGTGTCGTCTCACCAGCTCGAGGCGTCGGGGCGCGGCTTCTCCTTCCAGCGCGACGAGCCGCTCGACATGCGCCTCGATCCCACCCGCGGCGAGTCCGCCGCTGACCTCGTGAACCGGCTGACCGAGGCCGAGCTCGCGCGGATCCTGGTCGAGTACGGCGAGGAGCCGCACGCGCGGCGGATTGCCCGGACGATCGCGCGGCGGCGCCCACTCGGGAGGACCGGCGACCTCGTCGCCGCCGTGCGGAGCGCGGTGCCCCGCGCGGCCTGGCCGCACCGCCTGCACGTCGCGACGCGGACATTCCAGGCCTTGCGGATGGCCGTGAACGACGAGCCCGCGGCGCTCCGCGACGCGCTTCGCGACGCGCCCGCGCTGCTCGAGGTCGGCGGTCGACTCGGCGTGATCTCCTTTCACTCGGGCGAAGATCGCATCGTGAAGCGCACGTTCCGAGCTCTGGAGTCGGCGGGCTACGCCGAGCTCCAGCCGTCGCCCCTCGGGCCCGAGGACGACGAGGTGCGGGCCAACCCCCGCGCCCGGAGCGCGAAGCTCCGCGTGCTGGAGCGACGGGAGTGACGAACGCACAGCGCCTCCATCGTGAACACGACCCCCGCGCCCGGCGGATCCTCGTCGCGGCGCTCGCCGCCGCGGCGGTGCTCGTCGGGGGCGCGCTGACCGTCGTCGGGATGCGGGTGCAGCAGGTCCAGCTCGCGTACCGCCTGGACGAGGTTCGCGCGCGCCACGCGCGGGCGGAGGCGAACGTCCGGCAGCTCGAGATCGAGGTGGCCACGCTCCGCTCGCCCGGGCGGGTGGAGGCGCGCGCCCGGCAGCTCGGCCTGGTGGCGCCGGGACGCGATCAGGTCAGGCTCGCGCGCGAATACGTGGCCGGCGGGACCGGCCTGGCGGCCACGCGCGGGGGCCGCATCGAGGCGCTCGCGAAGTGACGCCCGGCGACCTCCGCGCGCGGGTCCTGATCCTCGCGGCCCTGCTCGCCGTGGGGTTCGGAAGCCTGACCGGGCGCCTCGCGTGGCTCCAGGTCGTCAAGCGCGCCGAGCTCGCACAGCTCGCCGAGCGGCAGTACTCGCGCACCGTGGTCCTGCACGCCCAGCGCGGCCCGATCCTCGACCGCCAGGGCACGCCGCTCGCCACCTCGACGCCGACCGAGTCGCTCTTCGTCCAGCCACGGAGCGTCGGTGATCCCGAACGCGTCACGGCGCGGCTGGCGCCGATCCTCGGCCTGCCGCCCGGCGAGGTGCACGCGGCCCTGACGAGCTCGCGCTCATTCGTCTGGCTCCGGCGGAAGCTCCCGCCCGCGGTCGCCGGCCAGGTCCGGGCGCTCCGCGAGCCCGGGCTCGGCCTGCTGCCCGAGCCCCTCCGCCTGTATCCGAACCGCGAGCTGGCGGCGCAGGTCGTTGGGTTCGAGGGTGTCGAGGGCGGGCTCGAGGGCATCGAGCGCGCCTTCGACGACGAGCTCGCGGGCACGCCCGGCAAGGCGATCGTCGGCCGCGACGCGCTCGGTCGCGAAGTCACCGCGCCGCACGTGCTGGAGGCGCCCCAGCCCGGGCACGGCGTCATGCTCACGATCGACCGGACGATCCAGTACGTCGCCGAGCGCGAGCTCGACGCCGCCTACCGCCGGACCGGTGCGAAGTCGGGAATGACGGTCGTCCTCGACCCGCGCACCGGCGAGGTGCTGGCCATCGCCATCCGACCGACGTTCAACCCGAACGTCTTCCTGGCCGCGCCGTCCAGGGACTCCTGGCGCAATCGCGCGGTGACCGATCCGTTCGAGCCCGGCTCGACCTTCAAGGTGATCCTCGCCGCGGCCGCGCTCGATGAGGGCGTGGTCCGGCCCAACGACCTCATCTACGGCGAGAACGGGTCGTTCACCATCGCGAAGACGACGATCCACGACTGGAGGAAGTACGGCTGGATGACGTTCGGCGAGGTGCTGCAGAACTCGTCGAATGTGGGCTCGATCAAGGTGGGCCTCGCCCTGGGGCGCGATCGGTACTACCGCTACATGAGCGCGTTCGGCTTCGGGGCGGCGACGGGCGTCGGCCTTCCCGGAGAGAGCCGCGGGCTTCTTCGCGCCCCCGGGCGCTGGTCGCTCCTGTCGCTGCCGACGATGTCCATCGGGCAGGAAGTCTCGGTGACCGCGCTCCAGTTGGTCGCGGCGTTCGGGGCCGTCGCCAACGGCGGCACGCTCATGCGGCCGCGGATCGTGCGCACGACCTTCGACGCCGAGGGTCGGGAGCTCCGGCGGTTCGAGCCGGAGCCGGTCCGTCAGGTGATCTCGCCCGTGACGGCGCGGACGCTGACGCGGATGCTCGTGCGGGCCGTCGAGGCCGGGACCGGGCACAACGCGGCGATCACCGGATACGCCGTCGCGGGCAAGACGGGGACGGCGCAGAAGCTCGATCCGGCGACCCGGCGCTACTCGCGGGCGCCGGGCGTGCTGTCGTTCGTCGGCTGGGCGCCCGCGGACGAGCCGCGCTTCGTCATGCTCGTGATTCTCGACGAGCCGAAGGGCGCGAGCTGGGGGAGCGAGGTGGCCGCGCCGGTCTTCGGCGCGGTCGGCCGTGAGATCCTGCGCTACCTCGACGTGGTGCCGCGCGACGGTCAGCCCATGCAGATCGTCACCGGGCCGTCGCCCCAGCTTCCCGCCTCCGGCGTGACCGCCCCCGTGAGGCTCGTCGGCGCCGACGTGGCGGTCGACGCCAACGGCGGCCGCGTGATGCCGGATCTCACGGGCCGGATGCTCCGGAGCGCGCTCGCCGCGCGGCGCCGCCCCGTGAGGTGAGCGACGTGCGCGGCAGCGCGAGCCGAGCGGCCCCGAGCCGTGAGGCGAGCGACGTGAGCGGCAGTGCGAGCCGAGCGGCGCCGCCCGGTGAGGCGAACGACGTGAGTGGCAGTGCGAGCCGAGCGGCCCCGAGCCGTGAGGCGAGCGACGTGATCAGATGAGATGGCGGCGAGGGCCATGCCTGTGAGCGAGCTCCTCGCGGCGCTGCCGGTCAAGACCGTCGTCGGCGCGCCGCCGTCGTCGGTCTCGTCCATCGCCGACGACTCGCGACGGGTCGAGCCGGGCAGCTGCTTCGTCGCGATGCCGGGGCTCCGACAGGATGCGCGTCGCTTCGTCCCCGAGGCGGTCCGTCGGGGAGCGACGCTGATCGTCACGGAGGGCGAACCGCTCTCCGGCGTGTCCGTCGCTCAGGTGCTCGTGCCCTCGGCGCGCGAGTCGCTCGCGCGGCTGGCGGACACGTTCTACGGTCATCCCTCGCGCGAGCTGCTGCTCGTCGGGATCACCGGGACGAACGGCAAGACGACCACCTCGTATCTCGTCGAGGCGCTGCTGCGCGCGCGAGGGCTCGCGACCGGCGTTATCGGCACCATCCAGTACGTGCTCGGGGCCGAGCGCCGGCCGGCGGGTCAGACGACCCCCGGCGCGCTCGAGCTCGGCTCCATGCTGGCGCTCATGCGCGAGCGCGGGATCCGCGGCGTCGCCATGGAGGTGTCTTCGCACGCCCTGGCGCTCTCGCGCGTGGACGGCCTCGCGTTCGACGTCGCGGTCTTCACGAACCTGACGCAGGACCACCTCGACTTCCATGGCACCTTGGCCGAGTACCGTCGCGCCAAGCGCCGACTCTTCGAACTCCTCGCCCGGTCGCCGAAGCCCCGGCGCACGGCCGTGCTCAACGCCGACGACCCGTCGGCGGAGGCGATGATCGAGGGTCTCGACCTCCCCGTGCTGACCTTCGGGCTGCGTGGGGGCGCCTCCGTCCATGCGGTGGACTACGCGTCCACGATCGAGGGGCTCCGGATGACGGCAGCGACGCCCGCGGGCCGCCTGGCTCTGACCTCGCCGCTGATCGGCGAGCACAACGTCACGAACCTGCTGGGGGCGGTCGCCACGGGCCTGGCGCTCGGCCTCGATCCGGCCACGATCGGCGGCGCGCTCGCGGCGGTCAGTGGCGTGCCGGGCCGCTTCGAGCAAGTGCAGGCCGGCCAGCCGTTCCTGGTCGTGGTGGACTACGCGCATACCCCCGACGCGCTGGAGCGCGTGCTGACCACCGCGCGCAAGCTCACGCGGAGACGGCTGGGCGTCGTCTTCGGCTGCGGCGGCGACCGCGATCGCGGCAAGCGCCCGATCATGGGCGGGATCGCCGCCCGCCTCGCGGACCGGGTCTGGATGACCTCCGACAACCCGCGCTCGGAACGGCCCGAGGCGATCATCGACGAGATCATCGCCGGCGCGCGCGAGGCCGGCGCCGACCCCGGCCGGTATACGGCCGAGCCGGACCGTGGCCGGGCGATCCGCGCCGCCCTGCATTGGGCCGAAGGCGGTGATACCGTGGTGATAGCGGGCAAAGGTCACGAGACGTCCCAGATCGTAGGTTCCGACGTGCTCCCATTCGACGATCGCGAAGTCGCGCGGCGGATCCTTCTGGAGCGTTCGCCATAGGAGCTCGGATGCCATTGTTCACCGTCCAGGACATCGTTCGCGCGACCCGGGGCGCGCTGGTCGCGGGCGACCTCGGCGTCCCCGTCACGGGGGTGTCGATCGACTCGCGCTCCCTCGGTGTCGGCGAGGCGTTCTTCGCGATCCGGGGCCACCGGCTCGACGGCCACGCGTTTCTCGCGGACGCGGCGGGCCGGGGCGCCGCCTGCCTGGTCGTCCACGCGCTCCAGGACGACGCGCCGGCCAACGTGCCGCTCGTCCTCGTCGAGGACACGACGACGGCGCTCGGCCTGCTCGCCGCCGATCATCGCGCGCGGTTCTCGATTCCCGTCGTGGCGGTCACCGGCTCCAACGGCAAGACCACGACCAAGGAGCTGATCGCGTCCGTCCTCGGCACGCGCTGGCGAGTCCTCAAGCCCACGGCGAGCTTCAACAACCAGTGGGGGCTCCCGCTCACGCTCCTGAGGCTCGCCCCCGAGGACGAGGCGCTCGTGCTCGAGCTCGGCACCAACCGGCCGGGCGAGATCGCCTACCTGGCGGAGCTGGCGCGGCCGACGGTCGGCGTGGTGACGAACGTCGCGGCCGTCCACACGGAGTTCCTCGGCTCGCTCGCCGGCGTGTGCGCGGAGAAGGCGGCGCTCGTGCGCGCCGTGGACGCCGACGGCTGGGTCGCGCTCAACGCCGACGACCCACGCGTCGCCGGGATGGCGCGCGACGCCAAGGCCCGCGTCGTCACCTATGGACGCGCGGTGACGGCCCAGGTCCGCCTCGTGGGCGACGTCGTCGAGGACGCGCGCGGCCTCGGGTTCACGCTCGAGGTGGCGGGCGCGCGGGAGCCCGTGACGCTCGCCTTCGCCGGCCGCCACAACGCGAGCAACGCGCTCGCCGCCGCGGCGGCGGGCGTGGCGCTCGGCTTCTCGCTCGACGAGATCGCGCGGGGGCTCGCCGCCGGACGGCCGGTCACCGGCCGTTGCGTGTGGCGCGCGGCCGGCGGCGTGCGGATCCTCGACGACACGTACAACGCCAACCCGGTCTCGATGCGGGCCGCGCTCGAGACGGTCGCGGCGCGCCGCGGCACCGGCCGGCTCGTCGCCGTGCTCGGCGACATGCTCGAGCTCGGCGGGATCGCCGAGGACGCCCACCGGGAGCTCGGCCGCGCGGTCGTGGCCGCGGGCGCCGACGAGCTGGTGGGCGTCGGGCGCCTGGCGCTCCTCGCGGTGGAGGCGGCCCGCGAGGCGGGAATCGCCGAGGCCCGCCACGCGACCACCTTCGAGGACACCGTGGCGCACCTGCTCAAGCGGTTGGTGCCCGGCGACACGGTGCTCGTGAAGGGGTCGAGGGGAATGCGCCTGGAGCGGGTCGTCGACGCGCTCGTCGCGCGCCTGGCCCGGGAATGAGGACGGCGGATGCTTTACCATCTCCTCGTCCCGCTGGCCAAGGATCACATCCTCTTCAACGTCTTCCGCTACCTGACGTTCAGGTCTTTCATGGCCCTCATCACGGCGCTCGTGATCTCGCTCCTGATCGGCCCGCCGCTGATCCAGAAGCTCCGCGAGCTCCAGCACGGTGGCGAGACGATCCGCGAGGACACGCCGGAGCGGCATCGCACGAAACAGGGGACGCCGACGATGGGCGGGATCGTGATCCTCGTCGCGATCCTGGCCACGACTGTTCTGTGGGCGAATCTGGGCAACCGCTACGTGTGGGTCGTCATGCTGGCGACGCTCGGCTTTGGGTTCCTCGGCGTGTGGGACGACATGCTGAAGCTCCGGACGCGCAAGGGGCTGTCGATGCGCGTGAAGTTCGGCGTGCAGGTCCTGCTCACGGGAGGGCTGCTCCAGATCGTCTACTGGCAGCCGCCCGCCGCGTGGCTTCCGGTGCTGGCGATCCCGTTCTTCAAGGGCTGGTTCATCAACCTCGGCTGGTTCTGGGTCCCGTTCGCGATGCTGGTGGTGATCGGCGCGTCGAACGCGGTGAACCTGACGGACGGCCTCGACGGATTGGCGATCGGCCCCGTCGTCATGGCCGGCGGCGCCTTCGGCGTCATCGCCTACCTGACCGGCAACTTCAGAGCGGCGGATTATCTGAAGATCCTGAACGTCAAGGGCGCGGGCGAGCTGACCGTGTTCTGCGGCGCGCTGATCGGCGCGGCGGTCGGATTCCTCTGGTTCAACTGCCACCCGGCGGAGGTCGGCTCTACGTGGTCGAGGCGGTGTCGGTGATCGTCCAGGTCGCGAGCTTCAAGCTGACGGGGCGGCGCGTCTTCCGCATGGCGCCGCTCCACCACCACTACGAGCTCTCGGGTTGGCCGGAGCCGAAGATCGTCGTGCGATTCTGGATCGTCTCGTTCGCCCTGGCGCTCCTGGCCTTGACGACACTCAAACTGAGATGACGCCGCCCCCGAGTGGAATGAATAGCGACCTGCGGAACGGAACCGGGCCGGCCTCGCGGATGTCGATACAACGGAGCCACGCCGCACCTCTCTCGGGCCACCCACCGACGGCGCCGGCCTCGCGGATGTCGATACAACGGAGCCACGCCGCACCTCTCTCGGGCCACCCACCGACGGCGCCGGCCTCGCGGATGTCGATAGAAAGAAATGCGCCGTAAGCTAGGCGACCTTGACTTCCACCATGACGCCGAGGTCGTGAAGCCGTGCGATCAGACGCCTCGCGAGCTTGGCCTTGTCACGTCGGCTGAAGTAATCGCCGCCGAGGTCGTCGTAGCGG
>WNFW01001964.1_pt1 | contig 13990 bp, 14 predicted proteins | sample 5400131 | NCBI WGS metagenome assembly WNFW01 (sample SAMN13153362, study PRJNA577476) | soil metagenome | isolation source: 20 cm soil or saprolite under grassland replicate 1 | place: USA:California | collected 2016-06-15 | reverse complement strand
CAAATGCAGCAAATCGTTTGCGAATGGCGTCGGAAAGGCTCTCTGTCACGGCTGGAGAAGCGCGCAGAGCAGACCGCAAGATCTCCCTTGCTTCCTCCTCCATCGACCTTCCGTGATGGGCGGCACGAACTCTTAACCGCGTCTTCGTTTTCTTATCAAGTTGCCGAATCGTGAGCGTAGCCACATGGCAATGCTAGCATTGCTAGCAGAAGTACGTCAACGCCCATCAGGACCTTGCCAGCGATTTCGCAAAGCCGTTCGGAAAGTGTAGGTTGTAGTTCGCCAAATCGTTGCGCCCCACACAAAAGGAATCTCTTTCTATTTGGCGGGAGCTCTTCGGTTTGGAATTGCAGGCTGATTTGTCGACCGGCGAAAGCTGCTCGCAGAAGATGTGAACCGTGCCTTGGCCGGGTTGCAAGAAAAAGGGTTTGGTCATCAGAAAATGGCTCTTGAGTCTACGCTGCCACCGCATAACGATGGTGCAGCCCGCCGAGTCTCGGAAAGGATTGAATCTGACCTTCACTGGCAGAGCGAATTTCTCTAGGCCGACCTGCTGGCGTGTCCTTCGCGAGTCCGAGGTGAGTCCGGTCCTCGTGGTAGTAGAGCAGGTAGGAAGACATCAGCCGTTTGAGATGGCGCTCATTCAGGATAATCACGTAGTCCAGCAAGTCGCGTCGGCAACTTCCCACCCAACGCTCAGCAACACCGTTCTGCCACGGACTGCGAAAGGCCGTGCGAGTTGGCTGGCTTCCCATGTCCCTTACAGCCGAAACCACCTCGGCTCCAAACTTTGTGTCGCGGTCGAATAGCAAGAATCTGTGCGGCTGTTTGTAAGCCCATGCTTCTCGCAATTGCTGTACAACCCAAAGAGCATGGGGATTTCGCGTCACATTGAAGTGCAGGATCTTACGCCGGTCGTGGCCGACGACGAAAAAGCAGTACAGAACACCAAAAGTGAGCGTTGGGACGGTGAAAAAGTCCATCGCAGCAATGGCCTCACGATGATTTCTGAGGAACGTCATCCATCGCTTCACCGGGTCTGGATTTCTCGGGGCTCGCCGGATCCATCGCGAGACACTCCTTTCCGAGAGATCGAAACCCAGCTTGAGCAGTTCGCCGTGAATACGCGGCGCTCCCCAGGTTGCATTCTCAGCAACCATGCGGAAGATCAAGGCGCGAACCTCTTTGCTGACAGACTTCCGTCCTCCTACCTGGCTGATTCTGGAGACCCACGTCCAATACAAACGAAACCCCGCCCGATGCCAGTTCACGACGGTTCGAGGAGTGACCAAGACGAGAGGCTTGGTCCACCCGCACCAGAACATTCTCAACGCAACCCAGAACAGTTTGTGCAGGGCAGTCAATCGACGGCGAGGTCGTTGCGCGTGCAGAGCCAGCAATTGCCGACGGAGAACCAGGTTTTCGAGGACGAGGTCCGCCCGGCTACTGAAAGAACTGACCAGCCAGCCCAGGAAAAGTCGGAGCGACAAGATCATGGCAAAGAATTTTAGCGGAAAAGACCGAATCGAGCTTTGCGCCAAGTCATTGATTTTGCAGGTGTACGACCTTTTGGCGAGGCACACCCTGTCCCTCGCCAAAATCCGAGTCGATCAAACGCAAAAGGAGGCACGGTGAAAGCTGCGCCATCGTCGGGGTTGGGGGAGCTTTGCCCGTCCGGGTTGGGTGCGGGCCCCGGCCCGACGTGCTCGAAAAATCCGCCGTGTTCGTCGTAGGTAACAATCAAAGCTGTCTCCAGAAACAGATTGGCATTGGCGGCAAGAGCGTCATAGACATCAGCGATTAGATGCTCCCCGAAACGCACATCTTCGGGGGCGTGCTGCGAGTTGGCCATCTTCGCCGGAGCCGTCTGGGTTGCTTTCTTGTTATTGAAGCGGGGCAGAATGAAGACGTAGTTTGGCAGATTCCCTGAAGCGACATCGCTCGACCAGCGATCCTCGAAGCGGCGAAAGTGATCGGGCGCTTGACCGAGATTCTTGAATTGCAGAACTTCGCTCAGATCGTGGAAGTAGGTGGTCCACGTCAGTCCCTTGTCTTGCACCAGTTCGTATACGGTTTTTGAGCTGAAGTCCCGGTTGAACGCGTTGTGAACGTAACCTTCTGAGGTGGCGGCATGGATATACATCCGATTCGGCATCGTCGGGCCGGGTACTTCACAAAACCAGTGATCGCATAGGCAAAATTCGTTTGCGAGATGATTGATCGCCGGCAACTGCGCCGGTGCGAACGACTGCATGACCTCGCAAATCTGTTCTCGTGTCACGTTATGACTTCGTCGCAAAAGATCGTCCTTATACGCCCTAACGAACCCATTGTTCTTGACCGGATTGGTTGCCGAAGGACCTGATTGACTATTGCAGAGCTGTATGCAGACGGCATTAAAGGAGTGAGGCGGGTCGTCCTTGTCGTTCACGGCGAATGGAGCCGGCTGCCCGACCGTGAACTTCGGGTTGCTTGCCGATTCCGGCTGCGACGGGTCAAGCAGATTGAATAGGGCTGCATTCGATCCTTGCAGGTTCTCGATCTGCTGGCCGGATGCCGGGTGAAAGAAACCGAATAAATGATCGAGGGAACGGTTCTCCAGCATCAAGATGACCAGATGCTTCATGCGCGATTGAGGCAATGTGGGTGGCATCCAGACTCCTTTCGGTGGTGCAATCGGGCAAAAACGGACAAGAAACCCTGTCGGGAGCAGGCCCCGGATGCGAATCTGGGGAATCGATCTTCGGCGATGAGGAATGCTGTCTCATGCTGCGATAAGCGTTACAATCAGAACTGGAGGTCCAGCAGTGAGTAACAGTCTCCAAGCCAAGAAAGAAAACATGACCGCGTGGCGAACCATCTCGTACACGCATGACGGTAAGCCAGACGAAATTTCTGTGGAGCTACCCAAGAACGCCAACTACGACGACACCGAGGAAGCAAAGAGCTTCGTTGAGACTCTCGAGGCCAACGAGCAGATTCAACATGAACCGGGGCCTTTGAAGCCGGGCAAAACCCATCAGGTCGAGACCGACGCGCAAGGCAACAAGAAATTAGTGCGGAGACTCTACAACGCAATCTAGTCATAGCCCTCGATCCCATCCTACGGTGCTCCAAGAGCGACGGGTCAGCACGAATACCCGACGCGAGTAAGGACCTTCTTGCCCTGTCTCACCCTCACGATATGGGTTGGGTTTTTCTGGATACCCGCGTTTGGACTGCTGGTGTCGGTAAAGCCTTTCCCCGCCGTTTTCTTGGACTGAAACGAGATTTCGTCATTCGATAACAAAGTTTCGACGAAGGCGCCTACTTCGTCCCCTGTGGTGGTTGGATCGGGAAGAATGTTGAAAACCGCAGCGACGTTCTGGACACCTCCGACAACAATCGGTTCAGGAGCATACGCCACAACACCTTTCAGTGCTTTGGCGTACCGGTCGAGCGAAATTTCCCGTTGATGAACGGCTTGTACAACTTTCTCATCCCCCAAAGAGAGGGTGTGAAATGAGAACTTGGCTTTTGCCGGAGCCTCAATGCGCTTCCTGATATCCTTCATTGTTTCCGGAGACAAGGATAGAGTCTTTGCCTTTGCACTGACGCGAGGGGCCGGGCCGGCAAGACTGGCTTTGGGCATTAGTGCCGCCATTGTTCCGAGCAAAATGCCATGGCGCGAAAAGGCGTCGGAAATGGCCTGCCGATTCTTTCCGTCATTCATGGTCAGGTCGGCGAGCGCGATACCGCGTCCAACCGACTGGAAGAATCTTGGCGAAGTCTCTGCCTCCTTTGCACCCGCAATCAACAGGAGCCCGGCTGTCTGAACCGCTGAAAGCAGATTTGCTTCATCCTTGGTTGAGGCATTCTGGAAAATGTTTCGGATCATATCGTAGAAGCATCCGACAAAGACTCGTCCGAAACTGTGAATTTCGGATGTCAGCACGGCGGGCGGACCGGTTCGAGGCAACGTGGTGGGCAGCTGGAACTTGAAATCATTCAGGGCATGGCGGGGCTCAGCTGCAGGATGATTGGGACCCAAAGCCTGCTTTACCGCACTCGACAGCTGCTCTGAAAGAGACTCGACGAAGTTTGGTGACCCCAAATCTGGCGAGGCAGCGAGTAAAGCCTGCCGCGTGCTTTGGTCGAACAGTGCTGTCAGTAGAGCCGTGCAATCACCGAATGCTTCGTGAAATGCTCCGTGTTCGGTTATGTTCGTACCGAACAGCTCCGGTCTGAGAGCGTCTAGGAAAGCATGGCCGGATTCATGAGACACAACATCGGTGCTGGCTCCCGAGAAGAATGTTTGCGCTCCAATGGCGTGATGAAAAAATGACAAACTGCTGCGGTCGTAGAACGCGTTGAGGTTGTCGCCCACGTCAGGAAGAAGATCGAGTCGGTCGGGATTTTGCGTCTCCGATCCCCATTGCTTAAGGGGGCCATTCAAGGACTCCCACGTCTGAATCGCCGTTAGTGCGGCCTCGCGACTCTGCCAAAAGAGAAAGTCTGGATTGCCGGGGGCAAATAGCCCCTCCGCCGAGGCGTCCACGAACGTAAATCCTGCCTGTCCAGTCCGCCGATCAGCGAGCGGCTGTTTCTGCCTCATCGGCACCGAACTCAAGGCGAGGGGATCATTGACGATGAAATTTATCGGCATACAAAAACCTCTTTCTTCGCACGGCGCCCCATAGTTCCCGCTAAGCTTCAGTCCGGCGGATTGCCAACCCACGTTCACACCTTGATTCGAGCCAATAGGTCATTGTTCGTCAAAAACCCCAGGCCAATACCTGTCAGCACCGCCCCATACCATGCGGCCGCCGAGTCCGGTGGATGACCTTCTTTCATCAGATAGAGAAGCACTGCGAACGCCAAAGCCAAACTGACCCCAAAATCAACTGCGTAATAGTGATGCTTCACGAAAATTGTTACTGGTCCATCCTGTCCTGTTGCGCCATCCGTCGGAAGTGCAGGCGCTGGCGCGGGAATCCTTTTCAAGACTCCTGTCACTAGTCGCAAGAGATAGCCCAGGACGAAGCCCGCCAGCCCAAGAAGAAAGTAGAACTTCACTTCCAGTCGCCTGGTATACGTAAAATTAACGGTTTGATCGACAGCCACAGGTGAACCGCCGCTTCCGGAGGGCAGAGCGATCGCATGAGCTAGGATGGAATATTCGGCTGTCGTTACATCACCAGTTCGACGAAGGTTCACCGCAACAATCCTTTTCCCGGCCTGGGGGTCGAATCTCACGTTCGGCGGGTCGAGGAGAAACCCGGGCGGAGACACAAATTGAATCTCAACTCTTGCGAATGTGGCAGGAACGTCAGCTGTAACTAGTAGTTGCGCTGAAGGAGAATTATCAAAGTCCTTTGCCCTAAGTTGATAAGTTATCGTAGGGCCGGTTTGCGCAGAGACAGATACGCCGGTCGAGAGACATAGGAGTGCCAGAGCGACCCATGTGATATTAGGGTTCATTCTGATCCCGGACATCGTAGACCCTCGCAGTAAATGCTAAGTCTCTGTTGAGGCATCACAGCAGGAGCGAGAGGGGTTGCACTATACGTCAACAGTCAGTTAGTGTCAATCGATTCCTAGAGCAGATATCGCAGGCCTTACCATGGGGATGGTAAACATCGTGTTACAACTCTTTTCAAAATCTCACCTGCGAAATGGCCGGAATTGCGCTCTATGTGACGGCGAAGTTGTGCCGGCAAATAATATGTTGGTAACTAAAACAGGTATCCACTAGGCAGGCGTGGCGTGAAATCCCTAAACCTCCCAAAAGAGCTTAGAGCCGCTCTTTGGCCCCATCAAAGAGCGGCGATTGAGTTCGCCTGGTCGCGGTTACAGGCGAGTTCCCCGAAAAGAACCAGTCTCGTCAGAATGCCGACCGGCACCGGGAAAACCGGGGTGATCGCCGTGCTGTGTGTTGTCGATCCGCCGACGGGTTGGAGTCTGATACTGACTCCCTGGAAGCACCTTTGTGATCAGATGATTGATGACCTCAGTGAACGATTCTGGGAAAGTCGCGGGTGGAAGCCGAGCCCGAAACCGAAGGTCCTTCGATTGTTTCTCAACAATGACGATTTTTTTACTGTCGCGCTTACCGATCCGATGGTTTTTTACACGGCCCAGGCGTTCTATCGCATTGATTGCGCGCATGCCGAGGAACGATTGGCCTCTGTTCTTACGCGGTGGCCCGCACTGTCTGTTGTCGACAGTGAAAAAGGAGACGTGGGTGCACAAAAAAAGACTTGGGACAACGGTAGTATTTTCAACCTGATTGAGTCCAACAAGAAAACAGGTTTGATGGCGACCAATTTTGGGCGCCGAGACTTCTTGTTCTGTGACGATCTGGATACAGAGGCCGCAGACTTCGTTTGCGCGGACTTTGCTCGTCGCAAAATCGCATTCATCCACGCTAAGCAGGGTAGCGACCAAGTGGTCTCGGCGTCGGCACTGCATATCGTTGTTGCTCAAGCTCTGAAGAGTTTAAGTCTGATTTCGCGAGGTGGTTCAGAACCCATGCATTTGAATCGTTGGAGCCGGGGTTCCTACTGGTCGGGAACGCAAATCCGTCGCTGGAGAGCCGGTCGCTCGTCTTTGCCGGTGGGGGAGCATCTGTGGGAAAAACTGCGCTTAGAAATTCTCGATCATCCTCTGGCGGAGCGAAAGGTCTGGTTAGTGTTGGGACGAACTCTGCAAAAGGATGTTCTCCTGGAGCAGCTCAAGAAACCTAAGTTGCGCGATGCTGTGACTGGCCAAACCGTGCATCTGCTCTCCTCATTACATGCGAACTGCATTCAACTTGGAGTGCGTTTGCGGGTCTTTTGCAACTGAGCTTTGGTTCTCGAACGTTGGCTCGATCTTCTTTTCTTGGCAGATGCCTTGTCACAGGCCACGATACGCGGTGCAATTGCCCATACGCGTTCAATTTGGGTGAGATTCTCGACTGATCTTGATTTCGTCTAGACAGATTCCCAGAAATGGCCTGGACACTTCAATTCGAGCATGCAACTGACGGGCCAATTGGTTCACTGCGGTGGGCCACTGATCGGAACGGCTGGGGCCGCGCGCTGCCGTCTCCTGTTCTAGTTGTTCCAACGCCAACTCACTCTCGACGGATTGCTCTTGTTGAAGAATCTCCTTCTTCCGCCGATTCTCCTCGATGCGAATGCGTTCACTCTGCTCGAGTGCAACTGTCGAGGCTGCTTCGAGCATCGATACGGACCGCGACAAAAAAGGCGGATGAGTGAGGTCGCAGGCGCGTAATTTCAGATGCCAGCTCGAGCTGGCAAATCCACTCTCCGGGCTGAGCCAATTGTATGTAAATGGTTCGCCATCGGCCGTTGTCCAAGGGTGGCCGTACGTCGTTGCGAACTCAAATTTCATGGTCTCCTTGACGAGTCCAAGAAGTGTCGGTGTGATCTGATAGTAGTCAGTCCGCAACATTCTCGCAGCTTCGACGTCCGCGGCAATCTCCAGTCGTTGTTGCTTGGATCGGTCCCACCAGGATTCTTGTGGTTTGTGTCCGAGCTTGATGTGGGCCAACTCATGGGCGATCGCCCATTGAAGGTAGAGTTCGTAAAGCGGGACGTAGTACTCGCCTGCCGCCGAAGCAAATTCGGATGAGGACACTTCTTTGGGCCAGCTCAGAACCGGCCGCCATGCCTCGCGAAAAAAAGTCCAGAATCGTGGCCCCAGAACCAGCACATGGCTCGCATCACTTCGAGTGAGGATCAAGCCGTCGGCCCAACGGAAGCGGTTGTGCGGATCGTTTGCGACCATGTAAACATTGACCATCTTCGGCTCATAGGCATCGCGCTCACAGTTGACGTTTATCGGTACACCTGGGAATGCCTGTGCAGCGAGCTCGTCAAGGCTGGTGAGGAGAGAACTGCGAAGCTCCTGTTCCCTTATCGCAGCATTGTTCCCGAGCAGGGTGACCAGTTCCGGAGGCAGTAGGGTTGAGGGAATCGCGAAGTTCCTTTCAGCACATCCTTGCATCGCTACCTGTGGCCACGTTGGCTGTTCGTAGTCCTGAAAGAAGTGCAGAAGAAGAGCGAGCAGAGCCATAAAGGCAAGAGGCAGAATCCCGGCAAGGAGACGTCTTGGGGTCATTGCGGGTGCATTAGGTCAGGCGCTTGCCAGCCGAGACATCGCTGCCTTCCAGAAGAAACCATTCTGGAAGGCGAGCAAAATGAAAGGCACGGCAACTGGGTTGCTGCCGACGCCCATATAGACCGTGAGGAAAATCAGTGGCGAGGCCACAAGACCCCTCCAAGAGCGCGCCGCGAGAAGAAAGCTCTTGATTTGTGCCCAGGTCACGTGACTGCCGTCTTGGACTTCACCCAGCGCGTCGAAGATCACGCCGGCCGCGATACCCGCTACCGTAAGAATGTAGTAGAGCAATCCTACGCCAATGGTCTTTGCTCCGATCGCCAATTGATTTAACGGCGGAGGGGATGCGCCGAGGAAGTGAAAGCCTGTTTCTTTCAAAGCGGCCGCCAGCACGAATAGTGCAACCGAAACCAGTACCAGAAGTATTTTTGTCATGGGTTGTCCGTTAGTCTATTCCCTAAGCCTTTCCAAATCATGGTTGATGGCTCGCCGAAACTCGGAGCTCTCGCCACTCACAAGGGGATTTGGGTCTCAATGTAGTGGTTGGCAACCACTTGGAAGTCGCTCGTCGGAGCCTCGCTCTCACGGTCGCTTCTTGCAATCTTGGTGGTTTTTTTTCCCAGAGCGGCGAGCAATTCTTCCTTCGGAATGGAGGGCCATTGGCTGACATGGCGAGTAGAAGCCATCGCCCAGAAGTTATTGCGAACGGTTTTCTCAACGAATTCCACTGGAGTAGCGTTGTGGCTTCCGTGGTGGCCGATCTTGTAAAACGTGATTTTTTCGAGCAGAGGCTTCCAACGTGTACTCGCGAGGGCGGCCTGCCACGTACCCCACTGCGCATCACCTGGAAAGAGCAACCACTGGTCGGCAACGCGCAGGATGATCATCAAGCTGGTTCCGTTCACCGCTTTGTCCAAAGCCACGGCTACGTTGAAATCGAATTCTGAATTTACATTCCGTATGCGAGCGCGATCATCCGCCGAAAGCAGTGGCGCGGTTTGGGGAGGTTCGACCTCGGGCCACCAGTCCTCGCGAAATGGGTCGGGGACGGAAGCCGTCGGATTGGCTCCGCCCTCGTACAGCTGGAGGTAACTTTGACCTGCTGGCGGGTCCATATCGCGGATGAGGTCTTCGTCTTTCGAAGGTCCGAGAACATGGATAACTATGTCGGGCAGCGCGGGCGTTTGAAAGATCGCATCAGCGGTTTTGTCCGTCGGCAGGAAGCGACGCAAGGGTTTTCCCAAGAACCCTTCGTGGAGAGTCTGCATTTCCACTTCGTTTGTAAGCGCATTGAGGGCGATGTCCGCCATTGCCTCAAGCCTGGCGGCCAAAGCCGGGGGGCTCGCCGCAGTCAATTGCGCGCGTGCTTTCTCCGTGTTGCTCGTTAGTAATGCCGCGAGCTTGCTCTGTGTCTCCCTAATCTTCCGTGCCTCCGGATTGTTCGGATCCTCGGTCCAGGGAAGCCACACTTCTTTTACTTCTACGGATTTCCAAAGTGCATTTGCAAAACCGGATACGTGATCCTTGTGGCGATGCGTCGCTACAACCACATCAATGCGGGCCTTTCCGTCGGGTTCGGTTACATCTTTCACGACGTCCTTGACAACTTCCGCCATCGGCCTGGGGCCAGCTTTGATGGAACCGCAATCGAACAGGATCTTGAGCGGCCCGCCGTTGTTCGGAATCTTCACAAGGAAGCAGTCGCCGAATCCGACGTTGTACATTCGAATGGCAATGGCTGCAGAAGACATCAGCTTACAAATCCTTGATGCAACGCTGAGAGGCTCATGCGGAGTCTCATGCGGTTTGCGAGTTCTTGTGCGGAACAGTAGCCAAGCTTCGGATCCTCCATGTCCATTCGACGAATATAGTTTCGCTGTCGCTCCACACGCGCTTCGGCCTCCAGCCGTTTGCTTGCGTCGAGGTTTGAAGAAGGGAGCGGTTTGCTGATGACGTATCGGACCGTACCGTCCGCGGATGCGATAAGTGTTGTGCCTCCGCGCAGAGGCAATCCTCCGAATTCGGTCGTGCGCGAATGGTCGGTCTGGGCAAACTGCGCCACAAGTTCAATCAAGAGCTGGCCGTTGGGTGCGACGCGAAAAACAGGATGGAAGCCGTGAACCTCGATCTTTGCGTTGGGATCGGTGCTGAGGTGGAAATGCTGGGCATTCACTTTTGCATAATCCCACAGTACTTTCGCCATTTCGCTTGAGATTTCGATCCCAGCATCCTCGAGTCCCGCCGACGGCCTTGTCGCTGAAGTCTGCTGGCTCCAATTGATCCAGGGTGAAGAACCTTTCCCAAAGTCCGTTGCTGCAAAAAAGAGTTCGCGCAACATGTCTTGCCCTTCGAGCGGTAGTTTCTGAATCGAGGGGTCGGCATCTTCCCAGAGGAGAGACTCTTCGGCGAGGGACGCAACGTTCTCAGCGAAGATACCCCGCAGGCGACACGCTTCGATTAAAGCTCCGCGCTCTCCGAACTCGTCATTCGGAACGAGTTCGTAGTCAGCCGTCACCAACGCTCGAAGGAAGTCACCGAACGTGATGTCCACCGGTGGTAGGTAATCAAAGGCGCGCATGCACATTGTCAGAATTTGTTGCGCAGTAGCGGCAGCTTCATTCGCAATGCGATTCACAAGATCGGGATGCAGGTCTCCCTTCGGAAGCTCACCGGATCCCCCGGTTGCGATTCTTATCAGGTCCCGAATTCGCCGCTGGTAGGTAGCGAAGTACGCATCAAAGACCGCGGCCACAAGAATAGAGCCTCGCTGGTGAGGTTCAGTGACCGACTTGTACAGCTTTGCTTCTGGCTTATCGAGAGCCGAGCGCAGCGCTCTCCCTGCACCAGTCGCGTATCCGAATTGGCGGGCAAGCTCGACGAGCAGAGTATTTGAGCGCAGGTCTGCGCGACTCTTCTGTATCTGCTGGCGAAGGATTTCCTGAAACGAGAAATGTTGAAAGAGTGCCACGATGTCGGAGAATCCTTCATGGAAGGCGAGGACATCCTCGTTACTTGGTTCCATGAAATATCTCTTCAAGCGATCAACCACAGCGTGGGTCATTTCGTGAGCAATGATGTCGTGGGAGAGGCATGTGAAGACGTTTTGACCGGGCAGGTTGGGGCCCGGGTCATCCTGATCCGCGCGGAAATATCCGAACAAGACGGCGTGGAGATCGCGGTCATAGAAAGCATTGGCACCGTAAAAAGCGTGAGGCAAGAGTCGAAGTCGGTCGTGTCCCTTCCGGCGAAAATCAACGACCCTTCCAAGGGCCCGGTCGAAATTCTCAAGTGTCCTCTTGGCGACCGCGTAGACCATCTGTTGGTGGAACCGGGGATCTGACTCTGTGGGATCAAGACCCCCCTGCATGAGGATCGCCGGGTCGTTCAGATCTACGGGAGGATAGAAGCGATCATGGCCTCCGTCATAGTCAATGACTTCGAGGCGACTGCCTACCGGGCCTGGCTGCAGCGGCTCGTTCGCGATATCGATGGAAATCCGGTTACCCGCAGTCCGGCCCAGCATGGGATCCGTCGAAAAAATCTTCAGGGGACGCCGGGATGGCGGGGCCGTAGCGTATTCCGAGAGTGCACGTTTCATGACGCTGCCTGCGGCAAAGGGAAGAGTTGCGCTTTTATATCATGGTCAACTTGGAGACGAAAGTGATATTTTGATGACGGGAGTAGATATTCACTACGATTAGCGAGATACTCCTGCCTGCGACCGGTTTCAAGATGCTGTCAACTCGCTGGCGGGCAACTTTCAACAGATTCAAGCCACAGAGGTGGTGCGCATGCCCCACTACAAGGAAATCTTCGACACTCTATCCGGAAGGCAAGTTACTCACACGAAGAAGAGAATTGCGGCAGGGTTGTTGTCCCTGCGCAGAAGACTGCGGAAGGAGATTCCAGTCAGGACGGTCGAAGAAACCCTGCCGCTTGCGAGCTGGAATATTCGTGAATTTGGGCGCAATGCAATGTTCGGCCACCTGTCCCTACCAAAAACTCCGTTCAGACTGAACTGGTTGAATTTAGGCAGCTGTCGCTATAGCTTTTCGGCGACATGCTCACGATCATTCTCTCGCTGTTTTCTTCTGCTCGCCAAGCCTTTCAAACTCGAGCAGCGCTGCAAGCTGAGATTCTTGCCCTCCGACATCAGCTCTTGGTGCTCCAGCGCTCCAGCCGTGGCCATCGTCTGCGCTTGAGTCGCGCGGATCGATTCCTATGGGTATGGCTCACACGATTCTGGAGCGGCTGGCGATCGGCATTGGTCGTCGTCAAGCCCGAGACCGTCATCGCCTGGCATCGCAAGGGATTCCGACTGCACTGGAAGTGGAAGAGTCGCCATCCGGAAGGACGACCCTCCGTGTCGCTGGAAGTCATCGATCTGATTCATAGGATGAGCTTGGCGAATCCTGGCTCGGACGCACCACGGATTCACGGAGAACTGTTGAAACTAGGATTCGAACTGTCGCAAGCCACGGTTGCCAAGTATCTGGTCCGGCACCGGAGGCCGCCGTCGCAGAATTGGCGCACGTTTCTGAAGAACCACATGCGGAGCTTGGTCTCTGCCGATTTCTTCGTGGTTCCCACGATCACGTTCCGGCTTCTGTTCGTTTTTGTGATTCTCTCACATGATCGCCGGCGTCCCATTCATCTCGCTGTAACTGCGAATCCCACGGCGGAATGGACGACCCGGCAACTGCTGGAAGCTTTCCCTTGGGACAGTGCGCCTCGCTATCTGCTTCGCGATCGCGATGCGTGCTACGGGAAGGAATTCCACGAAGCGACAGGGTGGCTGGGCATTCGCGAAGTCCTCACGGCTCCACGATCGCCTTGGCAAAACCCCTATGTCGAGCGCCTGATCGGCACGATTCGCCGCGAGTGTTTGGACCACATCATCGTCCTGAATGAAACCGGGCTGCGTCGCGTCTTGAAGTTGTATTTCGAATACTACGAGCGGACGCGCACTCCCTTGTCTCTCGACAAGGATGCTCCAATCCCTCGGAGGGTGCAGCCTCCGGAGCTCGGAAGAGTGGTGGAGCTTCCGGAGGTCGGCGGATTGCATCACCGATATGAACGCCGGGCAGCCTAGCGTGCCCGGATCTGTGCTCTCCTACGCCTAAACTTCGTGGAGAACTCCGCTTTGGGGCGCCGCGACCTAACTCCTCGCGCCTGTGTCAAACAACATCGCACACACAAAGGTCGATCTGAATTCTTCGCTTCCGTCTCGCAGCAGCTTTTGACGACTCAGACGGAATTATTGGTAGGGACAGGCTCGGCCCAATTTGTCTAGTCCTAAAGGACCAGTCCTTATGACTCGGGCGCCGCGACGACCTGTCGCCCTGTTAGTTTCGCCATTCGTTTGTCTATCCACCAAGTGCTAGAATGACGTAACTGGGCAGCCTTTAATTCCTGCTCAGGGAAAGGATTTGTATGGACCACATCTGTGCGACCGTCGAGAAGAAGGGATTGGACTGGGCTATCGAAGTGGTGCGAAAACTGTGGAGCTGGCATACGGATGTCGTCAAGGAGAACAAAGCCCTCAAGGAGGAGAACAAAACTCTCTGGGAGCGATTGGACGCGAAGGCTGAGTTCGAGCGCAAGAAGGCAGAACTAGTCAGTAGGCAAGAGGATGACAATCTGTATAAGGATAAGAATGGAAGATACTACTGCCACTTGTGCCTTGACGCCGACTCAAAATTCGTTGCGGTACTGAACCACGACGAGGGTAGCTATTTCTGTGCGCTTCACAACCAGGTCTTCGAGACGGCGGAGCGCCGACTTCGCAGCCGGAACCGCCAGCAACCGCGGCAGCCGAGTTACGGAGGACCAAATTCTTGGATGAGGTGAATGTGCAGATTGCTTCGAATGGAGGAAGATAACT
>WNFW01001962.1_pt1 | contig 13993 bp, 13 predicted proteins | sample 5400131 | NCBI WGS metagenome assembly WNFW01 (sample SAMN13153362, study PRJNA577476) | soil metagenome | isolation source: 20 cm soil or saprolite under grassland replicate 1 | place: USA:California | collected 2016-06-15 | reverse complement strand
AAATAGACTATACGGGTTCACCTCAAAATAGAAATCGGCTGGGTTTGTGGCCGCTTTCGCCCAGAAAAAGGCGAAGGCAAAGCAAGAACACTTTCATGTGTCATCCTACGCTTCTATCTGCCATCCTACGCTTCTATCTGCCATCCTACGCTTCTATCTGTCATCCTGAGCGCAGCGAAGGATCTCACGCGTTTGGCACCGAGATGCTTCGCTGACGCTTAGCAAGACTGGCCGATTCGCCTCTCGTCGCTAGTTGTGCTGAGAGTGCAATATGTTGGATTCAATGAATTCATTGCGTCGGCCAGGGGAGATCAAAACAAATCCACAAGCTCACCAAAAAAATACTGCGCAAAATGCGCGCTATGTGCGCGCTATTTGATAAAGAAGAGAGATTTCGATAATAAGGAGAAATTAACCATTTTGAACCTTCTGAAGCCAAAAGATGATAGCCAGAACATGGATGATGTATAATTTTGAGGTGACCCTTGAAACTTATGACTTGAAACTATTGAAAGGAAAAGATCATGCCTAAAAGACTTGACGGTCAAACTGCGATCGTCACCGGGGCGGGAAGGGGTATCGGTCGAGCTATTGCCAGGGAACTGGCTCAAACAGGCGCAAATATCGTCATCAATTACGTCACGAGTAGAGATGCTGCCAATTCATTGGCAGAAGAGGTCAGGGAAATGGGGCCACAAGCTCTGGTTGTTCATACCGATATCACCCATTATGATCAAGTGACTCAAATGGTAAAACAAACCATAGATACCTTTGGGAAGATTGATATTTTGGTGAACAACGCAGGCATCACTCGTGATAAAACGCTCAAAAACATGTCAAAAGAGCACTGGGACGACGTCATCCATGTCAATCTTTCCGGTCTCTTTAACTGCACACAGCAAGTGCTCCCTTTCATGCTAGAACACAAATTTGGTAGGATCGTAAACATAAGTTCATTTGTTGGATTGGCGGGTAATGTCGGACAATCAAACTATGCGACCACCAAAGCAGGGATCATTGGCTTTACAAAATCTGTCGCGCTCGAAGTCTCACGCCATGGCATCACTGTGAACGCTGTTTGTCCCGGTTTCACGGAAACCGATATGCTAATGGAAGTACCGGAGAATATTCGCGAGCGCATACTCGAAAAAATTCCCATGGGTCGCTTTGGTCAACCTGAAGAAATTGCATCGTGTGTTCGCTATATCGTCACAGAAGGGGACTACATGACAGCACAGGCGATCAGCATAAATGGAGGGGTATACGTTTAAAGTGCAGTATCTATCATGAGAACGCTCGCACTCAAAATAACACCACAACGCAATACCCAGTATGCCAATATGACTGAAAAACTGGCACAGCCAGAACTGCTTGCAAGTCCACTAGGAGCGTTTATTACAGAAGTCAAACCTGTGGCATTTGCTGGTCAGGCTTATCTGTTAGTGTCATTGGATAGCGAAAGCATGTCTTCACAATGCTTTGAGCTACAGGAAATCCTCCCTCGTTTGGGAGCTACCAGCGAAGCATACGAATTCTTTGAGCGTATCGAAGATGTTGAGGGACCATTCTTACGTCCACTTGAACCAACGTTTGTTCCTTTTCTCCCACCCGAAATGACAGAGATTCGCCGTTATAAGGGGAAGACAAACGAAGTATTTTCAAGAGTGTTACTCAACATCGCTGTTTTTGCCGGTAGTTTCTCGAAAAAGTATACCGGGCGGCTGAGAATACTCGACCCGCTTGCAGGTGGAGGAACAACACTCTTTCTGGCTCTCTCAGATGGCTACGATGCTTTTGGTATAGAACATCAGAAGCAAGATGTCGATACTACCGTTGTCTTTCTTCGACAGTATTTACATAGCATCCATATGCCTTATAAAGAATTGGATGAGCGCGGTCGACGTATAGGTCGTCGCTATCAGTTCGAAATCGGGCATAAAGGCGCAACACGCTGGCTGGTGCTGGCTCATGGAGACACCTGTGATGCCACTTTGCATATGCAAGAAGTTCCAGGAGGTCCGCATATGCATGCTATTGTCGGTGATTTGCCATATGGAATTCAGCATTTCGCTGAAATTGCAGGAATGTTGAGTAAGGCGTTGCCAGTTTGGGAAAATATTTTACTCCCTGGTGCAACGATAGCCTTAGCCTGGAATGCCACGCGCATAGAGCGTTCTGCGATGATAGGTTTGCTAGAGCAGTATACGCGCCTGCAAATTAGAAATGATCCACCGTATACACAGTTTGTGCATACGGTGGATCGTGTCATCAAAAAACGCGATATTCTGGTTGCAGTCAAATCTGAGTTAGCCCAATAGTTCCTTTACCATGACGGCTGCACCATTCGAACTGCCTGCATTGTTTGCGGCATACAATACCACTAGCCCATCCTGTTTCCCACCTTTGAAAGTTGTGGTGTATGACACCACTTTTGAAAAGGTGCTATTTCCATTACCCGTTGCACTTGTGACACGAGCATGTCCAATAGGAGTATATAAGTGATCAAGTACGTCAACTGTGCCGATTACACCTTTAAAGGCATCACCTGTTCCAGCCACATTCACAGGGCTTGACAGGATATCCCGACTCTGCGGTGAAGTGATAGACATTCCAGAAGCCGTAACTGACACAACTTCCCACAGGCCCCCATTCGTATTACCCTCTAAGCGTTGAAGCGAAACTTTAATCTTATTTCCAGCCTGCGCCGGATTTTCCACTGTCACTACTGCATCACTATCGTTCGAGCCACCTCCACTGACGACAACCGCTTGAGTATTACCACGCCAGTTGAGCAAATGTGTATCTGTAGCTACATGATTGGCAACCTGTGCAGCGTTGAGTTTCCATGTATCTTGTCCCTGATTGACGTGTGCCTGGTCATTTTCGGCCTGGTAGCGGGTCATGTCAGGAAATATTCCAGGGAAAGATACAGGAACCAGTGTCCCTGTGCCATCTGACCATTTGAACTCGCGAAAGAGATCCAGTGTCATCTTTGTATTGTTTTTACCGGCGTTTATACTTGAATTTTGATCTACTTCGGCAGTTAGAACAGTATTGTATACACTGATCTTAGCATCACCCTTATAGAGGTTTTGCAGCTTGAATAATTGCGAAGGGCTGGGGCTAGTAATATTGTTATAAACGTAGACGTCTAAAATCTGACCTGTACCCTGATAACGTACTGTTATCAAAGCCTGTTCTGTTGCATTGCCGATAAGGTTCCCACATATTACTTTGTCTACATGTGTTACACCATTTTGCGTTGGAATAATAGCGTCCCAATGGGCAGGCGCTTTTACCGCATCAGGGCAAGGTCGAGGCCCTAATCCTATACCTGGAGATGCAGTAGGTGTTGTTTTGTTGCCTGAGTTTCCACTCGCTAATGTGGCTGGCGTTGTAGTGGTAGAGGAACTACCAGTGTTGCCACTTCCACTACATGCTATGAGCGTAAGGGCAAGTAAAAAGCCAAAGAAAATTGAAATCAAAGGAGATTTGGAGTGCTGTATCACTACCCTGAACCCTGACTGCACTTGGTCTCTCGATGTAAGACAATTGCTAGCCAAAAACTACTTTTTTATTTAATCAAGGCGCTGAGCAGGGAAACAAGCGCAAAGAGTACAACGAACACGATTGTGAGGTTGAAAATCAATTTCTCTACACCACGCCGAGTTTTGAATACTGTTCCAGCGCTGCTTCCACCGAAAACGCTACCCAGACCTGCACCACGCGCCTGAAGCAGGATAAACACTATTACCGCTATACTGAGAATAATTTGTATTACCCGGATTGCCGGTAGCCACAATTGCGACAAATTCTTCCTCGCTTTCATTATTTCACCCCTGAGGGGGAGCACGTTCATCAATTGATTTTGCTAAATATATTTTTACAGATTTGTGTTGCTTCTTACAAGCAGCGATTATATCATACCTTATCGACACTTTACAACGATTTTTTCATAAACTTGTCACTCACTATGAGCTTGTTTTCTTTGTGAACTAATAAGGCTATCCCCTTGTAGAACACATTTCCGTGTGGTACAATTAAATTCGGGCGAGGACAGAAGTCCCCGCCCGAACTTATGAGAAAAGCGAATGAATAACACATGGAAATATCCTGGCTCGGCCACTCTTGCTTTCATTTGCGAGGCAAGAATGTTACCTTGATCACTGACCCCTTTTCTCCTCAGCTAGGACACTCGCTGGGCAAGATAAGTGCCCCCATCGTTACTATCAGCCACAATCATCCTGGGCATAACTATGCGGTTGGTGTAGGTGGTAATCCTCGCGTAGTTCGCGGTCCAGGTGAATATGAGATCAGCGATGTTTTGATCACTGGCGTTGCTTCTTACCACGACGATAAACATGGTCAGAATCTAGGTCGGAATACAATTTATATAATCCATATGGATGAACTCGTCATCTGTCATCTTGGGGACCTTGGACATATTTTGCAAGAAGAGCAGCTTGAAGAAGTTGCTGATGCAGATTTGTTGCTGGTGCCAATTGGAGGGCAGCATACAATTAACGCGACACAAGCTGCTGAAGTCATTAGTCAAGTAGAACCTCATATTGTTATCCCAATGCATTATAGTCCTACGATAGGTGATGCTGCCAATCCTCTCGATAAATTTTGTCGTGAAATGGGCATCGAGGCTATAAATCCACAACCAAAATTATCGATTACCCGTAGTGCATTACCTGCCGAAGCGCAGGTCGTCATATTATCAATTCGTAGCTAATCACTCAACAAATTTTTTAGCATCATGCTGCATATGTATTATGTATATTTTTTTGATGTTCAATATGCATCTATAGCAGAAGGCAACTGCTGTAGAAGGTATTCTGGGTGAATATCCTGTCTAAACTTGGAGGATCCAATGTCAAAGTTCATTTTTGTCACAGGTGGCGTGGCATCATCGGTGGGAAAGGGTATTACAGTCGCTTCACTGGGTCGATTACTGAAGAATCGCGGCATCTCCGTCTCTCTCATGAAATTAGACCCGTACATCAATGTCGATCCCGGCACTATGTCGCCATATCAGCATGGCGAGGTCTTTGTCACAGATGATGGTGCAGAAACGGACCTCGATCTCGGTCATTATGAGCGTTTTACTGACGAACCGTCCAGTCAGGCCAATAATGTTACCACGGGACAGGTCTATGCCTCTGTCATTGGCAAGGAACGCCGGGGAGAATATTTGGGTGGAACCATCCAGGTCATTCCTCATATCACGAATGAAATTAAAGATCGTATCCAGAATGTTGCCCGTCGTTCTGACGCTGATGTGGTGATTGTGGAAGTAGGAGGCACAGTAGGTGATATCGAGGGCGAGCCATTTTTGGAAGCTATTCGCCAGATGCGTAAAGATGTGGGACGTCGCGATGTGCTCTATTTGCACGTGACGCTTTTACCGTATCTCATGACAACCAAAGAGCTCAAAACAAAACCGACGCAACATAGCGTCAAAGAATTGTTGCGTGTTGGTATTCAACCCGATGTCATTCTGTGTCGCTCAGATTACCCACTTAGCGATGAATTGCGCGAGAAAATAGCGCTCTTTTGTAATATCGAAGAACAAGCTGTTGTTCCTTTGCTCACGACAGATACCATCTATGAGGTACCGCTCATTCTTGAAGAAGCCGGGCTAGGTCAATTTCTCGTGCAAGAATTAGGCTTGCCAGAGCATGAACCCGTGATGCACGAGTGGCGTGAGCTGGTTGCGACCATTAAACGCCCTCGACCTGAATTAACGATTGGTCTGGTCGGGAAATATGTCGAATTGCATGATGCGTATCTTTCCGTTGTAGAATCCTTGCGTCATGCTGGATGGTATCACGATGTAGATATTAGCGTAAAATGGATTAACTCAGAAGCGCTGGAAAATATGGGTGAAAGGTATACCGTGGCGTTAGAAGATGTAGCTGGAATAGTGGTACCTGGAGGCTTTGGGCATCGTGGCATCGAAGGAAAAATTAAAGCAGCCGGTTTCGCCCGCAGAAATCGCATTCCCTATCTCGGTCTCTGCCTTGGGATGCAAGTTGCTGTCATTGAGTTCGCTCGCAATGTGCTGAATCTTCCAGAAGCTAATAGCACAGAATTTGATCCTCAGACTCCCCATCCAGTGATCGACTTGATGACGACACAGCGCCATGTTGCAGACAAAGGTGGCACAATGCGTCTAGGGAACTGGGTATGTTGCCTGACCCCTGGCTCAAAAGCCTATCAGGCGTATGGAGAAGCAATCGTTTTTGAGCGCCATCGCCATCGCTACGAGTTCAATAATGAGTATCGCAAACGCATGGAATCTCATGGGATGGTTGTTAGCGGACGTTCGGCTGATAATACCCTGGTTGAGGTCATGGAACTGGCAGATCATCCCTGGTTCGTTGCTTCGCAGTTTCATCCTGAGTTCAAAAGCCGTCCTACTCGCCCTCACCCCCTTTTCCGTGAATTCGTTGGTACAAGTCTGATGTTCGAGGAAGAGAAGCAGCATCAGGCATACGAAGCATTCGAACGCGAGGCGGTCGGAGCGCAGTTTGTTTCACCTGAGTTACCAGATTCCCGTATCGAGATGTAACAATGCTTTACCTTAGTCAATTGCTTGGTTCGCCTGTGGAAGATCCTCAGGGTGAACGCATAGGAAAAATTATAGACATCCAAGAGACGCGATTAATCTCGCCCCTTTCTGAGTCTACATCTAAAGCTATTACGCCGTCTAATGCTGCTTTACCTCTTATTCTCGTCATTGAGGGGTATGCCGAACATACCTGGTATGTACCAGTAGAAGATGTTGATTGGCATGATGACGTCTTGCGCCTGCGTGTGCCAACTCAACAACTTTCAACACAACCCCTTACTTCATCTATAGGAGATCAGTTATTCGTAACAATCAGTCTTGCGCAGGAAGTGCTTGATAAACAGGTCATCGATGTCGTCCGTAAAAAAGCTGTGCGTGTCAATGATGTATGTCTTAGTGATGATTGGCGTATTCTAGGAATTGACAGTAGTACGCTTGGCCTGGTTCGACGCCTGGCTCCAAATTGGTTACTCGGCACTCATAGGGGTTCGGTCAATCGATCTCAGCGGCCCCCTACAAACCTTATTCTTTGGGAAAATATTGAACTGATTAACTCACCTCAGCCCGATCTTTTTGAAGCTCCTGAGAACGATCAGCCCGTAAAGGAATCTCATCCGGACGTAACAGAGGCAGTTCCGCTCAATGAGCCAAAACGTATACAAAGTGGCCAACTCGCGGAACTCCATCCAGCAGATATCGCAGATATTGTGCATCAACTGACCCCGTCTCAGGGAGCCCGGCTGCTCGAAGGACTGGACATTGAAACCGCAGCTGATACCCTCGAAGAAATTGAAACTGAGCGACAGAGTCACATTCTTGAAAATATAAACGCAGGTCGTGCGGCTGATATCCTTGATGCTATGGGACCAGATGAAGCTGCCGACCTTCTCGCAAGGTTACCCGAGGAGTATGCGGATAAGCTCCTTCACTTGATGCAACCTGAAGAATCTGAGGATGTGCAAGAATTGTTGACGTATGAAGAAGACTCTGCTGGTGGCATCATGACCACAGATTACATTGTTGTTAATACAACTAAGAGCGTTGCAGAAGCGTTAGAGGCTGTTCGTGTCAGTATTAGTGAGCAAGATATGCGCCCAATTTATGTCTATTGTGTTTCCGACGATTTACAAGATGAGACTAAACTTCTCGGTGTGGTCTCCCTTTGGGACCTATTAGTGGCTCCCCCAACGCAACTTTTACAAGAAATTATGGAAACAGATTTGATTACAGTACATCCGAATTCCGAACCTCGAATGGTGGCAGAGATCATGGCGAAATACAACCTATTAGCCGTTCCGGTTGTCAATGTAGAAGGAATACTTGAGGGTGTTGTCACGGTTGATGATGCCCTGGATATATTATTGCCAAACGAGCGACGCCGTAAACCTACAAGAATGTACTGATCTGATAAATGTTTGTACTCGCCTGGACTCCGATTTTATTGATAAAAAGAGCTATTCCTCAGTGCTAATTCAGCGATCCAGTCGTGCGAACTGAATCAAGTGCTTCCAGCACTTTCATAATATCCTGGCATACATCTTCCAAAACAGTGGGTAGCCAATCTTCAGGGCGTGGATTATCGGCTACAATTTCATCGATCTCTTCATCATCTTCAATAGCTCGAAAGCGTCGTTGTGCTAAACGATCGGTACGAAAGTGAAGTTCATCATGCAGTCCACGCATTCCTTGGGGATGCCAAATTGGCAACTCTACTCTTTGCTGCAAAGTAAGTGCCTCTGCTTGCAAACGATTCTCGTGTAGTGTCAAGCTAACTCCTGGACGAGTTTCGATTGCTCTACTACTCTGCTCGCTAGCACGGAGTTTCAGTGTGTGTATAAGTGAAAGTATCTGTGTATCATATACATTAGACCCGTTCATATTGAGAGGTGATGTATATGCCAGATCGAGCACTAATGGCGGGATATCGCTCGTGTGCAGGTGTGGACAACGCTCCTCCGGTTCGTGAAAGAAGTCGCATACACCAGTTGGGCCTTCTAATGAAAGTGCTGTATCGAGAGTGCTCCATGTAAAAGAAAGAGTGCAAGAACTTTGTGTTTCAGCCTCCCCGCAATTTCCCATATGACACGTACAGGCAAATTCTCGCTCGAGTGACCGTGCATTGACCCAGTATTCAGGGTGGGTAACAATCTCAAAACTGCTCGCCGCCTTTAGGAAGTACCCGGTCATATCCTCATAAGTTAACATCGATTTTCTCCTTGCCGCCCATCTTCAAAAAGTTTTTGTGATGGCCTCCTGCTACGGCGTGCTCTTATATTACTAATGAGAGTAGAAGGTGTCAATAGAGCTAATAACCTTCAACGAGCCTTTCGCCTGGCTTTAGAACAAAAAGATATGTAGCCAAGAATCTCTTTTACTACACATGTATGCATGTAACAGCTTTGGAGCAAGAGCAACTGCAAAAGCAGATTTCTGAATCTGATCTTCTGGTATGTGAAATGAAAAGTCTCTTCCTCACTTTAATGCAAGGAAGAGACTTTTTGAATCTATAGATTTTTAGTTATCAAAGCATCGGACGGATTGAACGAATCGTATAGTTTGTCACCCCACCAGGAGTTGCCACACTAACCGAATCGCCCTTCTGATGCCCCATTAGAGCTTTGCCTACAGGAGATTGATCTGAGATCAAGCCTGATTTTGGATCGGCTTCATACGTTTCAACAATCTTGAAGGTGCGTGATGATCCTGTTTCACTTTCGACGTCTACTTGCGTCCCAATACGGACAACAAGTGGCCCCGCGATTTCGTCATGCATATCAGATGTCATGATCTCGGCAACTGCCAATAGTCGCTCGAGCTGAAGAATTTCACCTTCAACTTTCGCCTGTTCATTTTTTGCATCTTCGTATGCACTACTTTCGCTGATATCACCGGCTTCCTTCGCATCATGAATGTAATCAGCGATCTCTTTTCGCTTTACAGAGCGCAAATATTCCAGGCGCTCTTGTTTTTTTGCATAGCCATCAGGTGTGAGACGGTAGATTTTCTGTCCCGATCTTGCCTGGCTAGCTTCACTCTGTCCACCAATAGTCATAGTAAATTCCTCCCTGGTGTTAAAGACACGAAGATGATTATACGTTCTCATTGGTCAGCCGTCAAGTCATTGAAAGGCACTTTTTTTGCTGTTCATAAGAGCGCAGTTCTTTCGAAACTTTTTAAAGAGAGTGCGATAAAGCAAAAGTGCTTAAGAAGCTCAAACCCAATACCGGGGCTATGATTCCTTTCCCGCTCCTGCTACGTGTTGATATTTACATACTATCCTCTGTTGGAAGTAGTATAGCAGGTTAAGGCGTCGATGCCAATTGTTATGAAAACTACAATACTAATGCAGATGTATGATATCGACATTAGCACATTACGGTTGTTTTCAACATACATACAAGTTGAACGTCTTTTACTAAACGTCTTATTAGTAGTAGAAAAATAGATAGCTCATAAGGATTTACATGCGAATAATATACGACCTGGATGAAATGACTGAGACGGCACGAGGTTGGCTTGCTGGCGGTTCAGTTGGTTTGGTACCCATTAATGGTAACCTTCATGCAGGTCATCTGGCATTAGTACGTTCCTCTCTCAATGAATGTGAAATCAGCATCGTTTGCATTTTCGAAAACAACTTGCAGTTTGAATCCAATGAAACGCTCACACGAATACCTCTCCGTCTTGATGCTAATCTTCAAGTATTAGATCAAGAACGAGTAGATATCGTATTCATTCCACGCCCGTATGATTTTTATCCCGCAGGCTTTTCTACTCATGTCGTTCCTTTCGGTCCAGTCGCTGAGAGACTGGAGGGAGCTATTCAGCCTGAAAATATTCGTAAAATTGCTACGTCGATGACAAAGCTATTTCAGCTCGTGCGACCCGATAAGGTCTATTTAGGCCAAAAGAAAGCTCAGCAAATAGTATTGATCCGCAAACTTGTGAGTGATCTCAATATCGATCTCGATATTCGTGTGTTACCCATTGTTAGAGAGAGTGATGGCGTGGCAGTCGGTAATCAAGTGAGTTTGCTTTCACAAGCAGAACGTCAGGCTGCAGTGCTTATTTATCGATCATTACTTGCAGGGAAGTTATTGATCGAAAAATGTGAACATGATACTTCAGTTATTAAAAAAGAGATAGCCGATCTTATCGCTATTGAACCACTATTGAAACTAGATTATGTCGCAATTTGCGATCCCCAATCCTTCCAAGAGTTGGGGGAGAGTTTGGGAACCAATCTTCCTGACTTACTGCTTGCAGTTTCTGTACGTGTTGGAGTTACAAGGCTCGTAGACAATATACTTTGTAGCAGTCGTTGAACGTCTGTGTGTAGCACCTCTGGATATGGGCTTATGTGTGTCCGAATCACTTCCTGGGCAGTTACTCAAAGCCTGATGGACCTGGACTGCTTATCAATCGACGTAAAAACTCTACACGATATTCATCCATGTTTTATATTACCGTACAAATTGTTTAAGTACTTCATCAACGCCTGGATGGGAACGATTTAGTCTAAGATCCTCTGCCCCAGTTGGATCTGTTTGTACAAGTAGAATACCTTGCTGAATACAGCTAGTGAGCAACTCACGTGCAGTTTCACGTGTGAGACGACCTCTGAAGCGGTTCTTAGGATTGACCGGATCACCAATGAAATTGGATACACCGATAATTGTACGCCATGACCAGTTACGGTCAATATAATCTAGAAATTGGAGTAGTTGTGGATCAAGCGCATCAATCGGATATGGTTGGAGTTGTGAAGTTGGTGTGCCCATGGAAATAGCAGCCATGCTTCCTGTATTGCCGGTCATTGACATTGGGCCAAATCCGCTATCAGCTATTCCAATAGTAGCTGAAGCTCCACCGGGTACCAAGGGCACAAACTGATTGGCGCTGCTTATCAAATCTCGGCTGACGGTTCCTGGTATACCAACAACAATAACAGTTTTATTTAGACGTAACTTTAGACGGGCACTGATTCGGGTAAAATCTTTATCGCCAGTCATTAAAACAAAAGTAGAAATTGTAGGACGATCAAAAACAGTTTCAATAATATCCATCAGCATATTTAAGTCAACAGTACTTTGGACCACAGTACTCTGGACAATCGTACTTGAACCACTCGTATTAATTGCAGGCATTTGACCTGTATTCCCCGTAGACTGAACTGGGTTAGAAGAGCTATATCCTAGTGGACCAGTGCTGCTACTATTGCTAAGTGGCCCTGTAGGAGCTGATTGACCATAGGGGGTCTGATATGACGCATTTTGTCTGGAAAGGTCACGCTGTTGATATTCTGGCAACTGATAACCTTCATCGGTCAACGGCTCCTCTTCAGATAAAGGATTCTCATCAATTTCCGCCTGTCCTATCTCTGAAGTATCGTGGTACGGTCCCCACTCGTTTCTAATCTCTTGTGAAGAGATTGCAGGTAAAGGACCAGAATTTCCAAGTGATTCACCCGGCCATTCTCGTTGAAAAGGAGGTGTCAAGTTGCCTGTTCCTTGATCAGGAACAAACATAGACGCACTTAAGGTCCCACTAGGCTGATTCCCCGTATAATGAACCGTTCCCATACGAATTCGATCTCGCTGTTTTGCTGGACAATCAACCCGGTCAATCATTGCTGCCGTCAAGCTCCCCTTGAATGGTTCCGGTTGACGAGACCAATCTGCATAAGCGCGTGCAACCATAACAGTTCCATATCGACGTGCAACCGCTATTAATTCCTGGGGGTCCGGTTCCCGCCGCTGAATATTCAGCATACTATATCGAATGTTTTCAAAATCGATGAATAGAGCAATTTCTTCAGGCACATCCTTCTCCTCTCATAGGGAGAAACCGCGCAGGCCAAGATTTATTATGATTGTTCAGGTGCTCGGATATTTCTCTATACTATCCTGTTAGCTTTGAGCATATCATACTTTATTGGCAAAGTCGAGTGGTCTGCGCTTTACAATAAGTAGTTACTATGATATAGTTTTTTTATTAAGGATACATAAGGCCTTGTTTATCTGGTCACCCTTAGTATATTTTGAGTGCAATACTATGGAGCGAACAACAACATTATCACCCTCCCTAGATAATTCGGTCTGTCCCGTCGCTCGCACTGCTAAGATCATCAGTGGGAAATGGACTTTGCTTATTATCCGCGATTTAGCTTCAGGTGTCAAACGGTTTAATCAACTTGAACGCTCATTGGATGGCATTAGCCCCAAAACACTCTCCGAACGGTTACGTTATCTTGAGGAAGAGGGGATTGTTCTTCGTCAAACTTTTGCGGAAGTCCCCCCTCGAGTAGAGTATTCCCTTAGTGAAAGAGGGCATGACCTGGGTGATGTGATAGAGTGTATGCGCTGTTACGGTAAACAATGGTTGTGCGACACGAGCAACTAAATAGAATTAAGCTTCTCCTAAATAAGCAAGATAAAGTTAATACCATATAAAAACCGGGGCTTACCCCGGCTTTTTACTTTGATTACTTCATCAATCTCGCCAGTCTTTGTAGTCGGGCAGGACAATAGTAATGTCAGATTAGCGGGAAGCTCCAACCAGTTGACGCTCATGATCAGCAAGGAAGCGATGGAGAGTTCCTTCGTTTTCTGCTGTTTCGCGCTTACTGTGCTCTTCTACCTGCTCCTCTGAACGAGATACCAGATCATAAAGGCTGGCGATGTCATAGCGCATCTGTACTTGAAGTTGTCCCTCGCCGTTATATCCTTCGACGAAAAGACCATCCTCTTCCTCGTGAATTGCGATACTTTTCACGCTGATTTGATCTAGTACTTGACCAACAGCGCATAGAATGCTCGCATAGCTGAACGTAGCCCGCATTGATTCCTCCCATTAATTAGTTGGAGATTGACGATCGTTGTACTTTGGTGGACTGCACTGTCTTAATGCAAAACGACATAACTTCAGTAAGTAGTATGTAAATCTAGCATCACACCACTTAAGTTTACCATAACGATTATTGAAACGTCAAGGTAATTTTTCTGGGTATTATGAACAACAATTCTCCAACTTGATCTAGTACATTCTGGCTAAATATTCTAAGCCTTGATAATTTGGTCTTCAAAACTGTTGACAAGCCCAGAAAAATATGGCATATTACCGTGGCATTACGAACGTAGTACATTTACAACTGCATAAGAATAATTACTTCAATATTGCCAAGGCAAGAAGAGAGAACGAGAGAAGCAGAGGAACGCGAATGTGCGTGTCCTGGCGTCAACAAGCCGCACGTAAAGCGGCACGACGACCAGGAAGGAGAGCACAAGCGAGGTAGAGTACGAGGGGGATGCCTCGGCGCTGTAGGCCGATGAAGGACGCGGAGACCGGCGAAACGTTCAGGGGGAGCTGCATGCGAGCGATGAGCCCTGAGACTCCGAATGGGGCAACCCGTCCAGA
>WNFW01003497.1_pt1 | contig 13995 bp, 9 predicted proteins | sample 5400131 | NCBI WGS metagenome assembly WNFW01 (sample SAMN13153362, study PRJNA577476) | soil metagenome | isolation source: 20 cm soil or saprolite under grassland replicate 1 | place: USA:California | collected 2016-06-15 | reverse complement strand
GCCCGTCCCGATCGAGGGCGTAGGTGAGCCGGCCGTCGCGGATCGCCACCGTCACGACGTTACGGCCGTCGGGGGAGCTGACGCGGAGCGGCGCCTGGGCGGCGGCGGTGGCGGCGGCGAGGGGCGCCAGTAGCGCGAGGGAGCGGGCCCAGCGGCGCATCCACATGTGCAGATCCTTTCTTGAGGTATATTGTTGGTGCACTCTGCGCTCTCTCACCGGGGGGATCCCATGACCGCCTTCGCGCCCCGCGCCCTGCTGCCCGCCGCACTGTGGATCGGATTCCTGACCGCGTGCGCGCATCCGAAGCAAACGAGCCAGGGCGCCAACCCGCCGGCCACGAACCCCGGCGCGGTCGTGACTTCCGACGACATCCAGCGCAACCCCGGTCAGCCGGTCGAACAGGTGCTGATGGGCCGGTTTCCCGGCGTCGTCGTGACGCGAGTCGCCGGCGGGATCGCGGTGCGCATCCGCGGTACCACGTCCCTCGAGGGCAGCAACGTGCCGCTGTACGTCCTCGACGGCATCATCATCGACCCGGGCCCCAACGGCAGTCTCTCCGGGATCAATCCCGAGGACATCGAGTCGATCGAGGTGCTGAAGGACGCGGTCAGTACGTCGATGTACGGCATGCGCGGGGCGAACGGGGTGATCGTCATCAAGACGAAGCGCCCGCCCCCGAGTCGTCACTGAGCCGGGAGCCGCACCGCCGTCTGCGTCGCCGCGCGGGTGTGGACCTGCTGCACGACGAGCTCGCCCACCCGGCGCCCTTCGCGCGCCCCTTCCTCGATCGCCTGGCGGTAATGGATCCCACCGTACAGGCGACTGATCGCCGCCTCGGCGGCCGCCGCCTGGAATGAGGGAAAGGCGCGCACCGGCAGGCCGTACTCCATCTCCGCGCTGTCGCTGAAGGCGAAGTCCGGGCCGAACTCATCCGTCAGCACCACCGACGCGGCGGTGGAGATCACGCTGTGCCCGCTCGTGTACTCCGGGAACGGCGGCGTCTGCAGCAACGGCTGCCAGCGCTCGTCGAGGTACTTGTTGATCACCGTTTCAGGCCGGATCATGTTGCTGCGGTATTTCTCGTCCCACACACTGATGAAGCCGTCGGCCAGGCCGATCGCCGTCCGCGCGTACACCGCCGCCGACCGCATGATATCCGCGTGGACCTTCCGCGCCGCGATCGGGACGATCCCCATCCAGTGCCCGCCGGGCGTCACCTTCTTCGTGGCGAACATCGCGTGCCCCTGGACGTGCATCACGTAGGGGTTGCAGTCCCAGAAGCTGGCGATCGCCCGTTGCTCCTCCGACAGGTGTTTCCCGACGTCGTAGACCTCGCGGAGCTCCCGGTAGTAGGGACTGCCCCGCGTCATCGTGAAGGCGTGCGGCCTTGACGGGCGGATCTGGCTCCCCGAGTCCATCACGAACGGCCGCAGCTCCCCCCAGTGTGGCTCGACCGCATCCATGTAGGCCGGCGGCGTGGGGATCCAGCGGCCGGGCTCGGGCGTGACGGTGTACTTCGGATAGCCCCGCGTCTGGAGGTAATGGTCTTGCGCGGCCCAGGCGAGGATGTGCTGCGCCACCCGGTCGCCATACGCGATGGACCGCTGGAAGACGCCGGCGGGGATGCCGAGACGTTTGATCCGCTCTTCCATCGCGGTGCGCGCCGAGTCCATGCGCGCCCGGGAGAAGGTGAGCGCCCGGCCGACCGTCATGAAGGCGTGCACGCTCGCCAGCGGGAAGTAATACTCCGAATCGGCCGCCGGCGCCGGCACGGGCGTCAGGCCGTTCAGCTGCCCGGCGAGGGTGCGGTACTCGGGATAATCGGGCCGCAGCGCCTCGTAGGCGGCCACACTCGTGTAGGCGTACGCCCGGCTCGCCTGTGGCGGGCTGAAGATGTCGTACACCATGACCTCGGTGAGCTGGTGCACGGCCGCGTGCAGCAGCTCCGGATCCGCGGGATGCGCGCGATACGCCCGCGGCGTGTTGGCACACCCCGCGTGCAGCAGTGATCCTCCGGCCACGAACATCGTCGCGAACCATCGATGGCTCATCAATTACCTCCGGGCGACCCGTCGGACGACGAGAGAGGGCCGCGTGGACCGGAACAGCAACGGACGGTCGTTGTTCCGCGCCACGACGAGCAGATCTCCCTGCCGGGTGCGGACCTCCGCAATGTCGCGGGCCTGCCCGGGCACGAAGAACCCGCTCCGCGCCCGCGGGACCGGCGTGAAGTGCCCCGTCCCATCGCCCAGCAGCGCGAGGCCATCGCTCGCGTTCAGCCTGCCGATTTCCGGCTTCACGCCGTCGAAGTTCCCGGCCAGCAGCAGGTCGAGCTTGCCGTCGCCGTCGAGGTCGCGCGCCAGGATCCCGTAGACGGGCGCGCGCTGCGCCTCGGGCGGCAGCGGCTCGAGGGTGAACGACCCGTCGCCGTTGTTCCGCGCCAGCGCGGTCGCGAAGGTGTGCGCCTGCTTGAAGACGGCGCCCTGCAGGTCGGCCGGCGAGAAGATGTCGGTCACCGTCTGCCGGGCGTAGTTCTTGTAGTTGAGGTAGCGGGCTTTGAGGTACGGCAGCGCCCGGATCAGGTCGTCGCGCATCGTGATCGGGTAACTGACCCCCTGGTTGTAGCACGACACGATCTGCTCGACGGAGCCGTTGCCGTCGAAGTCCTTCACGTACATTGTCACCGGCTCGGTCGCGCTGGCCCGCAGGCGCGCGTTGAGCCCCAGGTTGCCGACGATGAAATCGACGCGCCCGTCCCCCGTGAAATCGCCGGCCACGATGCGGTTCCACCACCCCTCGCTCTGCTCCAAGCCGCGTGTCTTGAGGCGGACGAGCTTCCCGCCCCCGGCGTTATGGAAGATCGTGATCGGCATCCACTCGCCGACCACCACGAGGTCCGGACGGCCGTCCCCGTCCACGTCCTGCCACACCGCGTCGGTCACCATCCCGACCCGTGCGAGCTCGGGCGCGAGCGCGGCCGTGACGTCGGTGAAGTGCCCGTGCCCGTCGTTGCGGAGCAGCTGGCTCGGCGGGTCGGTGCCGTAGCGCCACGGCACCACGCGCCCGCCGACGAACAGATCGGCGTCGCCGTCCCCGTCGTAGTCCGCCGCCACCACGCGCGAGCCGCTGGCGAATTCGGCCGGCAGGCTGCGGGTCGCTTTCCGGAACCGCCCGCGACCGTCGTTCAGGTACAGCCGGTCCTGCAGCGCGGGGGAGCGGTCCGAGAACTCGCTCCCGCCGCTGACGACGTACAAGTCGGGGTGCCCGTCGCCGTCGGCGTCGAAGAAGACGGCGCCGAGGTCTTCCGACACGCGGTCCTGCTCGAACAGGCCCTCGTTGCTGCTCGCGAACCGGCCGTCGGGCTGCTGGAGCAGCAGCTTCCCCGGTTGGTCCTTCGCGCCCCCGATGAACACGTCGTCGAGCCCGTCGCCGTTCACATCGGCGACGGCGAGGAACGGCCCTTCCGTCGAGACCAGCTTCGGAATCAGCCGCTCGCGATCGAAGTCCACGAACTCGTTCTCCCGATGCACGAAGGGGAACGCGACGCGATCGGTGACGTCGGTGAACACGGTCGGACGGTCGGACCGTCTGACGGTCGGACGGATCCGGCTCTCGGACTGTCGCACGGCCAATCGCTGGCTCGCTGAGACGTGCGTCAGGAGGCTCACCCGGCCGTCCGGCCACTCCACCTTCACGGAGTCCAGCGTGTCGCGCTGCGCCACGCCGAAGGTCAGCACGTAGTCCACGCTCGACTGGAACCCGCGGGTGGGCTCCTCCTCCTGGAAGAACAGACGGTTCCCGCTCCACACGGTCACCTTCGCCCCGACGCCGAAGCGGTTCGGGCCGTCCCCCTCGAGGCGGACCTGGAGGTAGCGGTTCGGCAGCAGCGTCCGGGCGTTGTTGCGGTAGACGAACGCTTCGTCGTTGACGTTGTTCACGACCAGGTCGGGCGCCCCGTCGCCGTCGAGATCGCCGTAGGCCGCGCCGTTCCCGAAGCTCGGCGTGGCGAGCCCCCAGGCCGCGCTCTCGTTCGTGAAGGTCAGGTCGCCGTTGTTGTGGAACGCGTAGTGGGTGAGCTTGGTGGAGGTCATCGCCGCGATCAGCCGCAGGAAATCGACGCGCCCGCCGCTCGCCGCCTCCCGCATCGTCTCCTGGTTCGCCAGGAAGGCGACGTAATCCTGTGACGTGACGTCCTTGGCGAGGCCGTTCGTCACGTAGATGTCCTTGTACCCGTCGAGATCGAAGTCCGCGACCAGCGCGCTCCAGCTCCAGTCCGTCCGCGCCACGCCCGCCTGCTGCCCAATATCCGCGAACGTGCCGTCGCCTTTGTTGAGCTGCAGCATGTTGCGCATGAACTGATAGTGATACCCGTCGCGCAGCTTCGCCTGGTACACGTCCCAGCCCTCGAACGACGACGTCGTCTTGAGCCGGTATTCGTCCTCCGGCAGCATGTCGGTCGTGTACACGTCCGGCCAGCCGTCGTTGTTCACGTCCGCAATGTCGAGCCCCATCGAGAAATAGCTGGTGTAAGGCATCGCGCGGGCGACCGATTCGGTGAAGGTGCCGTCGCCGTTGTTGAGGTAGAGGTAGTCGTTCTCGAAGAAATCATTGGAGACGTAGAGGTCCGGCCGGCCGTCGCGGTTCACGTCGCTCACGACGACGCCCAACCCGAAGCCGATCTCGCTCCCATAGATGCCGGCCGCCGCGCTCACGTCGATGAAGTGCCCGCCGTCGTTGCGGTACAGCCGGGCGCCTCCGAGCGGATCGCGCTCGTGCCGCGTGTTGCGTTGCCCGAAGCTCGAGACCGGCCGCGGAGAGTTATTGATGACGAACAGGTCGAGGTCGCCGTCGCCGTCGTAGTCGAAGAACGCGGCCTGGGTGGAGTAGCCGGTGTCCGCGACGCCGTAGGCCGCCGCCTGCTCGACGAAGGTCGGGACGCCGTGGGCGTTCAGTCCCTGGTTGATGTACAGCTCGTTGGCCCGGAGCTTCCCCTCCACGAGGCCGGCGTGACAGACGTAGAGATCGAGCCGGCCATCGCCGTTCACATCGGCGAGGGTGACGCCGGTCGTCCAGCCCGTGCTGTGCAGGCCGGCCTCCGCGGTGACGTCGCGGAAGTGGAACTTCCCCTCGTTCAGGTACAGCCGGGTGCCGCCGAGATTCGCCGTGAGGGCGATTTCCGGGAGCCCGTCGCCGGTCAGGTCCCCGATCGCGACGCCGCCGCCGTTGTAGTAGTTCCGGTAGGTGAAGACGTTGAGGTCGCGGGATTCGGTGAGGCGATTCTCGAAGCGGACGCCGGTATAACTCGCGGGGAGCCGGGTGAACAGCGCCCCGGCCGCCGCGGGGGCTTCACTCGCGAGCGCCGGCCCGTCCCGACCCGAGCAGCCGGCCCCGAGGGAGATGCCCACCATCAGCAGTCCCCCCCCCGCCCACTCCCGGAGGCGACGTAGGGGCGCCGCCTGCAGCGCCCCTACGTGATCCCAGCGGTTGATCCGCGTGCTGCGCAATATCAATAGCCCGCGTTCTGTTTGAGCAGGGGGTTCGCGTCCATCTGCGTCTGCGGGATCGCCATCAGGACGCGGGTGGGGTCCCGCACCGGCAGGTTATGCGCGGCGATGTCATCGATGGGTCGCGCCGCGGTGTACAGGCCGAAGCGGATCAGGTCCTGACGCCGCTTGGCTTCCCCGGTGAGCTCGAACATGCGCTCGTTCAGGAGCACGGTGTGGTCGACCGCGATGAGGTTCTGGTCGGGGTTGAAGTCGCGCGCCCGCAGGTAGTTGAGATCGATGATCGCCTGAGCCGAGTTCCCGTTCTCGAATTCAGCTTCGGCTTTGATCAGGTAGATCTCGCCGAGGCGGAAGTACGCGAAGTCGTTGCCGTTGTCCGGCCCGACGTGCTTGGAGTCCGGCGGCCACTTGAGGAGGCGGGGACCTTCGTTCTCTCTGGCGGCCGTCGCGTCCCCGATGGTGTCGGTGAACACCAGCCAATTGCCCTGTCGGTCCTTGACGGAGTCGCCGGGCGTGCCCGCAGACAGATCGTATTGCTGGCCGATGAGGAAGATCCCTCGGCGCGCGTCGGCGGCATCGAACGCGTTGTACACGTCCGCCGCGGTCGCGAAACCGTTCCACGGCGCGGGGGTGAACTGGTTGTAGTGCAGCGCCCGCATCACGAAATTCAGCCCCAGGCCGTCCGATGCCAGGCTCTTGACGACGAAGATATTCTCTTTCGAAGCGTGGTTGGTGGCGCGGAACGCTTTCGGGAACGAGTCCTCCAGCTGGTACAGGCCGGAGTTGAGGACGCTGTCCACCCAGGCGAGGGCGGCGTCGCAGGCCGTCCCGCCGCCCACCGGGACTGTCAGACACGAATTATAGCCCGTGGCATTGATCCCGACGTCTTTCGTGAAGACCGCGGCGTTGAGATACATGTTCGCCAGGACCGCCGCCGTCGCGCCCTTGGTCATGCGACCGCGGTTGGCGTCGTCCCAGGTGGCGGGCAGGTCGGCGCGGGCCGCGGTGAGCTCCGACACGATGAACTGGAACAGCTCGGCGCGCGTGGCGCGCGCATGCGGCTTGTAATCGTTGACGGTCACGATCGGAACGCCGCCGAACAGGTCCATCAGCTGGTAGTAGTAGTAGGCGCGGAGCGTCCGGGCCTCGGCCACGATCGTCGCCTGCCCGGGCACGCTCACCTTCTGCATCGCCTCGAGCAGCGCGTTGGCGCGGGCGACCCCGGTGTACGCATCCGACCACGCCCCGTTGAGGTCTTCGAGCCCCGAGGGACTGCTCGCCCCCCACAGCTGGCGGTGAATCTCCAGCCAGCGGCCGTTGTCGTACCAGTCCGAGCCACGCGTCGGCACGATCAGCTCGTCCGAGCTGATCTCGCTGAGGTTGTAATAGCCCCACGTCGTATTCTTGAGCTCCGAGTACACCCCCGCCAGCCCCGCCAGCACTTCCGCCTGATTGCGGTAGAAGTTGCCCGGCGTGATAGCGCTCGAAGGCGTCTCATCGAGGTTGGTGCACGCCTGCGGCACCCACGACAGCAGCAGCAGCGCGCCGATCGCCACCGCGCGCACCGAGTACGTCACAGATGATGTGGTCATAGGACGCTCCTCAGAACGCGACCCGCAGGCCGCCCGTGATGGTACGGGGCCGCGGATAGCTGAGATAATCGACGCCGCGCACGCCCAGGCCCTGGTAGCCGGCCTGGACTTCCGGATCGTACCCTGAATAACCGGTCAGCAAGAGCAGATTGTCGCCCGACAGGTACGCCCGGGCGCTCCGCGCCCCCGCGAATCCGGGGAGCGTGAGCTGGTACTCCACCGTGAGGTTCTGTAGCCGCACGAACGAGCCGTTCTCGATCCACCGGGAGGAGAACACGGCGGGATCCCTGATGTCGGTTGGGTCGTTCAGTGCCGTCGCCAGGAAATTCTTGCCCTGGAGTGCGTCGCTCTTCGTACCATAGACGAGGGCGGTGTTGTTGAAGACGTCCTGGCCGACTTCGGCCCGGATCAGGGCGCTGATATTGAACTTCCCAAAACTCAGCTGGCTGTTCAGGCCGATCGTGAAGTCCGGATTAGCGTTGCCAATAACGCGGTAGTCGGCGGCGGTGATCCCCGTCGCCGTGGTCACGCATGTCGGGCTGGCGGAGCAGCGGAACAGCTGTTTGCCCGCCGTGTCCCATCCCACGAACACTGGCCCGTAGAACGTTCCGAGCGGATGCCCCGCAAAGATGCGCTGGGAGTTCTGCCCGGTTTGGCCCTGGCCGCTCACGCCGCCCGTGTTGAGGAAGGTGAAGGGGCCGAGATCGATGACCGTGTTCCGCTCCATCGCAAACACGAGTCCCGCGTTCCAGCTCAGCCCGGGGCGGGACACCGCGACGGCGTCCAGTGAGAGCTCGAGCCCGCGGTTGCGAATCTTGCCCACGTTCTCGAGCCGCGTGGACGCGGGCGCCGGTGGCGGGATCGTCACCGTCAGCAGCAAGTCCTTCGTGTTCTTGACGTAGTACTCCACGGTTCCCGTTAACCGGTTGTTCATGAAACCGTAATCGAGCGCCACGTTGACCTGCGCCGTCTGCTCCCACTTGAGGTTCGGATTGGGATCACTCGTCGGGATCACGCCCGTGACCGGCGATTCGCCGAAGATGTAGCGGGCGCCCGCCGGCGTCGCGAGGAGAATTTGGGACGCATACGGCGGGACGGCGGGGTTCCCCTGCAGGCCCCAGCCGACCCGCAGGCGCAGGTCCGACAGCGACAACGGGGCGTTCGCCATGAAGGGCTCGCGGCTCAGGTGCCACGAGGCCGACAGCGCCGGGAACAGCGCCCACTTGTGATCGATGCCGAACTGCGACGCCCCGTCGTAGCGCAGCACCCCGGTCACGTAATACTTGTCCCCGAGGTTGTAGTTGGCCCGCGAGAAGAAGGAGACGAACACCCGATCGTTGCGGTACGAGTACGGCGGGAAGAGCACCGCGGCGGCACCGAGGTTGTAGAAGCTGAACTTGTCGGTGACGTAGCCGTGCCCCTCGGCGCCGAACTCCGAGGTCGTGTACTTGCTGTATTCGTAGCCGCCCACGACGTCCAGGCCGTTGGCGCCGAGCTGCCGGCGCACCGTCAGCAGCGTCTGCAGCGTCACCGCCGCGTTGTCGCGGTTCACCTGGCGCGCCAGCCCGTTCCACTGGGCCCCGACCGGACTCGCCGCGGGGAGGTAGATCTGCGTCAGGCCGCCCGCGCGGTCCACCCCGACGTTCACCTGCCCCGTCACCCCGCGGAGGACGTCCACCTCGGCCGACACATTCCCGAGCGTGCGGACCGAGTGCCCGAACTCCTGGACCTGATTCGCCATGGCGACCGGATTGCGCACCGACCGCGACCCGGGACCGATCTCGTAATAGTGCACTCCGAGGGAATCGGAGTACGTGATCGGACGCGTCGGGTTGAACACGGCCACGTTCTGGAACACGCCGCCTTCGAAGCCGCCGCCCGTCTCGTACGGGAGGTAATCGTTGTCGACCTGGGAAGTGGTCACGTTAAGTCCGAGGCGCAGGCGATTGTCGAAGGCATTGTGCGTCGCATTGAGGCGCCCCTGAATGCGTCTGAGACCGCTCGAGATCGCCACGCCCTCCTGGTTCATGTAGTTCAGCGACGCGCGATACCGCGTGTCCTCGCTGCCCCCCGTGAACGACACATTGTGATTGTGCGTCACGGCGCTGCGGGTCACCGCGCGCTCCCAATTCGTATTCGCCGTACCCAGGTTCGCGGGAAGGAGGAAGCTCGAATCCATGCCCTTGGTCGGATCCGCATTGTGCAGCAGTACCTGCTGTTGGACGAACTGCCGGTATTGATCCCCGTTCAGCACGTCCAGATAGCGGTACGGGCTGGCCATCGCGACGTAGCCGTCGTACTCCACGCCCGCCCCGGCCACGCTGGTGCCGTGCTTCTTCGTCTCGATCAGGACGACGCCGTTGGCGGCGCGGCTGCCGTAGATCGCCGTCGCCGAGGCGTCCTTGAGGACCGTGATCGAGCCGATGTCCGACGGGTTGAGCAGGTTCAGCGGGCTGCGGGGAAGCGGCGGGTCACCGCCGATGCCGAAAATCGACGCTTCGGTCTGCGCGCTGTTGATCGGCACGCCGTCGATCACATACAACGGCTCGTTCGACGCGCTCAGCGACGTTCCGCCGCGGATGCGCACCTGGGCGCCAGTGCCTGGCTCGCCGTTGTTCTGGATCACCTCGACGCCGGCCGCGCGACCCTGGAGCATCTGGTTGACGTTCGTCGTCACGCCGACGTTCGCCGCGTTGGGATCGATCGTCGCGACCGAGCCGGTGATCGCCTCGCGGCGTTGCGTGCCGTACCCGGTCACGACCACCGCTTCGAGGATCGTCGCCGACTGATGGAGGACGAATTGCACGGATGACGCGCCGCCCGCCGTCACCGTCACGTCCTGCTCTTGCGGCAAGTACCCGATGCGCGCCGCGCGCAGCCGGTGCGGGCCGGCCGAGACAGCCCCGAGGACGAAGCCCCCGTCATTGCGCGTCACCGTCCGGAGCGACGTGCCCACGATCGACACGTTGACCCCGCTCAGGGGCTGTCGGCTCGTGCTGTCGATGACTTGTCCGGTGATGGTACCTGTGGAATCCTGCGCGGCGAGCGGTGCTGCACACAACAGAGCACCGACGAGTGCGGGAATGACGTGACGGACCAGTGGCATACGCCTGCCCTCGGAGAAAGTGGGAGTGGAACGTCTCCGCCGGCTGCGACTCTCCGCATTTATCATTCCCGCCCCCGGGAGAATGTCAAGGGACCGGGAACCGGTCGTGGAAGGGGGGGTATGGGCCGCCCGCTCAGTCCGGGGTGGCTGTGGCAGCGCCGCGCCGGGTGCGCCAGTAGGCGTACACCGGGATGCCGAGCGCGAGCAGCCCCGTCCCGATCGCCGCATTCTTCGGATTGGCCCCGATCGAGCTCGCCACGACCAGCGCCGCCGCCACGACGAAAAGGGCCGGCGTGTAAGGGTATCCCGGCACCCTGAAGGCTCCCGCCGGCGGCAGGGGCACGCCCGCCCGCCGGTCGCGGGCCCGGTACACGAACAGCCCCGCCACCGTGAGCCCAAAGAAGATCCAGTCTCCAAATGCAACGTAGTCCACGAGTTGGCTGAACGTACCGCTCAGCGTGAGCACGATCGACCACGCCGCCATCACGAGGACCGCCGCGGTCGGGGTGCGATACTCGGGGTGCAGCGCCGCGAGGCGCGGAAAGAACACGCCGTCGCCTGCAGCACGCGGGGCGTGACCAGGATGACGAGGTTCAGGAATCCGAACGTCGAGACCGCGATGCCCGCCGCGATCACCGTGCCCGCCGCGGGACCGAGCAGGGCGCGCATCACGTCCGCGGCCGGGGCCGTGCTAGCGGCGAGCCCCGCGGGTCCGAGCACACTCAAGTACGCAACGTTGGCGAGCAGATAGACCACGACGACGATCGCAACACCCAGCACCAGCGCCCGCGGCAGGTTCTTCTCGGGCTCGACGATTTCTTCGGCGATGAAGTTGGTCTGCTGCCAGCCGCCGTAGGTGAATAAGATCGGGACCAACGCGGCGCCGAGCGCGATCACGGTGGCGACGCCGCTCAACGGTGTGCCGGTCGACAGGGGCGGACTGGGGCGGACGGAGGCGGACGGTGTGGCGACGAACAGAGCCGCGCCGATCAGCGCGGCCAGCGCCGCGAGCTTCAAGACCGTGAAGATGTTCTGCGTGACCGCCGCCGGCTTCACGCCGACGTAATTGATCCCGGCCAGCAGCGCGATCGCGGCCACCGCGAGCGGGACCGTCAGCGACTCGGACAGGCCGGCCAGCGCCAGCGCGTAGTTGGCGAAGGTGACTGACACGGCCGCGATGGCGCCGGTCGCGATCACCAGCAGCAGCGCCCAGCCGTACAGGAACGCCGGCAGCGGCCCCCACGTCTCGCGCAGGTACACGTAGCCGCCGCCGGCTTTGGGCCGCCGCGCCCCCAGCTCGCCGAAGCAGAACGCGCCAATCAGGGCGATCACGCCGCCCAAGCTCCAGGCAACGAGCACCAGGCGGGTGGAGCCGACCCGCTGCGCCACGGTCGCGGGCGTCCGGAAAATCCCGCCGCCGATGATGCCCCCGGCGACGGCCATCGTGGCGGAAAACAGGCCGAGCCGGCGGGCGTAGGTGGTCACCGCCGACAAAGTATCCCATATTGCGAGGAAGCGAACCCCGGAGGCGACGCGCCGTGCCCCAGGCTGACGGCTGGATCCAGACGACGCTCGGCATCAGCCGGGCGACAGAAGGCAAGATCTTCTACAGCCTGGTGGTGCTGCTGGCCATCTGGGCGGTCCGCAGCCTGGTGCTGGGCATTCTCTGGCGCCGCACCCACGACGCCCGGCTGCGGTACCGCTGGCAGAAGGCCACCACCTACGTCACCGCGCCCATCGGCTTCCTGCTGGTCGTCAAAATCTGGTTTCCCGGCGGCCTCGGCCAGCTCGGCAACTTCCTCGGCCTGGTTTCGGCGGGCATCGCGATCGCCCTCAAGGACATCTTCCTCAATCTGGCAGGGTGGCTCTTCATTGTCTGGCGGCGGCCGTTCGCGGTGGGAGATCGCATCCAGGTCGGCGAGCACGCCGGCGACGTGATCGACGTGCGGGTGTTCCAGTTCACCCTGAACGAGATCGGCAACTGGGTGGACGCGGACCAGAGCACCGGCCGCATCATTCACATCCCCAACGGCAAGGTGCTGACCGACGTCATCGCCAACTACAGCGAGGGCTTCGAGTACATCTGGAACGAGATCCCCGTCCTGATCACCTTCGAGAGCGACTGGGAGAAGGCGAAACAGCTGCTGCTCGAGATCGTAACGCGCGACTCCGCGGACATCGTCAAGGCGGCCGAGGAGAGCGTGCGCCAGACGACCCGCAAGTTCATGATCTTCTACACGAACTTGACGCCGACCGTGTACACCAGCGTCGCCGAGGACGGCGTGAAGCTGACGCTGCGTTACCTTGTGCAACCGCGGCGCCGGCGCGTCACCGAGCAGAAGATCTGGGAGGACATTCTCCGCGAGGTCGCCAAGCATGACGACATCGACTTCGCCTACATCACGCGGCGCGCGTTCAACAATTTGACGGAAGGGAAAATCAGCCCCGCCGATCAGTCGGTCCGGGAAGGGGTGCGCACCACGGAGTAATCACTTACGTTAAAAGCCTCGCCCTCTCGAGGTCCCGATGCAGCCCATTTCCTTCGTCGTCAACGGCCGCCGCCGCACCGTAAACGTCACGCCCGACACCCCCCTGCTCTGGGTGCTGCGCGATACGCTGCATCTCACCGGCACGAAATTCGGCTGCGGCATCGCGCAGTGCGGCGCCTGTACGGTGCATCTCGACGGCACCGCCATTCGCTCCTGCGTGCTCCCGGTGTCGGCCGTCGCCGGGAAACGTGTCACGACCATCGAAGGGCTGTCCCCGAATCGGGCGCACAAAGTCCAGCGCGCCTGGATCGCCGAGGACGTGCCGCAATGCGGGTACTGCCAGTCGGGCCAGATCATGGCCGCCGCCGCGCTGCTGGCGCAGCGGCCGCTTCCCAGCGACGCCGACATCGACGCCGCGATGACGAACATCTGCCGCTGCGGCACCTACCAGCGCATCCGCGCGGCCATCCATCGCGCGGCGCAGGGGGTGTGACATGACCACCCAACTGACGCGTCGCGAGTTCCTGCACTCGGCTTCGGTCGCCGGGGCCGGTCTCGTCATCGGGTTCCACCTGCCGCTCGGCCGCCGTGCCCTCGCCGCGACACCCCCGTTTGCCCCCAACGCGTGGCTGCGGATCGGGGCGGACGGCGACGTGCGCATCATCGTGGCCCGCTCCGAGATGGGCCAGGGCGTCGCCACGTCCCTCCCCATGCTCGTCGCCGAGGAGCTCGAAGCCGATTGGTCGAAGGTCACGATCGAATTCGCTCCGGCCGACCCCGCGTACAACAACCCGCTGTTCGGCGCCCAGGCGACGGGCGGCAGCACGAGCGTGCGCGGCTCCTACGTCCCGCTCCGTCAGGCGGGCGCGGCGGCCCGCGAGATGTTGATCGCGGCCGCGGCGCAGACCTGGGGCGTGGATCATGCTGCCTGTCGGGCCGAGCACGGGGCAGTAGTGCACGGAGGAACGGGCCGACGCATTCTCTACGGCGCGCTGGTCGCGACCGCGGCGGCCCTGCCGGTCCCCGCCGACGTGCCCCTCAAGGATCCCAAGGACTGGAAGATCCTCGGCACGCGCGTGCGGCGGCTCGACACGCCGGCGAAGGTGGACGGCAGCGCGCAGTTCGGCATCGACGTGCAGGTCCCCGGCATGCTCGTCGCGCTCATCGCCCGGTGCCCGACGTTCGGCGGCACGGTGGCCAGGTTCACCGCCACGCGGGCCAAAGCCGTCCCGGGCGTGCGCCACGTCGTCGCCGTCTCGACGGGAGTGGCGGTCGTCGCCGACGGGTATTGGGCGGCGAAGAA
>WNFW01001961.1_pt1 | contig 14007 bp, 9 predicted proteins | sample 5400131 | NCBI WGS metagenome assembly WNFW01 (sample SAMN13153362, study PRJNA577476) | soil metagenome | isolation source: 20 cm soil or saprolite under grassland replicate 1 | place: USA:California | collected 2016-06-15 | reverse complement strand
CCGGCAAATCCAACCTAAAGCCTCAATCGCGGGCGGTCAGTTTAGAATCCCGAGGCCGAATCATCCTTGACTTTTATCCGCTTTCCTAACAGACTGCATGCATCGGTTTCTCGAAACGTGGCCTACCCCCACCTTTGAGTCAGTCCTGTAATTGCAATTGGCGTTCGCGCCTGCCGTCTCTGCCCCATGCGAGTGTGACTGGTCGCCGGCAAGATGGAACCGGTCCCATAACTCTGCACTCAGCCTAGGAGTTCGCATGAAACCGTTCGCCAAGTCTTTTTGTGCCCCGTCCCTGTTCACAGTTCTGTTCGCATTGCTCATTTCGCCGGCCTCCGTGGCGCAGGTGGCGGGACAGAACGTCAACATGGTTTCCGGCACACAATGGCCGAAGGGGGACCCCTTCCTTCAGCGGCAGAACGAGCCCTCCATGGCCGTTTCCACGCGCAATCCCATGCATATTCTGGCCGGCTCGAACGACTATCGAAGCGTAGATCTCGAGTTGGTACTCAGTGGCGGTGCGGAAACCGGCGATTCCTGGCTCGGATTGTTCAAGTCATTCGACGGTGGTCTGACATGGCAGAGCACGCTGCTCCCGGGCTGCCCGCAAGCCGTTGCTCAATGCACGGACAGCGGAGGTCTAGGCGGCCGCTACCAGGCTGCTGCCGATCCGATGGTCCGGGCCGGCACAAACGGCATGTTCTATTACGCGGGTTTAGCCTTCGATCGCGCGACGAGTTCAACCACCGCGAGCTCCTCCAGCTCGATCTTCGTGGCCCGCTACAACGACCTGAACAACAATGAGAACGTCGATCCCATCACCTACATCGACACGCACATCGTCGCCTCGGGGGACAGTTCGCAATTCCTCGACAAGCCCGCCATGGCCGTGGACATTCCGCGCTCGGGTGCAATGACCTGTTCGTTCAACGCCAACGAACCCGGGACCGGTCCGAACGGCGGCACGCTTACGGTCCATCAATCCTTCCCCACCGGCCATGTCTATCTTACCTACACCGATTTCTTGACCCCCACAAAAGACAACACAACTCCGACCCACCTTATGTTCACCCGCTCGACCGACTGCGGTGTAACCTGGAGCTCTCCGATTCAGATCAACAGCGGAACCACCACCAGCCAGGGCAGTGGCATCGCCGTGAATCCCGTGAACGGCAATGTCTACGTGGCATGGCGTCAGTTCGCCTCCGCGGGAGTCTCGGACGCCATCATGATCGCGCAATCCTCTAGTGGCGGAAGGAGTTTCGGCGCGCCGCTCCGAATTTCGACTTTTCAACCGTTCGATCAAGGAACCACTGGCACATCGTTTCGCACCAACGCTTATCCCGCGATCACCACCGACTTTTTTGGGTTCGTTTACGTGGCCTTCTCCGCCCGGGGGTTGACAGCTAGCGGTGATGCGCGCGTCGTTGTCGCAGGGTCCATCGAGGGCACGCACTGGACGCCGGCCATCATGGTCGACAATCCGTCGAAGAACGCGCAAAGCAATCCCTCCGGCCGCGGCCATCAAATCATGCCGGCAATGACCTTCGCCAACGGAAGGCTTACCATCCTCTTCTACGACCTGCGCCTCGACCACTACGGCGCCTCTTACACCCCGAACTCTACAAGCCCTACGGGATATACTCAAACGCTTCTGCCCGAAGGCGAGTTGGCACCGCCAAGTCCAGTCCCGAGCCAAGTTTTCACCAGATTCATCGATGACAGCGGACTAACCTTGCGGCGCCACACGCTGGACTTGCGGATTCTCGAGCTCGGAATTTTCCCGACGGTGACCTTGGGGCCCTCGGTGCTCGTCTCGCAATACGCCTATGGATGCTGCGTCAACCCCAACGCTCCCGACATCGCACAGTTCAAGTTTAACGTGCCGAACCTGCCGCTCTTCTCGACCGGAGAAGTCCCCTTTTTCGGCGATTACATTGAAGTCGTGCCATCTCCGCTTTTTGTGCCCGATGGAAGTTCTTGGTCGTATAACTTCGCGCCCAGCGTAAATCCGCTTTTCCATGCTTCTTGGACCGACAATCGCGACGTTGTGCCGCCCGCAGACGGTAACTGGCAGAACTACACCCCGGCGGTACCTGTCGGCGCGACCAGCATCTTCCAACCAGGTAGCTCGATTCCGAATTGCCGGCCCGGCCAGGAAGGCATGCGCAACCAGAACATATACACTTCGCAAATTACCGGCGGCCTCGTCGTTGGCGCCCCGGGAAATGCCAAGCAACTCGGAACCACTGTCTTCAACAATACGACCGTAGCGTTCCAGCGCGCCTTTGCCGTGGAGGCGCAAAACGTCACCAACAAACCGCTCAACGTGCGCTTTACGATTGCGAACCAGCCGACGGGCGGATCTGCTTCCTTCCTGCAATTCTCCCCGTTAACCAGACTCGATATCACTATTCCCGCGTTCTCCTCGGTCTCGCGCAGCGTCTTCGTCACTTCTAGCAATCCCGAAGCCACGGTCACCGTGAACGTTGCTCAGATCAATGCCATCGGGGGTTCCGTGGTTGCCAACGGCCTTAGCTCTTCGGCGGTTCTTAACCCCGACATCACCAACCCCAGCATCACCAATCCGAGTATCACTAACCCGAGTATCACGAACCCCAGCATCACCAACTTGGAAGTCACAAATCCCAGCATCACGAATCCCAGCATCACCAACCCCAGCATCACGAACCCGAGCATCACGAACCCCAGCATCACGAACCCCAGCATCACCAACATCAGCGCAACAAACCCCAGCATCACCAATCCCAGTATCACCAACGCCGATATCGCCAACCCGAGCATCACGAACCCCAGCATCACCAATCCCAGCATCACCAACGGTTCGATTCAGGACGTCCTCTATCCCATCACCAACAATGGCAACACCACCTCGACCTACACTGTAAAGCTCGCCACCCTCAGCCCGCCACCCGGCGGCCTCGTCCTGCAGCTTATCCTCAACAGGCTGTACCAGACGCCGGTTGCCAACAATTGCCAGCTGGGCAAAGAGACCCACTGGGTGACGGTATCGAACATTACGAATCCGAAGCTTTTCACCGCGAACGATCCCCAGCTTGGAAATCCAGACATTACCAATCCCATTCCGAACGAAGCCTCGATCACTCTTGGGCCCGGCGAGACGGGCTACATCACCCTTCGTGTCGTGAATCCGACGCCAGCGCAAACTCCTTTCAATCCCTTGACCTCTGTCACTCCAGTGACCATCCCACAGGCGGTGAACACGCAAACCGTGCTCTCGAATCCCGGCAATCCCAATCTCACAGCGCCGCCCGTATTTCCGCAGCTTACGATCCTTAGCCCCTCTTCCATGCCGGCGACCAATCAGGCCAACCCGGGTTACTCCTTCCAGTTGCAGTCCACCGGAGGGAAGCCCGGAACCAGCACGTGGTCCGTCACCGGGGGTGCCTTGCCGAGCGGCATGGGCCTGAGTTCTTCTGGCTTGGTTACCGGCCAAACCACGGCCCTGGGGCCCAATTCCGTGACCGTCCAAGTTGCGGACAGCGCCGTTCCCCCGAACACCGCTTCGAAGACTTTCTCCATTCCTGTCAATGTGGTATTTCAGAAGAACGCAACAGGCATCGTTAGTGACGGCGTGGTAGGCCAATCCTACGTTGCTTTCCCATTCACGACGACCGGCGGAACCACGCCGATTACGTGGACAGCGACCGGTCTGCCGCCAGGATCGTCCATTAATCCGAGCACAGGTCAGGTCAGCGGCATCACCACGGTCGCAAACCTAGCGGGCACCACCGCGCAAATTACGGCCACAGATTCAGCCTTGCCGCCCAGCGTGCTCACTGCTCAAATAACCATTCGCGTCGCTCCTGTGATCGTTATCGGGCCGCCGGCTTTGCCGAGCGGCACGATTGGCGTTCCATACGCCGCGCAACTCTCTGCGACGGGCGGCATTGGCTTATATGTGTTTGGTCCTTTAGCTTTGACGGGTGGCGGAGCGGTGGACAGCAGCGGCCTCATCACTTTCTCGAACCCCCAAGCGTCTAGCGTGACTTTCGGCGTCACCGTTCATGACCAGGCCAACCCAAATCAGTTCGCTTCTGCCAACTACACCATACTTTTCGCCACACCTGCAGGTCCGAACGTCACGTTTGTGAGTCAGCCGCCGAACTACACGGGCGGACAAACGAGCCCCAACAGCCCGGTCCATGTGCACGTGGCGGACAACACCAACTCCCCCATTGCGAATGCGCCCGTGACCATGTCATTGAATGGCACGCCACCGTGTTCTACGGCGGTCTTGAGCGGCACCCTGACGCAATCGACCAGTCCGACAGGAGATGTTTTCTTCCTTGACTTGAACGTAGATCGCGGCCAAATCGGCTACGCGTTGAGGGCGACGGTTGGCAGCGTGTCTGCCGTTTCTAGTCCGTTCACCGTCAACGGTTTCTGCGGCACGGGCAACTTGAACACGGCACGGGCCTACCCAACGGCGACACTGTTGAATAACGGTACGGTTCTCATTGCCGGAGGCCAAGTAGACCAAGGCCCGGCCTCGACAAATGCCGCAGAACTTTATAACCCGGCAACCGCCGCGTTCAGCCCCACTACGTCCGGTATGAACAGTGCGCGGCTCCTGCACACTGCTACGTTGCTGAACGATGGAACGGTGCTGATCGTCGGAGGCCAAAGCGGCCCCTCTAGTTTTGTAGCCACTGCCGAGATCTTCGATGCACTCCACGGTACATTTGCCAGTACGAGTAACAATCCTAATAATGCCCGCATCAATCACACCGCGACGCTTCTCGCCGACGGAACCGTTTTGATCGCCGGCGGAACAGGTACCGATGGCGCCGTTGTGAACGCGGAGATCTACAATCCAACGACTCAGACGTTCACAAACGTTGGAGCGTTGAACTTCCCGCGGCAACGCCACACCGCAACGCTGCTGACAAACGGAAAAGTTCTGATCGCCGCAGGCAACATAAACGCGGTCCTTGTTCCAAGCGCGGAACTCTATGATCCTCTCGCGCAGACATTTGCGAACACGGGCAACTTGAACGCCGGCCGCCAATACCATACCGCCACACTGTTAAGTAGCGGGAAGGTGTTAGTCGCGGGAGGACTGCTGACCGACTCCACTACCGCCATCGGCACAGCGGAACTCTACGATCCCGTGGCAGGAACTTTCTCGAGCACCGGCGGTTTGAGTTCGGCGCGGGGCGGTCACACAGCAACGCTGTTGCCGGACGGAACCGTTTTGATGACCGGCGGTTACTCCCTGGTTATTCCGACCAGTACACCCATCTTGACCAGCGCGGAGATCTATAATCCCGCCACATCCACATTTGCCTTCACTGGCAGCCTGCCCAGCGAGCGCTGGCAGCATTCAGCCACTTTGTTGAACGATGGCACCGTTCTGATCGCCGGAGGATTCGGTTCGGGCAGTTTCCTTCTAAGCGCCTTGCGCTACTACCGCACTGCGCCGCTATGATTGCTGTCGGTTACAACCACCTCTGTTTCGAGCGCCCTTGGACAGATCTTCAACACATGGTTGGCACATAGCGGTCGCCTCCGGCAGCGTGGAGAGCGTCATTTCAAACGAGGTCTCCGTTGTTGTCCCCTAGCTCCTAGATACCGGCGGTTGCTGTGATATTGCGTTGCGAGGAAACTAATGCGCTGTAAGCCGGCGCTTGGCGTCCGCGACAAGTTGATCGCCGGCGCCTCTTTCTTTGATGGAGAGAAACGTCTTGTATGACTCCGCCGCCCCCGAGCTATGCAATCCCTCGCGCGCGCGCCCTTGGTAGTAGTAAACCGCGGGCAGCAGGTGATAGCTGGGTATGTCATCGAGAAAAACGGAAGTGGCTTCGCCGCGCCGCTTCAAGCAAACATCAAATTCCGAAGAAGCTTCGGTAAAAGCGGACGCCGCCAGGTACGCCAGCCCCAAGTCAAAATGACCCAACCAGGTGTTCGCCAGCTTCTGCGCTTCCTGAAATGAATTGAGAGCCTCGCGCGCGTTGCCGCTCTTGAGCTGCGCTTCGCCGGCGATCAGCTTGGCGTAAACCTGCGGCTCGGTCTCGAGTCGCCCGGATAGCGGCGCCACCAGTTGCAGCGCTTTCGCTTCCTGCCCCGCAGCCACATAGACCTGCGCTGCGCGATAAATCACGCCCGATTCTTTGCCTTGCACAACCGCTTTTCCGGCCGTGCGAATCGCTTCCGCAGTTTTCCCGCGTGCAACCTCCGCCAAAGCCAACATGACCGTTCGGTCTGCCGCGGCTTCCGCATCCTTCGCCACAAGGTCGTCCGCGATGACTCTCTTGAGAATGGCTGAGGCCTCCTCGAGACGGCCTTCGTACAATTCCAGGTCCGCCAATCCGGTGGCCGCGATGGAAGAACCTCGCGCGCCGAGTTTCTGAAGGTTCAAATAATTCTTCTGTGCTTCATCATTGTGGCCGAGCCCCAATTCGGCAAGCGCCAGCGTGCGAAGCGCCTGATCAAACTTTGGGTTGTCGTCGAGAATCGATCTTGCTTTCTTCGCCGCGGTGTCAAAATCTCCCGCATACAACGCATATAGCGCGTAATTGTGCCGCTGTAGCACGCTGTGCGGCGTAATCTCCAGTGCCCGCTCTTGCTCCTCAAGCGCCTTGCTCATGTTCCTGTCGTAGAAATAAGCGAGGGCCAAATTCGCGTGGCCAGCAGTATCGGCAGGATACTGGCTGACCAGGGCCGACAATTCCTCAATGGCCTTCGCCTGATTGCGCATGAGCAGGTAATACCCGCTCCGTGTCCGGTATTTCTCCCGGTCGGTCATCCGGTCGATCCGCTCCAAAGCCAATTGGTAATACTTTTCCGCCTCCTGGTTTTTCCCGAGATTCGCGTACATCGCTGCCGTGCCGGCGTAGGCTCGCCCCAGGTCAGGATCCGATTTGATCCCTTGGCCATACGCATTGATCGCGTCAGTCCATTTCCCGGATTGCTGCAGGTCTTGACCGACCGCGTACTGATGCGCCGCTTCGAGCGAGCCTGCGGTAAATGTCTCTGCCGCGGATTTCTGCGCCGATTCCGGCGTGGTGTCGCCCAGCCCCTTGCGAATCCGTTCCGCCAGTTTTCCAGCTGCGGCCAGGACATCCTGTTTATTCGAAGCGTTGCTTTCTTCCTTCTGCAAGGTCCTGCCTGTCGCTGGATCCAGTGTGGTTACGTAAACTTTGTAGCCGCTTCCTTCTTTGTGGATGGAACCTGCCACCACGGCGTTCACCCCTTCGCGCACCGCCACCAATTGCGCTAGCGCCGCGTCCATGCGCAATGCTCCGGGCTGCATCTTCGCGGCCACCTTCTTCGCTTGCCCGCGATTATAAGAAGAAATAAAAGGCGCGCCTTCCAGCGCGATTCCCAGCATGGGCTCCAGCGTACCGTCAAAAACGGAATCCCCGGTATTGTTGTCAAAATCGGCGATCAACAGGGAAACCGGTGCATGCGGAGCGGCTGGATGCGCGCCAACCCTCGGACGTAGAAAAAATCCTGCTGCAACCAGCGCCACGGCAAGCGCCGCCGCCGCCCATTTGACGTATGCCGGCAAACCGCCGACGCGCTGGATGGACACGTGTGTCCCGGCTTTCGGTCCTTGCCAGGCCTCGACCTGTTGCAATAGTTCCGCGGCGCTCGCAAAGCGCTTCTGCGGATCGATCTCCAGGCATCGCCGCACGATCTCAGAAACCGATGGCGGAATCGTCTTATCCAGCTCACCCAGCGGGCGGGCCGCCTCATTCGTCCGCTTCCAGAGCTTTCCCATTGTGGTGTCCGCAGGGAAGGGAGTTTCCCCGGCGAGCATTTCGTAAAAAATGATGCCCACGCTGAACAAATCCGATCGCGCATCGAGAGCCTGCCCTTTGGCCTGCTCCGGCGACATGTAATCCGGTGTCCCGATTAGCGTCCCGGTCTGCGTCATTCCCGGAGACAGCGTCGAGCGCGCAATTCCGAAATCCATCACGTATGCCCGGCCGCTCCCGTCCAGCATGATGTTTTGTGGCTTCAGATCGCGGTGAATCACTCCTTCGGCGTGCGCCGCTTCCAGCGCCCGGCAAATCTGCGCGATGATACTGGCCGCTTCACTCGGTTGCAGTTTCTTCTTGCGGGCAAGCACGCTTTGTAAATCTTCGCCCTCGATGTACTCCATGGTGATGAACTTGAACCCATCGGCCTGTCCCAAATCAAAAATACGGATGACATTTTTGTGCGTAATCTGCCGGGCCAGGATCAATTCTTGTTTGAACCGTTTCAGGATCTCTGGATTGGCGGCCAGGTCGCTGCGAATCAGTTTCAGCGCCACCTGTCGTTCTAGGTCCCGGTCGTAAGCTTGATAAACCGCGCCCATGCCGCCTTGTCCCAACAGGCGAACAATTTCATAGCGCCCTCCCAAAATCGCGCCAGGATCCAACTGTCCGAGGCCTGAGGGAGAAATGACCACGTCTCCTGCGGGCACGGACCACCCCTGGCCTCCCGTGGCCAGCGTCTGGTCACTCAGCGGCAGTGGTGTCGCGCACTTTGCGCACGCAACCGAGGTCTCCGAATTGGCGTAGTTGCACTGGGGACAAACCATCAGAAATACATCCTGCTGTGGGGACACGCTAATTATGAAATCTTTGCATGGAAAAGCAAGTGCACTGCGGCTTTTGTGTTCCACGCGTCCGCGAAAACAATTGGATATATACGTGTCCGCGGCAAGCACAACCCGAGCTGGGAAGGGTTTTACCGGGAGGACTTTCTCCTGCCCGACGGTCGGATTGTGCGGAAGCGCAGGGGACGATATCTCGGCAGTTTGGCGGAACTTTCTACGAAGACGCTTGCCAAACGGAAGCTCGCCGAGATTGTTGCGGAGTTGAATGATGTGGACTACAAACCGCGGGCGGTGGTGATAGTGGCACAGTTCGTTGAGAACAAATACAGGACCCTCATTTTGCCTGTTCGAAAACCTACGACACGGCGCGGTTATGAGGTTGTCTTGCGACAACATGTTCTCCCCGAGCTGGGAACCAGCCAACTCGCCGAGGTGACCCCGGAGAGAGTCCAGTCCTTCATCAATTGTAAATCGGGAAGCGTGGCTTGGAATACCGTAAGGAATATTGGGACGGTAGCCAGTGCCATCTTCGCGGCAGCAGTAAAGTATGGGTATCTTAAGTCAAATCCTGTTCGATCTGTGGAGTTGCCACCCGAAACAGTTAAACTAGTACCGTTGCTCCCGAGTGACGAGCAACTGTAGCGTCTGCTTGACGAACTCCCCGAACCGTACCGTACAATGGTGTGGTTGGTTTGTATCACCGGCGTTCATATAGGCGAACTGCTTGCCCTTCGCTGGCGCGCGGTAGACTGGGATCGCACTTGCTTTTGGGTGGTAGAGGCAGTAGATCGAAAGAAGTTCTACTCGCCCAAAACGCACCGTAGCCGTCGTCCGATTCTTCTTGCAGACGAGGATATGAAGCGGCTGACCGAGTTTCGGCGGCGGACTCCTACGGCGGGCGACGATGACTGGCTGTTTTTGAACAAACGCGGGACTGGTCCGATTCACGCCGACAAGGCGCTCGAAAAGCTCCAGGCCGCGGCAAAGACAGTCGGCATTTCCTACATCACCTGGCATCTTCTTCGTCACTGGCATACGACAGTGCTGCATGACGAGGGAGTTCCCATGAAGGCGGCGCAGGATCGACTCGGACACGCTGATGCACATACAACTATGAAGCACTACGTTCACCTTTCACGGGGAGCGGAGTGGCAAGCGGCAGATGCCGTGTCGCAGCATTTTCGAAACTCTGGGGATGGGAAGACTTGGTCCGAATTTGGCAGCAAATTTGGCAGCAAGTCGGGCGCAGAAGGTAGTGCAGTGGCAGTAAGTAGTTGAGTTATCAGGAACGGCGCGGTACCCAAGTGGCCCAAGGGAGAGGTCTGCAAATCCCCTCTTTTCGTGCGGTGCCCCGAGGTATCAATAGGTTGCAGAGACTGAATAAGGGGACAATAGGCGAAAATAGGGCGCTTTGGGCACAGTTTTGGGCATAGAATTTGGGCATAGCAGGACAGAGGCGCGGTACCCAAGTGGTCTAAGGGAATGGTCTGCAAAACCATCACGCGTGGGTTCAAATCCCACCCGCGCCTCCAATTTATAATCAACGATTTGACTCCAACGATATTCGCCGCAACTCGTTATGGCTCTCTTGACATCAGCCCTTCGGTCAGGCGACAGTTTTACCGCTGCACGTTGTTTTCAAATAGAGCCGTGCGGCTACAAGGTCGGAGAACCCCACGTCTCTTTTGGATTGGAGCGTGCGGTGCCCAAAAGCAAAAATCTCGAAAAAGCTGAATATGCAACCAGGAGATGCTGCGGAGTACGAGGCGGGAGCACGGGCGTATTTCGATTCTCTTCGCCAGGCGTTTGAACAAACTTTAGCCTCAATTCGCAAAGACCGTCCTGGGCTGATGCTGCGAATTACACTATTCATTTTTCTGTTCGCAGTGCTCGATGCTGCGTTTTTGTCAATTCGTGTTGTTCAATTTGTTTTCCATCAAACTACGTACTCTTTCTTTGGCAAGACCCACGAGATAACAGCGACTGCGGGTCTTAATCTGCTTTGGTGCATGATTGGTCTAGCCCTATTTGGCGGCGTTCTTCATTCGGCGGCGCAACAAATGGAGTTATCTCGTGCAGTGAAGCTACTGTCTGCAAAGACAATGGTGTTTGTTCTGTCCTATGCGATAGTTCGCGAATTAGATAGTTTTGAGCGAACCGAATTGCCTCATCACCATCGAAAAGCCGTCGAATACTGGACGAAGATGTTGATTTATTTGCGGTGGTGCCTCCAGGGGCGCATGTCAGTTGACGACGTACATTTTCATTCACTTCCTTCAGCAGATTATCCTCTCGCGGCTAACGCAGAGCGGTTTGCTAAGGCTCTTAATTGGGATGAAGTTCGAAAGCCTGAATATGATGTTGCGGTTGTCTTGAACAGTGTTCATTCCAGAATTTCACCGAGGCTTGAAACTAAGCTGAACCTTCCTTCATTGAGAATCGTTTTTCAGAGTCTCGGTAACTTTTTCTATACCACTGTTGTCCAGAGGCGGGAGGGTGAGGCTGTTTGGGGTTACGGCGAGTTGCTAACCGCAATAAACATTATCAACGGCATGCCAGCCATGCGGAAATCAGCCGCTTCGAAGCGCGTTTGGGTTGTGTCTCCCACATTATTATTCGCCCATTCAAATATAGTGGTAGCGGTCTTTGCATGGTGGTTGGCTTTTCAGATTTTGATTGTTGTGCTCGTAGCCGCTGCATTTCATTTCTTCCCGTTAATGACAATGAATTCTCAGGCTATGGTCGCTTTGATAGCTGCGCCGATTGCCGCTGCGATCTCCATCGTCGGAATTACGCGGAAAGGTTCCTGATATACTGGCTTCCCGTTCCTCCCTCTACGCAAATCAATTTCCATCGAGGGTAGAGATGAACAAACTTTTTGAGCCGCTTCGACACAGTTGGATTGCCCGAGACCGTGAAAACGCGGAAGGCATTGCTGAGAAAATCCTCACGGAGGTTCAAGGCGTCAGTTTCCGTACATCCGCTTGAACCTCCCCGGCCCTTCTCATAAATATTTGTTGCCTGGACTTGCTCCGGGCATCGGGGTCTGGATTCGGGCCACGCAAAGAAATAGATGTCGCGTTAGGCAAACTTGCTCGCACAAGTGTAGAATCGCGGCCTGTATCCCGCTCCCAATGGACGAATGAAGATGGCCCACTTTTTCTGTTCCTTATTTCTGCTGGTGCTGACGCTCGTTGCGCCAGCACAAGACCGGACCCTCATCCAAACACAGATTGAGCGCTGGACTGAGGAAGTGCGCCGGAATCCAAGGGATTTCGAGACGCTTACTGCAATCGGCTCAGCATACGGGAAACTTGGCCGTCACGCGATAGCGATTGAGTACTTCAAGAAAGCTGTCGCGGTTAATCCCTCCTATGAGGAAGCATATTTGGGTATGGCAGCTTCTTATGGCTTTCTAGGTAGGCTCGACGACAAAATTTGGGCATCCAAGAAAGCTATTGCCCTTAGGCCAGACGATGCCGTCGCGTATGCAAATCTCGGCTCCGCACTCGGTAAGAGCGGCAAATACAAAGACTCAGCGGAAGCTCTGGAACAGGCAGTACGGCTAAAACCTGATTTCGCAGACGCACACTTTGCTTTGGGCTTGGCTTACCTGTCCCTTGGGAATCGAAGTCTTGCTACAAACGAGTCCGAGATTCTAAAGCGACTGAACTCACCGCTCGCGAAGCAACTCGCAAGTCTTATCCAGGCACTCTGAAGAAGTGGTTAAATTCGACCGTTTTTGGTCTGTGTTGCCGCGCCAACTTCTGCCACTCAATTTCCTGCTCGCCTTGAACCTCGCCGCGTTCTCATAAAAATCTGTTCCTGATTTTAGGAGCGACCATGATTGAGAGCGCTTCCGGGTCCTGGTGGGGGATTCAACTTCAGAACCTCCACAGACTTCAAGATTAAATCCTTCCTAACCTCCAAGTCCTTTTCCTTAAAGTACCGAACGACGAGTTCCGCCAACTCCTGGGCGTAGTCCTCCATCTTTTTCAGGAGGAGATAGTGATCTCTGCCGATAATCATTTCATGCTTATTCAGGCCCGTGCGGGGAGCAATTGCTTCAAGTTCGTCACTTACCTCTTCACCGTCAGACATTTCATCAAGTACAGGGAATTCAATCTCAGGCAACTTGGCAGTTGGGGTTCGCCTAGTCATTTTTCTTTGCCTCCTAATTCTTCCTCACCGACCTGGCCTGATTCGTTCATGCGCTACCACCTGGGCCGTCTTTCCGGGGCATGAACGGAAATGCGACCTTCCAGACCGGGTCACTCCATGTAGGTGGTAGAAGCCACATCGCCATGAAAAAGAACATCCAGAAAACAAGCCATAGGCTCAGGAAGCATTCGACTGGTCCTGGTGGCATGCATTCAGGGCAGGGCGGCGGCACAGGATATCCGTCAAACATCGGCGTCCTCGCTTTCGTGCGGGACGCCAGCGGCGTGTTGTAGGATACGTCTCAGCCATCGGTGCCTCGTTAACGCGAGCACTGTGGTCAGGGGCGCTCGTCTGCTCAAACAGCCGGGCGTCCCGCTCAGTGAATCTACGCCAACGTAACGCCCCGGTCAACGGACGAGAATTAGGCCGGAAGGAAAGGAGACTGCATGACACCGAGCGATTACGAGAAATTCCAACAACAGGTCTTCGACAAGTTGGATGACCTGGAACAAGCCGACCAGCAGCGCATAATCGTCGAGTTTGTCAAGGTTGGCCAGCAGTGCGGCATCGACGTAGTTAAAGAGATTAGGCAGGGCAAGCTCGTGAATGAAGTTGTCAAGCGCGTCTTTGAAGAACGGAAAAAGCTAAAAACCTGAGACTGGCCCACTATCGAAAGACCGGAAGGGATTACGAAGCATGGCATTGAAATACGAAGAAGTTGCTAGGTTCGCCAGACAGAATGACGATGTGAAGGGCTGGGCGAAAGAAGGTGCAGTTACGCTGCTCAAGAGCGGAGAGGTGGACATGGTGAAGTTCTGGGAGGAAGACGCGGTGCGATTCGAGCACGGAGGCAAATCGTATACGCGAGAAGAGTTCGAGTTACTTGTTCGCTCACGCAAGACATAGGGGCAGAATGAAAGAGAGACCGGATAAAGCCGCCAGAGTGAATGAGGGAGTCCGGGGAAGGGGAAATTGCGATGAAAAAGATTTTGGACTATCCGAACGGCCCTGTGTCCCTAGAAGGTCGCTGGAAGGATATCAAGTTCAAGGCGTGGCGCGGCACGAGGTCAAAGGATATAAGTCTCACTGCACAGGCCGCGCGACGACTCGCCCTCGCCCTGCTTCTCGAAGCTGAGAAACTGGAAGCCAAGATGGTCCTCGGTGAAGGAACCACAAGGAAGCCCGCCGGTTCTATCGACCGAGCGATTACGAGAAATTCCAACAACAGGTCTTCGACAAGTTGGATGACCTGGAAC
>WNFW01002046.1_pt1 | contig 14015 bp, 17 predicted proteins | sample 5400131 | NCBI WGS metagenome assembly WNFW01 (sample SAMN13153362, study PRJNA577476) | soil metagenome | isolation source: 20 cm soil or saprolite under grassland replicate 1 | place: USA:California | collected 2016-06-15 | reverse complement strand
TGGCGCACACAGCACGCGACGGCCTTCTTCGGGCCCTTCGTCCGCCCGCACGAGGACTGCTTCACGTCCCGCCTGAGGGCCTTGATGACGTCCGATCTCCGCTGCGGCTTGCCGAGCCCCTGGATCGCCTGCTTCACGCATTGGCGCAGCGCGCTGGTGCTCCCGGTACAGCTGCAGGCGCCCGCCTTCAGGTGAATCTGCCCGCGAATCTCGCCGCTCGGATTCTGGGCGGTGTGGACGTTGACGTACGTCCCGCCATCGTACAGCGGCTCCACGAGATCCTCGGGCACGGGCAGCGGGGGGGCGCCTCCCGCGAGGTTGTTCTGGTCGAGGGTGATCCGGATCGGCCCCGGCGTGCCGGGTGGCGCCTGATGGATGTGCGCGGCGAGCGGGGGACCGGTCAGGTTCGTCACGGTGACGGTGTACGCGATGGTCTTGTCCGTCTCGTCGTACTCGAAGGTCGCGGGCCCGCCCGCGCCGGGCAACGTCCCGGTGGGTGACGGCACCTCGTCCGCCGCATCGAGCGTCGCTTCCAGCGTGACCTTCGGCTCTTCCTCGGCCGCATGCCCCACGGACACGAACGACAACGAGAACGCCAGCACGATCGGCGCAGCCAGACGTTGCATCACGGCACCTCCCGTCGGTCTAAGGCCCGCTGCCAGCGATCGAGCCATCTCGCGCCGGCGATCCCCGAGAACGCCGCGCCCATGGCGATCGGCAGCGTGTGCCAGGTGAGCAAGTGGAGCCCCTCGTCGATGGGGCACGCGATCCGCACCGCCGCCGCGGCGAAGAGGAACGCCGCGCCGCCTGCGAATGCCCCCGCGAGCGGTGCGTCGAGCGGGGCTCCGCGGCGCACGGCGAGGAAGAGCGCGGTCCACGGGAGCGCGGCGAAAGCCAGGATGCAGGCCAGGCACTGAGCGCCGCTCGCCATGAAACCCCAGACGGAACTGATGGTCGTCGCCGGCTCCAGCGACACGAGCCCCACCGCTGCCGAGCCGAGCAGCACCAAGAGCGCCACCGCCCATCGGCCGCCGGCCATCCCGGGAACCGCGGTGCGCAGCGCCACCGCCGCCGCCATCGCCCCGGCAGCGATCAACGCTCCCACCTCGAGCAGGAAGAGCGGCTGACGAAGGTGAGCGCCGAGGTCCCGACGCAGACCGAACTCGACGGCGAAGCCGAGCGTCAGGGCCTGCAGGACGAGCCAGAGGGCCAGTCGCGTGGAGGGTGACCACAGAGGACGGACCGGTCGTGCGTCGGCGAGGAGCTGGGCGACCAGGCGCTCGTGGCTCGGAGGCGTCGGCACTCTTCAGCTCCCCAGGAGCTGCCGGAGCGCCCGGTACGCCCGATGGGCGCGCACGCGGAATGCGCCCGGCGTCGTCCCCGCGCGCGCGGCCGCGGCCTCGGTCGACAGGCCCTCGAGCTTCACGAGCTCGATGGCCTCGCGGTGCGTCGGGGGCAGACGATCGAGCGCCTGGGCCAACCTGAGCCTCCCAGGCCCACTGTCCTCCATCGCCCGCTCCGGGAGCAAGTCCACCGGAATCTCCCTGCCCATCCGCGTCCGGTGCCGGCGCATGTGCCGGGCCACGACGTGACCTGCGATCGCAAGGAGCCAGGGCTCGACGGGCCGCAGGGGCTTGTAGGTGTGGCGGGCGCGATGAAGCGCGAGGAACGTCTCCTGGTAGAGGTCGGCCACGTCCTGCGGGTTCGAGACCCGCGCGCGCAGGAAGCTCACCAGCTCCGGGCCGATGTCGTCCAGCAGGGCTCGATACGCCTCGACGTCCCCACGCTGTGCCTCTGCCATCCATTGCGCCCGGGATCGGCCGCGGATCTCACGTCGTCCTCTCTTGGTGGGTTCTGGCGAGGCCAAATGTTACACCCCGGGTCGAGCGATAACGCCGCTCGGGTGATCTGGTTTCGGTCCCCGGCAAGCAAGCGCCCTCCAAGCTGAGCCCAGAGCCGCGGCGGGTGCAATCACGGCCTGTTGCCCCGGAACCGTGAGACGGCCCGACGCGTGGCGTGAGGCCGGAGCCGAGCCCATACGGTGCCGTCTGGCCATCGCGGTAACAACGGCCCTCCCCGGCGACCACTATGGGGTGTACGGGCTCGCGCCATGAGGAGGTCTGGCATGGCCACCAACGCACGGATGCGCGGCACCGGCATCGCCGCCGTCGTCGGACTTGCGGCGGTAGGGTGGGGCGCGGTGAGCGCGCCCCCGGCCGCGGCTCGCGGATACGCGCAGGTGAGCCTGGTGGCGGACACTCCCGGGATGGCCGCCCACACGGACCCCCATCTCCTCAACGCCTGGGGGATGACGTTCGACGCCGCCCAGCAGGGACCGCTCACCGTTGCCGACAACCACGCGGGCGTGGTCACGGCGTATGATCCGACCGGCCAGACCGTCGGCTCGCCGGTTGCGATCCCGAAGGCCGCCGTCAGCGACATGGCGTCGCCGACCGGGCTGGTCTTCAACGGCACGGCCGACTTTCATGGAGACATGTTCATCTCCGTGAGCGAGGACGGCATCATCGGCGGTTGGCGCAGCGGCGCTCCAGCCGTGGCCGAGGTCGACAACTCGGGCGCTGGCGCCATCTACAAGGGAGTCGCCCTGGGGAGGAGCTCCATGGGCAACCTCCTCTACGCGGCGAACTTCCACGCCGGCACGGTGGACGTCTTCGACAAGGACTTTCACCCCGCCACGCTCCCGGGCCACTTCACGGACCCGAAGGCCCCGGCCGGATTCGCGCCCTTCGGCATCCACGACATCCACGGTCGGGTCTATGTGACCTTCGCCATGCAGGACGCGAATCGCGAAGACGACGTGAAGGGAGACGGCCACGGGTTCGTCGACGTGTTCGATACCGAGGGCCGCCTGATCCGACGATTCGCCTCGGGTACGGCAGCTGGCGGCAAGCTGACCGTCCTCAACTCGCCCTGGGGAATGGCGCTCGCCCCGAAGGGCTTCGCGCGATTCAGTCGCGTGCTGCTCGTCGGGAACTTCGGGAGCGGCCAGATCGCGGCCTTCGATCGCCGGGGCCACCTGCGCGGGCTCATCAAGGATCCCGCCGGGAACGCGATCACCATCGATGGGCTGTGGGAGATCCTGTTCGGCGGGGGCGGCTCTGCGGGCGATCCCCACGAGCTCTACTTCACCTCGGGACCGGACGACGAGAACCACGGACTGTTTGGAAGCCTCGAGGTCGCGCGCGGGCGCCGTTAGCCGGACGAACGGCGGAGCCGCCGCCGTTGGTGCTCGCCGGCTCAGGCCAGCAGCGCGCAGCCGTCGCTCCAAGAAGCGTCGCTCCGGCTCCTGCCGCGCGAGGCCGAAGGCCCGTTCCTTCGCGGGGTAGGTCGATCGACGACCGGGCCCGTTCGACCATCAGCAGGCCCACCGGCCGTGCCGTCGTCGGCTCCGCGGCGCCTCGGGGGTTTCCTGAGCGTCCGCCGCGGGCTATCGTCCCGGCGCTCACGAGAGGAGGATCTCATGAACCACAACGACGCGATTCGCCTGTTTGCCAAGACCCTGCAGAACGTCGAGCAGTGGATGGACAAGGCCGCCGCGCACGCGAAGGCCAAGTCGTTCGAGGTCGACGTGCTCGCGCAGGCCCGCCTGGCGCCGGATCAGTACCCGTTCGTCCGCCAGGTGCAGGCCGCCTGCGACCAGGCCAAGTACGCGGCCGCATACCTCGGCGGCAAGCAGCCACCGTCCCACCCGGACACGGAGCAGACGTTCGCCGAGCTCCGGCAGCGGATCCAGAAGTGCCTCGGCTTCCTCGAGACCGTCCAGGCGAAGGACCTGGCCGGCGCCGAGGAGCGGAAGGTGGCCCCGCCCTGGCTCGGCGGGAAGTGGCTCCGTGGCGACGACTACCTGGTGCACCTCGCGCTGCCGAACTTCTTCTTCCATGCGACGATGGCGTACGCGATCCTCCGCCACAACGGCGTCGACCTCGGCAAGATGGACTACATCGGCTCGATTCCGGTGAAGGAGGGCTGAGGGCCAGCGAACGCCTCGAAGCTCTCGTCGGGCGCGCTCGCGGCTCGGGCGGGGACGCCGCCGGCCGCCTCTTCGAGCGCCGTGGCTACCGGCGAAAATACTTCACCGGGTATGTCGAATCTCGAGCCCGCCATTCGACCATACAGTGGGATCAGCCGCGGCGCGGGAGGCGGAGCCCTCGACACAAGGAGTGAGCGATGAGCAGACTGCGGGTACTGGTTGGCACGCGGAAGGGCGCTTTCGTCCTCGAGTCGGACGGAAAGCGCGAACGGTGGGACGTCAGTGGTCCCCACTTTGGAGGCTGGGAGATCTACCATCTCGCGGGATCGCCGGCCGACCCGAATCGGCTGTACGCGTCGCAGGGCACGAGCTGGTTCGGGCAGCTGATGCAGCGTTCCGACGACGGCGGCAAGACGTGGGAGGCGGTGGGGAACCGGTTCGTCTACGACGGCGTCCCCGGCACGCATCAGTGGTACGACGGCACGCCCCACCCCTGGGAGTTCGCGCGCGTCTGGCATCTCGAACCGTCGCTGACCGATCCGGACACCGTCTATGCCGGGGTCGAGGACGCCGCCCTGTTTCGCACGACCGACGGAGGGAAGACGTGGCAGGAGCTCCCCGGACTGCGCACCCACGAGTCGGCGCCCTCCTGGCAGCCAGGGGCCGGTGGGATGTGCCTGCACACGATCCTTCTGCATCCGAGCCATCCCGAACGGATCTTCATCGCCATCTCGTCTGCGGGCACCTTCCGGACCGACGACGCCGGCAAGACCTGGCGACCGATCAACCGCGGGCTCAAGTCCGCGCAACTCCCCAACCCGACGGCTGAGGTCGGCCACTGCGTCCACCGCATCGCGATGCACCGGTCGTGTCCGGGCGTGCTGTTCATGCAGAAGCACTGGGACGTCATGCGCAGCGACGACGGGGGCGAGTCGTGGCAGGAGGTCAGCGGGAACCTGCCGAGCGACTTCGGGTTCCCGATCGACGTTCACGCGCACGAGCCGGACACCATCTACGTCGTCCCGATCAAGAGCGACTCGGAGCACTATCTGCCCGACGGGAAGCTGCGCGTGTACCGCAGCCGGACGGGCGGACACGAGTGGGAGGCGCTCACGAAGGGCCTGCCGCAACGCGACTGCTACGTCAACGTGTTGCGCGACGCGATGGCCGTCGACTCGCTCGATCCGTGCGGCGTGTACTTCGGTACCACCGGCGGGCAGGTGTACGTGTCGGCCGACGCCGGGGACAACTGGGCCGCCATCGTCCGCGATCTGCCGTCCGTGGTGTCCGTCGAAGTCCAGACGCTGCGATGATCCGAGTCGTGCTGCCGGCACATCTGCGGACGCTCGCCCACGTCGACGGCGAGGTGAAGCTCCACGTCGAGGGCCAGACCACGCAGCGCTCGGTCCTCGACGCGCTCGAGGCCTGCTATCCGATGCTGCGCGGGACGATCCGCGACCACGTCACGCATGCGCGCCGCCCATTCGTGAGGTTCTTCGCCTGCGAGCAGGATCTGTCGCACGAACCGGCTGACGCCCCGCTGCCCGACGCGGTCGCGACGGGGGCCGAGCCTCTTCTGGTCGTGGGCGCCATGGCCGGCGGCTAGCGTGGCGAGAAAGGAGACCGACTCGTGAAATACATGCTGCTGATTTACGTAGATGAGCAGGCCCTGGACGAGACCGAGCGGGAGGAATGTTACCGGGAGTCTGTGCAGCTGGCGCATCAGATCAATTCGGCCGGGCAGTATCTCGCTGCCGCCCCGCTGCACCCGACTTCGACGGCGACCAGCGTCCGGGTACGCGAGGGCAAACGACTCGTGACCGACGGCCCGTTTGCCGAGACGCGGGAACAGCTGGGTGGCTACTTCCTGATCGACGCCAGGGATCTCGACGAGGCGATCGCCATCGCCGCGCGGATTCCTATGGCCCGCCGAGGCACCGTCGAGGTCCGGCCAGTCGTACCGATCGCGGGCCTGCCGCAGTCCTCCACCGCGACGCCCACGTCTGAGCCCGCGTCGGCCGGACCGAGGCGCACCTGACGATGGCGAATGAGACGGTCGTTGTGAGATGAGCACCGGAGGATTGTCCAAGGCGCGGATCGGCCGCATGCACGACGTCATGGCCGGCTATGTCGACGCGATCGGCACGAGGGCGGTCGGCGGCCGCGAGCCGATCCATCGCGAGACGATCTTCCGCATTCTGATGACCCAGCGCGCGTGGACATCCCCCAATCCTCCGACTGAGGCCTTCAGATGGCCAACGACACCGAGGTAGATCACCACGGAGGAGACCGATCATGACCTATGCGCTGTGGATCGTTCAGGGGCTGCTCACGGCCCTCTTTCTGTTCGCCGGTGGAATGAAGCTGGTCCTGCCGCTCGAGAAGCTGACGGGGCCGATACCGCTGCCGGGCTGGTTCGTGCGGTTCATCGGTGCGGCCGAGGCGCTCGGCGCGCTGGGCCTGATCCTCCCCGGGCTCCTGTGCATTCGGCCGGGCTTGACACCATTGGCCGCCGCCGGGCTGGTGATCATCATGATCGGCGCGACGGGGCTCGGGCTGGCGGTCGGTGATATCGCGATGACGCTGATCCCGCTGGTCGTGGGGCTCCTGGCGGCGTTCGTCGCCTACGGGCGCTGGCGGCTGACGCCGCATTGCGGGAGGTCTCACCAGTCAGGGTTCCAGCCGACCACCTGAGATGGTTCTCGTCAGCGCGCGCTCGTAGACCCCGAGGTCGGAGTCGGTGAAGAGCACGAGGCGCACCTCTTCGAGGTCGTGCCCGTCGATCGCCAGAAAGTCACGCACCGCCCTGAGCGCGATCGCCGCCGCGCGCTCGATGGGGAAGCGATAGGCGCCGGTGGAGATCGACGGGAACGCGACGGAGCGGAGCTTGCGCTCGGCGGCGATGCGGAGGCTCGCGCGGTAAGCCGAGGCCAGGAGCGCGTCCTCGCCGCGCGCGCCGCCAGACCAGACCGGCCCGACGGCGTGGATGACGAACCGGGCCGGGAGCTTGCCGCCGCGCGTGATGACCGCCTCGCCGGTTCGAGCGCCGCCGATGCGCTGGCACGCCTCCAAGATGGTGGGGCCACCGCGGTGGTGGATGGCGCCGTCCACGCCGCCGCCGCCGAGCAGCGTGGTGTTGGCGGCGTTGACGATCGCGTCGGTGGCCTGCTCGGTGATATCGCCGCACACGAGCACGAGCCGCGTCTGGCCCACCTTCGTTTCCATTGCGCCGGCCCTCCACGCTGACCTAATATCACGCCTGCGTCGCCCGCCATACCCGCATCGCGGGCCGGCGACGCCCGGCGCGCTCCAGCAATCTCCGGTGGAGGTGGCGACATGATCCTCGCCCGACGGGTCCGAGCGTCCCTGCTGGTGGCGATCGCGGGGTGGCTCCTCCTGCCCGACGCCGCCTCGGCCCAGAAGCGGGGCGGGACGCTCGTCATGCTGGTCCAGCCCGAGCCGCCGACGCTCGCCGCCTACCTCTCGACCTCCGGCCCGATCGGCCAGGTGGCGACCAAAGTTTACGAGGGGCTGCTCGAGTACGACTTCGACCTGAAGCCTGTCCCCGGTCTGGCGGAGTCGTGGAAGGTCGGCGCCGACGGCAAGACCGTCACCTTCAAGCTCCAGAAGGGCGTTCGGTTCCACGACGGCACGCCCCTCACGAGCGCGGACGTGAAGTTCAGCGTGCTGGAGGTGCTCCGGAAGGTCCACCCGCGTGGGGCGATCACCTTCCGCGACATCACCGACATCGAGACGCCGGACGAGCACACCGTCGTCTTCACACTCCAGAACCCGGCGCCCTACCTCATGATGGCGCTCTCGGGCTACGAGTCGCCGATCGTTCCCAAGCACCTCTTCGAGGGAACCGACGTCAAGAACAGCAAGTACGCCAACGCGCCCATCGGCACCGGTCCCTTCAAGTTCGTCGAGTGGCAGCGCGGGCAGTACATGCGCTTGGATCGGAACCCCGACTACTGGCGGAAGGGGCGGCCCTACCTGGACCGGATCGTCGCCCGCTTCGTGACCGACTCGGCGACGCGGAGCGCGGCGCTCGAGAAGGGCGAGGCCCACCTCGGCGGCTTCGGGGCCATTCCCTACAGCGACGTGCGGGCGCTGGAGAAGCTGCCGCACATCACCGCGACGACGCGCGGCTACGAGATGTCCTCGCCCATCGTCGAGCTCGACTTCAACACCAAGCGGGCGCCCTTCGACAAGGTGAAGGTCCGCCAGGCCGTCTCCTACGCGATCAGCCGCAAGTTCGTCATCGACAACGTCTGGTTCGGCTTCGGCAAGCCGGCCACCGGGCCGATCAGCTCGAACTTCGCCGTCACCTCACTCTACACGCCCGAGGTCAAGAGCTACAACGTGCCCAACGGAATCGAGATCGCCGGCCGGCTCCTGGACGAAGCCGGCCTCAAGCGGGGCCCCGACGGCGTCCGCCTCGAGATCGTCCACGACCTCACGCCGTACGGCGAGGAGTGGCAGCGCTTCGGCGAGTATGTGCAGCAGGTGCTGGCCGAGATCGGCATCAAGGCGACGCTCCGCTACGAGGACGTGCCCACCTGGCTGCGACGCCTCTACACCGACTACGACTTCCAGCTCACGAGTAACTGGATCCAGGGGCTGGCCGATCCCGTCATCGGCGTCCACCGCCTCTACCACGGAAACCAGATCCGCCCGGGCACGGTCTTCGTGAACCTGACCCGCTGGTCGTCGCCGCGGACGGACCAGTTGATGGACCAGGCCACGGTCGAGCCGAATGCAAAAAAGCGAGCCGCGCTCTACCGGGAGTTCCAGCAGCTCGTCGTGGAGGCGGCGCCGATCGCGTGGGTGCACGAGCTCCACTTCGTCACCGTGTACAACAAGCAATTCAAGGACCTCATTGTCAGTCCGCTCGGTCTCTACACCGCGTTCGATCGGGCGTATCTCGACAAGTAGGGCCGGCGCCCCGGGCCCGGTCGGCGTCCTGGGCGCCGGCGGCGCGTGACCGCGGAGCGCGGCCGCGCGAGCTACCTCCTGCGGCGCCTGCTGCAGGCGGTGCCGGTCGTGCTCGCGATCGTCGTCCTGAACTTCCTCCTGCTGCATCTGGCGCCCGGCGACGCCGCCGAGGTGCTGGCCGGCGAGGCCGGCTCCGCTTCACCGGAGTACATGGCGCACCTCCGGGCGCGGTTCGGCCTCGACCGCCCCCTGGCCACCCAGCTCGTCCTCTACGTGACGAATGTCCTCACGCTGAACCTCGGGGTCTCCTTCCGCCACGGCATGCCGGTGCTCGACCTGATCCAGGCTAGGCTCTGGCCGACGCTCCTCTTGATGGGCGTCGCCCTCCTCACCTCCGTGAGCGCCGGCATCGCGCTCGGCCTCCTGGCGGCGGTGCGCGTGCACAGCTGGCGCGACACGCTGATCTCGGTCCTGGCCCTGATCGCCTACGCCACGCCGCTCTTCTGGATCGGCCTGATGCTGATCGTGGTGTTCTCGCTCCGGCTCGGCTGGTTCCCGACGAGCGGAATGGAGACGGTGGCCGCGTTCTCCGAAGGGTGGCGGCGCGGGCTCGATATCGCGCACCATCTGGTGCTGCCCGCGCTCACGCTCTCGCTCTTCTACATGGCCCTCTACACCCGGCTCGTGCGGGCGGCGGTGCTCGAGCAGACGGGGATGGACTACGTGGCGACGGCGCGATCCAAGGGGCTCAGCGAGCGTCGCGTCGTCCTCGCCCACGTGCTGAAGAACGCGATCCTGCCGGTGGTCACGATGGCGGGCGCGCAGGTGGGGAACCTGCTCGGTGGCTCGATCGTCGTCGAGTCGGTCTTCGGCTGGCCGGGGCTCGGGCTCCTCGCGTTCCAGTCCCTCTTCGCCCGCGACCTCAATCTCTTGATGGGGATTTTCTTCCTCTCCACCTGCCTCGTCATCGTCGTCAATCTCGCGGTGGACTTCGCCTACACGTTTCTCGATCCTCGCATTCACCTGGGATGAGGGCTCGGGCGCGGTGATGCGGACGTTCTGGCGCCGCTTCGTGACGAGCCGCGCGGCCCTGATCGGCGCCGCGATCCTCTCCCTCATCGTCCTGGTCGCGGCGACGGCGCCGATGGCCTTCCCCGGCAGTCCCTTCCGCCAGGTCGGCCGGCCGTTCCTCGCGCCCTTCGGCGAGCACCTCTTCGGCACCGACCAGCTCGGCCGCGACGTGGCCGCCGGCGTCGCGCACGGGGCCCGCACCTCGCTGATGATCGGCGTGCTGGCCACGGCCGTCGCCGTCCTCCTGGGCACCCTCGTCGGCGGCTGCGCCGGCTACTATGGGGGCTCGACGGACGACGTCCTCATGCGGTCGACGGAGTTCTTCCAGACCATCCCGACCTTCCTCTTTGTGATCGTACTGGTGGCGATCATCACCCCCTCGATCAAGAGTATCGTCGTCGCCATCGCGGTGGTGAGCTGGCCGCCGGTGGCGCGCCTCGTCCGCGGCGAGTTCCTCACCCTGCGTAGCCGCGACTTCGTGCAGGCCTGCGTGGGCCTGGGCATGAGCGACGGGCGGGTGATCTTCCGCCATCTCCTGCCCAACTGCCTGTCGCCCATCGTGGTGACGGGCTCGCTCATCGTCGCCACCGCGATCCTGATCGAGTCCGCGCTGTCGTTCCTGGGGCTGGGCGACCCGAACACGATGAGCTGGGGCTTCATGATCGGCGCGGGGCGGACCTTCCTCCGGAGCGCCTGGTGGCTCTGCACCATCCCCGGGGTCGCCATCCTCTTGACGGTGCTGGCGATCAATCTCCTCGGCGAAGGGCTGAACGACGCGCTGAACCCGCGGCTCGGGAAAAGCCCGCGTGCCGGGTGACGACCCGCCCGTTCGGGCGATTCCATCGGCGACCCGCGCCGGGCATGCTCAGGGTGAGCACACTGCATGAGGAGGGATCGCATGGACCACGTACTCGCCCTGTCCGATCAACTTGCAAGCGCCGTCCAGCAGGCCGGTCGTGCGGTGTTCGCCGTTCATGCCCGGCCGCGGGTACCGTCGACCGGCGTGCACTGGCGGTCGGGACTCGTCGTCACGGCGCACCATACCGTCCAGGTCGACGAAGAAATCACGGTCACGAGCCCGGACGGGCGGGCCGTGGCCGCAACGGTCGCGGGCCGGGACCCGGCTCTCGACATCGCGGTCCTGAAAGTCGATCCGGCCGATGTCCCGGTGGCGGACCTTGGCGATTCCGACGCTCTCCGCGTCGGGCACATGGTGTTGGCACTCGGCGCGGGCCCCCGCGCGAGCTGGGGAGTCGTCAGCGCGATCGGCGCGGCCCCGTCCCGAAGAGCCGAAGGCAACCTGGTCAGCCTCGACCTGACACTCTATCCGGGCTTCTCAGGAGGACCCCTGGTGGACACGCAGGGACGCGTCGTTGGCGTCAACACCTCCGGGGCCGCGCGACACCTTCAGCTCGCGATTCCGGCGAAGGCGGTGAGCGGCGTCGTCGATGAGCTCGTCCGTCGCGGCCACATCCCACACGCCTACCTCGGAGTGGGCACGCAGCAGGTACGGGTACCCGAGGCGCTTCGTGAGCAACTCCGCCTCACGCAGCAGACTGCCGTGATTGTTGTCGATGTCCAGCCGGGAAGCCCAGCGGCCGCAGGGCTGCTGATCGGCGACGTCATCCTGTCGCTCGATGCGAAAGCCATCGCTGATCCGTTCGACCTGAGAGCGGTGCTACGACCCGACCGGGTCGGTCAAAGCGTCACGGCCTCGGTGGTTCGTGCGGGTCAGATACGCGATGTGCCTCTGACGATCGGCGAGCGCCCCCGTCGCCGGCGGTGATGGACTTTGCCGCCCTTGCGGATGACCTTCGTCGGATCACCGTCGAGCTGACGAACGGCGACGAGTTCGCGGGGTCGGGTGTCGTCTGGGCTCCTGGCTTGGTGGTGACGAACGCGCATGTTGCCCGGCAGTCACGCGTGATGCTGCGCCTCGCCGATGGCCGTCGGCCCGAGGGACGGCTGGTCGCGCGCGACCGCGACGCCGACCTCGCGCTGCTCAGGGTTCCGGCCCTCGGTCTTCGCCCCCCGGCGCTCGCCGGCTCCGACGCGCTTCGGGTCGGTTCCCTCATCGTCGCCGTCGGACATCCGCTCGGCGTGCGAGGCGCCTTGACCGCCGGCATCATTCACGCGGTCGGCCCGCTCGTGCGTGGGGGCCGGGCATGGATCCAGGGCGATCTGAGGCTCGCGCCGGGTAACTCCGGCGGGCCGCTCGCCGATGCGCGGGGGCGTGTGCTGGGCGTCAACGCGATGATCGCCGGGACCCTGGCACTCGCCATCCCCGCGCCCGAGGTGGCACGGTTCGTCCGGGCAGCAGGACTTGAGCCGACATGACGCGCGGGCCGACACGGGTGCTCCTGGTCGCTGACGGCGACACGCTCGCGGCGAAGCTCGAGGCGATGCTACGCGACGACCCTCGCCTACGCGTCCGCGTGGGCTCGTTGAGAGCGCTCGCGCGGCTCGTCGAGGATCACGACCCGGCGCTCGTCATTCTCGCATCGAGTGCGGCGCGCGCTGCGGCGGCGCTCGGGACGGTCGTGGACGTCCCGCACGTGCCACCCGTGGTCCTCCTGGTCGAGGATGTGCGCGCCGCATGGACGGCCGGCATGCGACGGGCCGGCGTTCGCGCCGTCCTCGAGCGCGACGCGACGGTCGAGGAGATATCGGCGGCGATCACCGCCGCGACGGCCGGGCTGATCGCGTTACACCCTGACGTCTTTCGCGCCCCCAGCCACGCCACGGCGCTCGAGGCCGGTGAGAGAACGCTGACACCCCGCGAGCTGGAGATCCTCGAGATGATGGCGGAGGGCATCAGTAATCAGGTGCTCGCGCACCGCCTGGGCATTTCGACGTACACGGTGAAGTTTCACGTCGCCTCGATTCTCGAGAAGCTGCGGGCGAGTAGCCGAACCGAGGCCGTGACGCTTGGCGTCCGTCGCGGGCTGATCTCGCTCTGATTGGGAACGGAGGCAGCCGTGATCCGCGTCACCGGCGCGACCGGAGGCCGAGATTCCGGAAAATAAGCGTTGACAACCTGTAGGTGGGCGCACATGATCCGCTCACCGCCGCGACCGGCAGGCTCGTGGAGACCGACGCGTGCCCAGGACGGTCGACTGAGTGGCGTCGCGGGTGGGCTGTTCGGGTTCCGTTCGTCGTTCCTCGGTGAGAGTAAGAAGCTTTCGCAAGGACTCGCGAAAAGGAGATGAGGCAACAAGAAGGAAGGAGTCATACCGTGAAGAAGCTAGTGCCGTTCCCACTGTGGTGTCTTCTCCTCGTGGTGGTGCTCGCGTGGTCTCTGACACAACTTCCAGCCGTGAACGCGGCGCCCCCCGTCCAGAGGCTTTGGACACTATTCGGGAATTCGGGGACAGACCCGGCGGTCAACTTTCTCGGTACAACCGACGCGCAAGATCTAGTCCTGAGAACCGATAGCTTGGAGCGGTTGAGAGTCTTGTCTAACGGAAGCGTTCAAGTCGGGGCAGACGCCGTCAGCCTCAGCGCGGCAGTCCGCACTCTGTTCGAGGTCGGTGGAGGAGTTATAGGGCTGACGGAACAGGAGCGCGGGGCGGGATAGTTCGCTCACTCAACGCTTTGCCTATGATGCTGGGGACGACTAATGGCCCAACGTCAGTCGTCGTCCTGGATCCCACCGGAGCAAACGAAGCTAACTCTGGCAAGGGAAACGTTGGCATCGGCGTAGGCCAAACACCTGCATCGAGGCTGCATGTCAGCACGGATTCCTTGACGCTAAATGAGACCGGTATCACGGTTGAGATTCCCGGAGTCGGCCCACGTCGCGTAATTGTGGGAGTTGCGGACAGCGCAGGCCTGGGCTTCCGTGCGTTGAAAGTGGCTAATTGAAAGGAGTATAGAAACGCCGGCGACACTGTCGGGTCCGGGGTGGGTATCGCGTAGTTCAGGATGCTCTGGAGCTCCTTCAGGTTCGGCACGCGCGAGTCGTTGTAACCGGCGAAGGTCGTCGTGTTGAGCGTCGCCACATGAGGCTGGTGTT
>WNFW01002870.1_pt1 | contig 14019 bp, 16 predicted proteins | sample 5400131 | NCBI WGS metagenome assembly WNFW01 (sample SAMN13153362, study PRJNA577476) | soil metagenome | isolation source: 20 cm soil or saprolite under grassland replicate 1 | place: USA:California | collected 2016-06-15 | reverse complement strand
GCGTGCCTGGTCTACTGGCTGGCACGCCGCTACGGACGCGATTTCTTCAAGGGGCCTACCGGCCGGCGGTTGCTCCCACCAGCCGTGCTGGCCCACATCGAAGCACAGTATGAACGGCACGGGAGCTACGGGATTTTCGTCTCCCGCCTGCTCCCCGTATGGCGCGCCGTAGTCCCGCCGTTCGCGGGCATCGCCGGGCTGTCCGCGCCGCGCGCCCTGATCCCGCTCGCCCTCGCATCGGCGCTGTGGTACGGCCTGCTGACGGTGTTCGTGGCCAGCCTGGGAACGAACCTCGCCGTCGTCCTGGCGGTGCTCGCCCGCGTCAACTGGGCACTTGGCGTGGCCGCCCTCGGCGCCATCATATTTCTGGCGGTGTGGATCGTGCGCCGGCTGAAGCGCTGACGCGTACCCGTCGAAAGGGGCACCGCCATGACCGACGCGTCGACAGATACCTCCGGTGTCAGGTTCCCCCCACCACTCATCTACGCCGGCGGGTTCGCCGCGGGGTACGGCGCCCACCGACTCTGGCCGATACGCTTGTGGCCGGAGCCGACGGCCGTCGCGAGCGTCGTCGGCTGGGGACTGCTCGTCGCGGGAGTGCTCCTCGCCGTCAGCGCGGCGTACCTGTTCCGCCGGGCGGGCACCACGCCCAATCCCACCAAGCCGACCGCGGCGTTGGTGATCCGGGGACCGTACCGCCGCACACGCAACCCGATGTACGTGGGCATGGCCACGCTGTACCTCGGCGGCACGTTGCTCCTCAACGACCCGTGGCCGCTGGCGTTTCTTCCCGTGGTGATGGCGATGGTCCGGCGCTACGTGGTCGCCCGGGAAGAGGCGTACCTCGAGCGCACGTTCGGGGACGCGTACCGGGCGTACAAGGCGCGGGTGCGCCGGTGGATCTGACGACCGAGGCGGCGTTCCGAGTCGAGCAGTTCCGCGACTACCTCGCCCTCGAAGCGGGCGACAGCGCCCACACCGTCGTCAACTACGTCCGCGACGTCCGGCGGCTCGCCGCCTATGCCGGGTCGAAGGGGGCACGCCGCCCGGAGGACGTGACGAGCGCCCTGCTGCGCGAGTTCGTCTACGCGCTGAAGGACCTGGGGCTCGCTCCGGCGACCATCCGGCGCCAGATCTCGGCCGTCCGCACGTACTACCGTTACCTCGTGGGCGAAGGCCACGCCGCGCGCGATCCAAGCGAGCGCTTGGAGTCACCGCGGCAGTGGCGCCGCCTGCCGACCGTCTTGTCGGTCGCCGAGATCGACCGCCTGCTCGCGGCACCCAATACGGACGAGCCGCTCGCGATCCGCGACCGGGCGCTGCTTGAATTCGCGTACGCGACGGGCGCCCGGGTGTCCGAGCTCGTGGGCCTGAAGCTGCAGGACGTTCTGTACGAGGAGGGGCTTGCGCGCATGTTCGGCAAGGGCGCGAAGGAGCGCATCGTGCCCGTGGGCCGGCGCGCGTTGGGCGCCGTGGCGCTGTACGCGCGCGAGATCCGCCCTGGCCTCGACAAGGGCAACGGACACGGCCTCGTGTTCTTGAACGCCCGCGGCACGCCCCTGTCCCGGGTGGGTGCGTGGTCGATCATCAAGCGCGCGGCCCGGCTCGCCGGGCTGAGCAAGCGCGTGACGCCGCATATCTTGCGACACACGTTCGCGACACACCTGCTCGAGGGCGGCGCGGACCTGCGCGCTGTCCAGGAAATGCTCGGCCACGTGGACCTGGCCACTACGCAGCTGTACACGCACGTCGACCGCGACTATCTGCGGACCGTGCACAAGACGTATCATCCCCGAGGCTGAGCCCCGCGTGTCGCGCGCCTTCGTGAAGGAGGATCCCGGTGAGCCGGGGCCCCGCCGCAACTACGGGCTGCCGCCGCGCGACGACCCGGGCTTCGACGCGGCGGCGGCCGAAGCGCTGCTCGAGGCCGCCGGCGAGGGCGAGACCGCGAGCGCCGAGCGGGCGACCGGCTACTACTGGGGGGAGTCGAAACTGCGGCCGTATGTGGAGCGGATATTGGAACGCGCACAGGCCGCGGGGGATGAGCGGCTGGAGCGGCTCGCCAAGCGCTTCCTGAGCTGATGCCCGAGCTGCCGGACATCGCGCTATACCTCCACGCCCTCGCCCCTCGCGTCGTGGGCGCACAACTCGAGCGCCTCCGGATCGCAAGCCCGTTCTTGCTGCGCACGGCGGATCCGCCCGTGACGGATCTGTCGGGGCGCACGATCCGCGACGTCCGCCGCCTCGGCAAACGGATCGTCCTGGCGCTGGAGGACGACTACTTTGTCGTGCTGCACCTGATGATCGCGGGCCGGCTGCACTGGAAGCCCGCCGGCGCGCCCATCCCCCGTCGCGCGGGGCTCGCCGCGTTCGATTTCCCGGATGGCACGTTGCTCCTCACCGAAGCCGGCACGAAGCATCGAGCGTCGCTCCATGTCGTCCGGGGCATGCACGCCCTCACGGCCCACGACCCTGGTGGACTGGACGTGCTCGGCGCGACCCTCGAGCAGTTCCACGGGACGTTGACTCGAGAGTCGCATACGCTCAAGCGGGCCCTGACCGACCCCCGGCTCCTCGACGGGATCGGCAATGCCTACTCTGATGAAATCCTCCATGCGGCCCGCCTCTCGCCGCTCCGCCTCACGAGTCAGATCACGCGCGAGGAGAGCGAGCGATTGTTCCGCGCCGCACGGGAAACCTTGGCCACCTGGATGGAGCGGCTGCGCGCCGAAACGGGTGATGCGTTCCCGGAAAAGGTGACGGCCTTCCGGGACGGGATGGCCGTCCATGGCCGATTTCGCAAGCCGTGCCCGGTATGCGGATCGCCGGTCCAACGCATCCGCTACGCCGCAAACGAAGTGAATTACTGTGCCACCTGCCAGACGGGCGGCCGGCTGCTCGCGGACCGATCCTTATCGCGGCTCCTGAAGCAGGATTGGCCACGCTCGCTGGAGGAATGGGAGGAGCGCGCCCACTGACCCGGGGCGCAAGCCCGGGGACGCCGCTAGCTTTGTTGCATGCTCTTTGTTCTCGACAACTACGATTCCTTCACCTACAACCTCGTGCAGCTGTTCGGCGAGCTCGGCGCGGAGCCGGTCGTCTACCGCAACGACGCGCTCACCGTGGAGCAGGTCCTCGCGCTCAAGCCGACCGCGGCCGTGCTGTCGCCCGGCCCGTGCACCCCGGGGGAAGCCGGCATCCTGGTTCCGCTCGTGCAGGCCCTGGCCGGCAAGCTACCGGTCCTGGGCGTCTGCCTCGGTCACCAGGCGATCGGCGAGGCGTTCGGCGCTCGGGTGGTGCGAGCGGACCGGCTCATGCACGGGAAGACGTGCGAGGTGGTCCATGAAGAGGACGAGCTGTTCGAAGGCGTCCCCAGCCCCGTGACCGGCATGCGGTATCACTCCCTGGTGGTCGAGCCCGCTTCACTTCCCACGGACCTCGTCATCACCGCGTGGAGCGCGGACCGGCCGAAGGATGCGGAGATCATGGCGATGAAGCACCGCCGTCACGCGATTTACGGCGTGCAGTTCCACCCGGAGTCCATCGGCACCTCGCATGGGAGACAGTTGCTCGAGAACTTCCTGCGCATTGCGCACGCGATGGTGTGATGGCCTAAGCCGCGCCTTCTCAGCCGCTTAAGGCCGGGGCTAGACGCCACGGCACGGATTTTGTATGTTCCCCCGTGCCCGTCCTCGGCGTCGTTCCGGCGCGGCTGGGCTCCAGCCGCCTTCCTCGCAAGCCGCTCCTGTCTCTGGCAGGCGAACCCCTCATCCTCTGGGTCGTTCGGCGAGTCGTTGAGGCGAGTGTGTGCGATCGTTTGGTGGTCGCGACCGACGCGCGCGAAATCGCCAGCGTCGTCGAGCGCGCCGGGTACGAGGCAGTGCTGACCTCCACCGACCATCAGTCGGGCACGGAGCGAGTAGCAGAAGTCGTTGGCAACAAATCATTTAGTTCATTCGATGTCGTGCTGAACGTGCAGGGCGACGAGCCGCTCGTTGCGCCCGCCGCCCTGAAGGGCGCCCTGTCGCGCGTGCGGAGCGGGGATCCGATCGGCACGGCGGCGGGGGATCTCGATGGTGCGCTCGCGGGTGATCCAAACCGGGTCAAAGTCGTGACGGACCCACGGGGCCGGGCGGTGTATTTCTCGCGAGCGCCGATTCCGTTCGATCGCGACGGCACGAGCGACGTGATCTACCATCAGCACGTGGGGGTCTACGCCTACACGCGAGAAGCGCTGGATCGCTGGATCCGACTCGCGCCGGTGCCGGAGGAGCGCTGGGAGCGGCTGGAACAGCTGCGACCGCTGCTGCACGGCATTCCGATCGGCGTAGCGCTGTTTGCGGGGCCCGCGGCGCCCGGGGTCGACACGGCAGACGACCTGCGTTATGCGGAGATACAGTTGACCCGCCAACTGAAGGAGGTGAGTCCGTGAGCTCGACGAAGTACATCTTCGTGACCGGCGGCGTCGTGTCGTCTCTCGGCAAGGGCATCGCGGCCGCTTCGCTCGGCCGCCTCCTGGTGGAGCGGGGTCTCCGGGTGACGATCCAGAAGTTCGATCCTTACATCAATGTGGATCCCGGCACGATGTCGCCGTTCCAGCACGGCGAGGTGTACGTCACCGACGACGGCGCGGAGACCGATCTCGACCTCGGCCACTACGAGCGGTTCATTGACCGCTCTTTGTCGCAGGTGAACAACGTCACCACGGGGCGGATCTATCTGTCGGTGATCACGAAAGAGCGGCGCGGTGAGTATCTCGGGTCCACCGTGCAGGTGATCCCCCACATCACGGACGAGATCAAGACCGCCATTCGGCGACTCGCACCGGACCACGACGTCGTCATTACGGAGATCGGCGGCACCGTGGGTGACATCGAATCGCTGCCGTTCCTCGAGGCGATCCGCCAGTTCCGCCAGGAGGTCGGCCGCGACAATACCCTGTTTATCCACCTCACTCTCGTCCCCTTCATCGCCGCTACTGCCGAGCTCAAGACCAAGCCGACCCAACACTCCGTCCGGGAGTTGATGCAGATCGGGATCCAGCCCGACATCCTGGTGTGCCGGACCGAGCGACCGCTCTCCGAGGAGCTGAAGCGCAAGATCGCACAGTTCTGCAACGTGGACTTCGGCTGCGTGGTCGAAAGCCCGGATGTGAAGTCGATCTACGAGATCCCGCTCAAGCTGCACGACCAGGGGCTCGACCGGGAAGTCTGCATGCGGCTACACCTCGAGACCAAGGAGCCCGATTTGCGCTCCTGGGCGCAGATGGTCGAGAAGATCCTCAAGCCGGCCGACCGGGTGCGCATCGCCGTCGTGGGGAAGTACACCGAGCTCGCCGACAGCTACAAGAGCATCCATGAGGCGCTGGTGCACGGCGGCATCGCGAACGAATGCGGGGTGCAGATCGATTGGATCTCGTCCGACCGCTTCACCGACCAGGCCGCGGCGGGCGAGCTGCTCGGCACGTACGACGGCCTGCTCGTGCCGGGTGGGTTCGGCGTACGCGGCGTCGAGGGCATGCTCGAAGCGATCCGCTGGACGCGCGAGCGCAAGGTCCCGTTCCTCGGCATTTGCCTCGGGCTGCAGACGGCCATCATCGAGTTCGCGCGCGACGTGGTCAAGCTCCCCGACACCAACTCGAGCGAGTTCGCACCCGAGTGCGAGAACCCCGTGATCGCGCTGATGCGCTCCCAGGAAGGCATCCAGGAAATGGGCGGCACGATGCGACTGGGCGCGTATCCCTGTAAACTGCGTCCGGGCTCCCGGGTCGCGCAGGTGTACGGCGCGCTCGAGGTGAGCGAGCGGCACCGGCACCGCTACGAAGTGTCGAATGCGTACCGCGACGTGCTCGCCGAATACGGCATGCGCTGCGCCGGGCTCTCTCCTGACGGCTCGCTGGTCGAGATGATCGAGCTTCCGGATCACCCCTGGTTCATCGGCTGCCAGTTCCACCCCGAGCTCAAGTCCCGCCCCACCCGGCCGCACCCCTTGTTCGCCGGATTCGTGGGCGCGGCGCGCCAGCACGCCCGGGCACGGGGCGCCGCGCCCCTCGCCCAGGCGGAGCGGTCGTCGCAGCTCGCCGGCCGCCGCGACTGACATGGCGCAGCACTTCGCCGGGGGGGCGTCCCCGTTCCTCATCGCGGGGCCGTGCGTCGTCGAGTCCGACGACGTGAACCTGCGGGTCGGCGAGGCCCTCGCCGAGTTCGGAGCGAAGCTGGGGGTGCACGTCATCTACAAGGCCTCCTACGACAAGGCGAACCGGTCGCGCCTGAAAGGAGCGCGGGGACCGGGCCCCGAGCACGGCCTCGCCGCGCTCGCGAAGGTCCGGGCCGCAACCGGACTGCCGATTCTCACCGATGTCCACGAAACCGGTCAGGTCTCCGCCGCCGCACAGGTCGCGGACGTGCTGCAGATTCCTGCGTTTCTTTGCCGCCAGACCGATCTGCTCGTCGCGGCCGGTCGCGCGGGACGCGCCGTGAACGTGAAGAAAGGGCAGTGGATGGCCCCGGAAGGAATGGCCGGGGCGGTCGAAAAGATCCGCTCGGGCGGAGCGCCCGAGATCGCCGTGACCGAGCGAGGCACCTTCTTCGGCTACGGCGACCTCGTCGTCGACATGCGTAACTTCGCCCGGCTCCGGACCGCGTGCGGCACGCCCGTCGTGTACGACGGGACCCACTCCGTTCAGCAGCCGGGGCAGGGCCCCGACGGCTCGAGCGGCGGCCTGCGCGACGTCATCCCACCGCTGCTTTACGCCGCGGCCGCCGCGGGCGCCGACGGCTTCTTTCTCGAGACGCATCCCGATCCGGATCGGGCACCCTCCGACGGGGCGAACATGATCCCGCTGGACCAGCTGGCCAGCATCGTAAGCGTGGCGCTGGACGTCTGGCAGCGGGCGAGGGGCGCCGCGCAGACCGCGCTCAAGGGGCAGGGCGGGGTGGCTGTCAGGAGCGACGGTCAAGCGGCGCCCCTCGCCCGCGCCCAGGCCCGGAAGTGACCATGCTCGACCCCGCCGTCGCCCGCCGCCTCAAGCTCGTCGGCTTCGACGTCGACGGCGTCCTGACCGACAATGGCGTCTACATCGGGATAGTCGGCGATCACCCGGTCGAATTCAAGCGCTTTCACATTCAGGACGGCCTCGGCGTCCGGATGCTCCGCACCGCCGGGCTCCTGGTCGTGTGGCTCACCGGACGGGAATCGGCCGCCACCACGCTGCGGGCGCGCGAGCTCGAGGTGGACGAAGTGATCCAGGATCCGACGGCGCGCAAGCTCCCGGCGTTCGAGGCGCTGCTCGAGCGGCGTGGGCTCACGTGGAACGAATGCGCTTTCGTCGGCGATGACCTCGCGGACCTCCCGCTGCTCAACCGCGTCGGACTCCCGATCGCGGTAGCGAACGGCGTGGCGGAGGTGAAGGCCGCCGCCCGCGTCGTAACGAGGGTCCCCGGGGGCCAGGGGGCGGTCCGGGAAGTGGCCGAGCTGATCCTCCAGGCCCGGGGCGAGTGGCAGGGCCTGCTCACGCAGTATTTCCTGGAGCGTGGCGATGTCGCGCACGGAGCCCAGCGATCTCGCTGAGCGCGGGCGCCGCGTCCTGACCCTCGAAGCCGAGGCGATCCGCCGGGTCGCCGAGCGGTTGGGGGCCCCGTTCGTGTCGGCCGTTCAACTGCTCGCCGCTGCGAAGGGGCGGGTCATCGTGTCTGGCGTCGGCAAGTCGGGCCTGATCGCCCGTAAGATCGCCGCGACCTTCACCTCGACTGGAACACCCGCCTCGTTCCTCCACCCCGTGGATTCGCTGCACGGAGACTTGGGCATCGTTGGCCGTGACGACGTCGCCATCCTCCTGTCGAAGAGCGGCACGTCGGACGATCTGTTCGGACTCGTGAACCAGCTGAAGCGCCTGGGGGTACCGATCATCGCGATGACGGGCGATCCCGATTCGCTGCTCGCACGCCAAGCGGAGGTCGTGCTCGACGCGGGCGTTACGGAGGAGGCGTGCCCCGAGACTCTCGCCCCGACGGCGAGCACGACAGTCGCGCTGGCGCTGGGCGACGCCCTCGCCGTGACGCTGCTCGAAAAGAAGCAGTTCCGGCGGGAGGACTTCGCCGCGTTTCACCCGGGCGGCACGCTTGGCCGGAACCTGCTGCTGCGCGTCGCGGACGTGATGCTCACGAAGGACGTGCCGACCCTGCTTCCCGATCGTCCGATGCGCGAATGCGTCGTCTTGCTCGCCGAGAAGCGTGGCACCGTCGCGGTCGTGGACCGGCAGGGCAGCCTCCAGGGAGTGGTCACGGCCGGAGACCTCACGCGGCTCATGGAGAAGACCGATCACTTCCTCGACATCCCAGTGACCGAGGTGATGACGCGGATGCCGAAGACCACGACCCCGACGGAGATCGCCGGCGCGGCAGTGCGGGTTATGGAGCAGCACGGCATCATGGCCCTGCCCGTCCTGGACGGGGGGCGCAAACTGGTCGGCATGGTCCATTTGCATGATCTCATGAAGGCAGGCGCCGCATGAGGTGGGTCCCCCTGGCTCTCGCGCTGGTTGCCACCGCCTGCGAAACCGGCATCAAGCCCACGGCGACCATTGCCGCCCCGGATTCGGCCGATCAGGTGCTCTTGGGCATGTCACACTACGTCACGGACGCCGGGATTCAGCGTGCGCACGTGCGGGCCGATACGGCATATTTCTATTCCCCGGCGCAGACCGCCGAGCTCCGCAACGTCCACATCACCTTCTATGACCCCCGGGGGGCCGAGACGTCGACGCTCACGTCGCGAGAAGGCACGTATCACTGGCGCGGGGGCGACATGGAGGCGCGAGGCAACGTGGTGGTGGTCCGAACCGACGGCGCGACCCTCCGCACGGAGGTGCTCCGCTACAACCAGGTGCGGAATCAGGTGAGCTCCGACAAGCCGTTCGTCTTCGACGAGCCGACGCGGCACATCAAGGGCGAGGGCTTCACGTCGGACCCCGCGTTCAAGGTCGTGACCGCCATCCGCCCGACGGGGGAGGGCGGTAAGTTCACTCTCCCGAACCAATGATGGCAGCCGTGCTCCTCACCGCTCTCGTCCAGCAGCCTGCGTCGCCCGCCGACTCCGCGGGCGGCCGACCCTGCAAGGTGATCATCGATTCGGTCGGCCGACAGGCGCAGCAGGTCGAAGTACGGCCGGGAGAGACCAACGTGTTCGCTGGTGGCGGCGTACTGGCCCACTGTGAGGGCAGCGGCAGCACCCTCGCGTCCGACAGTGTGGCCTGGTTCGCCGGCGTCGGTCGGTTCGACATGCTCGGCCAGCGAAATCCGGTGCACATCCGCGACACCGTCATCATCCTCGACGCGACAACCGCCGCCTACTTCCTGCGACAGGAACGGCTCGAGGCGCACAAGAACGTCGTGGCGGTGAATCGGAAAACGGGGTCGGTGCTGCGGGGACCCAATCTGACGTATTACCGCGCGGTGAAGGGCGTGCGGGACACGCTCGAGATGTACGCATCGGGCCGCCCGACCATCGAGTACCGCGCGACCGCCGACACGGGGGGAGGAGAGCCGTACGTCATCGTCGCCGATCGGGTACGCTTCAAGGGCAACGATCGCATGTGGGGAGGCGGGCAGGTGACCATCGACCGGAGCGATTTCGCGGCACGCGGCGACTCGATGCAGCTCGACCAGGCGGCCGGAGTCGCCGTGCTCGTGGGAAAGCCCCGCGTGGAGGGGAAGAGCGCCCGCCCCTACACCCTCACCGGCACGCGAATCGAGCTCGGGCTCCAGGGGCGGGACATCCGCCAGGTGAAAGCCCTCGGCGACGGCGTCGCCACCGGGGCCGACTGGCGCCTCACGGCGGATACGATCCACCTGCACGTGGACCGGAAGAAGCTGCAGCGGGCGTTCGCCTGGGGTCCCCGGGACTCGGTCCGCGCGCGCGCGGTGTCCACGCTCAATACCATCCGGGCTGACTCCCTGGCCCTCGATCTCCCGGACGAAGTGCTCACCGAGGCGCGTGCGTTCGGCCACGCCTACTCGACTTCGAAGAAGGAGTCGGTGAAGAAGGAGTCTGTAAAGAAGGACTCCGCCGCGACGCCCGAAATGAACTGGATCGCCGGGGATTCGCTCACGGCGCGCTGGACGCAGGTCCCCGACTCGGCCGGGACGCCCAAGAGCAAGCTGTATCGGCTGATCGCTCGAGGCTCGGCCCGCTCCTTCACGCACCTGGCGAGCGAACACGACTCGATGGGCCCGTCGCTCAACTACTCCCGGGGCAAGGTCATCGACGTCGTGCTGAAGGGCGACAAGGTGGACCGCGTGGCCGTCACCGGAGGGGCCGACGGCGTCCAGCTGGAGCCCAAGCCGCCGGCGCCGGACACGACGAAAAAGACGGACTCGACCAAAGCGACAGCCACGACGAAAAAGAAGCCCCGCGCATGACACCGCCCATCGCCTCGCGCCACCTCGCCGATCTGATCGGGGCACGCGATTCGTCGCTGCCGCTCGCCGCGGCCGCGCTGGCCCGCGTAGCGGACGACGGGGGCCGCGCCACGTTCAGCGATCTGGCCGTCGCCTACCGCGAGGAGTTCCTCACGCTCCGGGCCCACTCACACGAGGCCGGCCTGCCGGAGCTGGGCGGGCTGTCGGTCGAGGAGTTTCGCACCAGCCTGCGCACCTCGGTGCTGCCCCGGCTCGCGCTTATGAAAGTCGTGACGTACGCCGCCGCCGGTCTGGGAGATACCGCACCGGTCGCGTTCACGCTCGAGGCGTGGGCTGAGATCGCCGTCGACCGCGCTACCACTGCCGACCGGCTGCTCGACGCCGCCGAGCGCGCGCTCGCCCGGGCCGAGCCGGTGGGCGGCGAGCAACCGGCGGTGACGGGCGGCAGCCGGCTCAGCGCCGGCGGGTTGGTGAAGACCTACAAGAGTCGGGCGGTGGTGAACGACGTGAGTGTGCAGCTCCAACAGGGCGAGATCGTCGGCCTGCTCGGGCCTAACGGGGCGGGGAAAACCACGACGTTCTACATGATCACGGGCCTGATACGGCCCGACGGGGGACACATCGAGCTCGACGGACGGGACATCACTGCGGAGCCGATGTATCGCCGGGCGCGGATGGGGATCGGCTACCTCGCGCAGGAGCCGTCCGTGTTCCGCAAGCTCACCGTCGAGGACAACGTCCAGGCTATCCTCGAGACCCTGCCGCTGGGGGACGCCGAGCGCCGCGAGCGGCTGGAGCGGCTGCTCGACGAGCTGGCGATCAAGCATTTGCGACGGCAGAAGGGGTTCCAGCTCTCCGGGGGCGAGCGGCGCCGCCTCGAGATCACCCGGGCGCTCGTGACCGAGCCCAAGTTCATGCTGCTCGACGAGCCCTTCGCCGGTGTAGATCCGATCGCGGTGCACGACATCCAGACCATCGTGGCCGGTTTGCGGCACCGCGGCATCGGGGTATTGATCACCGACCACAACGTGGAGCAGACCCTCGATATCGTGGACCGCGCCTACATCATGTTCGAAGGGAAGGTGCAGGTGGCGGGGACCGTCCGCGAGCTGGTGTTCGACGACCGCGTTGCGCACCTGTATCTCGGGCCCACCCTCACCGCGCGCTTGCGCGCGCGCCTCACCCAGGCAGCATGAAGACCGGCCTCCAGCAGCACGCGGCGCTGTCGCAGCAGTTGCGGATCAATCCGCGTCTGTACCAGGCGATGGACCTGCTGTACATGCCGCAGCTCGTCGAGCCTGAGGAGGAAACGGAAGTACCGTTGGGAGAGGAGGCCAAGGAGGACAAGAAGGAGGCCGAGAAGAACGACGAGCCCAACTGGGAGGAGATCCTCCTGGACGACGGCGGCGATCAGGGCGCCCCGCCCCGGGACATGAGCGAAGCGCGCGAGTACGTCGAGCCGGTGCCGGTCGAGACCAAGGACCTGACGGATCACCTGCGCGAGCAAATGCGACTGCTCGACCTCACGCCCCGCCAGCAGCTCCTTGCCGAAGAGTTCATCGGCAACATCGCGGAAGACGGGTATCTCGGCGCGACCCTCGAGGAGATCGTGAACGGCGTGAACCAGGTGCTCCAGGCTCACGCCGACGCATCGGAGCAGGACGTCGCTCCGCAGCCGTACACGCTGGTCGAGGCCGAGGAGATGCTCCGCATCGTTCAAAAGCTCGACCCCCCGGGCGTCGGCGCCCGGGACCTGCGGGAGTGTCTGCTGTTGCAGCTCGAGGCGCGGGGCGAGACGGACACGCTCGCCTACCGCCTGGTCCACGATGCGTTCGAGGATCTCAAGGCGCACCGCTGGAGCGATCTCGGCAAGCGCTTCGGCCTCGACGCGGTCGAAGTGCAGAAGGTCGCCGACGATCTCGCCAAGCTCGATCCCAAGCCGGGCCTGCAGCACTCGTCCGCCAACGACGCGTACATCATTCCCGACCTGGTCGTCGAGAAGATCGACGGGGAATACAAGGTCTTCCTGAACGACTCCGGGCTGCCGCGGCTGCGGATCTCCAAGACCTACCAGGACATTGCGCGCGACAAGAAGAAATTCCAGGGCGAGAACAAGGACTTCATCAACCAGCGCATGAACAGCGCGCACTGGATGATCCAGGCGATCGAGCAGCGCCGCCAGACCATGCTCAAGGTCATGAACTTCATCGTCGATCGGCAGCGCGAGTTCTTCGAGAAGGGCGTCGAGTACCTGAGGCCGCTGACGTTGCGTGAAGTCGCGGACGTCATCAACATGCACGAGAGCACCGTGAGTCGCGTGACGAACGAAAAGTATGTCCAGACACCCCGGGGCCTCCTGCCGCTCAAGTTCTTCTTCTCGAGCGGCCTCTCGACCACCACCGGGGAGGACGCAAGCGCCCGCGCCATCCGCGCCCAAATCCAGAAGATGGTGGCCGACGAGGATCCCAAGAACCCGCTCACCGATCAGCAGATCGTGGAGATGTTCGCGCAGAAGGGCGTCAAGATCGCCCGCCGCACCGTGGCAAAGTACCGCGACCAGCTCAGCATCCTCCCGGCCCGGATGCGCAAGCGGTTGTGAGCCTCGCCACGGGCGCGGCCCTCCCGGAAGTGAGCGTCCTGGTCCCGGCGAAGGACGAGGCCGAAAATCTGCCGGAATTCGTGCGTCAGGCACGTGAGGCACTGCTGCCGCTGCCCTATCCGTGCGAGATCGTCGTGATCGACGACGGCAGCCGGGACGGCACCGCCGACACCCTCCGTGAGCTCGCCGCCCAGCACCCCTTCGTGCGGGTCGTGACCCACCGCAGCCAGCGCGGGATCGCCGACGCCCTCGCATCGGGCGCCGACGTCGCCCGCGGCCGCATTCTGGTATTCTATCCCGCCGACCTGCAGTATCGGCCGAGCGACATCCCCGGCTTGGTGCAGCCCATCCTCGACGACGTGGCCGACCTGGTCACCGGTACCAAGCAGGGCCACTACGAGAAACGGTTCGTCTCGTGGCATCGGGCGGATCCCGGTGGGCGTGTTGGATCTCGTCTCCGTCTGGTTCCAGCTGCGGTTCGGCCGCAAGCCGATGCTGTTTTTCGGGGTGGCGGGGGCGGTCCTGTTCCTGCTGGGCTTTCTGGTGGGCGTCGTCGCGCTGTGGCTGCGGTTCGGGCCGCCCCACGTGGGGTTCCGACCGCTGCTTGACCTGATCATGGTCCTCGTGATATCGGGTATTGCTCTCTTCGGCTTCGGATTCGTGGGAGAGATGCTCGCCGGCATGCGGGAAGAGGTGCGGGGCCTGCAGCGCGAGCTGGACCAGCTGGGGCTCCGCGCACCGGACGATGTGCCGCCCCCGGCGGTAGGCCGCGGCAGCCCCTAGTGCCGTTCCAACTTGATTCGCCGAACGCGTGGACTTGGCGTGAATAGTTGGAACGGCACTAGCGGGGTCGGGTCACGAGGCCGGTGTAGAGATCCAGCCACCGCTGCACGATCGCGGGCCAGCTGAATTGCTCGCGCAGCCGGCGCCGGCCGGCCTCCCCCAGCCGCCGCGCCAGGGCGGGGTCGTCACCGAGCCGCCGCAGTGCCGCCGCCAGCGCAT
>WNFW01001954.1_pt1 | contig 14025 bp, 9 predicted proteins | sample 5400131 | NCBI WGS metagenome assembly WNFW01 (sample SAMN13153362, study PRJNA577476) | soil metagenome | isolation source: 20 cm soil or saprolite under grassland replicate 1 | place: USA:California | collected 2016-06-15 | reverse complement strand
CGAGGACTACAAGCGCCGCTTGCGCGAGATGGCGCCGGAATCGGTCGTCTTCACCGGCTATCAGTTCGGAACCGCGTACCAGGAGTTGAGCGCGCATGCCCACGCGTTCCTGTTCAGCGCGCAGGTCGGCGGCACGCATCCGGTCCTGGTCGAGCAGCTGGCCTATGGCAATTGCGTGCTGGCCCGCTGGACGGACAGCAATGCCGAGGTGGCGCAGGACGCCGCCATCTACTTCCATGACCGGGAGGAGCTGCAGGCGGCCGTCGCCACGATCACCCGGGATGCGGCGCTCGTCGAGTCCAGGCGGCAAATGGCAAAAGTGCGCGCCCGCGCCTTCTCATGGGACGAGGTCACCGACCGCTACGAGGCGCTACTCGCGAAAACGTGATCGGGATCCTGCTCGCCGTCGCGCTGCTCGTGCTGTATGGCGCCGCGCTGATCGCCGTTTTCCGTGTTCCATTTCGCGCGCTTGGCGTGCTGGTGGCCGGTATGGCGGTCCACAACTTCCTGCTGATGATCCTGCTTCGCCTGGGTACGCCGGGCTTTGTCGTCCGGGTTCTCCAGTCGTGGAAAGAAGGGATCTTGATCCTGCTGGCGGCTCTCGTCCTGCAGCGCGCCTGGAAGGCGGCGGCCCCCACCCCGACCCTCCCCCGCGAGATTTTGCGTCGGCTCGTCCCGATGGACTGGATCGCCGTCGCCTTCACGCTGCTGCTGCTCATCTACCTCGTGATGCCGGCCAGCATCCTGCACGGCGAGGCCGGATACGCCCGGCGCGTGATCGAATTCCGACAGCTGATCCTGATCCCCCTGCTCTACACCTACGGCCGGGTGTTCTGGCCGGCGCGTCGTGAGGACCTCACCTGGGTCTTCAGGCTGATCCTCGGTGCCGCCGGCGTGGTCGGGCTCTTCGGCATCATCGAGCTCTTCTTTGTCCCGACCACGACCTGGCTCGGCTGGGGAATCACGCAGCTGTCCGACTGGCTGCATTACGCCTACAACGGTCCGCAGCATTTTCCCGATTACTTCTTCCAGACCACCTCCAACGGACTCTTCCTGCGCCGCATGGTCTCGACTTACGTGAGCCCGCTCGGGATCGCCTACACCGGCCTGCTCATCGTGCCGCTGGCGGTCTCCCTCCTGGGCGGCCGCCGAACCGGCCCGCCGACGTGGTTCCGGTGGGCGACGGCAACCCTGCTGGTGCTCGCCATCCTGCTCAGCGTCACGCGCCTGGCGATCGCCTTGCTCGTGATCGAGATGTTGCTGATGTTGATCCTGCTCCGGCGGCGCTGGCTGCTGGCTGCGGTGCCGGTCGTCTGCGCCCTTGCCCTGATCGTCGTCTTCGAGTACGTGAATTTCGGTCCGCTGCTGAACCGCGATCTGACGCCCGTCGCGGACCGCACCAACGTCGTCCTCAGCGGCTCCTCCTCCGACCCATCGATCCGAGGCCACCTCGCGACGCTGCGGACCGACATCCAGTACGCGATCAAGCATCCGCTGGGCACCGGGCTGGGCAGCTCGATTCACCAGTTCGGCTCGAGCGGCGGCCGTGGTGAGAGCGCGATCTTCGACGTCTTCGACGACGCGGGCCTGGTCGCCGGCGCGCTTTACCTGGCGCTCTACGCGATGGCGCTCTATTGCGGGTTCTTAGCCTGGCGCGCGGCGGCGGGCGATCCCATGATGAGCGCTCTCCCGCTGGTGGCGGTCGTGGGCGGGCTGGTGCTGGCGCCGATCGCCCTGACCAGCGAGGTCAACGGCGATTTCTCGGTGACCTTCTTGTTCTGGTGGGCGGCCGGGTTCGCGGTCACAACCGCGATTTCGAAAGCCCCCACCCTATCCTCCCCCGCAAGCGGGGGAGGGGTGACGTGAAGGTCGCCCTCGTCCTGCCGGCCTATGCCGCCGACCGCATCAACCTGCTAGGCGGCGGCGAGCGCTATGCCTACCAGCTGGCCCTGGCACTCCGTCCCCACGCCGATGTCACCCTCGTCACCTTCGGGCCGCGCTTCCAACAACGCGAGCAAGACGGTCTTCGCCACGTGATCCTGCGCTCCTGGGCACCGTCGACCGAGAACCCGGTCCCGATGACAAGCTTCTTCTGGCGCGAGCACTTCGACCTGGTCCACGCGTTTCAACTGCGCTCGGCCTCGACCAGCCTGCTGGCGCTGTGGTGCCGCGCGCGGCGTACGCCGCTGGTCGTCACGGATGTCGGCGGTGGCGGCCGTAGCCTGATGTTCCGCCTCAAGCTGTACCGCCTCATCCCGCACTTCATCTGCATTTCGGATTTCTCGCGAGGGCTGATTCCGGCGGACGTCCGTTCTCGCGCCGGCGTCGTCCTCGGTGGCATCGACCTCGTGCGCTACGGCTATCATCCCGGCCCGCGGCGCCGGCAGGCGCTACTCGTGGCCCGCGTCCTGCCGCACAAGGGCATCGACACCCTGATCGCGGCGGCCGGTAACGACATCCCGGTGATGGTGGCGGGTTCCGCCGCCGATCCGCGCTACCTGCGGGATCTCGAGGCGATGGCCAGGGGCACGAAGGTGCAGTTCGTGACGCGACCCGACGACGACGCCCTGCTGCAGCTGTACCGCGAGTCGACGGTCACGGTTTCGGCCTCGGTCTACCGCGACCTGTATGGCCGGGTCTGGCCGCAGTCCGAACTGCTCGGTCTCACCCTGCTGGAGTCGATGGCGGTGGGCACCCCGGTGATCTGCACGCGCGTGGGTGGCATGCCGGAATACGTCGTCGACGGCGTGACCGGATTCATCGTGCCGCCGAATGATCCTCCCGCGATGCGCGAGCGGCTGTTACGGCTGCTGGACGACCCCGAGCTTATGGGCACGATGGGTGACGCCGGCCGGCGTCACGTGCAGACCTTCTCCTGGCCGACGGTGGCGGACGCGGTCGCGGCGAGCTATCAGCACATCCTCGCGGCGCCGCGCTCACTCGACCCAGCCACCGGATAAGAAGAAGGTGGCGAGCGCCGCCTGCAGCATGAAACCGGCGCTCACGATGAGCAGGTCGAGCGCGGGCCAGCGGCGCATCCAGCGCGAGACCAGCAGGAACGCGGGGATGGCAACGAGCAACACGCGTCCGACCGAGCTGAGCGCGTCGGGCAGAATCACATTGGGCGCCGCAAGGCAGACGTAGATCAGCCCCGCCAGGTAGAGCGTGAAGGCGACCGGCTGGCGGCGGGCGCCGACCACGGTCAGCACGAGGACGATAAGCAGCGCGCCGAGATCCAGCAGGATCAGCACATTCCAGTACGTGCCGAACGGAACCTTGACCAGGTCGCCGAAGGCGTGCCGCAGCGTCAGCCACACCGGTTCTGCCTGACGGTTCCAGTGGGCGTGGGCTTGCAAGAACAGCAAGGGCCGCCCGAAGCGGTAGTTGAGGTAGGCCGCGTAACACGCCAGCCCGACGGGCAGGGCGCCAAGCACCATGATCGCGCGCGGCCAGGCCCGCCACGCGAGCAGCCGCTTCGGGCCGAGCTCGCGCCAGCGATCGCGATCCCACCAGGCATGCTGGCGGCCGAACTCCCACACGATAGGGAGAAAAAGAATGACCGCGGTGGATCGGGTCAACGCGGCGAGAAAAGCCGCCAGTGCGGTCAACCCCCAGCGTCCCTGCCGGGCGAAGAGCAAGGCGAGGGCGGCCGCCGCCAGCAAGAGCGCATCGGAGTACGGCGCCCCCAGGTAGAAGGCCAGCGGATAGGCGGCCAGCACGCGCAACACAAACGGCACGCCACTTTCCCTCCCCTTCTGGGGAAGGGAAGGGTTGGGGCCCGGGTCCTCTTCGCGCGCGGCGAGGAGCGCCACGCCGATGAAGCCGATCAGCGCCGCCAGGTTGCTGATGATGAGGCCGACCAGGATCAGATAGCGCGGCCCGGTGACGGCGATGCCCAGGTGGATGAGCAGCGGGTAGAGGGGAAAGAACGCCGCCTCGTCCGGGGCGGTGTACCCCTGTTGCGCGATTTGCGCGAACCACCCCGCGTCCCAGCGCTGCCAGCTGCCGATCAGCGTGCCAAGGTCCCACTGCCCGCTGACGAACCCGGGAGGGATCCGTATGTTGCCGAAGCCATTGAAGATCACCGTGACGTAGGTGAGGAGGGCCAGGGCCACCCGCGTCGCCAGCCACATCGCGGTGGCTTGCAGGGCGATCGGCCGCCAGGCCGGTGTCGACATCATGCCCCACTCGCGAGTATCGACCGGTAGAGCGCGAGCGTCTGCGCGTGGGAGCCCTGGATGTCAAAACTCTCGATGACCCGCTGCCGTGCCTGGCGGCCCAGCCGGGCGCGGAGGTCAGGGTCCAGCAGCAGCCGGTGGATGGCGACGGCCAGCGCGTCGGGCTCGTGGGCCTCGACCAGGATTCCGAACACCGGGTTGGGGACCAGCTCGTCGGTGCCGCTGACGCGGGTGGCGACGACGGCGCAGCCGGTGGCCATCGCCTCCATCAGGGCGGTGGCCGGGCCGCCCTCGAAGTGGCTCGGCAAGACGAACAGGTCCGCGGATTGCAGCCACTGCTCCACCTCGGTTGGCGGCAGATTGCCAGCGAGCAGCACGATGCCGTCGAGCCCGGAGCGCGTTACGCCCCTGGACAGCTCGGACCTCAACTCGCCCTCGCCGATCACGACGAATCGTGCGGATGTCAGGCCATCTTTCAGCTGCGCCGCCGCCGCGACGAGATCCTCCAGACCTTTCTGCGGGCTGAGCCGAGCGACGCAACAGACCAGGCTCGCATCCGGCGGAAGTGACGCGAAGCCCGCGAACAGCTGGCGGCGCATGCGCGAGCGCTCTTCCGCGCTCGCCGGAGCGAAGCGACGCGGATCCGTCCCGACGTAGATGACGGAGACCCGCTCCGGTTTAACGCCGTAGACGCCGATCAGCACATGCTTGGCATACGCCGATACGGCGATGTGCCGGTCGACCACGCGCAGGAGCCGGCGAACCACGGAAAACCAGAGCCCCCGCCGCCGTTCGCCGAGCGGAATTCCGCGGATGTCCAACGCCAGGTGGTGGGTGGCGATCAGGCGACGGCCCATGACCCAGGCCGCAAGCGCCGCCAGCCACTGATATTTCCCGACCGCATGCGCGATGTGCAGGTGCACGAGCCGGGCGCCACCAAGGATGCGTATCATGCGCCCGATGTCGCGAGGCCGCCTCAGCTCCAGCCGGTAGACGGCAACGCCCATGGCGGCGATCCGCGCCGCCCAGGCATCGAGCACGGGGTCCGGCCGGCAAATGAGCTCGAGCCGGTACGCCGGCGCGAGCTGCCCCACCAGGTAGCCGGCCGATCGCTCGAGGTTGAGCTCGGCGCCGCCCACCTCGCGGGAATGGGAGACGAGGACGATCCGGCCACCCCTATGGCCCCCTCCCCGACCCTCCCCCGCCGACTTAATGGCCCCCACCCTCAACCTCTTCCAGAGGCGGAGGGAGATTTTCCCTCGATCGCCGAGGAGGGAGGTGAAAGGGGATTCGCGCCAGGTCCTCCCGCGTGATCGCGGAGAGCAGGAAGGCAATCCCCAGGTAGACGATCGGCAGGACCACCAGCGCGAGGACAAGTGTGAGCCGGCTCTGGATGAACGGTCGCGCCGCAAAGTAGGCGAGCCCGGCCGTGAGCGCGGCGGCGGCGAGCGGCCGGACGAAGGTGCGCCGAAGCAGTTCCGTCAGACTGACATGGAAGAGCGTGCGGCTCGCGTAGACGATAAAGACCACCGTCTGCGTCGCGCTGTTGATAAAGAGCGCCATGGCCGCGCCCGTGATCCCGAATCGCGGCACCAGCAGCAGCACGAGCGGAATGTGAATCAGCGCCGACGCCACAGCGAAACTATTGTTGATCTCCGGCCGGCCCATGGCCTCGCAAAACGTCACCGGGATGATCGCCACCGACTGGATCAGGAGCGCGGCGACCAACCAGCGGAGGGCCGGCGCGCCGGCCTGTGCCACCTGGACCCCCTGCACGCCGCCGATCCAGAATCGCAGGGTCGGCTCGGCCAGGACGAAGAGCAAGAGCAGCATCGGCGTTGCCGCCAGCGCGAGCAGCCGGCTGCCGTCGAAGAAGAGGGCGCGCAGCCGAGGGCCATCGTCCCGCAGCGTGCTCGCCCGCGGAAAGAACGGTGCAGCCAGCTCGCCCAGCAAGGAGAGCAGCTTCTGGCCGGCGCTCGCCGGGATCGAGTAAATCCCTGCCGAGCTGACGCCGAGGATAGCGCCCACCGCGAACTGGTCGAAGCGGAAGGTGAAGATGCCGCCGACCGTCCCCGCAAACTTGAAGGCGGCAAAGCGCGCCAGCCGGCGAAGCGCGTCTGGGTCGACGCGGGGCGTGAAGCGAACGCCCGGAAGCAGCGCCCGGCTCACGAGGTAGAAAATCAACAGCCCGATGACGGCGCCGGCGACGTTGATCAGCACGAAGCCTTCGAGCACGCCTCCCAGCAGCGCGTAGACGATCAGCGCCGCCGTCGTAAGCAACGACAGGCCCACGATCCGGATGGCGACGAGGTCATAGCGCTGTAGCGCGTAGGGCACGGCATTGAAGACGGCCAGCCACATGTTGAAGGCGAAGCCGGCGGTACTCAGCCAGAGCGCGGTGCGGGCGGGAGCCTGCAACGCGACGGGGACGTGCAGCAGGTCGTGCACCGCCCAGGGCACCAGCAGCGCAAACACGGCAGCGCCCGCGACACCGATGGCGAGATAGAGCGTCAGCGCCGTTCCCACCAGGCGCGCCGCCTCATCCACGCGTTGCTGGTGCCAGGCGCGGCTGAGCAGCGTGATCAGCGCCGGCGTGAGACCGAAGTCGAGCAGTGCGAGCAGGCCGCCCACCGTGACGGCCAGGATGTAGATTCCGAAGGCCGCGGTCCCCAACCGGTGCAGGATGACCGGCGTGCTGATAATGGTCAGCACGATCAGGGCGCCCCGTGCGCCGACGTTGAAGGCCACGTTCCCCAGCAGAGGCAAGGGCCGGCCGCGTGCCAGGGTGGTCACCCGCTACTGACGGATCGCGCGCAGATAGAGGGAGGCGCCGATGGTCCCCGGGTTCTCTTGCTCTCGCAGGGCTCGCTCGTAGGGCCCGGCCAGGTACGGCATGAAGAGCTTGTACCAGAATCCGGGCGGAACGACGCGCCGTAGCTTGCGCGACCCGATCAAGGAGTAGAGCGGCCGGCCCAGGATGCGGGCGTCGAGGCGGGTATCCCAGCGGTCCCAGAATGCCGCCGCGGCGGGCGGCAGGTAATACGAACGCTCGACCGTCTTCAAGCCGGCATCGGCCATCATCTGGATCCATTCCTCGACAACCCGGTAGTGCAGATGGATGATGCGCCGGTCCGTGCGGCGCATGTAGCCCTGCGCCGCCACCTCATCGCCACGCCGCCGCGCGCGGATCACGCCGTCGAGCAGGTCGTGGAAATAGATGCTCGGGGTGGTGAAGAGCAGCGTGCCGCCCGGCTTGAGAACGCGGCCGAACTCGCGAACCACCGCGGTGTCGTCGTCGACGTGCTCGATGACGCTATTACAGACAACCGTCTGAAACGAGGCGGGCTCGAACGGCAGCGCCTGGGCATCGCCCACCATCAGCGTGCGGTAGGCGCGCTTCGTGTCGAGCGTGGGCACCGGCTGGATATCGACGCCAACGTCGATCGGTGGCCGGTCGCCGAGCCAGGTCGCCGCGAAGGCGCCGTCGTGCCCGCCGATGTCCAGGCTCGGACCCGGCAGCGGTGCGTCGCCGAGGGCGCGGGCCTCGATCGCTCGCCAGAAGGCGAGGAGTGGGGCATAGTAGAACCGCTTGAGAAAGGCCTCCAACCAACGGCGCTCGGACGTGCGTCCAGAGCGGTCATTGGCCACGTTGCCATCGTACTGGTCGGTGTGGGCGGTGACCGCCATCGTCCTGCTCGCTTACGCGCTGTTCGTCGGCCTTGCGTTGCGTCACCAGAGCCCGGAAGCCTACATCCACCTCGGGCAGGCGCTCGTCAAGAAGAGCCAGGCTTCGCCGGCGATCAGCAGCCGGGCCGCCTCATACCACTATGACGGCCAGATCGGCTTCGATGGACAGTACGCCTACTTCCTCGCGGTCGACCCGGTCAACGCGCGCGACTACATGGACAGCCCCGCCTATCGCTACACGCGCGTGCTGTATCCCCTGACGGCGAGGCTGCTGGCGCTCGGCCGCGCCGACCTGGTGCCGTGGACCCTGATCCTCGTCAACCTGGCCATGATCGCCGCCGGCACCGCGGCGCTGGCGGCGTGGCTGCGCCGCCACGGCGCGTCCGCCTGGTATGCGGCAGTCTATGGCTTCTATCCGGGCGTCTTCATCACCCTGATGCGCGACACCACGGAGGTGATGGCCTACGGGTTGGTCGCGGTGGCGGTTTTTCTCTTCGATGCGGGCGGCCCCCACCCTGCCCTCCCCCAGAGGGGGAGGGAATTGAACAATCTCCCTGCCCTCTCCCAGAGCGGGAGGGAATTGAACAATCTCCCTGCCCTCCCCCAGAGCGGGACAGAATTGAACCATCTCCCTCCCCCGCTTGCGGGGGAGGGTCGGGGAGGGGGCATCATTCCCGCGGCGATTTTCTTCGCGCTGGCGATCCTCGCGCGCGAGACGGCCGCCATCTTCGCGATCGGCTACACGCTGGCGCTGCTGGCGGCCCCCACCCCGACGCTCCCCCGCGAGCGCGGGGGGGAGCTGCGGCGGCGGTTACACCGCAACTGGAGGCGGGCGGCGGTGTTCGTCGCGATCTGGGCGGTGCCGATCGCGGCGTGGAAGGTCTTCCTGCGGTTCTGGCTGGGCTCGTTCGGCCTCGATGCGCACATCGAGCACGTGCCCTTTCTCGGCATCGCCTCCTGGTTTCCATGGAACGCCGGGCAGGTCGACGAGGTGCGCATCGTGGTAATCCCCGGGGTTCTCTGCGGCATCGTGGCGGCGTGGGCGATCATCCGCGGGATCCGCCGCGTCGAGACCTGGCTGCTGCTGGCAAATGTCGTGATCCTGATCGTGCTGCTCGAGCGGCCGGCCTTCAACGATATTTCGTCGTCGGGACGGATCACGATCGGGGTGGTGCTCGCGGCGATCCTGTGCGTGCCCTATTTGGCCGGCCGGCTGCGGACGTGGATCTGGGCGGCAGCGGCGCTTTGGCTCATCCCGATGCTGTTCTGGTTCGCGATCCCCACCGCCCGCGGCGTGCTATCGATGCTCAAGCATCAGCTGCTCGGCTGAGGCCGCTCAGGAGGCGAGGAAGGACCGCGGCGCCCGCTGCGCGAACCAGAATTGCGATTCCTTGACCGCCTCGACTTCGAGCACGCCGCCCGTGTTGCCGGCGGGGGCGCTGGCGGTCACACTGAGCGGCACGGTCTGACCCGGGAGGAGATCGGCCGCCAGGCCGAATCGTTGATCCGTCAACCAGACGGTGTAGGGCAGACCCGCGTTGCCGGCGAAGTGCACGCCGAGGCGGACCGGGTTCGGGCCGCCGCTGGGCCAGGCCTGGTTGCCCGCGTTGAGCACCGTCACGGTGAAGGTCTGCGTCTGCCCCGGCGTCCAGGTGACGGGCACCCGGCTCAGGTCGTATCCGGCCATCCAGGTGGCGGCCGCATTGGTCACCGCCGCCGGGCCACGCGGCACGAACCAAAACTGCTGCTCCTTGACCATCTGGGCCTCGAGGATGGCGGCGTCCAACGTGGGCGGGGCGGCCAGTGTCGCTGATAGCGTGACCGACTGGCCGGGCTGCAGGTCCGCGGGAAGCGAGACCCGCTGGTCGCTGAGCCACGCGGAGTAGGGCACCCCGGGCGCGCCGCCGAAGTGCAGGCCAAGGCGGACCGGGTTGTTGCCACCGGCGGGCCAGGCCTGGTTGCCGGTATTGGTCACCGTAAGCGAGACCGTCTGCGCCTGACCGGCCACCCAGTTCCGCGGGACGCCAGTGAGGTCATAACCCGCGAGCCAGCCGGGGCTGCCGGTCTCGATCGACGCCGCCCCCGCCGGAACGAACCAGAACTGCTGCTCCTTGACCATCTGCGCTTCGAGCACGCTGGCTCCAGCCGCGGGGGAGGTCAGCGCGGCATTGACGGTAACGCTCTGGCCGGGCGGCAGGTCGGCCGGAAGCGTCATGCGCTGATCGGTGAGCCAGCCGGCGTAGGGCTGACCGGGCCCGGCGGCGAAGTGCAGCCCGAGGTGCACCGGATTGCTGCCACCGGCAGGCCAGGTCTGGTTGCCGGTATTGGTCACGGCCACCGCGACCGTCTGCGTCTGGCCGGGCGTCCACTGGTGCGGCACCTGGCTGAGGTCATAGGACGCGTCCCACGCGGGCGCCGCATCGGTCACCGACATGGGACCGGTCTGGAAAAACCAGAACTGCTGCTCCCTGACCATCTGCGCCTCCAGGACGGCGGCCGCCCTGGAGGCCGGCGCCGTCACCGTCACATTGATGGTCGCCGACTGGCCCGGAGCGAGGTCGTTCGGCAGCGCGAATCGCTGGTCGGTGAGCCAGGCGGCCGAGCCGGCGCGATCCACCGGCGCGAAATGGAGGCCCAGGCGCACGGGATACGGTCCAGCGGACGGCCAGGTCTGGTTGCCGCTGTTGGTCACGGTGACCGTGAAGTTCTGGGTCTGCCCGTCGGTCCAGGTCCGCGGAATGGCGCTCGCGTCGTATCCCGCCATCCAGATCGGCCCTTGCATGGTGACGGGGACGATCGCCCATTGCTTGAACCAGAGCTGCTGCTCCTTGACCATCTGCGCCTGCAGCACACCGGCATTGGTACCGGAGGGCGCGCTGACGGAGGCCGTGAGCGTCACGCTCTGGCCGGGTGGAACGTCAGCCGGGAGGGCGATGCGCTGGTCGGTCAGCCAGCCGGTCGAGCCGGGCACCATGAAATGCAGCCCCAGGCGCACCGGATTGTTGCCGCCGGCGGGCCAGGTGGAGTTGCCAACGTTGGTGAGCCCGATCGTGATGGTGCGCGTCTGGTTGACGGCCCAACTCAGCGGCACGGCACTCGTATCGAAGGTCGCGGCCCAGGAGGCCCGCAGCTTGGCCGCGAGCGCCCGCCAGAGGTCGGGACTGCTGCCGTCGTAGCCGAGCGCCCACATGCCGGTGCCCTGGAGGTCGCTGCTGTTGACGAGGTCGTACTTCGCCATCAACGAGGTCGCGTCGTCGTAGTAGAGCTCCCGCCAGCTGTTGTGGTTGCCGGCGCACGGGTCACCGCTGGCCGGACTCCACCAGGAAGCCCAGGGTGAGCTCGCCGTCGTGTCCCAGTTGCGGCTCAGCTGCAGGGCACAGGAAAAGTCATCGGCGATCCCGGCGTAGGTGTCGGCCACGGCGCCGCCGCTGGTCGTGGCATACGGCAGGTTGCCGCTGGTCGAATACTTATAACCATAGTAGGGGACGCCCAGGATCACCTTCGACGCGGTCGCCTTGGCGATGTACTGGCGGACCGAAGTCGTGTCGTTATAGGTCCAGCCGTTGAGCGGCGCATTGGGCGCGGCATGCCCGGAGAGGTTGCCGAAGCCCATGTCGTAGGCCATCACGAACAGGCTGTCGACCGATGGGGCGAGCTGCGTGATGTTCATGAAGCCACCATCCCAGCTCGCCGAACCCGAGTAGGTGTCGACGGAGACGACCGAGCCGGGGATCGCCGCATGCACCTGATTGCTGAGGTTGGCAACGAACGCGCTGAACTGCGATTGCAGATTGGGATAGCTGCTGCTGGACGAGCCCTCGAAGTCGATGTTGACGCCGTCAAGATTTCTCGAGCGGATCGATTGAATCGTCCAGTTGATCGCGTTCTGGCTCGCGTTCGGATTGCTGACAATCGCGTTGATCGTGGCGTTGTCGAAGGCCTTGATCACGAGAACAACCCGGTCGCTGCTGGCGTGCGCCCGGTTGATGACGTTGACCAGGTCCTGGCTCATCCAGCCCTTGAAGCCGTTGTTCGTTGCGCTGGTGCTGAACGAACCGTCGCTCTGGACGTCGAGCCCGAAATAGGCGATCGTGCTGAGCAGCGAATAGTCCCAATTGCCGTTGCCGCTCAGCGCCCAGTAGGGCGCGAAGCCGAAGACTTCTCGCGCCAGCTTGGGATTGCTGGGAAGCAGGGCCGCGGCTCTCGGATTGGCGACCCGGCTCCGGGTGACGGTCAGGTTGGAGGCGTTGAGCCTCGACGGCGAGCCGGTGGTCGTCGCGGGCGCGAGCGTCAGAGGCTGGCCGGCGTGGCGCGCCTCCTCACGGGCGTGGGGCCCCGTGCGCGGATCATCGACCGCCCGCGTGACATTCCCTCCCCCGCCGGCGGAGGGTGCGAGGGCGGCCGCCTTGGCTGGAACCCCCGATACGAGGAGGGCGACTGTCAGGGCCACGCTTGCGCCCGCCAGTGCCGAATGCTTCCTTGACCGTGCCATCGGCTGGGCACCCACCATGCAGCGGCGGCTCCCCACAAACAAGCGCCGCCGCTAACACTATTTGCCTGAGGCTTGCCTCCCCCTCTGGGGGAGGGCAGGGTGGGGGCAGGCCATATACCCGGCCCACGCCACCGCCATCAGCACCCAGAACTCGAAGCTGAGATCGTTCTTGAAGTAAGGGACATCCACCACGCCGTGGACGACCATCGAGACCAGCGCCAGCAGCACGCCCAGTTCGAACGGGCGCCAGTCGACCTCCCCTCTCTTCCATCCGCGCCAGGTCATCCGAAACCCCTGGATCAGCAGCACCACGAACGCGACGACACCGAGGACGCCCGTGGCGACCCAGAAGTTCAAGAGCAGATTGTGCGGATAGATGACCTGCGACAGCCCATTGGGCCAGGGGGACATGGCGTGGGCATAGCCCGAGAGGCCCGTACCGAAAACCAGGTGCTCGCGCATCATCTGTAGGGTCGCCTGCCAGAGGTGGATGCGGCCCGCCAGCGTGTTCCTCGGATCGGTGGTGCTGAGCTCGTGCCCCAACCGGCTGGCGATGATCGGCACGCGGATGGCGATGACGACGAGCGCCGCGAGGGCAGCGAGCAACCACCAGCGACGCGTGTGCGAGAGCGCCAGGCCGATGGCGACCGCGAGCATGGCGACGTAGCCGCCCCGCGAGAAGCTCAGCACCACGCCCATGCCGGCAATGGCGACAAAGAGCGCGGCGAGCCGCCGCTGCAGGTTGGACGTGCTGTGGAGCAGCACGGCGCCGGCGACGGCGATGAGCGGCACCAGGAAGAGCGCGACGGCGTTGGAGGTCTGGTAGACCGCGACCGGCGCGTCCTGCGCCGTGTCGAAGCCACGGATCCGCAGTGCATCGATGACGATGGCGATGTTGAGCAGGGCGGCCACGATGCCACCAGCGCCGAGTCCGGCCACCAGCAGGAAGGCCTGCCGGCTGCGGCGGACCACCTTTATTAGCACCAGGAAGAACAGCACGGGCTCGATGAAATACGCGCGGAAGAGGCCGAGCGCCGCGCGGCGATCGGGCGCGACGATGACGGAGATCGCCCCAGCAATCACGAGCAGGATCGTCGCGACGAAGAACCATGACCTGAAAATGTCTGACCTGAAGATTTCCCTCCCCCGCTCGCGGGGGAGGGCAGGGTGGGGGTGGTAGCTCTCCCAGGCGAAGACGAGGACGGTCAGCAGGATCCCGAACTCGAGCAGGTTGGGGTAGAAGCCAATGTGCCAGCCGACCGTATACGCCGGAGCCAGGGCGCACGCCAGTACTGCCAGCGGAAGGGTGAGCCGGTAGCCGACCGTGTCCGCCGTCACCTGGCGGAGTTGCCTACTTTGCGTCTTGCGCTCGGGTCGGCTCAGGTTTCGCCGAGGTGGACAGGCTGGGCTGGCTGGTGTCGGCTTCCGGGATCTGGAACGGCGTCTGGCTCCGAATGCGGACCTTCTTGATGCGCGTTCCCTGGACAGCCTCGACCCGCAGTTCGGCGTCCCCCAGTTTCAGCGTCGCACCGACTTTCGGGGCCGCACCAAGCTGGTTCAGGACATAGCCGCCGATGGTGTCGTAGTCGTCGGCAGCAATGTTGAGTTTCAACAACTCGTTGACGTCGTCCACGCTCACGCGCCCGTCGAGCACAACCTCATTGGGCG
>WNFW01004572.1_pt1 | contig 14029 bp, 8 predicted proteins | sample 5400131 | NCBI WGS metagenome assembly WNFW01 (sample SAMN13153362, study PRJNA577476) | soil metagenome | isolation source: 20 cm soil or saprolite under grassland replicate 1 | place: USA:California | collected 2016-06-15 | reverse complement strand
CGCGTCGCGCCATCGGATGCGAACGTTCTGATTACCGGCGAAAACGGCACGGGGAAAAGTTTGATCGCGCGAGCCATTCAGGCTCTCTCGCCGCGAGCGGCACGCACGATGATCACCGTTAACATGGGCGGCCTGTCCGAGACACTATTTGAGAGCGAACTGTTCGGACACGTGAAAGGCGCTTTCACTGACGCAAAGACGGATCGGGCAGGACGCTTCGAGCTCGCGGATGAGAGCACGCTCTTCATGGACGAGATCGCAAACATCCCTCTTGCTCAACAGGCCAAACTTTTGCGCGTAATTGAGAGTGGCGATTTCGAGCGCGTCGGCTCATCCAAAACGCTTCACGCAAACGTGCGAATCATCTCAGCTACAAACGCAAATCTGAAAAACGAAATTGCAGCCGGTCGTTTTCGGCAGGACCTCCTCTTTCGCCTTAACACGATTCAGATCGAATTGCCCCCGTTGCGCGATCGACGCGAGGACATCATGCCGCTGGCGAACAGCTTTCTTCGTCAGCACGCAGAGCGTTATCGGAAACAGGTTGGCGGCTTCGACGAAGGCGCATGCGAGCGTTTGCTACAGCATCGCTTTCCCGGAAACATTCGAGAACTCGACCACATCGTTGAGCGCGCCATGTTGATGACCCAGGATCGACAAATTCGCGCAGCCGACCTTGGTCTGACGACTGGCGGCAGCGAATCGCGGAACGATTGCCGATTGCGGATTGCTGATTGCGGATTGCAGCTATAATGCGCAGCAAACCAAAAACTCGACGCCGGCTTTCCTACGAAGGGAAGATTACGTGGCTGGCGCTTGGCGCGGTTACGCCTGCACTCCTTGTTGCGCTAGCACTGCTTTGGTTCGGCGGTCATAGCTCCAAAGTACAGTGGACACTTACGATGCTGATTCTTGGCTGCGTGCTTGTGTTCATTTCCAGCGCGCGAGAACACATCGTTCGCCCGTTGCAAACGCTATCTAATCTGCTCGCCGCACTACGCGAGGGCGACTATTCGATTCGTGCGAGGGGCGCCGGCGAAGGGAGCGCAATGAGCGAAGCCCTCCTCGAAGTCAATTCGCTCGGCGAAACGTTGCGTCAACAACGTCTCGGAGCCTTTGAAGCGACTGCGCTGCTGCGCACGATCATGAGCGAAATCGATGTCGCAATCTTTACCTTTGATCCCGAGCGGCGTCTGCGCCTTGTCAATCGCGCCGGCGAAACATTGCTGGGACGCACGATCGACAAATTACTAGGTAAATCGGCGAAGGAACTCGGGCTCGACCGTTGTTTTGATGCGGACGAGGACGAACCGCTGGCCTTGAATTTCCCCGGATGGTCAGGCCGTTGGGGGATTCGTCGGAGCACATTTCGTGAGCGGGGTTTGCCGCATGAATTACTCGTGTTGACGGATCTAAGTCGCACGCTGCGCGAAGAAGAACGACGCGCCTGGCAGCGACTCGTGCGAGTGCTCGGTCACGAGATGAACAATTCACTGGCGCCGATCAAGTCACTTGCCGCGAGCTTGGAATCGCTGCTGCGACGCGACCCGCTTCCAGCGGATTGGAAAGATGATGCAAGCTCAGGCTTGAATTCCATCGCCTCGCGCGCCGATTCGCTGAGCCGTTTTCTGCAGGCTTATACGCGGCTCACAAAACTTCCGCCGCCTCAAAAACAAGACGTCGATCTTGCCAAGCTGGTACAGCGTGTCGTCGATTTGGAACCAAGGCTCAAAGTTCAAATCCTGCCGGGTCCGAAAACAGTGATTCGCGCAGACGCGGCGCAGATTGAGCAAGCGCTAATCAATCTGGTGCACAACGCTGTGGATGCCGCGCTTGAAACGCATGGAAACGTTACGCTTGGGTGGCGTGAGAAAGGCAATTGCGTTGAGGTCCTGGTTGAAGACGACGGTCCCGGTATCATGAATCCCGCCAATCTCTTCGTTCCGTTCTTTACCACAAAGCCCGACGGCTCCGGAATTGGTCTGCCATTGAGTCGTCAAATTGCCGAAGCGCACGACGGCACCTTGGTGCTAACAAACCATGCGACGGGCGCGCAGGCTGTGCTGCGCCTGCCGCTTTAAGGTCTGTCACTGGGAACGTCCCAACTTTGGGACGGAGCCGCGCAAGAAATAGTTCTGCGGGTTCGTTGCCTCGACAGTTTTTTTGCGTCGGCTCTCGATCGCTACAGCAATTACGCCAGCCGACAAAAGTTTTGAATCCAGCGAGTTGGCAAACTGCATCTCACCAGAGGGCACGAAAGACAGAAGAGCATGAAATTATGTCTGGAGACACAGCCGGGGCGCGGAGGTTTTGCTGCGCTCGCCGCGCTAGCTTTTGAGTGCGGCGACATGTCGCCGCTTTCAAAAGCGCGGACATGTCCGCGCACTCCAAAGTCGCGTCCCGAACTTGGGACGGAACAATCCCACAACCGAGTCGAGTGGCACGCGGCTGCGTTTTGTCTCGTCGAGCGTAAGTCGCTGATGGGCTGCGCTATGTAACTTTCTTTTGGTACTTGGCACGAGCATTGCATCAGTCACCGGCAACAAAGGAGAAAAGATTATGAAACCGATCTCACCAACAGCGGGTAACAGCCGGAGCTTTCCACTGGTTGAATTTAGTTATCAGCCGGGGGGACTCAGCGGGTATCAACCACGCTGCGCCAAAAATGCGGCGCCTTCGTTTCGCAACATAAGTAGCCAATATTTTCAGCGGGAAGCCCGGCGCGATTTTGTAGGCGAAGCATGTTTGTTCGTAGCGATCATCATTACGGCTGCAGCACCCTTCTTCAACACGGCATCTGCTCTTGCCGATTTCTGCCGAGTAATTGGACAGTTTTGATTCAACAGTGATTCCAGAGCGAAAAACGACAGACGAAAGGATCGTGCGTCCGGCCGGGTTTGCACCGAGTCTTTCCTCGATGGACGTACCGCGCCCAGGCGTTGCGGCGAAAAAACGCAAGCGCCGCATCATGATCATCGCTGCGTCTGCGCTGGGTTTGATTCTGGCGACGATTGCAATATCGCGATTAAAACCAGCAGTGCCGAGCGTCGATCGCTCAACTGTTTGGATCGATACCGTTAAGCGTGGCCCAATGGTGCGCCAGGTACGCGGTCTCGGAACGCTTGTGCCGGAAGACATTCGTTGGATTGCCGCAAACACAGAAGGGCGTGTGGAAAAAATAAATATCTGGCCGGGAACAAAAGTTGAACCCGGCGACGTTATATTAGAGTTGAGCAGCCCCGAACTGGAGCAGAGCGCGCACGAGGCCGAATCCAAGGCGAAAGCCGCCGAAGCCGATCTCGCTACATCCCGCGCGACATTGCAGCGCGAGCTTCTCGATCAAGAATCCAAAACTGCGACCGCGCATTCCGCCTACGAGCAGGCGAAAATGGAGCGGCAAACCAATGACCAGTTGGCGAAGAATGGTCTAGTCGCCGATCTCGTTTACAAAACTTCGAAAATCAAAGAACAGGAATGTGAGAAGAGCGACGAGATCGAGGCGAAGCGCCTGACGTTCTCGCGCGATTCGATCGAGCCGCAGTTGGCTGCGAAACAGGCGGCAGTCGATCAAGCGAATCAGCTCGCGAAATTGAAACTAGATCAAGTGGAAGCGCTGCATGTGCGCGCCGGCATGTCAGGTGTTTTGCAACAGCTACCGGTGCAAATCGGGCAACGGGTGAAAGCCGGCGATAATCTCGCGCGCGTCGCGGATCCGACGAAACTGAAAGCACAGGTCAAAATTGCTGAGACTCAGGCAAAGGATATTCAGATAGGCCAGAAAGCCGTGATCGACACTCGCAACGGCGTCGCTAACGGCCATGTAACGCGAGTTGATCCTGCAGTAGAGCAGGGGACCGTGAATGTCGAAGTCGCTTTTGATGAGCCGCTGCCGAAAGGCGCGCGGCCGGATCTCAGCGTCGACGGAACAATCGAGCTCGAACATCTCGACGACGTCATCTACGTCGGCCGCCCGGCATTCGGCCAGGAGAACAACACCGTTGGAATGTTTAAGCTCGTCAACGGCACCTCCGAAGCGACGCGCACGCCGGTGAAACTCGGCAAGAGCTCCGTGAACACGATTCAGATTTTGGAGGGTCTCCAACCCGGAGACCAGGTTATTCTTTCCGATACAAGTGCGTGGGACGCACACGACCGGATTCGATTGAACTAAGTTCTTATTTCTGAATCTGATTTCAGATTTGAAAGCATCAAAGCAATACGAACAACATGAACACGAATGAACTAACTGAAACGCAACCGACAAATGTCGTTAACGGAAACGGCGTCCATCCATTGATACGTCTCGCTGGCGTCACTTGAAAGGCCATGAGGTCGCGAATCTCTCGTTCGCAGAGCGCGCGCGCGTTCGGAATCGCGAGATCGGTTTCATCTTTCAAAGCTTTAATCTGATCGGCGATCTGACGGTTTTCGAAAACGTCGAATTGCCGCTGACCTACCGGGGCACGAGCGCCAGCGATCGCAAAGCGTTTGTGACCGAAGCCCTGGAGCGCGTGGGCATGGCGCATCGTGCAAAACATTTGCCCAGCCAGCTCTCGGGTGGCCAACAGCAACGTGTCGCGGTCGCGCGCGCTCTCGCCGGCAGGCCGGCGATCCTGCTTGCAGACGAACCGACCGGCAACCTCGATTCGCGCAATGGCGAGGCGGTGATGCAGCTGCTCAGAGAACTGCATCAGGGTGGCGCCACGATTTGCATGGTGACACACGACGAGCGTTTCGCGCAGCACGCAGATCGGACCGTGCATTTGTTTGACGGCCAAATCGTTGAGGACCGCATGGCCGCATAAACAATCAACGTTCAAACGAAGCGAACGAAAGATGCAAACGTTTCTCCAAGATCTTCGCTTCGGTCTGCGAATGCTTCGGCGCAGCCCCGGGTTTTCCATTCTTGCGCTGCTTTGCCTCACACTCGGCATCGGGACGAATGCTGCGGTGCTCAGTTGGATCGAAGGAATTTTGATTCGGCCGTATCCGCTCGTGCCACATCAGGACCGAATGTTCGCGCTTGTTGGCACGACCCGCGGAGTACCAGGACACAATGGGCTTTCTTATCCCGACTTCGTTGATCTCGAAAAAAGCTCCACGCTGCTTGAGTCGTTCATCATCGATCGCATCACCGGTACGACGCTGAGCGTCGGCGATCGCGCTGAACGGGCAAGCGTTGGAATTGTATCGGCAAATTATTTCGACGCACTCGGTGTGCGGCCAATTCTGGGGCGCGGATTCAGGGCCGATGAAGGAACTGGACGTAATGCGCATCCCGTCACGGTGATTTCTTACCGGATCTGGAAAGATCGTTACAATTTCGATCCGAACATTATCGGTCGAACGCAATTTATGAACGGCGTTCAGCACACGATCATCGGCGTCGCGCCAGAAAGGTTCCACGGCACGTTCGTCGGGTACTCATTCAGTTTCTGGGTGCCGACTTCAATGCAGGAAACGTTCGACACTACGGGCTACAAATTGGAAGACCGCGGCGCCCGCTGGATCGAGGGCTATGCGATTTTGAAACCTGGCGTGTCACGTCAGAAAGCGCAGGCCGAGCTGAATTCCATCTCGCAACGCTTGGAAAAAGATTTTCCGGATACGAACCGCGGCCACGAGAACCAGCTCGTCCCATTGTGGAAAACGCCTTTCAACGGTGCCGGAAACATGACATCCACGCTCGCGATCACAATGGCGGTGGTGTTTTTGGTTTTGCTGATCGCGTGCGCCAACGTCAGTAATCTTTTGCTCGCGCGGTCGCTGTTGCGCCGGCATGAGATGACGATGCGCCTTGCGCTCGGCGCCGGCCGAAGCCGTCTGGTCAGGCAATTGGTGACGGAGGGATTGTTGCTTTCGCTCATTGCAGCGGTCGGCGGAATTGCGGTCGCATATTGGTGTCGTAATGCACTCGTGCTTGCGTTTCCCCCTCCGTTGCCTGGAACGGTGATCGACTACCCCGGCCAAATCGATTGGCGCGTGCTCGGCGTGAGCGCCGGAATTTGCATGGCATCGACTCTGTTATTTGCGCTAGTGCCCGCGATTCGCGCCAGCGATGTCGATCTCTCAAACGCGCTGAAAGCCGAAGCCGGTGGCGTTCTCGGCGGCAGCAGCAGATCAAGACTGCGTTCTGCGCTCGTACTCGTGCAGGTCTCGCTCAGTTTCATTTTACTCGCCGGTACCGGGTTGCTTTTGCAAAGCCTCATTAAAATGCGAAACGCGAGTCCCGGCTTTAACACGAATACGGTTTCCTCCGTGGTTGATTTGTTTTCGGCCGGCTACAAGCTGGACCGGGCGAAGATTTTTCACACGCAGTTGCTGGATCGCGTGCGGACACTGCCTGGCGTCGAAGCGGCCGCACTTACGCGTGTGATTCCGTTTAGTTACAACGTCTTTTCTTCGGCACCCATCGAGGTCGACGGGTACCAGCCACCGCCCAACGAACAACCGACAGTAGAGCATATCGAAGTCACGGAAGATTACTTCACAACACTTGGAATTCCGATTGTTTCCGGTCGCGAGTTTGCGCGCACCGACGACGAGAACGTGCCGCCGCTCGCAATTATCAACGAAACGATGGCGGCGAAATATTGGTCAGGGAAGAATCCGGTCGGCCAACGTCTCAAGGCCAAAGATCGCTGGCTGCAGATCGTCGGGATCGCTAAAAATGCGAACTACCACACCAAAACTGAGACGCCCATTCCATTCTTTTACGTACCGCTCCGGCAGAATTTTCGCGTCCAAAACGCTTTGCTGATTCGGACCTTCGAAACACCGGGCGCGATGATGAACGCGCTTGCGCGCGAGGTTCACGCTCTCGATCCAAACCTGGCGCCGCTGATCACTGACCGGCTGCAGGACCAAATTGATCTAATCAGCTACAGCCAGCGATTAGCCGTCACTCTCGTTGCGCTTTTCGGTGGGATGGCGCTGTTCCTTGCAGCGATCGGCCTTTACGCGGTCGTGTCGTACACCGTTTCACAGGGAACGCGTGAGCTCGGTTTGCGCATGGCGCTCGGCGCAGGCACAAGAGATCTCATTCGCTTGGTGATGTCACGCGGGCTGCTCCTGACTGCTTCAGGCGTCGCCATTGGCGTCGTCGCGGCGATTATGCTCACGCGTTTGATGGGCGGCATGCTTTACAAGGTAAGCCCGCACGATCCGCTCGCGTTTGGATGCGCAATCATGGTGATCACGATTGCCTCGCTGACTGCATGTTTTTTACCCGCGTGGCGCGCAACACGCATCGATCCGGTCCAGGCACTCCGCGAACAGTGATGAATTTATGATCAAGGATCTTCAATTCGCTTTCCGACAACTACTCAAGCAACCCGGATTCACGTTAATCGCGGTGCTGACTGTTGCGCTAGCGATCGGCGCGACTACCGCCGTGCTGAGTCTCGTAAATGCGCTGCTCGTTCGACCTTTACCCTACCGAGATCCGCAGCAGCTCGTCCTGCTTCTGCAGCATTTCAAATCGCAAAATCTCGAGCGGCTTCCCGTTTCGCCGCCTGAAGTGGTCGATTACGAAACGCGCACGCACGGTTTTGAAAAACTCGGGGCGTTTGGTTATACGAGTTTCAATCTTGCCGGCGAAGATCGACCCGAGCGCATTTCGGGCGCGAGCGTGACCGCAGGCGTGTTGCCGTTGCTCGGTGTTGCGCCCGTCAAAGGCCGATTCTTTCAGCCGGAAGAATGCACGGTCGGTCGCGACGATGTCGTTATCCTTAGTGCGCGTCTTTGGCAGCGCCGGTTCAATAACGATCCGCAGATCGTGGGGAAGAAGCTTCTTCTCGACGGCAAAAGTTTCACGGTTGTCGGCGTGATGCCCGCCGGTTTTGATTTTCCGCTTCAGCTTTTCAATCTCGGCAACGGCGGCCAATTCCGCGAGCGAGCGGAGATTTGGAAACCACTCGCGTTTACCGATGATGAGATGAAAATACGTGGCTCGCGGGGCTACTTCGTCATCGGACGATTGCCGATGGGAACGCCGGTCGCGCAGGCGCAGGCCGAGATCGAGACCATCAACGCGCAAATGCGCCGCGAGCATCCGGAGAATTACACCCAGGATGGCAGTTTCGGCGGCGACGTGTTCCCGTTGCAGCAATTAGCAGTGGGTGGGATGCATTCCGCGCTATTCATCTTGCTCGCCGCTGTCTTTCTCGTCCTGCTGATCGCGTGTGCGAATCTCACGACGATGTTGCTCGCGCGTGCCGCCGCGCGTGAGCGCGAGATGGCGGTTCGAGTAGCGCTTGGCGCGGGTCCGCTGCGATTGCTCAAGCAGGTTTTCACTGAAAGCGTGCTGCTAGCGCTGATCGGTGGCGTTGTGGGTGTTGTTCTCGCGCTGTGGGGAATCGAATCATTGAAGGCGATCGGCGCGCAAACCGTGCCGCGGCTGCGCGAAGTGAACATCGATTTGACCGTGTTGGGCATCACCATGGCCATATGTGCCGGCACCGGAATCATCTTCGGTCTTGCTCCCGGCCTCACAAGCGCGCGACCAGAGCTGACTGAAACACTCAAGGAAGCCGGCCGAAGCTCAACGCAAGGCACGCGACGCAATCGTTTGCGCAATGGACTGGTCATCGCCGAAGTCGCGCTCGCGCTGGTGCTCCTTAGCGGTGCCGGGCTTCTGATTAAGAGTTTCGCGAAGCTTGAAAACGTGAATCCAGGGTTCAACCCGCGAAATGCGCTCACGTTCGAGATTTCACTGCCGAAGCTTCAGTATCCGGATAATGCGTCGATCGTCCGCTTCAACAATGAAGCCCAACGCCGAATCGCATCGCTGCCAGGAGTGCAGGCTGCGGGATTCACCACGATCCTGCCGCTCGCCGGAACCAACAGCGATTGGTCTTTCGACATCGAAGGAGCAGCTTCAACCGACAACAGCCCGACTCCTGACGAAGAAAAACGGCAAGTTTCGCCCGACTATTTTCATGCTCTTCAGACGCCGTTGATCAAAGGCCGGTTTTTTACGGAAGCGGACAATGCGGACGCGCCGCGAGTAATCATCGTCAATCAGGCGTTTGCGAAAAAATTTTTGCCGAACGGAGATGTTGTGAGCAAACGCATTACCTTTGATAACCCGAAGAAAAATCCGAAATGGACCACGATCGTGGGAGTTATCGGCGACATGCGCCATTTCGGATTGGATGTCGAGCCAAAGCCGGAAATGTACGTTCCGTTCGCTCAGGAGCCGTATTTCACAACGATATACGTAATCAGGAGCGACCAGGACCTGGGCGGTTTGCTTCCAGCGATTCGCCGCGAACTCCGGGGGATCGATCCTGCCCTGCCTTTGGCGAACGTTCGTACATTCGAAAACGTTATTGCCGATTCGATCGCGCCGCGACGGCTTTCGGTAGTTTTGCTGGGAGTGTTTGCGGGCATCGCGGTGCTGCTGGCGAGTGTCGGCATTTACGGTGTTATGTCGTTCCTGGTTGTTCAACGCACGCACGAAATCGGTGTGCGAATGGCGCTTGGCGCGCAGCGCAGTGATGTGCTCAAAATGGTCCTCTCCCGTTCACTCAAACTGATTTCAGTCGGAACAATCATCGGCCTCATCGTCGCCTTGATGAGTACACATACGTTGCGCGCATTGCTCTATAGCGTGAGCGCATTCGACGCGACGACGTTTGTGCTGGTGACAATTTTACTCGGCGCCGTTGCGCTGGCCGCGAGCTACCTCCCGGCGATGCGCGCAACGAGAGCCGACCCAATGGTCGTGCTCGGCCACAACGCGTGACTATGATTCGCGATTTCAAATTTGCCTTCCGCCAGTTGTTCAAGGCGCCGGGATTTACAATTGCAGCGGCAACTGTGCTCGCGCTTGGCATTGGCGTGAACACTGCTGTGTTCAGCCTCGTAAACGCCCTTTTCTTTGCTCCTCCCTCTTATGCAAATCCGCACGAAATGGTGCAGCTGTTTTCTCAGGACAAGAAGGATCCAAAGAAGTTCCGCGGTTTTTCTTATCCCACTTATCTCGACATCCGTCAGCAGAACACGGTTTTCAGTGACGCAATGGGCTTCAATTTGGCGTTCATTGGTCTGGGCCAGAAAGGCGATACGCGGCGCGCCTTCAGCGCTGTCGTTACCTCGAACTATTTTTCAGTCCTGGGCGTTCCATTGGCGCGCGGCCGTTCATTTTTGCCAGAGGAGGAAACGCCAGGCCACGACGCGCAGGTCGCGATTGTCAGTTACAGTTATTGGGCAAGGCACGGCCTCGATCCTGGCGTGCTCGGTTCTCACTTACTCATCAACGGCAGCTCTTTCACGATCGTCGGAATTACGCCGAAGGGTTTTGTCGGCACGATGACAATTCTTTCTCCGGAAGTTTGGTTGCCGATGAGTGTTTACGATCAGGTAGCGAACGATTTTAATTCCGACAACAAGACGACTATCGACGATCGCAAAGGAACGCAGTTGCGCATCGTGGGCCGGCTGAAACCTGGGATGACCGCAACCGCAGCCAAGCCTGCACTCCAAGGGCTGGCGGCCAATTTAGAAAAAGCCTACCCCGTTGAGCAAAAGGATCAGACGTTCATGACCGCGCCGGTGTCGCGTAATTCGGTAAGCAATAACCCTGGGGCCGAGGGTGGGATAAAAGTCATCGCGCCATTGCTGCTTGGAATGGCGGCAGTGGTGTTGCTGGCGGCATGCCTCAACCTGGCTAACATGCTACTCGCACGCGCGACGGCGCGCCGCAAAGAGATCGCAATCCGCCTCGCGCTCGGGGGCAGCCGTTGGCGGATCATTCGCCAGCTTCTCACAGAAGGTTTCGTGCTCGCGTTGCTTGGCGGCGCTGGTGGTCTCGTTCTTGGACTTTGGTCGTCAGATTTGCTGATTGCCTCCATGCGCAAGCTGATGCCGCTCGACATTGTGTGGTTGAGCGGACCGAGCCCCGCAATTTTGGGGGCGACGTTTGGATTTTGCCTGCTTGGTACGCTGATGTTTGCGCTTGGGCCGGCTTTGAAAATTTCGCGCCGCGCGCTCGTGACTGATCTGAAGGAACATGCCGGGGAAGACGTGGTACGCCGGCGCTGGAAATTTCTACCGCGCCACCCACTCGTGGTCGTGCAAATCGCCTTCTCGCTCGCACTGATCACCGCGGCGGCATTGTTCATTCGTGGCGCAGGCAAGGCCGCATCCGTTGATATCGGACTAAAACCAGGCGCAAGTTACATTCTGGAAGTTGATGCGAGTTTGGCTGGTTATGAGCCGAAACGCGCACAGGAGCTTTATCGCAACCTGAACGACAGACTCGCGGCGCTGCCGGGCGTGGAGCACGCGAGCATCTGTTCAATCGTTCCATTCGGAATGTTTGAATCGACTAGAAAAGTTCAACGCGCCGGCTTCAATCTCGCTCCAGATGCGAGGCCGGCTACTGCCACGGAGGGGCTCGCTTTCGATGTTCCGTGGAACAGCGTCGGCGCAGATTATTTTTCAACCGTTGGCTTGCCAGTCGTGCGTGGTCGCGCGTTCACCGAAGCTGAGGCGACTCAGCCCGGTCCGAAGGTGGCGATTATTGACGAAGTTTTGGCAAAGAAACTCTGGCCGGATGCGGACGCACTTGGACAGCGCATCCAATATGCGGCGGCAAATACTCCCTCAGCCCAGAGCGACGGCGGCGGCCATCTTGGAGGGAGCGCCGATTTGAATGAAGGCCAGAAGCAGCAGGAGACGATCGAAATAGTCGGCATTGTGCCATCCACTCGCATTGCCCTGTTTGAAAAGGAGCTGGCCGGCGGGATTTATTTGCCGTTCGCTCGCGGATTCCAAAGCGATGTTTTCTTTTTCGTTCGCTTTCATTCGCTCCCGCCCGGAAGCGAATCCACCACGGCCGATTTACTTCGGCGCACGGTGCGCGATCTCGATCCCTCAATCCCAATTCTTTCGTTGCGAACCTTCGCTCAACATCTCGATGCGAATCTTGATCTTTGGCTTGTTCGCGCGGGCGCGACTTTGTTTTCCATCTTCGGCGGACTCGCACTTGGTCTGGCCGTAGTGGGTCTCTACGGAGTCAAAGCTTATTCGGTGGCCCGCCGCACGCGTGAGATCGGCATTCGGATGGCGCTTGGAGCGCAAGCCGGAGCGGTGTTGCGAATGATCCTGCGGGAAGGCTCCATCATGTTGCTCAGTGGAGTCGCCATTGGCCTGCTGTTGGCTGTCGCGACCGCAAGAATTGTCAGCGGAATTCTTTATGGAATTGGCGCCCTTGATCCGATTGCTTTTACGGTCGCCCCGGCGGTGCTGACCCTTGCCGCGTTTGTTGCCATGTGGCTACCAGCCAGGCGCGCTACGCGGGTGAATCCAGTCCAAGCATTACACGCCGAATAAACGTATGATCCGTCTCCAAAATCTGGAACGCAGTTATCCGCTCGGGAAGGAGAAATTTTTCTACGTCTTGCGCGAGATCAATTTGGATATCCAGGAAGGCGACTTCATTTCGGTCATGGGTCCATCGGGCGCTGGGAAGTCGACGCTCCTGCACATCCTCGGGATGCACGACCACGGCTGGCGCGGTGAATATTTTTTCGATGAAACCGAGGTGCATCATTTAAAGCCAAAGGAGCGCGCCGCGCTCCGGAACGAACAGATCGGGTTCGTGTTTCAGCAATATCATCTACTCGATGACCTGACGGTCTACGAGAACCTCGATATTCCGTTGTCGTACCGTCGTTACAGCAAAAGCGAACGCGCGGCGCTGGTGGCCGACATGCTTGATCGTTTTCAGATCGTCGGTAAAAAAGATTTATATCCGCGCCAGCTTTCCGGCGGCCAACAACAGCTGGTCGGGGTTGCCCGGGCGATCATCGCCGAGCCGAGACTTCTGCTCGCCGATGAACCCACGGGAAACCTGCATTCCAGTCAGGGCGAAGAAATCATGGAGCTCTTTCGCAAGCTCAATGATGAAGGCATGACCATCGTGCAGGTGACGCATTCGGAGAAGAACGCGTCGTACGGCAAACGCATCATTCAACTGCGAGACGGTTGGATTGTTAACAAATAACGGAGGTAAATTCACATGATTCTAGATTCGTTTCGTCAGGATGTGCGCGTCGGAATGCGCGTATTGTTCAAGGAAAAATCGTTTTGCTTTCTTGCGGTGCTTGTCCTAGCACTCGGCATTGGCGGTGCGACGACTCAATTCACTGTGGTCAACACGATCATGTTGCGCGGGTTTTCCTTTCCGCATCCGGAACAATTGGTCAGCGTTGGACTGATTGATCCCAAGGCGAGCGATCAAAACAATAACTTCGGAGTAGGCCAGATTCCGACCGCGCAGGATTACGAAGATCTCAAGGCGGCGCAAAAATCGTTTTCGATGATGGCTGCTTATCTGAGCGGATCGACCATCAACGTTACCTACAAGAACAATCCGCAACGTTACACCGGTGGTTATGTCAGCGAAGACCTTTTCAAAATCGTCGGCGTGTCACCGGTCCTGGGTCGCGATTTCACCGCGGAAGACAACAAGCCGGGCGCTGAGAAAACGTTGATTCTTGGCGATGAAATCTGGCGCCGAGACTTCGCAGCCAATCCAAACATCATCGGCCAGAGTGTGCGAGTGAATGGCAAGGCGGCCACCATCATTGGGGTCATGCCACCCGGTTTTAAGTTCCCGTTCTCGGAGGAACTGTGGACACCTCTATATAATGAGTTCCCGCCGCAGCCACGCGGGGATTTGCGGCTCGGGGCGAGCAACAACGCACCCGCAGTGATGGGCCGGCTTAAATCGGGAGTCACGCTCGACCAGGTGAATGCGGAGTTTATCGCGCTTGCCAAGCATATAGCCCAGGACAACCCAAAAACGAACCAAAATTTTACGTCTGCGAGTGTGATGCCGCTGTTGAACGCGTTCACGTTCATCGGGTTGAGGCAGAGCGTTTGGGCAATGCTGGCCGCGGTGATCCTCGTCTTGCTGATCGCGTGTGTAAATGTGATGAACATGCAATTCGGGCGCGCGGCATTGCGCGCAAAGGAACTGGCGATTCGCGGTGCGCTCGGAGCGACCCGCTGGCGACTT
>WNFW01003167.1_pt1 | contig 14031 bp, 13 predicted proteins | sample 5400131 | NCBI WGS metagenome assembly WNFW01 (sample SAMN13153362, study PRJNA577476) | soil metagenome | isolation source: 20 cm soil or saprolite under grassland replicate 1 | place: USA:California | collected 2016-06-15 | reverse complement strand
TATTTTTCTGTGCAGCTGCGGCACGGACGCACCCAAACCTGTGGCACAAGCCGAAGCCAAACCTGCCGCGCCGGCGGTTCCCGATGAGATTCAGTCGGCGGCGGAGTCCTTGTTAGGAAGAGAGACGCAAGTGTTGCTATTCGGGGATCTGGCGAAAAACGGCAAACAGCAGTTCCTTGCGGCCAACGTCGTGCCAAAAACGCCCACGAACAACCTGCCCGGTACAATCGTCACGCGCGCCGTTGTCGTAGAAAACTCGGACGGAAAGTGGTCGGAAGTCCTGCGCTGCGATGAGCATTTGAAAAACGCGAAGGGTTTTTTGGGTTTGACGCCCTTGACGTCGGTGACCGGTTGGCGGTTGCAATACGAACAAAGCGAAGTCAAAGGGTTGGAGCTCTACTTCACGCCGCTCAAGGGCGTCACCGATTCGCACGTGCTGCCCATTGGCGTGCGCTGGAATTCGGCCACCAAGCGCTACCAGTCGCTCGACCGCACCTACGAACATTTTTTGCTCGAGGCCCCCTCCATCGAAGCTGCGAGGTCCTCTCTGCGATGAGCCAGGCAACGACTGGCGCAAACTCCCGGGCGTCCAACGCTGGACAGGATCCGCCTCCAAGCAAAGACTTGCGCGGGTTGATGCCTTATCTTCGCCGGTATACGGGGAGCATCATCTTCGGATTGTTCATGGTCGTGGTGATGGGGATCGTAGGCAACGTGCTCCCATTGGCGGTCGGCATCATGACCGACACGCTCTCCGGCAGCCAGGCTCCGTTTGAACATTCGAGAGCCGGGTCCACGCTCGCAGCACTGCCTCATCTGTCCACTCTAAGCCGCGCCATTCCCTTCTACGCGCCGAACAGCCGCCGCACTCTTGGTATTTACTGTCTCATTGTGGTGCTGTGCGTGGCGATCAAAGGCCTGCTTTCTTTCTCCGCGCGGTGGACGCTCATTGGCGTTTCCCGCGACATCGAGTACGACATCCGCAGTGACCTGCTGAAGCGTTTGCTGGCACTCGAACCCGAATTCTACGTCCGCAATCGCACCGGCGAGCTGATGTCTCGCGCCACGAACGACCTGAACGCCGTCCGCATGGTGCTTGGTCCCGGCATCATGTACAGCGCGACGACTCTCATTACCATGATCATGGCCATTCTGGTCATGGTCACGCTGTCCCCTTCGCTCACACTGTGGGTTTTGTTGCCGGCGCCGATTGTCGCCGTGGCCGTGTGGTACTTCGGCAAAACGATTCATGAGCTCTACGAAACAATTCAGGCCGCCCTCGCAACACTCACCGCTCGCGTGCAGGAGAATCTCTCTGGCGTTCGCATCATACGTGCCTATGCACAGGAGCAGGCGGAAATGCGCACGTTTGACGAGCCCAATCGCGAGTACGTCTCCCGCAACATTCGCCTCATCCGCACCTGGAGCATGTTCATGCCTTCGCTCCAGGCATTGGTCGGCACCAGTTTTTTGATTGTCCTTTGGCAGGGCGGCCACCAGCTCCTTCGCGGCGAGATCTCGCTGGGTGCGCTCATCGCCTTCAATGGCTATCTCACCGTGCTGGTCTGGCCCATGATCGCCCTCGGCTGGGTCACGAATATTTTCCAGCGCGGCGCCGCATCCATGGGCCGCCTGAATTTCATTCTGACGGCAAAACCAAGCATTGACGATCGCGCCGCAACTCTTCCGAAAGACTCATCCCCACGCGGCGAAATCGAGTTGCGGAACCTCACGTTCGCTTATCCAACCACTCTTTCTGGTGTAAACGGATCAAACGGCGCCGGCAAATCCTACGGCAGCGGTCCGCACGCTGTTCTTTCCGACATCAATTTGAAGATCCCTGCAGGCTCAACTCTCGCCATTGTGGGGCCCACCGGATGTGGCAAGACTACCCTCGCCGCTCTTGTCGCCCGCCTTTGGGAAGCGCCCAAAGGAACGGTGTTGGTCGATGGCCACTCCATCCAAGATTGGCCGCTCGAGGCCCTCCGCCGCTCCATCGGCTACGTTCCCCAAGACACTTATCTGTTCAGCGAGACCGTCGGCGGGAATATCGCCTTCGGCCTGCCGGATTACAATCCCGAGCGCTGTCGCGAGGCGGCAGAAATCGCCAGCCTTCATGGCGACATCGCCGACTTTCCTGCTGGCTACGAAACCGCGGTCGGGGAACGCGGCATCACGCTTTCGGGAGGACAGAAACAGCGCACTGCCATTGCCCGCGCCATTGTTCGCGACCCGCGCATCCTCATCCTGGATGACGCGCTCTCCAGCGTCGACACACAAACCGAGGAGAAAATCCTTTCGGGCTTGCGTGGCGTAATGGGGGGCCGAACTACGATTCTGATTTCGCACCGCACCTCCACGGTAGAGAATGCGGACCAGATTGTGGTTCTCCGCGAAGGCCGCATCATCGAGCGCGGCACTCACGATCAGTTGCTTGAGCGCGGCGGTTATTACGCGGACTTGTACCAGAAGCAGTTGCTTGAAGAAGAGCTCGAAAAGGCATGAGCACTCAACACGAGGAAGAGGCCTTAGGCAAAGCGTACGACTCGCGCTTGATGCGGCGGCTCTTGCAGTACTTGAAGCCGTACCGCTGGCGCGTGATTCTGGCGCTGGCGCTTGTGGCGGTGGTCACGCCACTCGAGCTCGCTCCACCGGCCATTTTCCAGAAGGCTATCGACAACAATTTCGTCCCGGCGATGGATCACAAGATGCCCGAATCCAGCGCATGGACGGGCATCATTTGGCTGAGCTTGCTGTACTTGGCGGTGCTCGCGTTCGATTTCCTCGCCCAGTACATCCAAATTCGCATCATGCAGCGCGTCGGCCAGCAAACCATGTATGACATGCGCCGCGAAATTTTCGGCCATATGCAGCGCCTGCCGATGAGTTATTTCGACCGCAACCCCGTCGGCCGCCTCGTGACTCGTGTCACCACCGATGTGGATGCCCTAAACGACCTCTTTGCCGCGGGCGTCGTCACCATGATCAACGACTTTTTTCTCCTCGCGGTCATGGCCGCATTGCTTTTCAAGCTCGATCGCCGCCTGGCTTTCGATACCCTCCTTGTCCTGCCGGGCATCCTGGTCGTCACGCTGATCTTTCGCCACTACGTTCGCGACGCCAACCGCCGCATCCGCACGGCCATCGCACGCATCAACGCCTTCCTCCAGGAATACATCTCGGGCATGAGCGTCGTGCAGCTTTTCAATCGCGAGAGCAAGGCCATGGACGAATTCTCCAAGCGCAACCGCGACAATATGCTCGCCTGGCGCGACGCCATTCTGGCCTACGCGCTTTTCTATCCCGCGGTGGAGTTTTTGAGCTTTGCCACCATCGCGCTCATCTATTGGTCCGGTGGCAATCGCATCTTGCACGGCGCGCTTACGCTTGGCGTGCTTACCGAATTCACCATGTATGCGCAGCGCTTCTTCCGCCCGATTCAGGATCTCAGCGAAAAATTCAACATCCTGCAGTCCGCCATGGCCGCCTCGGAGCGTATCTTCAAGCTTCTCGACGAGCCCGTCACGATCCAGTCCGATCCCAACGCCGTCCCCCTGGACCAGCCGCGTGGCGAAATTGAATTTCGCAATGTGTGGTTCAGCTACCGCAATGTTCAGGAGCCTGCCGATGAAGACTGGGTTCTGCGCGACGTCTCTTTCCGCGTTGAACCGGGCCAGACCTTCGCTATCGTGGGTCACACAGGCGCCGGCAAGACCACGCTCATTTCCCTGCTTCTCCGCTTCTACGACATTCAGCGCGGCCAAATCCTTCTCGATGGCAAGGACATTCGAGCCATCAACCTCCAGGATTTGCGACGTCAATTCGGCATCGTGCTGCAGGATCCTTTTCTTTTCACTGGAACGATTGAAACCAACGTCCGTCTCGGTACCCAGAACATCGAGAACGCCACCGTTGAACGCGCGATCGAGGAAGTTGGCCTCGGCGAATTCATCCGTTCGCTCGACAATGGCACCGCCACCAGCGTCAATGAGCGCGGCTCCACGCTCTCCGTGGGCCAGCGCCAGCTCATCAATTTCGCGCGCGCCCTGGCCCACGACCCGCGCTTCCTGATTCTCGACGAAGCCACCTCCAGCGTGGACACCAAAACGGAATTGCAAATCCGCGAAGCGCTGAGCCGCTTGCTCTCGGGGCGCACCGCGCTGGTAATCGCTCATCGCCTGAGCACCATCCAGCACGCGGATTGCATCCTCGTTTTCCACAAAGGGCGCTTGCGCGAACAAGGTGCGCACCAGGAGCTTTTGGCGCAGCGCGGCATTTACTACCGCCTCTATCAGCTCCAGTACAAGGAGCAGGAACTGCACCTGCCCGCCGAAGCCGCCGGCGCGGCTGAACCCTCGGCGCTGCCGGCCAGCGATTGACTGTTTCTCTGCCGAACATGCCACCCATTCCGCTTCTTCTCTCCGCCGGCGAAGCTTCCGGGGACATGTATGCCGCGCGCCTCGCCTCCGCCCTGAAGCAGCGCCTCGACGCGGCCATCTTCGGTATGGGCGGACCGCAAATGCGTGCTGCGGGCGTTGAAATCATCACCGACTATTCGGAAGTTTCCGTCGTGGGAATCACCGAAGTCTTGAAGCGCTTACCCTCGCTCGTCCGCGCCATGCGCCATCTTGTCGACGAAGCGCGTCGCCGCAAACCCCCGCTCGCCATCCTCACAGATTTTCCGGGCTTTCATCTCCGCCTCGCGCGCAAGCTGCGCCCCCAAGGCACTCGAATCATCTATTACATTTGCCCGCAATTCTGGGCCTGGCGCCCCTGGCGCGTGAACCTGGTCCGCCGCCGCTTTGCCGAAGCCCTTTGCATTTTTCCTTTCGAAGAGAAGTTCTACGCCGACGCTGGCGTACCCGTGAAGTTCATCGGCCATCCGCTCGTGGGAAACGTCCAGGCCACTCTGACGCGGGAATTATTCTGCAGGAAATACGGTCTTCAAGAGGGCGGGCAAATTCTTACCGTTCTCCCGGGCAGCCGGCGGGGGGAAATTGCGCACCACCTTCCCATCCTAATCGAGGGGCTTGGTGAGATTCGCGAACGCCTCCCCGTGCCGCCTCAGATTGTTTTTGCTGTTGCCCCTGGCTTGGATGCCGCGCGGATCGAGAAGCACTTCTCCGCCGATTGGCAGGTGCGGTTCATTGCCAAGGACACTTACAACGCTCTGGCTGCGGCCGATCTCGCGATTGTCTCCAGCGGCACTGCCACCGTCGAGACCGCGCTCCTTGGCAAACCTATGATTGTCGTTTATCGCCTTTCGCCGCTCACCGCGCGCCTCGCAAAACCGCTGGTGAAAACCAGGTTTTTCAGCATGGTCAACCTCATCGCCGGGCGCGCCGTCGTCCCGGAATTGATTCAGGACGACTTCACGCCCCAGCGCCTCGCCGCTGAAGCGGAGTCACTGCTTTCCGGCTCACAAACCGGGCTTGCGCGCGTCTCAGAAATGAAGCGCGGCTTGCAAGAAGTGCAAAAGCTCCTGGGCCCTCCAGGAGCTGTCGACCGGGCCGCCGATGAAATCGCCCGGCTTCTGCAAGCCGCTCAAAGCAACGCAAAGTGAGCTCTTTGGTATCCTATTAGGTGTACATTGGTATTGAATCGCATTGAAAGGGGTCCGATGACCCGCCGTCGAAGAATTTCCCGCACTATCGGTTTGTTTGCGCTGGCTCTTTCGTTCGTCGCCGCGGCGCCGCTCCATGCGCAAGTCCCTCGCCCCGCGAATTTTCTCGCCACCCACTACGACGTCTCCGCGACGCTTGACGCCATCGGGCAATCGCTTTCCGCAACGGCGAAAATCGATCTCACCGCCATCGAAGCCTCCAGCAACGTGCGCGTGGAACTTCATCCCAACTTGGTGATCAAGGAAGTCAAGGGCCCTGAAGGCAAACCGCTCACCTTTGAGCGCGACAACCAAAATCCTCTTTTCGTCAATGTTCAGCTTCTCACTCCCATCGCCACGAATGGCCACGTCACGATCACTTTCACTTACGCGGGCTTGCTGTTCAACGAAGAAAATAGCCCCGTGCCCGGCGTGCGCGCGGCGTCCATCAATAAGGACGGCGCCTATCTGCTCTTGCCAGCGCGCTGGTTTCCCCTCACTAATTTCCCTTCCAACCGCTACACCGCCACGTTTCGCCTGAATGTTCCCGAAGCTTTCGCGGTTGCCGGCTCCGGCAAAGCGGCTGCTCCCTCACCGGTGCCTGGAAAAAACGCCGTCGAGGGTGGCAGGCTTCTCTACACCTTTGAATGCAACCGTCCCGCACAGCACGGTACTTTTGTGGCGGGCAACCTGCAGCTCAACCCCAAGCGAGCCGAAGGCATCAGCGTCGCCGTCTACGCGCCGCGCAATATGTCCGCCAACGCGCAGGAATTCGCCTCCGACGTAGCGCGCGCCGCCGTGGCTTTTTCCGATCTCATCGGTCCGATTCCCGATCCCTCTTTCACCCTGATTCAATTGCCTGAAGGAACGCTCCGCGATTTTGCCGCTCCCGGGGTCCTCCTTCTCAGTCAGCGCGTGTGGGACCCCAAGGCCAGCGACCGCACGATTGCCCGCCTTGTGGCTTCGCAATGGTGGGGCGTCCAGGTTGCTCCCGCGACTCCTAATGATGTGTGGATCAGCGACGGCCTCGCTCGCTACTCCGAAGCGCTCTATGCCGAACAAACTGCCGGCAAAGAAGCCGGCCTTCGCGCTATCGACGAATTCGCCGTCGGCGCGCTCATGTACGAGGACGCCGCGCCCGTCGGGCAAGTCGCCCGTCTCGCGCCTTATTCACCCGATTACCGCTCCGTGGTGATGAACAAGGGCGCTATGCTCTTTCACATGCTGCGTGCGATGATGGGCGATGTCGCTTTCAAATCCGCCCTGCACGATTTTTACTTCCAGTTCGCCGAGAAATCCGCCCGCATCGAGGATTTCCAGAATCTCGCCGAGCGCCGCCTCCAGGCCTCCGCCAAACCGGGGCAGGATCCTCCGAATCTTCGCAGCTTCTTCGCGCAATGGCTGAATTCCACGGGCATTCCCGAGTTTACCCTCGACTACGTCGTCTATCGCACGCCGAAAGGCTTCCGCGTCGTTGGCAAAATTAAGCAGCCTCTCGACACGTTCCACATGCCTGTGGATCTGCGCATCGACACCGAAGGAAACCCCGAAATCAAGACCATCGAGGTCACCGGCCTGGAATCGCAGTTTTCAATCGACGTTTTCGGCCGCCCCAAGCCGCTTGGAATCAAAATCGACCCCAACAACGTTATCCTTAAATCCAGCACGGCCCTCCGCGCTCGCGCCGCCATTGCTCGCGGCGAAGATCTCGCGGAGCAAGGCAAATTCTACGACGCCGTGGCACAGTACCAAAAAGGGCTCAGCATCCAGCCCGGCCGCCCACTTGCCAATTTCCGCATGGGCGAAGCTTTCTTCTATCAGAAAAATTATCAGGCAGCGGCGAACTCCTTCCGAGAAGCTCTGCAAAGCGTTCCCGAACCTTCGGAAAAGTGGACCGAGGTCTGGAGCCACATCTATCTTGGCGAGATTTTCGATTTGCTGGGTCAGCGCGAACGCGCCGTCAACGAATACAGTAAGGCTAAGCAAACCAACGATAATACCGGCGGCGCGCAAGCCAGAGCCGAGCTGTTGATCAAGAAGCCTTATTCCGAAGGCGGCGGGGAGCTCGTTGCCACACCGACCACTGGCGAACCGGCAAAGCCCGCCTCCACTCTTCCGGCTCCCGCCTCCGGCGAGAAGCCCGTCCTCAAAAAGCCCAACCCCTCCCCGCAGTAGAACCGCCATTTTCTCTTGTAATGGCGGGGCTTCAGGCCCGTGAGTTTCTCCGCCCTTCTTTTGCCGGCGGTCTTTGTGATGGTGTGCTTAGGCCGCCCGCTGTGCAAACAGGCCCGAGAAGTTGTGGCGATAACGATAGAACAAAAATCCCCACAAGACCGCCACCAGGATCGCTAATATCGCGCCGGTATGGCTCAAGAGCAGGTGATACAACAAGATGTTGACCATCACCGGGCCGAGCAGCGTCAGCGCAAGCGGCACGTAGCGGTTCACCAGCAAGAGTGCGCCGCCTGCGACTTGGACCGCGCCTACAAAGAGTACATAGTGCGACTGGAAGAGCAGATTCAGGAACTGGCCTCCCAGGTCCGGAGGCAGAATCGCCGGAATGAAGTGCAAGAATGGATTTAGCCCAAACACAAAAAAGACCAAGCCAAGCAGAATACGCGCGATCAATGTTGCGACTCTCATTCTTCACCTCTCACTAAGAATTAACGGATCGTAAGAAAAATGCCGGATTTTGTCCCATCCAGCACCTCGCCCCCAACCAGGCGATAAATTGAACCATGCCAGGCCCACCTCAGCAAACTCGATCCTTAACTTTGCTCTGCGATTACTCCCTTTCGCTGCACCAGCACTTGGAACCGTTCGCCCATGCCCTCCGGATAGATCAATGTCTTCAGTTGAAGCCGTGCGCGAACCTGCTCCGACTCGCTCTGCCCTGCATCGTAAAGGTCGGCGAACTCATTCCCCTGCCCCAGCGCCAGCAAAAAAGCTGTCTGCGAAGTGAACTCCGCCGTTTCCAGGCCCGATCGCTTCCCCCAGGTTTCGAGCGCCGTGAAATTCACGTGCGCCGTCAAATCCCGTTCTCCCGGCGAGGCGTAGAAATCCTCGCTCACGCGATGCTCCCGGTACGCAAGCAGCGTCCCACGCATGTGGCGCTCGTCGAACAGTTCCGCGGCGCGATGGCCGTAGTCAATCGTCAGCACAAATCCACTTTCGATGCGCCTGCCAACCTCCGCGATCCAGTCGCATGCTTCGAGCCCCGCTTCCGCGTGCTGGCTCTCGTTGAGGGTCACGCCTTGCGTCCCAAAATACTCGTTGATCGCACAAGTTGAAACCGGCGCGACCACGTCCACGAACTTTCCGCTGTCGCGGCCCACGAAGATTTCTCGCAACACGCCTTTTTCCATTACCACGCGGTGCGCTGCCAGCGCATCCATCAGTTCATTCGAGAAAACGCATCCCGTGGGAATCCGCGCTGGAATCTCCCGCGAAACCCGCAAATGACCATCCTTCGCGTGCCGCCCCAATCGCGCATCCGCTTGCTCGCGCCGCGAAAAGGACTGCTCCACGGCAACGTAACGCAGCGCACGGTAAAGCTCTGGAAGTTTCGCCGCGCAGAAATCCAAAATGTGCGTCGCCAACCGCCCAACGCCCGCACCGGCCTCCACCAGCAAAAACTCCTTTGGCCGCCCGAGCTGTTCCCACATTTCGGCGAATTTCCTTGCTAGCAGCCGTCCAAAAACCGGATGCACATCCACGCTGGTGTAGTAATCGGTGAAGCGCCGCGATTCCGCTTTGCTATAGTAGCCGTGCACCGGATGGTACAGGCACTCACGCATGAAGTCGGCAAAGGGGATTGGCCCGTAGCGGCGAATCCGCTCCCTGAGCAGTTCTTCCAGAGGCGTCACGCGCCCTTTGCTCCGGCCGTTCCCGAGGCAAGCTCCGCCTGGAGTTTTTTCCAGGTTTGCTCGAAAACGTCTTTTGCCGCCGCGTCGAACAACATGAAGTAGATGGTCTCGAGCGAGGTGCTGCCTTGAAGGTGCGTTGCTGCGACGCGCAGCATAATGTCGGCGCACTGCTGCATGGGGAATCCTGCAACACCGGTGCCAACGGCGGGGAAAGCGATCGTCTTCAGCCCGCGGTCCGAAGCGAGCCGGAGCGAGTGCGTCGTGGAGCCGCGCAAAGTCTCCGCCGTGGTCCTTCTTCCCGCTTGCATGCTTGCGGCGTGAATCACATAGCGCGCTTTGAGCTTTCCCGCTCCAGTGATGGCCGCAAAACCAACAGGAATGCTGCCGATAGCGTCGCACTCTTTTTGAATTACGTCTCCGCCTTTGCGATAGATTGCTCCTGCAACTCCCGCGCCAAGAATCAAATCGTTGTTCGCGGCATTGACGATGGCGTCCGTATCCATCTCCGTCAGGTCGCCTTGTTGGATGATGATTCTTTCCGTAAGCGATTTCATCATGGGCGTGATCCGCTCTTTTCCGGCCGCTGTGCTCAGGTTCGCGATTAAGCTTTCTTCTCCGCAGCTTTCGGCTGCGGATACTCGTAGACTCCGCGCCCGCTCTTCCGTCCCAGGCGGCCTTCGTTCACGTATTTGCGCAGGAGTTCATTGGGCCGGTATTTCTCGCCGAGTGTGCTGTGCAAATATTCGAGAATGTTCAGCCGGACGTCCAACCCGACAAGATCCACCAGCTCGAACGGTCCCATCGGGTGATTCAAGCCCAATTTCAGCGCTTTGTCGATGTCTTCCGCCGTGGCGATCCCCGCTTCCAGCATGTTGAAAGCTTCGTTCCCGATCAGCGCATTCACGCGCGTAGTGATAAATCCTGGCGCTTCGTTCACCAGCACCACTTCCTTGCCCATGCGCCGCGCCACTTCGCGGCAGGTCACCACGGTTTCTTCGGAAGTGTGCGGCGTGCGCACCAGTTCGATGAGTTTCATCTTTGGCACGGGATTAAAAAAGTGCATGCCGATGCAGCGCTCGCGCGAAACGGTGATGTCGGTGAAATCAGTAATCGAGAGCGACGAAGTATTGCTAGCAAAGATCGCGCCGGTTTTCGCGAACTTATCGAAAATGGTGAAGAGTTCGAGCTTCATCTCCAGCTCTTCCGGAACCGCTTCAATGATCAGTTCGGCGTTTCGAATCGCGCCTTTCACATCCGTGGCTGTGGAGATCAGCGCGAGCGCTTTTTCAGGCACGCCGGCTTCGACTTTTCCCCGCGCGACCCCTTCTTCAAACGATTGCCGAATCCAGGCCACGGCTTGTTCGAGCACCCGCGAAGAAATATCTTCAAGCACGGTCTTGTATCCGCCGAAGGCCGCGGCGTAGGCAATTCCCCGGCCCATCGTGCCCGCGCCAATGACGGCAATGGTTTTCACATCCATTCTTTAGCTTCTCCGAGACAGAACCGGATAAATTATTTCAAAAGATTCTTGTATGCCTTTTCGTCAAAACCGAGAACCATCTGCGTACCGCGAATCACCACCGGCCTCCGGATTAGATTTGGCTCTTTAGCCATCAGTTGGATGGCTTCCTCGCGCGAAGGCGGATGCTCCCTCATGTTTCGCGTTCGAAAGAGCTCGTTGCGCGTGTTCAGAAAGTCCTTGTAATCGCGCTGGCCGATCAGCTCTTCGATCTCGGACGCGCTTAGCCGTTGTTTATCCAAATCGCGCGATTCGAGTTCCGCACCCAGCTCCAGCAAGAGACCTCTTGCTTTGCGGCAATGAATGCGGCGCCCCGGCAAGAAAAGATAATCAGTAGCGCGGGACTCTGGAATCGACTTCCAGCGACCAGCGCTCGATTCCCCCAGCCAAGGACTTGGCTCTTTGAAATCCCTGAAAACGCAGCCACGCCGCCGCATCTAAGCTTCGCATGCCATGATGGCAATAACAAATCACCTCGTCCGCCTCAGGCAGGATGTTCAAGTTGGCCGCCAGCGAGCCGAGCGGAACGAGTTGCGCGCCCTCGATGCGGCATATTTTGAATTCCCACGGCTCCCGGACATCAACGAGCATTACCTGTTCGCCCCGGTCGAGCCGTGCCTTCACTTCCGCGGGCGTAATCTCCAATTGGTCCATATCTTATTTATTTTACCTTCCACGCCGGCTTGCGCTTTTCCAGAAAGGCGCGAACGCCTTCCTGTGCATCGTGCATTGGCATCAGCTCGGATAAGTATACCCGCTCCGCTTCTTCGAGCTCTTTCAAAAAATCGGGCGAGTGAAGCCGCGCAAGAGTCTTTCGCGTCAAACGGAGAACGTTCGGGCTGAGCGCTCGAAGTTCCTCGAGAAGCGCATCCACTGCCACGGAAAGCTCATCGTCAGACACCACGCGCGTCACGAGCCCGAGGCGGTGAGCCTCAGTCGCGCTGATTTGATGGCCGGTGAGGATCAAATGGGCGGCCGCTTGCATGCCAATCAGGCGTGGCAACGTCACCATGGCCACGGGCGGGAAGCAGCCGATCTTGATCTCTGGCTGGCCGAATTGCGCGGATTCCGTGGCCAGAACAAAATCGCAAAACGTCGCCAGCTCCATGCCGCCCCCCAGGCAATAGCCGTGCACAGCGGCAATGGTCAGGCAATCGGCCGCGGCCAGACGGCGAAAGACCGCATGAAACGCAGAAAGCATTTTCTGCACACGCCCGGGAGCGTGGTCGGCAACGTCGGCGCCCGCGCAAAATGCTTTCACGCCCGCGCCCTGGAAAATCACGAAATCGCATTTAGGCAAGGAGCGCTGAAGCGTGGCGTCGAGCGATTCCATCATCGCGATGTCGAGAACGTTCAAAGGCGCGCGATCGAGCGTGATCCAAGCGGCGCGTTGCTCGATGCGCAGCTGAATGGTTTCGTGATGAGCAGTCATGCTTACCGAGCGTTAGAAATCTGAAGACTATTTCCCGCGAAAGTGCGGTTGCCGTTTTTCAAAGAAAGCGCGGATCCCTTCGCTGCAATCGTCGGAAAGGTAGCAGCGAATTTGTTCCTGGACTTCCCGCTCCAGAGCTTCCTTCAGTCTTTGCTCTTCGTTCGAAAACAAAGTCTTCTTGACGGCACGAATCGCCAAGGGCGGACCCTGCGCAATTTTTTGAGCGAGAGTCTTCACTTCTGCTTCGAGCTGCGCGGCGGACACCACTTGATTGACAATGCCAAGACGCAATGCGGTCTTCGCGTCGATCATATCTCCGGTGTAAAAAAGCTCCGCCGCTTTCGCGGGGCCAACGAGTTGCGGCAAAAAGTAAGTGCCACCAAAGTCGGGGAAAAGTCCGACTTTGGCAAAATTCTGGCCAAATGTGGCTTCTTCCGCTGCGATTCGAATGTCCGCAGCCAGAGCGATGTTCATTCCCGCGCCTGCGGCAGCGCCGTTGACCGCAGTGATGACCGGTTGCGGCATGATGCGCATGGTCAAGACCGCTTGCATTCCCGAGCGCAGGAGCGGTTCCATGCTCTGAGTATCGCCCGTGGCGCGGCCTTTACCGATCAAGGCAAGATCGCCGCCAGCGCAAAATGCGCGCCCCGCCCCGGTGAGCACCACAGCGCGGACGGACTCATCTTTGGCGATTCGGCCCAGGGCTTCGTTCAAAGCTGTTGCAAGTTCGTTGTTCAGCGCATTCAGACGATCAGGGCGGTTCATGATCAGCACGGCAACGGCATCGTGCTTCGCTTCCAGAAGAACCGGCCCGGCCTGCGCCGGCTGAGGAGAATTGTTCATAAGCATCTAACTTAGTGTGCTTGGACTTCCCTGGCCTTTTCAACTTTTGCCACGAGTTTCGCAAGCCTTCGAAAGTGCACCAGTTTCTCGCCCTTCAATTTGTTATTCGCGCCGCTCGTGGAAGGCAGAACGTAGACGTGCGCCCCGTAAAGCAGTTCTTTCTGCATCCCATACTTGCACCGGCGCTGCGCAAACTGCTCATAGGTAAGCTTACCGTTGAAGGCCACGACGTGTGGCGCAAACTCCTCGAGCTTCTGCGACAGCACGATGCGTCCTTCTGCAAAATCTTCGCGCTTTAATTCATCGATTCCCTTGGTCGGGCGCTTCACCAAATCCGTGAGGCCGACGCCGAATTCAATCACCCGCCGGTCATCGTGATAGTCGAACGGTTCCGGCACTACGCCACTCTCATACAGGATGGGCCAGAATTCGTTGCCCCGTCCGGCATAGTAGTGTCCCACGCGGACGGAAGACTCGCTGGGATTGCAACCGACAATGACAAGCTTCATGCCTTTGCGAAGGTGATCGGGCAGGGTGCGCATGCTGCCAGCTTACTATGCCTTTCGATGATTCTATTTCCCTTTGAAACTGAGGTGCGCGCTTTTCTAAATAGGCAGCAGCCAAGCCTGCTATTCCCCCACTTTGTCTCCGAGAATGCGCCTGTCTCCCTGGAGCAGCATGTGTCAACTCCGAGCACCGCCCCAAAATGGCAACTCCCTGCCAAGTTTTTTTTCGCGTGCCGCCGCGTACACTTTCTTGGCAACCGCTA
>WNFW01002206.1_pt1 | contig 14034 bp, 11 predicted proteins | sample 5400131 | NCBI WGS metagenome assembly WNFW01 (sample SAMN13153362, study PRJNA577476) | soil metagenome | isolation source: 20 cm soil or saprolite under grassland replicate 1 | place: USA:California | collected 2016-06-15 | reverse complement strand
CGAGCGCTTTGCTCAACGTGCCCATCTGAACATCGACGTCCGCATCGGCGTTCTCTGCCGCAGTGAGGCCGCGGCCGTGTGCGCCAATTACTCCGACCGCGTGCGCTTCATCGAGTATCAGCAATGCGCCGAACCGTTTTTTCAATTCAACCAATTCGTGTAACGGCGCGCGATCGCCATCCATGGAAAAGACGGACTCAGTTATGATGAGAATGCGCCTGCCCGAATGTTCACGGCGAGCCCACTCAAGGTGACTCTCCAGTTTGCCCACATGATTGTGTGGAAACACGCGCAGAACCGCGCCGCTCAGTTTTGCGCCATCGATCAGCGAGGCGTGACAGAGTTTGTCGAGCAGAATGACATCATCCTTGCCCATCAATGCTGGAATCGTACCGAGCGCCGCGGCGTATCCGCTACTGAAACAAAGCGCAGCTTCGGTTCTCTTCCATTCCGCCAGCGCGCGCTCCAAGCGCACATGCGGAGACAAGTTTCCAGTGATCAACCGCGATGCTCCGGCGCCGACGCCAAATTCGTCGATCGCTGAAGTTGCTGCTTCGCGTAATCGAGGATCGTTTGCGAGACCGAGATAATCGTTTGAGGAAAAATTAATCAAGCGGCGACCGCCAATCTCGACTTCGGGTCCTTTCGCGTCGGTGATTTCGCGAAGATGTCGGTCCAACGAACGCGCACGTAGCGCCGCCAGGTCGTTTGCGAAGAGATTCTCCATCACGAGCGATTGAATTGCCGCGCGAGCCAATTGAAAATCACAAAATGAAGACGCGTTGCTTTGATCATATCGACTTACGTGTGAAAGACATGAAGCTGGCAGCAAAGTTTTATAGCAAATTTTTGCCGCAGCTTGGATTTGTTGAGGAAAGGCCGGGCAAAAAATATCATATGTTTTATTCCGTCGGAGGCGACAAACCGTCAGAATTCTTTGGTCTCACGCAAGACAAGAATCATAAGCCAAATCGTACGCGGATCGCTTTCTGGGCAGATACGCGAAAAGAAGTGGATCGGCTTGCGAAGTCGGTGCGTAAGGCGGGCGGTAAGGCGCTCGAAGGTCCGGAAATCTGTAGCGAGTACAGCGCAGGGTATTACGCGTTTTTCTTCGAGGATCCGGAGGGCAACAAACTCGAAATTTGTTGCCGGGAAAGACCGATTATTGCCCGCTAAATTGTAGAGATAGCTGTGACGACTGCGACTATGACGATTTTGCAGGCGGAACTCCTGCCGTTACAGTTGGGGAGAGTGACCAGCGCGAGAATGAACAAACTGGCGCACGACCCTGCAATATTGCACGGTCAGCGCCGGGTTCGCTATCTCAAGCTTATCGGACTTTTCAAAATCGCGAAGGGAGTGTTGCTCTTGGTCTTGGGCCTCTCGCTGGTTTTTCTCAACGCGCGGACCCGCTGGATGGATGCTTTGGCGAGTTGGACTGCAGACGAAATTCTGCTCGAGCACAGCAAGGCTGTTTCGTTTTTGCTGCATAAACTGCAAGCCATGCTGGCAGGCGGCACCCTGCGAGCCACAGGATTTTTGGCGCTTTTCTATACGGCAGTTCTTTTCACTGAAGGATTCGGCGTTTACATGCAACAACGCTGGGCGGAGTACCTCATGATTTTCGCGACGGGCGCGCTGATTCCGATCGAGTTACGTCATCTCTGGCATCGGCCCGGATTGGTAGGCGCGCTCATCTTGCTGGCCAACTGTTTTATCGTCTGGTTTCTGTACGCGGTACTTAAGCGGGACAGAGCCAAAGCGCACGTCACGCACGCGCGCGAACTGGTGAAGACACGTTAGTATCTATCCATTCATCAACGCGGTGCTGTAGCCATGGCGCTGTGTCGCCGTGCTGTACGGAGCAACAACATGAAAGCGCCTCGACACAGCGAGGCGGCTACCAATGTTTACAGCTCGGCGAAGAGATCGACGTACTGTTCGAGATAACGCGTCAGGAGAAAATTTTTCCGAACAGTATCGCGCGCCTTGCTCCCCATCTCATCGCGCAGTTTCTTGTCGGCGATCAGCTCCACCATTCGTTTGGCTGCTTCGTCGATTGACGAGACGAGGAAGCCGTTCACGCCGTTTTCGATCTGGTAGCGAATCCCCCCGACGTTTCCGCCAATCACCGGCGTCCCTTTCCACATCGCTTCGGCCACTGTAAGTCCAAAACCTTCGCGTACCGATTTTTGCAGGACAACAGCTGCAAGGGTTTGCAAGGCATTCACTAGCGCTGTGTCGTCGCCGCTGGTCAGAATTAGGATTCGCTCGTTCCGGCACGCGCAGAGCGAGTGGAAAATTTCTTCGCCCTCCGGGTCGTCGGTTGCAAAATTGCCGAGCAACACTAACCGGGCATCGATTTGTTTGCTCGCCAGCTTGAATGCCTCCACGACCCCTTTGGGATCTTTCCACGGATCGAAGCGCGAAACCTGAACGACGAGAGGTAAATCGACGGGAATCTCGTAGTGCGTCAGACGCTCGTCGATTTCTCGATCGCCCAGTCGACGGTTCTTGATCGCAAATGGATTGATCGCCGGCATCATCATCCGTTTTGGTGGCCTCATATCCTGGGCGAATTCTTTACAGCTCAGAATTACCGCGTCGTAATTGTCGACCCAGCGCCGTAGGTAATTCCACGTTTTTGCGTCTGGCCGGGAAAGGTCCAGATGACAGCGCCAAAGCCACGGACATGTTTTCTCGTAATGCTGGATTAACGGGAGCGGCTGCGGATCGTGCACAATGATGAAGTCATGATCGAGAAAGTTCCGAAGGCTGTTCTCGTAGATCACTTGCTCGAAGATTTCCTTTTTGATCTTGGAAAGATCAATTTCTGCACCCTGAAGAGCATTGTGCATTTTCTTCGTGATAGAGAAAAAATCGGGTCTGCCCTGAATCACGCGCCATTCGGTGCGCAGTCCGAGGCTGTTCATCAGCAGGGTGAGCGAAGAGATCGTCTCGGCCACGCCGCCGCCGTAATAGGTGGAATTGAAATTTGCGACGCGTAGCCCTTTGAGTTTGGCGGCCTTATCGCGAATTCGTTCTACGACTTCCGCTCCGACAAGTGGCTCATAATCGTCGATCTGAGTGATGCGATATTGGGCCATTGTGAATGATTCGTTTATCGGCGTCGACACGCTCGCAGGAAGCCCGAGGAGCGATTTAGTTTTGCGTCACGTAGAGCTTTGCTGGCGATGAAGACGCCTAAAATTGACGATAAATTGAGGTTGCAGGCGGACTTCGGGGAAACCGACGCGATCTGCGTCGAGGTCCTAAAAAATCCGGCTACCGAGGAAGGCCTTTTGCTCAAAATAATGGCGCGCGGCCAATTTGAACAAGGCCAACAAGTCTGGATAATCGATCGCGATGGATCAAAAGTCGGTGCCACGGTTGAAAACGTTCTTACGCAAACCGTCGACAGGGAAGTGACGCTCTCAACCGTTCTTCCGGCATAGCTTTAGCCGCTGTCGCTGGCCACGGCTGCGGGAGACTGCGACTCCGGCTTACAGGTCTCTGCTTTTCAGGATTCTGGTGCCAGCGCGTTTCATTTCATCAAGCGCGCGGTCGATATCACCAGACTCGAGATCGATTCCGCGGCAGCCGTCCAGAATGACGTGCGTGTTCAACCCGAGCTGGCGCGCATCAAGCGCGCTGTACTTGACGCAGTAATCCAGGGCAAGTCCGAGCAAATAAATGTCTTTGATTGATCGCTCCTCTAAATAATGGGCTAAACCAGTATGTCGGCGGTGGGCATTATCGAAAAATGTGCTGTAACTATCTATGAGCGGGTCGACGCCCTTGTGGAACACATGAGCGATCCGGCTGGTCTTGAATGAGGGGGCAAACTCAGCACCGCGCGTGTTTTGAACGCAATGCACCGGCCAAAGGATTTGTTCAATTCCGTCGAGAATAATGCGATCACCTGGCTTCTTGCCCTTATGATTTGCCGCGAAGCTGCCGTGATTGGGTGGATGCCAATCTTGCGTCGCAAGGATAAGAGCGAAGCGTCGCTGCAATTCATTGGCGAGGGGGATGACTTCGTCACTGTGCGGCACCGGTACCCCGCCGCCGGGTAAAAAATCATTCTGAAGATCAACGATGATCAGCGCCTTCATTGGATGTGCATTCATGATGTCATTCTGAGCGAAGCGAAGAATCTCGGATCAATTTTGGATCGGTCCCCAACGGAAATAGACCAGAGATGTTTCCCTTCGCTCAAGATGACAATGTCATTTTATCCGATGAGTTGTAGTTCACCCTAACTGCTCCTTGGCGCGCGCGATTAGCATAGATCTCAGCTCGTACAAAGATTCTTCGAGGCCGACCGGGTAAGCCTGTGGCTCATCCAACCTCATCACCTCGGGCGCCAGACGGCTGAGTTCGTGGCGTGTGCGCCTGCGCGAGGCGGTAAGGTCGGGCACCTGGTAGACCAGCTCACCCTTGCGGAAAATGGCCACAAGCAAGTCGGAATAGTCAGTCTTCGCAGGAATCTCTGTCGTCTTCTCGGTCTCGAGATCTACAATTGTACACGGTTCGACAGGAGCATGATCGATTTCGTAAATCGCGTCGGCGACGAATCTGCCGTCTGGCTGATGGAAGCGCCGCACCTGTAATCGCCCCGGCACCGACATTTTCGCGCATTCATCGGAAAGTTTCATGCGATACTGCCATTGACCGCCGGGGCTGCGTACTGCGCCTAGTTTATAAATACCGCCCAATGCCGCATCGGGTTTGCCGGTCGTCAGCTTCGTTCCCACGCCCCACATGTCGATCTTCGCGCCGCGCCGTTTCATATCCGCAATCGCGTATTCGTCCAGATCACCTGAGCAAACGATCTTCGCGTCGGTGAAGCCGGCCTGATCCAGTGCTCGACGCGCTTCGATGCTCAATGCAACGCGATCTCCAGAATCCAGCCGCACTCCGATCATTTCGTATCCATTCTTGCGCAGCTGTCTGGCTACCTCGATCGCATGGCGCACGCCCGCGAGTGAATTGTAGGTATCCACCAGGAAAACGCAGTTGTTCGGCATCGCTTTGGCGTATGCCTCAAACGCCTTGGTCTCACTCTCGAAAAACATAATCCAACTGTGCGCCTGCGTTCCGCTCACCGGTATTCCGAAGCGCTGACCGGCTTGCAAATTTGACGTGCCCGCGCAGCCGCCGACGCACGCCGCCCGCGCCGCAGTCAAACCGCCATCAACCCCCTGTGCCCGGCGTAAACCAAATTCGATCACTGGATCGTTTTCGGCGGCCAGACACACCCGTGCCGCTTTCGTGGCGATCAGACTTTCGAAATTCAAAATGTTGAGCAGCGCCGTCTCCAGGAGCTGACATTGGATAATTGGACCGTGCACTCGAATCAGCGGCTCGTTCGGGAAAACTAATGTTCCCTCGGGAATTGCATCGATCTCACAAGACAGTCGCAAGCCGCCCAGGTAATTGAGAAATCCTGCGCTAAATAACGGTTTGCCATCGTTCCCTCGCTGGGCCGCGAGATAATCAATTTCTGTTTCATCAAAATGGAACGCGCTTAGGAAATCGATCGCGGTCGTGAGCCCGCATGCGATGGTGAATTGGCCCACGAATGGATTTTCTCGAAATGTGACGTGGAATGCCGCCTCGTAATCACTCACTCCGGCATTCCAATAGCCGCATGCCATTGTGACCTCATAAAGGTCGGTCGTTAGGGCGGAAAAATTGCGCTGTGGAGGCTTCACAATGGACTGACAATTTAAACCGCCGGTCCGAGTTCGCGAGTTCCGGGTAGCGCACACGTCCCGCGTGCTGGCGAGCGCGTCCTCGCGATCGCGGACTTTCCTTGTGAGTTCGAAACAGGTCGCGCTAGGAAACGCAAAGGAAGCCTGTTTCGGCGCGGCGCCGAAACCAACACGCGAGACGTGTGCGCTCCCCAGAGGCGACCGCTGCGACTTTGCGCAACGTTTCCCAGATGAGTGGCCATGAAGCGAAGATCAACACAGCCTGAACGCAGTTTTCCATTCCTGAGAGTCAATGAGCGGGAAGGCAAACCGAGAAAGCGTGGCCTGACAGAAATTCGCGGCCCGTACTATTCAGTCATCGGCCGGCGTTACCTGGAGGATTTGTTCGAAACGATGAGTGCTTACGTCGATTCGCTCAAGTTTGCCGGCGGCTCGTTCACTCTAATGCCAGAACGCGCAGTGCGAGACATTATCGAGCTTTGCCACAAATATGACGTGCTTGTTTCCACGGGCGGTTTCATTGAGCGCGTGCTCGTGCAAGGAGACGACGCCGTGCGGCAGTATATCGCCAAATGCGAAAAGCTCGGGTTCGATATCATCGAGATCTCGGCTGGGTTTATCTCGATTCCGACGGATGATTGGCTGCGGCTACTTGAATTAGTGCGCAAATCGGGATTGAAAGCGAAACCGGAAGTTGGGATTCAATTTGGCGCCGGCGGCGCGACTGCTCCTACAGAACTGAAGGCAGAGGGCACGCGCGATCCAAGCTGGGCGATCGCACAGGCGAGGCGATTTCTCGACGCTGGCGCCGACATCATCATGATCGAGAGCGAAGGCATCACTGAGAATGTCGATCCGTGGCGCACGGACGTTCCTGCAAACTTCATCGACGAAATCGGCATGGAAAAACTCATGTTTGAAGCAGCCGATCCTGACGTGTTCGAATGGTACATCAAAAATTACGGCGTCGACGTGAACTTGTTTGTCGATCACAGCCAAATCGTGCAACTGGAATGCCTGCGCGCCGGGATTTGGGGTACGAAGAGTTCGTGGGGCAGAGTAGTGACTTTTAAAGGCGTGCAAAAATAAAACGCGTGTCATCCTGAGCGAAGCGAAGCGGAGTCGAAGGATCCCGCGATAATAGCTTAAGGTTGCAACCCGGGATTCCTCGACTTCGCTCGGAATCACCTTCAACCGCCCGTTCCAATGTGCCTGACGAACCAATCGCTCGCGAGTTCAGCGACTTTCTCCAGAGTGCCCGGTTCCTCGAATAGATGAGTCGCGCCTGGAATAATCTCCAGTTTCACTTCACAGCGCATCCTATCGCGTGCCTGCTCGTTTAATTCGATGACGATATCATCGTTGCCGCCGACAATTAGCAGGGTCGGCGCCTGCACTTTTGGCAGCGCGTCACCTGCCAGATCTGGTCGCCCGCCGCGCGAAACCACGGCCCCTGCATCCAGCGGATTGTCCGCCGCCGCCACCAATGCCGCCGCTCCGCCTGTGCTGGAGCCGAAGTAACCAATCCCCAAATCACGCGTTTGCTCTTGCTCCTTTGCCCACTTTGTCGCGTGCACGAGGCGTTCTGCCAGCAAGTGGATGTCGAAGCGAAGCTCGCGAGTCTGCATGTCGATTGCTTCCTCCTTCTGCGTGAGCAGATCAAAAAGTAACGTGGCGAGGCCTGCGTCATTGAGTGTGCGCGCCACGAATTGATTTCGCGGGCTATGCCGGCTGCTACCGCTGCCATGCGCGAAAAGCACGAGTGCGGTTGCGCCTTTGGGAATATTCAAATTTCCCGCAAGTGCTGCACGCCCGGCGTCAATTTGGACTTCGCTCATGATCTCAGGGCTACGCAATCGGCGGCCTTTCGGTCTGCGGCGCGTCCGGCGGTCGCGCCCTACCAAATTTATCCTGGAGCATCACCTTCACACTTTAAACGGATAAGTCTCTGGCAGTTCGCCGGCGTCCCAGATGCTGGTTTGTTCCAATGGCTCAACCGCACGCGTTTCGTCAATGTGGATGATTGCATCGAACTGTTCCGGGAGGCGCGCATGAAAATAGTGGCTCAATCGTTCGCTCTCAGGGCGGTAAATTACGCCGATGGCGCGCTCGATCCGCCGTTGTTGCAGGAGGCCAGTCTGACCGGCACCTCGCAAATCGACCCAAAACCGAGATAGTCCAGTCTCATGAAACAACTCTTCATAGCTTCCTCGCAGAGCAGGGCGAACAGTTTTCCGCTCAACGGGCGCGCCCCAATCAGATGCAGCAGTCACGGTGCCGTGATGCGTGCTGAAACCGACCAGAACGGTTTCATCGCCAAAACGCTCGCGCATCAGCTGACCAACGTTCACTTCCCCGTAATGACTCATCTCCGTGGCGCGCGCGTCTCCGAGATGCGAATTGTGCGCCCAGACAACTGCCTTGGGCTGGCAACTTCCATCCAGATGGGCAACCAGATTTTCGATGGTCTCGACCATGTGACGGTCGCGCAAATTCCATGATGACGCGCGCCCCCGGAACATGGAGCGGTAATATTGCTCTGCATTTTTAACTAGCCGCGCGTTTTGTTCTGCAAAGAAGAGTTCTTCCGCAGCAATCTCGCCGTCGCGACTGAGAAATTGCGCAGCTTTACTCTGCAGTTCGATGAGCTGCTCGACCACCGCTTCTTCGCATGGTTCGGCTGCGCCAACCGTCGTAGCGTAACCGTATTCTTGCGGCTTGTGGCTGAAATGATCAAAACACGAGTATCGTTGCCGCGCGCTCTTCGCCGAAGCGGGGTCGACTTTCTCCAAGTATCTGAGCACTGCCTCAATTGACGCATGCAGGCTGTAGAGATCCATTCCGTAAAATCCCGCGGGCGCTCGCTTCGGATCGAGACCGCTGTTAAAGCCACGCAGCCACTCCACGAGCTCCACGATAACGGTGTTCCGCCACATCCAGGTTGGGAACCGGCGAAATCCCGACAGTGCTTCATTAGCATTGGCATCCAATGCTGCGCCGCGGACATATCGATGCACTCGGGATGAATCCGGCCAGTCCGCTTCAATAGCTAGGATCGAGAAACCCTTCTCAGCAATGAGCCGCCTCGTGATCGCGGCACGTTCGGAATAAAACTCGTGTGTGCCGTGTGTCGCTTCGCCCAGGAGCACAAATCGGGCGTCACCAATCAGCTCAAGCAGCCCATCGTGATCATTTGCGTCACCAGAGAGCGGCTGTGCGATTTCGCGAACAAATTCGGCGTCCGTCATGTGTGTTCCCCCGTGGCGCGACCAACCAGCTCGCGAACGTCTTCATCGGTTGTCTGGGAGAAATCTTCGTAATACTGACCGACTGCTTGAAAGAATTCAGGCATGTTCAGACAGATCGTTTCGTCGGCTTGTTCTTCTATCTCGTGACAGGTATCCGGTGGACCAACGGGGACTGCCACGACGATCTTCGCAGCGCCGCACTGTCGCAGCGCCTTCACTGCGGCGCGCATCGTTGCCCCGGTGGCTAAACCGTCATCCACCAAAATGGCAATCCGATCTCGCAACTCCGGAGCCGGGCGTCCTTCACGATAAATTTGTTCGCGCCTCTGCAGCTCTGTCGTTTCTCGCGCGGTGACAGCCTCGATTGCCTGATCTGCGTGCGGGATTGCACGCATGACATCTTCATTCAAAACACGTACGCCGCCCGAAGCGATTGCGCCGGCAGCCAGCTCCTCGAAACCAGGGACACCAAGCTTCCGTACGATAAAAACGTCGAGTGGCGCATGAAGGCGTTTTGCAACCTCGTTGGCAACAGGCACTCCGCCGCGAGGCAAGCCGAGCACAATCACGTCATCGCGATTCGCATATTTCTCGAGCTTCTCCGCGAGTAGCCGCCCCGCTTCGATTCGGTCTGGAAAAACTCGTTCCATCTGGCTAATTTCACCGCTTTAAGCCGCCGGGGCGAGCGCCTGAAATAATGACAGCACTCATAAGCGTAAAGCTCCTCTCTTGCGTCGTAGATTTCCTACCGGGCATGAAGGATCCTCTCTCTTAGGATTTCGCTTCTGCGCGCAGTGGCGCGTGTGCTCCGCAACGAGCTTGAGTAGTGCTGCCGGTTAAAAAACTCTAGGCTCAGCCGGCGGGATTTCGATCAGGCCAGGGCGGGGGCGACGGGAGCTCGTAGCGCTTCGTCTTTAATTCTTCCTGGATCTCCTGGATTGCCCGATCGAGTTGCTGATCTTCGCCTTTGAACTCTTTCCCGGGATCGTTGTCGACGATGATGTCGGGATCGACGCCGCGGCCCTCGACAATCCATTGCTTCCCATCCTTTGAGTACGGCGCGAATTCCGGTTTGAAGAATTGGCCGCCATCGACAAGTGGCAACGACTCGCGAATACCAATAACGCCGCCCCACGTGCGCTTGCCGATCAGCTTGCCGAGCCCAAGCGTCTTGAACCGGTACGGAAATATGTCGCCGTCGGACGCCGAGAATTCGTTGGTTAACGTGACCATCGGCCCCATGAACGTTTGCGGCGGGTCGGTCTGAGGCATGCTGTTGCGCGCCATCCCGACCATCACCAGTGCGCGCCGTAAGCGCTCGATCACTAAGGGCGAGACAAATCCACCGCCGTTGCCGCGAACATCAACAATGAGCGCGTGTTTGCGGATTTGCGGGAAGTAAAGCTTGGTGAATTCGTTTAGCCCCGGCTGGCCCATGTCGGGAATGTGCAGGTAACCGACTTCGCCGCCGGTTTTCTTGTTGACGTAATCGATGTTCTTTTGAACCCAATCGAGATAGTAGAGCGGCGCTTCGTTGTCAGTGGGTTCAACAGTTACGTCCCGTGCGCCGGCGTCAGTGGGTTTGGAATTCACGCGCAGGATCACTTGCTTGTCGGCGGTGCCGATGAGTGCGTCATAAAGATTGGGCAACGTGGAGACCGGAGTGTTGTTGATCGCGAGAATGTAATCGCCCGGTTTCACATCCACGCCGACATCTGTGAGCGGCGAGCGGGTTTTCTTGTCCCAATTTTCGCCCGGTAGAATGCGTTCGATGCGGTACGCACGCGTGGCCGGGTCGCGCGAGAGTTCCGCGCCAAGCAGGCCGAGCTTGATACGCGGTGTATCTGGGCGCTCACCGCCGGCCACGTACGTGTGGCCGTTGTTCAACTCAGCAATGAGCTCGCCTAACAAGTACGTAAGATCATTTCGATGATTCACGAACGGGAGCAAGGCAGCGTATTTATCTCGCATCGCTTTCCAATCGACGCCGTTCATCGTGGGCGAAAAGAAGAAGTCGCGCATTTGCCGCCAGCATTCGAAGTAGATTTGGTTCCATTCGGCATGTCGATCCAACTGCGTGTCGAGACCTTGGATCTTGTGCTCGTGATCTTTGGTTTCCAGCTTATCCTTTGGCACATCGATGATGGCGTAATCTTTTTTCACTTTCACCAGCATCTTTTTGCCGTCGAACGTGATTTGATAATTGTTCACGTCGCCCAGGACGGTCTCCTTGCGATCGTCGACGTTGTAAACGCATAGGTGCGATTTCCTGTCTCTTTCGGGGAATCCTTCTTCGTCATCTTCGCCGACGTCATCAGCCGCCGTGCGGCGTAGATAAAAGATCCGCCCGTCATCCAGCATTCGGATATTGCGATAGTTTCCCGGTGTAATTTCCAAGCCAAGGATCCGGTTCTGGATTCCATCGGTATCCACTTTTACAATGACTGGCTTCTTTGGTTTTTCTTCCGGCTTCTTCCCAGCGGCTTTTTCTTCCGGCTTTTTCTCTTCAGCCTCCTTCGCCTTTTGCTTTTGTCGTTTTTCTTCAGCCTTGCCGACCTCATCGCTCTTGGGTGCGAGGGGGTTCGCGGTTTCTTTGGCAAGTGTCACCAGATAAACCCGCTGCATGTCGCGATAGACATTTGTAAATTCTTCCTCGCCAAAGGTCGGCTTGAAATCGCGCGCCGAAGCAAGTAACAAATACTTTCCGTCGTCGCTGAAGACTGCTTCGCCAGAGCCGTACCAATTGTCAGTGACTGCGGTCTGTTGTTTGTTCGCAAGCGAATAAACGTAGACGCGCGACATTCCATTTTCCTCCGGGCGCGCCCAGGTGATCCACTGACTGTCTGGCGACCAGCTATAACCTTCGATCTCGCCGTACTTGTCCTGATCGACCACCGTCGCTGCCTTGGTTGCGACATCGGCATACTGCAATCGCTGCAACCGATCGCTCCAGAGGAGCTTCTTGCTGTCGGGCGACCATTTCGGCGTGTAGTAATAGGTGTTGGAGTTGCTGGTAATTTGTTGCGGCTCGCCTTTGCCGTCCTGGGAGCGAACGTAGAGTTCGTTTTCGCCGGTCACATCCGAGTTGTATGCGATCCATTTTCCATCCGGCGACCAAACTGCGTCGCGCTCGTGTGCGCCTGAAGTCTTGGTCAGGTTACGCGGCGTTCCGTTCTTGGCCGGTACGGAAAAAAGATCGCCGCGTCCCACTACAATGGTACGCTCTCCGTCCGGGGCGAGGTTCACCGATTCGATATGCTTGGACGCATCGACGAGCGCCGAGCGGCCAATCGCGAAATCTTCCTTGATCTCGATAGGCACTGGCGTTGCTTGGCCGCTCGCGAGATCGTAACGCCAGATGTATCCCGCTTGCTCGAAGACGATTGAATCTTTACCGATCGACGGAAACTTAATGTCGTAGTCCGTGAAGTGCGTGAGTTGCCTGGTTTCCTTCGTCGCAAGGTCGGTAACGAACAAATTCATTCGGTTGTCGCGATCCGAGATGAAATAGATCTTGTTGTCCGGCCCCCACATTGGACAGATGTCCTGCGCGGGATTGTCCGTCAGATTTTCGGTGGCGCCGGTCTTGAAATCGTAAATCCAAATGTCGTCTGCCATCCCGCCGCGATAATGCTTCCAGGTGCGGAACTCGCGGAACACGCGGTTGTAAGCCATCTTGGAATCATCCGGCGAGAACGAAACGAACCCGCCACGCGGCACCGGCAGCTGCTGGGGTAATTCCGCGTCCAGTCCGACGGTAAAGAGTGCCCCGATGAAATCGTTGAATGACTTCATGCGCGAACGGAAGACAACCAGCGGCTTTGTATTTTCCCATGCCATCACAAGGTTGTTGGGCCCCATGCGGTCGGAAATATCGTCCCGGCCCAGAGTGGCCGAAGTCGTGAGGCGTTTCGGCACTCCGCCTTCAGCTGGCATGACGTAAACTTCCGTGTTTCCGTCATATTGCGAAGTGAAGGCGATCTGTTTTCCATCCGGTGAGAAACGCGGGAACGAGCTGTAGCCTGGACTGCTGGTGAGGCGTCGTGCAATGCCGCCGTCTTTGCCGACGGTATAAATCTCACCCGCATAACAGAAGACGATCTGCGTACCGTTCGTTGCTGGAAAACGGAGCAGCCGGGTCGTGTCGGGCAATTTCTGCGCCGGGTTGTGATCGATACCAGACCGACTGCGGTTAACCACAAAAAAACAAAAAGCCGAGAGAATAGATTCATAGAAAAGACATGAAGTGAGGAAACTGCCGTCGAACCAACGGGATGCAACTCCGATTTCATCCCGCATTTCCGACGATCATAGAATCAAGACGCCGCTAAGCGCCAATTTTGTCTAAATGGGAATTACCGGAGTCTTCAGGAGCTCGACTAACAACTGCGCCACGGCAGTCAGGAAGTTTTTTCACGGAGTTGGTGCGTGCAGAAAATAAGTGTTCATCGGGCCTCGACCCTTGAGGCCAATCGTTCCTCGCGCCTCGAAAGCAAAGCGTCCTTGCAGTCTCTCGAACACCATTTCGCTGACGTGAGTACGACCGGGCGCGCCATGCGATTCAAGCCGGCTTGCGGTGTTCACCGTGTCACCCCAGACGTCGTAAATGAATTTGCGGATGCCGATGACGCCGGCAATGACGCTGCCGACCTGCAACCCGATGCGCAAACTGAAGCCGCCGAACTTGCTGTTCGACTTGCGGACGTTTTCGTGCATCGCCAGCGCCATCGTGGCCATAGCGGCGAGATGATCCGCATTCTGCTCGATTAGGCCACCGGCCACCATGTAGCCGTCGCCGATGGTCTTGATCTTTTCCAACTTGTGCTGGTCGGCGAGTTCATCAAACCCGGAGAAAACACGGTTCAGCGACTCAATCAATTCGGTGGGCGAAAGCCGCGCCGACAGGGGCGTAAATCCGACAATGTCGGCGAAGAGAACCGAGACATCGTCGAAGCGTTCCGCGATGATCCCGGCCTGCTGTTTGAGTTTGTTGGCGATGGAAGCCGGCAGCACGTTGAGGAGCAGACGCTCGTTCTCCCGGTGGAGGTAATCGAGAGTGAGATGGGTGT
>WNFW01002594.1_pt1 | contig 14043 bp, 12 predicted proteins | sample 5400131 | NCBI WGS metagenome assembly WNFW01 (sample SAMN13153362, study PRJNA577476) | soil metagenome | isolation source: 20 cm soil or saprolite under grassland replicate 1 | place: USA:California | collected 2016-06-15 | reverse complement strand
TACTTGAGTTTCAGGCCATTGCAACTCTTCAAGGTACGTCGAGAACTGACGATTGCTCTTCCGGGCGTGTTCTCTCATGCGACGTGCAAACTCATCAGTGCCCAAGTTCTCCGGCAAACGTCTCTTCAGCTTCACGGCTGCGTCAACGTCGTTGGGACGTTCTTCGCCCTTCAGATAACTGCCAAACAAAACGACAGCTTCAACAGAACACAGGAAATCATCGCTGGCGTTTACTTCCTTCGCGCGCTGCAAGAGTCCCTTGAGTGCCTTGTCTCCCGTCGCTCGAATAATGGCCTTCGCCGCGGTGCTCCGCCCCAAACTACGTCCCTTGTCTGTTAGTTGGTACGCGTCTTTATCGAATTCATGTGTGGACGGTTCGATCAGACCGTCAGCCTGCAGATCATGAATAAACTGCCAAGCCCGCCTGCTCGTGAAATTGAAATGCTGAACAACTTGTTCAGGCCAGAAGCCCCTGAAATCACTATGCACACGTCGCAGAAACTTCCGAACCTGCATCACTGGAATGCCGGCTACCTGTTGACTTGGGCTGATCTTTACCGTCACGACTCCTTCTCTCTGCGTGGACAGACGCTGACTCGACCAGTCGCATCCACTTCAACATAATCAGTGAGTTTCGTACAACCTCAAGATCTTCGTGACGCGCTGTTGGACAGGTTCCATTACGTGCGACGTCGCTCCCAAGCGATCGAAGGCTTCGGCACTTTTCTTAATGCTGATATCGAATTATTTGTGCGGACCTATATAGCTAGCTTGCGGGCAACACGCTGCGATGGGAAACGGGGCTCTCAATTCACTTTGAGGCGAACAGTCTGCGCGAGTTTTCGCTGGTGGTGGTCAAAGCTATAAAGGTAGTCGACACCCAGTTCGAGCGCCGCAGCTACGTGCAACGGCGTGTGCCAAGCTTAGCCGTAGTTTGGCGGGACAGCTGGCGAGCACGCTCGAAAACTGGGTCAGGCAGTCCGCGTAATTGGAAGAGGCCGTCGCGCAAATCCTTCTCAAAATCACTCAATGATGATTGTGCCTGCGCTTCGGTCACTTCCTTCCTAAATACGCGGAGTCCGAAGGCGTTGAGAAGCTCAAGCTCGCCAAGAATGGTCACGAAGCGTTCCCCAGCAGAGGCCTTCACGGCTCGCACCGCCGCGGCGGAGTTGGCGTCGGGGCTATACAACGAAACCAAAAAGCTTGTGTCAGTGTAGATCCTCAATAGCGGCTCCGATCCTCAGCCACCAGTTCAGCGCCACTGACCTTCAGCAACTTGTCGCCATAGGTGGAGCGCAGCCGTGCTAGGAAGTCCGGCATCTGCGCCGCACCTCGTACGCCTTCGGGGATCAAGCGGGCAATCACGCGGCGCCGCTTGGTGATCTGAATCTCTTCGCCCTGATACAAGAGGCGCTCTATCTTCTTGAAACTGTAGCGGAGATCTCGAATCGAAGCTGTTCTCATGTGATCTATTTTAGCATCACATCGATCGATTTACAACCTCTCGGAGCAAGCAAGTTCGGCCGACGTGACTGCGTCAGCCGTCGGGCTACGCGTTGGACGTTAAGTGGCCCTGAAACATCGCTGACTCAACCCGCCTGCATGGGACTAATCCTGGACTCCAGTGTAGTCATCGCCGCTGAACGCCTAGGCGATAACGTAACGCAGATGCTCAGGCAAATCGTCGCTGCAACTGGCGACCAACGGACGGTGCCCTCTTCGGTCGGTCTCCACAGAGCTTGTGCATGGCATCTACCGCGCACAAACAGCAGAGGCGCGCAGTCGCGACTCCTTCATCCGTGAGCTGCTCAACGACGTGGAAGTCTATCCCTACACCAAAGAGACGGTCTGCCGGCAGGCAAGATCGACGGAGAGCAACAGAGCCGGGGAATTATCATTCCTTTCGGCGATCTGTTGATCGGAGCAACGGCGCTGGAAGTCGCCTACGGTCGTCTTGTTCCATTCTTGTCCCGCCACGACACCTGAGAATAAGTCGCGTCTGGCGGTTAGCTGTAGGAATTGCTGATAGTTAAAGTCAGTTTCTGGGCGTACCTGCTGTTGGCGTATTTTCTCCACCAAGAATAGATTGCTGGGGTTGCGAACTGACAAAGGTCTCCACAAGAACGCATTGACTAAACTAAACATCAGAGTGTTCGCTCCGATGCCCAAGGCAAGCAACGAAATCACTATTGCGCTAAACCATCGTCTTCGATGAATTTGCCGCAGCGAAAAATGAAGTTCCTGCCACATGGGGGCTTTCTACGCCATTTGCGTCCACTTACTTCGCTTGCAGCCCTTCGGCCTAGATTTTTCCGCCGGCCGGCGCGTCCCTTTGACTCACTGCGTCAACGTGCCGGACTCGATATCTGTGAAAATTCGGAAATCTCGGTAGTCGCTATATTCGCAAAACGAAACAGCCCACAACTCTGACCGAACATGCCTGAAGGCCGAGACAGCTTGACACATTCGGATGCTTCGAAAAGAGATCGAGCGAAGCCTATGACAACCAAAGACAGGTGCACTCTGATCACGAATAAATATTAGCAGAATGTGTTCGTGCGCATCGACGGTGTCAAGCTACGGCAGGAGCACAGTGCCTTCCTGGAATTGCTGAATGGAAACACCGCGTGATTCCATGCTAGTCGGCAGGTTTTCCGCAGTTACCACGTGCCAGGGTGTCAATTGCTCGCTTCCCTGCCTAGCCCAACTTCGTTATGCCATTTCCGAGCGCTCTCCTGGTGCGCACCGGGTCAGCAAAAATAGGCCGACCATGCTGTTTCGATGAAGGCTTGCACTTTACAAGCACGTCTCCTGGCACCCGAAGGAATTATGCCGCGACCCTGATGATGAAGCGGATGTCGCGATCCGTTCGTGCCGGGCCCCCGGCACCAGATTTTGTTCCCGCAGGGCGTGTCCCTTCATTCCTACTCTCACACTTATCGTAGTTTGTCGAGAGCCATACTTGGCCGAGGCAATTACAGGCCTGAGTCTCGGCATGGAGGGGCCACCATCACACCTGCGGACCGCAGGTCACAGCTTAATCAAACTGATTTCCTCTCACGCGATTCGTGCTCGGACGCCGCAGAGGCATTTCTCCCACGGGAGTAATTCGTTGCCGCTAGGCCACCCACTTCATTGTCAGCTTTCTGCCCTTCCTCGCGCAGTCCAGCAGATACAAATCGATTAGTTTCTGGTACGGCAGCCCCGTCTCTTCCGCCAGTCGTTTGAAAATAGTCCACTACTTCGGGGCTCAAGTTGATGCCCACCGCTTTTTTCTTTTTCGCGTACGGGTTTTTCAGCTCCTTCAATTTCGAGAAATCATATTCCTTTCTCATAGAAGCGCACCTCTTTTCTAGTCGCCTTACGGGCAGAAATGTCAGAGCTATCAAGCGCTAAGTGGAGGTTTCCCCTTTCGAGCGCAGATTCCAGCGAGATAACCATCCATCACTTCATTCCGAAAGCCTTCGCGTAGCATCCACTCCTGAATTTCCAAATCGCGCGTTCCGTTCAGCCGCTCCACGACTTGTATGCGACCCCAACCGTGAACCTGTTTCGCAATGCTCCACAAAGCTTGAGCAGGATCATCGGTGACATGGGCCAGCGCGAGTGCTGCGAACAAGGTGAATTCGTCGTTGAGTGCCAGCGTTTCCAAGAGAGATGAGTCAGTTTGGCTCCCGATGACTTCCAGCAACAGGATTCCAAACTTGGTTGCCTCTCTGCGGTCCGCACCGGCGGCGAAGTATCTGCCAATCTGCGCGACGTTCGCTTTGTGCGAAGGTACATTCTTCGACAGTTCTGACTGAAATGCGTCCGCGATTGGAAGAGTGGATTCTTCAAGGACTACGTCATACAACGACTTGAGGTTCTCATCCGTGGCCTCTCTTAGCAATCGCTTCAGAGCAGTCAACAGCTTCTGAACCCGGCGACCAATTTCCTCCCGCTTCGCTAAAGCCATGTGATGACCGAATACACCGTCGAGTGCGCCCGAACTCCAGGTCAATTCGTTAGGTTTCCTGGGCCGTGGAGCGTCCGGAAGCTCTGTGGTCTTTGGGTTGTCGCGAATGTAGATATAGATTGAGACGTCGTTACCCCAGGGAGGCGTCAGCCCATCCAGCGACCACGCTTGTGATTTGAAGAAGTCAAACAAGATTACTCCTTTGCTTGGGGATTATCCGGGCAGCGAGATGCCAAGCCGCTGAGAAAGAAACAGACTCGAGGCGCCCGGAGGTGGTCACTTCCAGCAGCTCACACGTTCCGAGCGTTTTTGGAACGCGCCAGCGAGTGAATGTACGCGTGGGAGCAAGTGCCGCAGATCACCACTCGGCCGGTGTGGGAGCCCAGATTTTCGCATATGCCAGTCCTGACTATTGGACAGTGACTTGGACACTCACAGCATGCAACAGCACGCCACTCGTCGCTGTGACTTGCGCGGAGGATGTACCCATCGCAGTAACACTCAAATTGCCAGACTTTGAAGACTGGTTTTGGCTATCGCCGCTGTACTGGGCATAAAGTTGGTGAGTTCCCACTAAAGTTAAGCTTGCCTGTAGCTGTGCCGTTCCGTTCACAACGGCAACAGGCGGACTCAAGGCCCCGCCTGATTGCATGTCAAAGAAATTAACCGTTCCTGTTACGGTGTTTGACGAGCTTATTTTCGCCGTTAGGGTAAGTGGGGACATAACTGGTACTTTGGTTGAGGAAATAACGAGAGATGTAGTTGTGAGTGCTAGCCCACCACCACCACCTCCTCCTCCAACCACCTGTGGGCTTCCGCCGCCGCAGCCGAGAGCAACCACCACTACCGATGCAAATGCAAGTCCTGTTGCTATCCGCAAGCGCCCTCTCGCCACGAGAAGCCACAGAATCAGCGCAGCAGCGATGAAACTACAACTGAGTGCCACCGATACGCCGCGTCTGAATGGCCGAATCCAGACGGTACCACGCTTCTGTACCATTGCGATAGCGGTCGTCGTGCTCGAAGGTCCCGTCACTGAGATCGTCAATGTGGAAGTCCCAGCGACGTTATTGGAGAGCCCCACCGAGGAAGGAGAAAGCGCGCACGTTGCTCCTACCAAGGCCGGCATGACGCAGCTCAAATTCACACTGCTGGTCATGTTGGTCGCAGGAGTTAGAGTCAGCACAGAGTTGCCCGATTGCCCAGCTACAATTGTGACTACGCTCGGATTCGGCACGACAGAAAAGTCCGGCAGAATAACGTTCACAACGTTGCTGAGGCCCTGGATACCGAGGTAATTGCTGTCACCGGCATAGCTTACGAAGTATAGCCCCGATTGCTGTGGCATGTCCGTGATTGTCGCCGTTATCTGCCAGTTGCCACTCGCGTCAGGCACCGTGGTTAGGGCCACTGGGCTGTTCGGTAACGGTCCGCTGGGACCTCCGAAGGTGACAGCGCCCGTCGGTTTGAGTGCCGTATTGGAGGAAGAAACTTCTGTGTCGATGATCACCGTAGCCGTTACTGTTGCACCGAGGTTAATGGTGGCAGGGGCAGCAGTAACTGTAACAGTCGTTGCATTGAACACGTTCACGGTTATGGGTGCAGATGCTGAAGAAGCATAGTTCGAATCGCCGCTGTATTGAGCAGTCAGCATATGGGAGCCACCAGTAGCCACGGTCAAGGCGGCAACCAGGCTTAAGCTCGGAGATGCGCCGTTCTGGCTCGGGTTCCCATTGACCGCGACTGGATTTCCTAGTTGCGTTGCTCCATCGAAAAAGGTAATGGTTCCAGTGGGGCCGATACCAGACGGAGTTTGCACACTGCCATTGACAAGGATTTGAACCGGCATGCCCACGACTACTGGATTGGTTGTAAATGGTTGAATGGTTAGGCTCGTAGGTGCAGTACTGACGGCCAGAGGGTAGGTTGCGCTACTTGGGCCGTAGCTTTTGTCACCACCGTAGCTTGCGGACAGTACATGAGAACCGCCTGAAAGCTGAATCGGCTGGTCCTCTGCGTAACCTGAGCTGTTGAGGGCAAAACTCCCTCCGTCAAGAGGCACGGCAGTGCCGCCATTAACCGCGTCCGTCCATGTAATTGTTCCACTCGGACAATTCGGTGGAGTGCAAATTGGCTGCTGCGGGAATGACGGCCCGACAGTTGCGTTGCCCACGTCGATGCGTGCGATGTACGGTGAGCCGTAAACTAAGCTACTGGGCGCGTTGCCTGCCTCTCGGCCTGTGCTGGGGTCGAATACTGGAATGCTGATCAGGGTTTTGCTCGGTTCAGCGGAAATGTCGACGGAAATTCCGGGTGTCGAGTCGCTTGCTCCAAACGTTCCGTCGCCCTGGTAATGTGCGGTGAGAACGTATGTGCCTCCAGGCAAGACAACATTTGTGTCTGTTCCAGTTCCGTTTGTCAGAGTCAGCAGATCAAATCCTAGCGATGCTCCCGGACCACCGGCCGCGGGACTCGGAGTGGCGACCAACGCCACTTGGCCTGAAGGGGTTCCGCTTGCTCCTTGCCCAGCCGCGACGATGCTGCTTACACTTACCGGCGTGCCGTGCGTAATTCCACTGATCGAAGTGGCGGCTTGCCCGTTGACAGTGGCGCTCAAAGTCGTTATTGACGGCAGGGAGGTCACGGACGACCAATTTTTCACAAGGTTTGCCACGTTCACGGATCCAAGTCCGGTCGCAAGGTCGTAACCCGTGGTCGTCGAGTACGCCAGCGTCGTGGGATTCCCGGCCGTGACCAGAACACCATTCCCCGAAGTCACGTTGCTATTGCTGCAATTCGGCGAGCCTGCTGCGCAAGGTACGGAGTTTGTGCCGGTCGAGCTGTTGGCCAGAGCGCTGTTGCCGCGCGTCACGTCGTGAAAAGTGCAAGAGGAAGAAGGCGAGACCGATGCGTTGCAATTGATGGCTGGATTAGCATTAGTCTGCTTTTTAAATAGCTGGTACAGGACATAATTTGCATTTCCCTGTCGTGGGGCGGGACTTTGCGCCGTCGCCTGGCTCTGGTTCACGAGCGCCATAATCCCGGCAAATGCCGGTGCGGAGGCGGATGTCCCTCCTATCCCCTGAAAGGTAAAACCAAGATTGTTTAAATTGCACGAACTAGTCCCGCTGGCGTCTCTTTGGCAAATGATGTAAAAACTGTCGTCAAATCCGTTGCTGGCAAAGAGCGAAACGTCAGGCACGTCCCGGTGGTTGTCCAGCGGCACTCCAGTACCAGATTGCCAGGAAGGTTTGGGATACAGCGTGCTTGCGCCGCCGCTGCCCGCCACGATGTTCAACAATCCGTGCGGCGCGGATGCCCCACACCCGGTTACCCCTAATTGCGCGCAGGAATCGTTCCACGGAATTTCGGGAATGTAGCCAAGAGCCGAGGCTTGCGTCGTGGAATTGTTTGTTGCACTCCAGAATTGTGTCCACTTGTTGATCTGATCGAAATCCGTACCACCCACAGCCACGTTGAACGGTGTTGACGCAAATCCGCTGACGCCCAGTCCCTGAGTCGCAGTTTGTGCTGTATCAAAATTATCGCAGCCCGCGGAGCCGTCGTCCCCAGAAGAAACCATGACGGTGATGCCCTGGGCCGCGGCCTGCTCCCACAGCGAATCGTAAAACTGGTTCAGCGTCCCGATCTGCTGTTCACATCCACCGAAACTCTCGCTCATCACTCCGGCGAGGTTGTTATCGACGATGTATGTCGCGGACAGAAAGATACCCGCGGTTGTTTCGGTCGGCTCCGAAGTTACAAAATCTATCGTTGCCCCAGGGGCCACGGCACCAGCCCATTGCACGTCCAGATCGGACTCTCCTTCGGTGCCGTTGATGCCAGGATCCGGTCCGTTAAGAATGATGTTGGTCGACGAGAAATTCTGCGGCAGATTGAAAATAGTCCGGAAGTCGGTGACGTCGGCAACGTTGATGTTCGACTCCCCCACGATGGCGATAGTTTGTCCAGTGCCGTCAATCTTCGGGGTTCCGCTGAGGAGTGGCGCGCTGTTGTAGATCGTCGCGAAGTCCGCGGGCCCCAGTCCAAAGCAGCCCGTCACGCCGCAATTCGGAAATGTGGTTAGCGGCCTCGTTTCGCCTGTCGTCTTCGACCGGAAAAACGATCCCAAGGGTAGGACGTGCGATTTCACCGGAAAATTATTCAACGACACTACCCCCGCGACGACTGGTGCAAGAGCGGCGGGAATTTGCGGGTCGCTGGCGTTGGCCATCTGGGCCTCGCCATTCACGGCGTAGTTGTGAATCTCGGTGTGAAACGCGCTTCGCACCTGTCCTGCGTTTCCTGAAAACTCGATTACTGTTCGGCCCGAAGCGACGTTGTTGACATGGAAGCCATGCGACTGGAGCCACCTTGTCACGGCTTGGATATCCACATCGGCTGGACCGTACTGCTGGCCGAACTGTGCGGACGTCAGCCACGCGTGGTAATTCGGCGAGGATTTATTTTGCTGGTCATCGAGAAATGTCCGCAGCGCGGCTTCCTGGTCTGCGCTCCGCTGCAAGAGAAGCAGCATGCGATGCAAGAGCTGGTCATCGCTCACGGCCCCTTGCTCGAATTCGGGCCGCGCCATAGGGTGCACGTTTCCGCGCAGAACGACCAAGTTGTTTTCATCGATCGCTTGCGTGATGCGTGCGGGGAGGCCGACCTGTTGCGCCGCGCTTGCGTCGGGCGCCTGCGCGCGCGCGTCCACATTCACCCAGACGTACGCTGCAATTGCTGTCGAAAGGGCAAACACGCGAAGACCGGCTGGGGCAAATCTTCGATGGGACTTCATGACCACACTCCCGGGATTGGCTAGCGGCACATGTCTGCTCGTGGACACGGGACAGAAGGCCAGGAAGCTGGACCGACACCTCCAAACGGAGCTTTCCCATGTTCGAGGAACTCTGTCGGAGGCACGTTCACGCCAGTAAGTGGCACTACCCTATCACACTTTCTGATGACTCACTAGATATTTACCGAGAGCTATGCAACGCACGAACGCCCGCTCGGCGGCGATCACTGGCTGACGCGTTGGCGTATGAGCGCGGGCAAGAGGTTGATTTGCGGGTCACGACGATTCCAGCGCCACGTAAGCGTCTCAAACCGCAAGAGATTCGGCATATCCGAGAAAGCCTGCACGCAAGCCAGGCCATATTCGCGCACTTTCTCTGTGTTAGCCCAAAGGCCGTGCAGAGTTGGGAGCAGGGCTCGCGACGTCCGCAAAGTACGGCACTACGGCTCCTGGCGATTGCCAAGAAGAACCCAGCCGCTCTTCTGTAGAGCTGATGAGGTGGGTATCAAACACAAACGTCGATCACCCAAAGCTGTTGAGGTACTCGCTTCGCTCATGCTGCGACCTCAATCTGAAATTGCGTCCGGGACTGCTAGGTACAAGTCTGGCCCCCGGCACCATCCACGCGTAGAAGTTGTCCCCCCGAAGAAATCGGCCGCTCTAGCTGCACCGTAAATCGACTTTCGCGATTCTGGAACCCGTGAGAGAGTGAACTGGCGGAATCGCTCGACTTGAGCTATCTCGCCATGCTGACCGCATTTCTCGTAACAATTTCGGCAAAGGCAACGTTCACCGGCTCCCTGAATCTTCGGGCTTGGTTGACCTCAAGCTGCCTACAGGAAGAACCTTCAACGCTTCCTCAAGTTGCGCGTCGCTACCCGTAAACGTTGCGTGTGGGAGATTATCCTTCACGATGTCTGGATCGACGCCGTGCCCTTCGATGAGCCACTTCCCTTCCGGGCCGTACACGCCGAGCTCGGCAGCCGTTGCAATACCGAAGTCTGAGAGCATATCGCTCGCGCTAAGCCATATTTCTCCTCCCCAAGTGCGAACGCCAATGATTTTCCCCAACCCGAGACGACGAATCCCCTCGGTGAACGCCTCGCCATCGGAGCCGGTCTCTTGATCGCACAAAACCACGATGTGCCCGCGGAAGGTGTATTGCATGTTCCAGGTGGGATTGCCGATGCGCGGTTGCCAGTAGAACCACGCTTGGCGCAGCAGCTTGGCGAGGAGCCAGGAATCGATATTGCCGCCGCCATTGTGGCGGACATCGATGATTAGACCTTGCCGGTCGAAGACGGGATAGTAGTCGCGCGTCCACTACTCGATGTCTCGGGGTCCCATCGCCTGCAAATGAACATAGCCAATATGCCCCTTGGAATCGAGCCCTTCAGGCGTCGCGTGTACTCCCATTCCCGATAACGAATAGCGCGCTCCTCGCGCGCGGTCACGGGGGTGACCAGTACGTCGCGTGCTTGTCCGTTCGCTGATTTGACTTTCAGCAACATTTTGCGCCCCGTCTTGCCGCGCAGCAACTCGCGTTCGTCGTGCACCTTCAAGAGGTCCTCGCCATCGATGCTGACGATGACTTCTCCTTCTTTCACGAAAGAATCGGGTTGCGCCAGAGGTGGCGCTTGATTCGGCAAATCGGGATCATGCAGATAAACGTGCTGCACGACGTATCCGCCAGCCTTTTCATCGCGTTGCAGGACTGCGCCCAGCGTGGCAATGTCCACCTGATCGGCGGGCTTGCGCGCACCGCCACCCCACACAAAGATATGCAGCGCCGATAATTCGCTGACCATCTGCGCGATCACATCATTCAGCTCTTCGCGATCAGAAACTCGATCAACCAATGGCAGATAGCGGTCGCGTAATTGCTTCCAATCGAGGCCGTGCATGTTCCGGTCATAGAAGTAATCGCGCTCCAGCCGCCACGCATCCAGCAACAATTCGTGGTATTCCACGCGTGGATTCGTCACGATGGTCCACTTCGACATGTCAATTTTTGCTTTCGTCAGGGTCTTCGGATCTGCGAGCGTGCTCGCTTTTGCATCGGAATCAAAAATCAGGAAGTCCTCGCCCTTCGCCACCAGCAATTTCTTGCGCTCCAGCGAGATTTCGTACCCCTTCACGTCGGCAAGCACCGTTTCCGGCGAATCGCCCTTGTTGGCAATATCCATACAAGCTAGTGTCTGCTTGGGCGGTACGTCACCGTCGCGATCCATCCAGCACAAGCGCTTATCGGTCGCCTGCAGCGAAGAATAGTTGCCTGCGGGTGCAGGCACGTCTCTCAATCGCGCTGCGATGTTTGTAAAATCGATGTTGACGGTTGCGGTTTTTTTCCTCCGGCTTCTTCTCATCAGTAGTTTTTTTCTCTGCCGCGGCTTTCTTGTCCTCTTCCTTCTTCTTTGTGTCACCCGGTTTCTGACTTCTTGACATGCGTTACGTAACGCATTACGCTAAGATGTGATCCGGTCGATCCGCCACAAAGGCCTCAAGCGCCTTTACGAAGACGACGACCATCGCGGCGTTGTGAGCCAGCACGCCGACAGGCTCCGCGATATTCTCGTTCGCTTGGGCGCGTCGGCTACCGTCGCCGACATGGATCTACCTGGTTTCCGGCTACACCCTCTCAAGGGTGAAATGAAAGGCTCTTGGGCGGTCACTGTCCGGGCTAACTGGCGAGTGATCTTTCGTTTCGCTGACGGCGATGCGTTCGACGTAGATTATCTCGACTATCATTGAAGCATTGCCACGGAAGGATTGCCTTGGAAGTATTGCCACTGAAGGAGAACCAACCATGCCGATGAAGAATCCACCCCATCCAGGCGGCTTTGTCCTGCGCCAGTGTATCGAACCGCTAGGCTTGACAATCACTCAAGCCGCCGCTGCCCTTGGTGTCACTCGCACCACTCTCTCCGAGCTCGTCAACGGAAAACGCGGTATCTCTCCTGAAATGGCCGTCCGCCTCTCCAAAGTTTTCGGCGGCAGCCCCGAATCCTGGCTCACCCAGCAGGCCCACTACGACCTTGCTCACCTCCGCACCACCCACATCAAACTCAAACGCCTTCAATTCGCCTGATCGTCCCCGTAAACGCACTCGTCCCAATCCTCAATCCAGTCTAGCCGCACGACTTTACACTCGCCCATGGCTAGGCGTCTGCCAAACGTCCCGAGATCCAGTCCAGACAGGTTCGCTTCAGACTCATGCCGCGGCCAACCACTCGAAACGAACCGGCAGACGTTCGGTCCATGCCGGGCCCCCCGGCACCATCGGAATGCGCCAACTCTTCTTCACCAACCCGCGTCCAAACTGCGCGTCGCGCCACGTGCAACCTCTATGCTCCCAACAATTTCGCCTCGCCGCTGGGTGACGTTAACGGTGACGGGGATGGTTACGTGTGTCTTTCACGCACCCGTCACCTTTAACAAAAAATGTAAAAGGCAAATCGCGACCGGCACCGAAGCGTGCCCGGGCTCCCATCGTTTTTGATCGTCGTTTTTGGACCACTCCTGGAATCTTTGACCCTCCTGCATCCATGCAGCAACTTCCAAACGCTCCCCCCGAAACTGCGTATGAAACGGCTTCACTAGGCCTACGGGAGATATCAATGTGAACTCCCCCTATATACTAAGAGGCCCTCGAGACAGGAAAATCTCACGGAGAACCTTTGTGATTTGCCATTTTTCTTTCAGGGACCGGCCAGTCGGAGCCTCCCGCCAGCACTTCCATGGCGTCCGACACGGGTGCGTCGTTGACCTTCCCACACGCAAACAGCGATCGAGGCTCTTTGAAGCAATCGAACCCCCTATTATTAAGAGGCCTCGAAAAGGGAAAACCTCAATCAGAAAGTTTGTTTTTTTCGGGAAATTTGCGAAGCCACGAGGAAGCCACAGTCAGGGGAAATAAGGATCATCACTGAAATTAGGCATGCCGGTCCAAGACGCCTTCGATGCCCTGCTGATCATGAACCTGGGAAGGTTACCGTCTTGGGTTGTATTGCGGGGGCTTTGATCCTGTCCTTACGGGGTGTAATGGACGTTGTCTTACAACTCCGAAACTCCGGCTCTGGGACGCGGCTAAATGGGTCACGCGCTGCGCGTGACTGAGGCGGGAGCAACCCCACAGAAGCCGTGACGCACGGTGCGTCAAAGGGTGGGGTCGCTCCCGCCTCATCCGAATTTGGCCGCGTCCCTCCGAGCTTCCTCTTCACGGGTTAATTCTCTTGGTTTTACAAGTTCGCGTTATCGCCAAGGTGAAGTGAATAAAGGCCATGAGTGAAGCGCAGGGGTGAAGTCCACTTCACCCCTCGACGCTGAAGCGAACAGCTGTTGCGCCTGAAGTCTGGTACTGAAGTGCACTTCTGGTGGCCGGAATAAGGACGCTACCGTCGCATTCAATATTCGGAAGCTGGAACTGGTGTACGCATCTCTTGACCGCGACGCCTGGGCGTCGGATATCCTTACTGTTTGATATTTCAACGTGCCCTCTACTCGCACTAGACTATTCTGGACGGCGTGGCGTGCACGTTTGAGAACAGTTGGACTTCAAGAAAGATCCGTGCGTTACTTTCTGGAAGTATGGGGATTTAGCAATTCCATGAAGCGGCTGGTCTTATCGTTTGTGCTCCTCCCATCAGTCTCGCTGATTCCGTCCTTGCTCCAGGGAGGGACGTCAGGACCAGCGCGTTCACAAGTAAGAGGCGAGCAACCTGCTCAGCGGCGCACAAATCAGGTGAAGGAGCCGAAGCCAGACGCTGAATTGGAGAGTATTGTCGGCATGGCCGCCGGCATTCCCGCCGAGTTTGGCGCCGACGTGTTGATCCGACTCGCACAATCAAACAAAATCACGCAACGCTCCTTGAAGATCAAACTATTGACCAGGGCGTTTTATCTCGCGGAATCAGCTCAACAACCTGTCAGACGAGCAGCGCTTGCGGGCACCTTGGTTGACACGAGATCTGGATACCTTGATCGGGCATTTGACCTTGCCCTTGACACGTTGTCGCTTCAGTCTCGGACCGTAGGCGCCATGGTGCCACTTGATCCACAGAATGCGCGGAAATTGTTCTCCGAAATGATAAGCTCGTCGAGCTGTGCATCGGCGCTCTTCAGCAACGAGTCCGGTATCATCTACACCGCCATGGTGCTCGGATGCCCGGACGAGAAATCCCCAAGCGAAAATTCCAAAGGCAGTTAGTCACCTTGCCCTGGAAGGTTGGCCTATGCGCGGCTCGGGTTCAAAAACCCTCTTGCGGAATTTTGGAACCCTCTAGGGCGACGC
>WNFW01003589.1_pt1 | contig 14048 bp, 8 predicted proteins | sample 5400131 | NCBI WGS metagenome assembly WNFW01 (sample SAMN13153362, study PRJNA577476) | soil metagenome | isolation source: 20 cm soil or saprolite under grassland replicate 1 | place: USA:California | collected 2016-06-15 | reverse complement strand
CTAGAGCAAGGCTTACATCTTTTTTGTCTTTGGTGCCCGCGCCGGCGAATGCGTCAGCGCGAATTCCCTTCGCCACAAATTCAAGGTGCGCTGACAGGGTCAAAGGTTTGGTGTATACCGGCGAAGAGAAAGGGCTTTGCTGAAAAATGTGGACGACTAGCCCTGATAAATCATCTAACGTGTGCTCGCCGGAAATCAGAACACTAACCCATGTGGACCAGCCAAATGGATACAACAGCACCTGAGGAAGAAGTTTAACCTTGGCGGGAAAACCGGGAGGCAACTGTATATCGACCCGATACTTGAGCGTGGCCAATACCGGGATGGCTTCTGCCCAGACTTCGTCCAATTCAGGACCACGCCCCATGTACCAGAGCCAATACTTCAGTGGCTTGTAAGGGTTTTCCGGAAGGCGGGAGCAGAGTTTGTCCAGGATTTCTCCCTGTTTCCCCGCCAAATCGCTGTAATTCGCCGGGCCGACGGTGGCGATTTTCTTGTACAGGTCCTTATATGGATTGCCGCCGCCGAATCCGAGCGGATCAGGGGTTGCATCCTTCTTATTGAGGAAATATAGAGACGTGTGGCGGTCGGCGATCTCAATCCGGGTTTTTGTAAGTGTGGTCACGTGCGTCGTCGCGCTCGTGTGATAGAATTCGTCTTGACTGCTAACACCGAGTAACACATTTACTCGGGTTCGCGAGGGACATCCGGCGAAAGCCGGTCATGCACCCCTCAAGTTCTGGGCCGCGAGAACCTAGGTCTCCGGCCCAGACTCTAATTGACAAACTTTATAATTCGCTCGTCCTCCGCCCCATCACTACTGACAATCATAGCTTTGTCTTCGGCAAACAGTGTCTCCATCTGCTTCCCGGATTGCTTGATTTTTCTGCTGAAGGCCAACGTCACAGCGCCCTGCTCCACATAGTTCAGGAGCTTCTGCCTATTAGATATATTCCCATGTTCGTCCACCATCTTTTTCAACTCATCCGCGGTTGGACTTCCCGAAGACTTGGTCGAAACCTGGAGGCATGCCCCTAAGACTTTTACACCATTGGGCTGTTCCAGCAGTGCTCCTTCCCAGTCCACGCCTCCGATCTTTGCTTTGCTCCAACGGACTTCGCCGTTCTTCGAGTGGTGGAGCGCCTTCTTGAGATATTTCTCCTTCGAATCTTTGGGACGGAAGGTGTGGAAGCACTCTCCGTTCAGCCAGCGGAGAAATGGATATGCGGCCCCCACAGTGGCCAGCAGAGCAACAGACTTGGCAAACTGCTGTTGAGTCGCATAAAGGTAGTTTAGATCTTTCTGCCATTCGATTATTAGCAAGAAATTAAAAAGGATGGCGAGTAAGAACGCGGTCGCAATGTATTCGGACTTAAATTCCGGTATCTTCAGATTTCCCTGGCGCAAGGAATCTGCAATCCCGTAGGCCAGGAATAGGGTCATGATCGGCAAAATCAAATAGAGCAAAGCGGCGGTTCCCCCGGGCAGGCCCTTTGCCTCGTCTTCAAATTGACGATTGACTTGAATGTTCAAAGTCGCGTTCTGTTTGGACAAATGTTGCGTGGCTCCTGCTTTCCAGGTGTACTGCAGGACGAAGACCTCGTGGTACGTCTGAAAATCAGCGTCCTTGCCGACTTGACAATGTGCTTCAGGATTTTGACTGCCGAAAGGGGGTATAGGGTCCAGCACGGGTGGGGAAGTGAAATGAATTGTCGAATCCCTTGGAAGCATGAGAATCTGCAAATTCTCCAAGGGAATTTCAGAGCGATTCGTGATCGAGAACACCACGCCAAATGAACTCGCGCGATTCAGTACGTCGTGCTCGGCAGAAACCTGGAAGCCAACATCGGGTGGAGACACCTTGGCTGTCAACTGAGAAGATGTATCCGCGGCCAAGACGGTCGCCCATGAAATCGCACAGCCTAGAGTGCAAGCATAAAAATCTGCCCTCAAGTGGCGAAGATTCATCGTTGCACTCCAAAGAGAGGGCTGGAATCATGGCATACGGCTTACCAGGAGAGCAAGGAATTAGTCGGGAAGTACTCGATCGCCGCGCGCCGCACAAGCGCGATTGTAAGGCAAGTGTTGTGTTCTGGTGTATACGCGTCGAGGGCGTGGCCCGCACAACAGGCATGAACCTTAAGAACAGCCATGCATTTGGACACTCGCCGTGGACTTTCATGTCCCTGTCGCGACGCCCCCCGCGCTGGACGATGCCTCAAAACTTCTTACGGGAGACTGTGTACAGAGCTTGTTGGGAAGACCAAAACCACTCAAGTATATGTAGTGCCAACCGTAGATGTGGTCTCCCTGCGACCTTTGGTGATTGTGCCCAGATCACAGCACACTCGGAAGCTATTCTACCAGTTCGATACTTGGCCGCAGTTTCGCGAAGCGGTCCAGAAGTCCGGATCTGGGAAGTCAGCGAAGTGGACAAATTCAGTTCGGCCGACGGCTCTTGAGGCGATTGAATTCTGTGCCAGTTGATCGGAAGCGTGGGCGCGTTACCTTCTTAGAGATCGCGAACCGTGGCAGCACAGTCGTCTCAGCTGACGTTGGGAAATTGCCCGAGTGCTTGGGTTTTATCCCAGAGACTAGCGCGAGTTTTGACTTGTGGAGCAACTTTGGAGCAGCACAAGGACGGCTCGGAACTCGTAAGAGCAACCGGAGCAACGACTTAGAGTGAATTTGCGTCCACTTAGAAGGCAGATGCTCTATCCAACTGAGCTACGGGCGCCTTGCCCGCATTCATTCTAAAGGATTTATGGCTCGCACTGACACTGTTTTCGACGGATTGAGCGTCAGTGTGAAGGGCAGACGCTCTATCCAACTGAGTTCTCTGCCTACTCAATTGATTCTACTAAAGTTCCAACGCCAATTCGACATCCGATTCTTCCGAAATCATGGAGCAACTTGGAGCAATTGGAATGGGTGGGACGATTAACCAACGCCCGGAAACGGCTGAGGGCATTTCTGGATCCATCCGCAGGACATCTTCTTTTTGATCTCAGCTGTAAATGCCACCTCCTTAGCTGTGAAACTGGCTCCAGTTTTGTTAGTGGTTGTCATGCGGGCCGTGATGCGGCTAGAATCCCAGAGTCCAAGATCCCACCGTAACCGCGGGGCGATAGCAGCGCACGATGTGTAAGCGATTACATTATTCTAGGAAGGTGGAGTGGACACCGACTGTCGAGAACGGCCACGTGCGGATGGGGATTCGCAATCAACTTGCCGCTATACAGCGTGGTTTTTTATTTCGTTTCCCGAGTCGAGGAATACTACGATCGTCCTGGGAGAATCCCATCCTGAAGGCTGCGCCGCCTGCTCGTCCCAGAAACGTCCTGAAAGCGCTTACAGAAATTGCCCGCTGTTCGCAGCTTATACGGCGGCGATCCTAGACCAGATCGACACGTTAGCTTCACAGGGGCGCGTCAATTTCCAAGGTGCTCTGGCCTGGTCATTTGAATTCGAAAGCCAACCTTATTTTGCTGGGTTTCGCGAATTAGCGACCAACGGGATCGACAAGCCGGTCTTGAATGCATTCCGTATGCTAGGGCAGCTGAGCGGAAGGCGTCTCGCAGTCAAAAGCGCGGGAGCCGTTCCCGCCGACGAAATACTGAAGGCAGGAGTCCGCGGCCATCCTGATGTCAAAGCCATCGCGACGCGGCGGGAGGGGGAAATTACGATTCTCGTTTGGAACTATCACGATGACGATGTACCCGCGATAGCTACTCTGGTCAAGCTTTCCGTCCGGGAATACCCCCGGCAGTAAAACAGACACTGGTCGAACACTTTCGCATAGACAACAACCAGAGCAACGCGCTCGCCGAGTGGCAACGGCTGGGTTCTCCGATGAATCCTTCTGCCGACGAATATCGCCGGCTGGAAGACTCGGGCCAGACCGCAATAATTAACTTCACCGTGATGGCGAAAGGTGACGGGAGGCCGGATCAGGTTTGAGTTCGCGTTGCCAAGACAGGCTCTCTCCTTGTTAAGAATTACATGGCGGACAGGAGTTGGAATGGAGACGCCGGGATGAGGCGTAGCCAATGAGAAGAGGTTACTTCCGGCTGGCGAAGGCGATTTTGCCATGCTTGCTGGTTCCGTACTTGATTCCAGCATTGTGCGAGAGGTCGGGCGCACAGGAACGCGCGCACAAGGAGTCTCCGACTCCGGGGCCCATGCTTGCTCAGGGCAGGATCACTCTCGATACTCCGGAATTTACTCTCGACCTTGTGCGTTCATCGCAGACGGTCGCAGGCCTGAAACCTAAGGCGGCTCCCGAATTCGATTTCACTCCCGGCGATCTTCTTGTTGAGCGATCAAAGGATGGCTACTACCACTTGGGTGACTTAAACCTGCGCGTACGAATAGGAAACTCGGGCGCGTGGAAGAACTACTCGACATCCGTTGCCCGCCAACCAGTTATCGCTCTTCCAGCGTCAGGTACAACCTTAGCTGTCGCCGATCTCTCACCCACGCTTCCTGCCGACATTCCCTTGCAGATCTCACGCACATGGGCGCTTGAAGAAGGAAAGCTTGTTCTGCGTTTCGCGCTGAAGAACAAGATGTCAGACGCCGTAGAGGTGGGAGCGCTGGGCATTCCCATGGTTTTCAATAACGTGCTCAATGATCGCTCGCTTGAGGAAGCCCATGCCAAATGTTCTTTCTATGATCCCTACATTGGAGAAGACGCGGGCTATCTTCAGGTCACCCGGCTCAACGGTCACGGTCCGGCGCTACTGGTGGTGCCCGATGGCAAGACGCCGTTCGAGGCTTACGGCCCAATCTTAAGCAAAGGCAGACCTCGCGGAAAGGGCCCGGAGGCAATCTTCACCGACCCTACGCCGCGCTGGGTCACGTTTGAAGGTTTCTACGATTGGATGGTACATACCAAGGCCTTTGCGGAGAATGAGTGGAAGGCTGCCCAGCAGTGGAATCCCCCGACATCGTTCACACTAGCACCCGGCGAGTCGAAAATGTACGGACTCAAGTTTGTTGTAGCAGATTCGATCCGAAGTATTGAGCAAACCCTCGTAGAAAACCATCGGCCTGTGGCAGTAGGCGTCCCCGGCTATGTGCTGCCCATGGATATCGACGCGCGACTGTTCCTGAAATATGCCGAAGGTATTAAGTCGTTGGTGGCCGAACCCAGCGGAGCCATTACGATCGGTAAACTACACGCTCCATCCTTAGGGTGGAAAGGGTTTCAACTGAAAGGCAATTCATGGGGCCGCGCGCGCCTAACGATCACGTACGAGGACGGACTCGTTCAGACCATCCAGTATTTTGTCGTCAAGCCCGCCGCGCAGGCCGTCGCAAACATGGGCAGTTTTCTGACAACGAAGCAATGGTTTGCCGATTCTAATGATCCTTTTCACCGTAGCCCCTCGGTCATGAGCTATGATCGGGAAACCAACCAGATCGCTATGCAAGACAGCCGTGTATGGATTGCTGGCCTCGGAGACGAGGGCGGATCGGGTTCCTGGCTCGCGTCCATCATGAAACAACTGGGCCAGCCCAACAAGGAAGAGCTCGACAAGGTTCAACAGTTCGTGGGTGGCGTGCTCTGGGGCGGCCTGCAATTCAAGGATGGACCGCATCAATATGGCGTGCGCAAGAGTCTCTTCTACTATCAGCCAGATCAGATGCCACCGAATTATTATCGCAGCGATTTCGATTGGAGCAGCTGGACAAGTTGGAACAAGCAAGCGTCTGAACAAGTAAATCGCTCCTACAATTATCCCCACGTCGCCGCTGCCTACTGGGTGCTGTATCGTCTTGCGCGTAACAACCAGGGTCTCGTTACCAACCAACCTTGGGACTGGTATCTGAAGCATGCCTATGAAACATCCGTGGCGATGACCAGATTTGCTCACGGTCTTTCCGTTTTCGGCCAGATGGAGGGCAGCATCTTTGTTCAGATTCTGGCCGACCTCAAACGCGAGGGCATGGCGGAGGAAGCTGAGAATCTCGAAGCCGGAATGCAGGCACGCGCCAATCGTTGGAAGGCTGAAGCCTACCCGTTTGGGAGCGAGATGCCGTGGGACTCCACTGGCCAGGAAGAAGTGTACGCGTGGATGAAATACTTCGGCTACCAGGACAAGGCCAATGTAACTCTCAACGCCGTCCTCGGTTACGACCCCACGATCCCGCACTGGGGTTACAACGGGAGTGCGCGGCGCTACTGGGACTTTGTTTTCGCCGCCAAGTACACCCGGCTCGAACGACAGCTCCATCATTATGGGTCGGGTCTCAATGCTATCCCAGCGCTCGCGGAGTATCGCGAGCATCCCGACGATTTCTACCTTCTGCGCGTCGGCTATGGCGGCACCATGGGAACGCTCACGGACATCGATCGCGAGGGCTTTCTATCTCCTGCGTTCCATTCCTCTCCCGACATGCTCAAGTTCGATCCGCTTTCGGGTGACAATGGCCCGAATTTTTTTGGCCACGCTTTCAACACTGCCACCTACATCGTGCATCATCCCGAATTCGGTTGGGTGACGTTTGGCGGCAATGCAAGAGTCGATGGCAACACGGTCAAGGTCACGCCGCTTGATTCTTTCCGCATGCGCATTTATGTGGCATCCGAGGGGCTATGGCTGACGCTTGATGCCGGAAAGTTTGAGAGCGTGGAAGTGGATTCGAAAACTGGCGCTGTACGCGTTTGCCTCAGCGCTGCCACGCAGTTTACATCTGCGGCTCGCCTGCGCATCGAGCAACCCGCCAAGCTGCAACGTATTGCAATCTTTCACCCAGCCAAGCCCCTAGAGACCGAGCGAGACGCCTACATTGTGCCACTCGCTAAAGGTCCAACCTGGGTTGATCTGGTCGCTGATCACTAGGACGCGACGCATGGCCGATTCGGAATTGTGCGCTTGAGCCGGAGGAAATCGTTTGCTTCTGCCAGTTCGTTGCCCGCGGCGCGGGACCGAGCCTTCTCCGAAGATTCCAAGTTCGGCGTCCACGAGCCGCGACCGAGATTTAGAGAATCGTGAATTCAGAAGAGAGACGCAATGAATAAACAACCTGACCGTCGCCAGATTCTAAAAGGTGCAGCCGCGACCTGTGCAGCGTTGCTTTTGCCGGCAAGAACGGAAGCCACGGAGCAGGCACTTCGGATCGCCGGTCAGAGAGTCGAGATCCAAATTACTCCCGTCAGCCAATACACCGCGAGGCTCACCATTTTGCCGCTCACAAATTCCCTTGAGCATGGCCGGGCAATGACCGTCGGGGGAGATGGATCGCTTGTGCAAACATCATGGGGAGCGCCAATCTTGAAGCTGCGCACCTCAAGTGCCGTGCGAACCGTCAAGACTGGCAATTTGATCGTGAAGCTTTCTTGCGATCCCGTGGCTTTCTCCATTGAAACGTTGCGAGGCGCGACGGTCCAGCACCTAACCGTGGACAAGGACACGGGCGCCGTCTCATTCATCTCCGGAGATTCACCATTGCTTGGACTCGGAGAGGGCGGGCCGCAATTCGACCGTCGCGGGTCTATCGATCAGATGCGCAGTGGCCAGGGAGGATATCAGCTTCGCACGCACGGCGGGCGTGTTGCTATTCCCTGGCTTATCGGTACCGCTGGATGGGCCATGTTCATTCACCAGCCTTTTGGGACGTTTGACTTCTCGGGAACAGAAAGTAAGTTCCAGCCAGCAGGCCCTGAAGCCGCGTTACCTCTCGACATTTTTTTTGTCGCCGCGAACGAACCCGTGACGATCATGGCCGAATACGCGCGTCTGACGGGTTATGCCGAGATGCCTCCGCTCTGGAGCTTTGGTTATCAACAGTCCCACCGCACGCTCGCCAGCCGCGAGGAAATCATGGCCGAGGCGAAAACGTTTCGGGACAAGAAACTGCCCTGCGACACGGTGATCTACCTGGGGACCGGGTTCTGCCCTTCCGGCTGGAATACCGAGAACGGCTCGTTTTCCTGGAACTCCCGCGTGTTTCCCGATCCCAAGGGAATCCTCGATGAACTCCACAAGGAGAACTTTCGCACTGTGCTCCACGTGGTAATCAAGACAAACAAACTCACTGGGACAGTGCACGATCCCTGCGAGCCGGGTTGTGCCGACCAGGAAAAGGCTTGCTGCCACTGGGACGCGCACCGTAAAGATTTTGCGATGGGTGTTGATGGCTGGTGGCCGGATGAAGGCGATCCGCTCGACACCACGTCGCGGCTCGTTCGCAATCGAATGTATTGGGAAGGCCCGCAGCTCGAAAGGCCGAACGAGCGGCCGTACGCTCTCCACCGCAACGGTTATGCCGGCATGCAGCGCTACGGGTCATTCCTGTGGTCTGGAGATGTCTATTCCACTTGGGAGACGTTGAAGGTTCACATTCCCATCGCCATCAATACCGCGCTTACGGGCATTCCCTACTGGGGAACGGACATCGGCGGGTTCGTGCCCACGAAGGAATTCACGGCGGAGTTGTATCTGCGTTGGTTCCAGTTTGGTGCCTTCTGCCCGCTCTTCCGTTCCCATGGTCGGAACTGGAAGTTGCGCCTTCCATGGGGTTGGAATACAGGTGATTCCGGACCGCTCGAGATCAACAATTACAACGGTGCCGCCATTCCTGATTCGAGCCAACTCCATAATCCGCAAGTCGAGCCGATCTGCCGCAAATACCTGGAACTGCGTTACAGACTCCTGCCTTATCTCTACAGCGCCGTACGGGAATGTGCCACCACAGGCATGCCCATCCTGCGCGCCTTATGGCTCCATCATCCCGACGATCCCAAGGCGGTCGCACGCCAGGACGAATACTTGTGGGGACGCGACGTCCTGGTCGCACCCGTCGTCGAGCAGGGTGCTACGTCACGCAAAATCTATCTTCCCCGCGGTGCTTGGTTCGATTTTTGGACTGGCGAACGTGTGCAGGGCGGAGCCGAGATCAGGCGTGAGGTCGACCTGGAGACTACACCGCTTTACGTGCGTGCCGGGGCGATCTTGCCTCTGGGTCCCGCGAAACAGTATGTCGAACACAAAGTCGACGAGCCGCTTTCCATCTCGATCTATCCCGGCGCCGATGCTTCCTTCTTGTTGTACGAAGACGACGGCAGTTCCTTCGACTACCGCAAAGGCAAATGGATGGGCGTGCAGATGGCGTGGCACGATGCCCGGCGCGTGCTGAAGCTTTCTTTGGCCAGCGGCTCGCGGATTCTCCCGCCCCTCCGTCGGAATATCGAAGTCAAGCTCGGCCAGAGTACGCGCGCCGCCGTTTTCGACGGACATCCGGTGGAAGTGTCCCTCTAGACGGGAAGTCCTGAGGCAGAACGCTGCCGGCTTTCGATCGCCTGTGTCTGGCGGGCAACGCCGGTGGATTCACGGACGACGAGCTCCGGATCAACTAGGATTTCTTGCCCGGTCAATCGGTCAGAGGCTTTATCAGGAACGAGGTTGCCAAAAATAGTTTGACCGATTCGTTCGCGAGGAATATGAACAGTAGTGAGCGCCGGTGAGCAAAACTCTGCGAGCCTGATGTTGTCGAACCCGGTCACCGAAACATCGTCCGGCACGCGGATCCCTTGATCGCGCAGATGGCGAAGAACGCCTACTGCCATAAAGTCGTTGACGCAAAGGATTGCAGTCGGCTGAAAGCCCGACGAAAGTAATTCTCGGGCTGCCTGACGTCCACCCTCCAATCCGTCAGCCGCCGCGACAATTTGCGCTTCAGCATTTGGAGCAAGGCGAGCTACTGTTTCCAGGAAGGTCTTCCTACGCTCGCTGATCGGTCCCAACGTCGAATGATGGCCCAAAAAGGCCATCCGCGTATGACCGAGCGAGTGCAGATACTCGACGATCTTCTTCATCCCTTTTCGATAGTCGACGCGCACGTTTGTGATGTTTTTTTGTGGCGTTCCAACATCATAGAACACAATGGGAATCTTGCTGTCGGTGAGCACCTGCATGAGGTGCGAGTCCATCTCGGACACGATGGCCGCGAGGCCCGCCACACGCCAGCCAATCATCAACCTCACGCTGGAAACAAGCTGCTCGGAGCTGTAGTCCGTGTTGGCGACAACGACTTCGTAGCCCCGCGCGTGAGCGGCGGACTCAAGTGCGCGGTAGATATCGAAGAAAAAGGGATTCTCCATGTTGGAGACGAGAATTCCCAGTGTGCGGCTCTTTCCCCTGGCTAAAGACCGCGCATGGAGATTAGGATGATATTTTAATTCTTCCGCGGCTTTGAGTACCCGTGCTCGCGTCGAGTTCTTAACCACGTTTTGGTTATTAAGCACGCGGGAAACCGTGGCCGTCGATACGCCCGCCCTCTTGGCAACTCCATCCAGGTTTCGCAGATCGGCATTCTTGGCTTGCGCCATGATCTCCCCGAAATTTGACCAAGCTCGATTCTAGCGGCATGCGAACGCTTTCCTCAAGCGAGAGTGCCCGCAAACCACGATCGTGCCGGTAAGGATGCCATCCAGCGAAACAGTTCGCAAGCGCTTGCAACGAGGCGCTTACCTGCTCTATTTGTATCCTGTATTCTTCTTGACAGTGAAGGAACCTCGGGAATATCTTGCTACGCAAGCGATTACATTTAACTAAACACAGCGTCATAAGTAATTGCGCATTGTGGCAAAGTATGCTTTTCTAGGAGAATGAAACCACTCACGATTGCAGAGTCCGAAACTATCATTCTGGGATTGCAAGATGAAATTCGACGAAGCGAAGAATCACGCTATGATCACCGGCTTCACGGCGTGCTGCTGGTGGCTCACGGCATGACCTGTCCGGAGGCGGCAGCGCTTTTGGGAGATGCGCCGAGAACCGTCGAGTATTGGGTTCGCGGGTTCGAGCAGAAGGGGCTAGCCGCATTGCGCGAGGGCGAACGGTCGGGACGGCCCGGACGCCTGAGCGAGAAGCATCTTCGAGCGATCAACGCCGCTCTTCGGCGGATGCCGCGGGAGTTAGGCTTGGGCGGGAACGTATGGGACGGCAAGACGCTGGCGGCTTGGATCCAGCGGCAATACAGGATCGCTTTAGGCGTGCGGCAGTGTCAACGTTTGTTCCGGCAGTTGGGCTTTCGACTGCGCAAACCGCGTCCTGCCATTGCTCAGGCCGATCCCGAACGGCAGAAGGCGCATAAAAAAAACTCCAAGGGCTAATGGGAGATAACGAGGTGGACCTGTGGGCCACGGACGAAGTGCACTTTCAACAGCACGGCTCCCGTTGTCGCATGTGGGTACCGCCGGAAACCAAGGACCCGGTGCTGTTGCATCATCCGACGCGGCGCAGCGTAGGATACTTTGGTGCCGTGCGGTTGCGGGATGGAAAATTCGGATTTTCTCGAGACGGGCAAATTCAACGCGCTTACCTTCTTGGCCTTCTTGAAGAGACTACGGCGCACTAGTATCCCGGCAGGCCACCGCGTAGTGGTCATTACGGATAATGCCAAATACCATCATGCGCGGCTTCACAAAGAATGGAGAGAAAACCACGCCGAGGACTTTGCGCTAGAATACCTACCGCCCTACAGTCCTGAGCTGAATCCCATCGAGCGGGTTTGGAAACTGACGCGTCGCCAATGCATACACAACCGATACTTTCCCACGCTGGAGGAAGTCGTCACGACCGTCGAAGCACAGTTTGGACTTTGGGCCCGCGGAAACGAAACCTTGCGTCGTCTATGCGCAATTACTTAAGACGCTGTGTTTAGGCAACGCCAAACCATCTTAAGGGATGACTTCGCGTTGGGAGCGACGGGAGAGCATTGCATTAGGGTCAAAAGACTAGAGGCTGGCCCTTTCTTAGAGGTGTTTCTTGTGGTGGATATGCGAGATGCTGCAAGCCTTGTACCTCTCGACTCAGGAAGCCTTCGGTGATCTCCAGACGGCGATTCTTGAAGACTGCAGGCATGACTCTTGTGGGGTCGAGCGCAGGTTTCCGAAGCGGCGTGGCGGTCAACCCCGTGAGATATGTCGACGTTGCGCGTTCCGCGGGCATTTCCTTCCAGCACGACAACGCAGCATCCTCCGAAAAATACCTGATTGAAACGATGGGTTCGGGCTGCGGATGGATTGATTACGATCAGAATGGATTGCTCGATCTTTATCTTGTCAATGGGGCTTCCACGCGGCTGTACTCGCCCAAGCACGCGTTGCGGAGCGCCCTCTATCGCAACAACGGAGATGGAACGTTTACTGATGTCACGTTAAAGGCTGGCGTGGCCGCGGAAGATCTGTTTGGAATGGGAGTTGCCGTGGGCGACTACGACAACGATGGATTCCCAGATCTACTCATTCTCGGTTACGAACGGTGCATCCTGTATCACAACAATGGCGATGGAACGTTCACAGATGTGACTAACCGAGCCGGTGTCGGAAATGTCCGGAAATGGGGATCGAGTGCAGCATGGTTTGATTACAACAACGATGGCCTGCTAGACCTGGTGATAGCTAACTACGTGGATTGGTCACCGGAGCGAAATTTCTGGTGCGGCGACAAGGGGCCTGGATTGAGAAGTTATTGCCACCCGGACGTGTATCACGGCGAGCCCCCAACGCTATATCACAACAACGGCGATGGCACTTTTAGCGACGTGAGCAAGCGCTCCGGGCTGGGAATCAAGCCGGGAAACGGGCTGGGTGTGGTCACCTTTGACTATGACAACGACGGGTGGCAGGACATTTTCATCGCCAACGACCAAATGCCGAATTATTTGTTCCATAACAATCGCGATGGCACGTTTCGAGAGATAGGATACTCGGCGGGTGTGGCGGTCGGCATCGACGGGCAGTTCGAAGCGGGTATGGGAACGGACGCCGCCGACACCACCGGAAGCGGCCGGCTTGACCTAATAGTCGCACACGTGGATCAACAATTGGCGCGCCTCTACCAAAACGTTGGCGAAGGATATTTTGAGGATGCAACGTTTAGATCAAGGATTTCGTATGCTACGTTTCATCTGAGCGGGTTCGGTACGCGCTTTGTAGATTATGACAACGACGGCGCGCGCGATCTGTTCATTGCCAATGGACACGTTTTGGACAACATTCAGCGCTATCACGCCGATACCACCTACGCGGAACCGAAGCTAATGTTCCGCAACACCGGGTATGGAATATTCCAGAACGTGAGCGAGCAGTTGGGATCGGATTTTCAGCTCCCGCGGGTGAGCCGGGGCGCTGCCATCGCTGATTTTGACAACGATGGAGACCTCGACATCCTCGTGAGCAACAATGGGCAGCCTCCGCAATTGCTGCGCAATGATGGAGGCAACTCCAATCATTGGCTCCAGATTTTTCTGATTGGCACGCGGTCCAATCGCGATGCCGTGGGGGCGCGAGTGAAAGTTACCGCCAGCGATCTGGTTCTTTACGATGAAAGAAAAGGCGGCATGAGCTACCAATCCGCGCAGGATCCGCGGCTACATTTCGGGCTCGGCCAGCGCCGCACGGTCGAAGAAGTCGAAATTAAGTGGCCCAGCGGCGGGTTGACCAAACTTACGAACCTGAAATCCGATCAGATTTTGGCTATTGAGGAGGGCAAAGGCTTGGTCACCCGGCCCTTTCCCCGTGTTCCTGCCAAATCTTGAACCGGTTTCCGGACCCGAGACAGGTTTTCTTTCGCCTGCTTGCGGTTTCTGCTCGCCTCGACTCGCACCCGACGCGCCTGGGATTGCTTTCCTGTCGCCAGGAGCCGCCCTGATTCTTTGGGCCTGCTCCTGATTCAGCTTGGCAAGGATTGTCAGCGTCGCTTCCGCTTCGCCGGGCCGACCGCTCCTCCGGTATGCCGCCGCGAGCAGCGAATACACGGCTGGATTTTGTGGATTGAGCCGTCGCCCGATTTCCAAATGTTCGATCGCCGCCTCCAGGCGTCCATCCAAAAGGTCTGCATGGCCGAGCCCAATTTGCGAGCTCGCGTAATTGGGTCGCGCAGCGACCGACTTTTCCAGCACGTCCCGCGCCTCTGCAAATTCGGCTTGACCCGGGCTTGCTCCGGCACGGATCAGCGCTTCCCCTAGAATTGCCAGCAATTGGTAGTCTTGCTTGCCTTCCGCGCTGGCGGTTCGCGCTACGTGAATCACTTCTG
>WNFW01001947.1_pt1 | contig 14049 bp, 14 predicted proteins | sample 5400131 | NCBI WGS metagenome assembly WNFW01 (sample SAMN13153362, study PRJNA577476) | soil metagenome | isolation source: 20 cm soil or saprolite under grassland replicate 1 | place: USA:California | collected 2016-06-15 | reverse complement strand
GAGGAATCGACTTGATTGATTTCTGAGTGCGACAACTGAGGTATTTATACACAAGCTGAAAAGTATCACCTGATAACGCCATACATGTACCGATGTACAAGCTGAGATGTGATGCCTGAGGAGAATAACCGAATTACTACTAGAATCTGACAACCTGTGAATGTGCTGCCGAAAATGGAGGTTTGTGACGCTGTTTTTGAAGGCATTCCCACACACCTGTAATTGGGTGCAGGCCCCCCATGCAAGCCAAGCTTTTACTCCCATGACTTGGATGGCAGTTCGCACCCCATCCAACATTTTTGCAAGCGCCCTTGTCTTCATAAACCAGCTCAGCCATGTCATTGAAGTCTTGCTTCTCGAAACCAATGGAAAGGGGTGGCCTTCATTCCATGGCCCGCAGGCATAAACTGTGTCATAGCCCACCCGGCTTCCCTCTGGTCTCAGTTCGTCATTATTTTCTCGTCCATAGGAGTCATTCCACCTTCACAAATCCACAACCTAAATCCCCATCCAATTCTTTCGCGAGCACGAAAGCTATCTTCCACCCATTATCAGCCGGCCCAAGCTCTCAAGCATCGCTATGCCCAAGGGCAAACGCGCTCTACCAGCTACCGAACCAAGCGAGCAACAGTGTTTGAACGCTCCTATCCTCTGCGAGGAAACACGTGCGAAGTTAGAGGAATTCAGAAGTCTTGGATGGATTCCACCAAATTTTAAGCCAAATACTCTAAAGGCCATTGGGGTTGCGGAGCGATACTGGCGAAGGTACGGTTAACTGAATTCCCCGGATGGTAGCAAGATCAGAATGCTGACGAGCTGGCTGGACGCTAAACAGATATTGCAACCATTTGAAAGTGAACTATCGGGACCATCTACTAAAAGAGGAGCCCGCGGTCTACATGAACTTCATTGACTGGATATACAAATCGACGACCAGGAAGAAGAAGCTTCAGTCATACCAGCAGTACTGGAACTCACTCTCCCAGTACTTCTCACTCTTCTCTCACCGTCCAATCAGTGATCATGTGCTCCAGCAGGTGGCACGGGTATGTCTTCTTTCTGTTTCGAAATAGGTGCAGCCGCCTACAGAAACCAAGCTAACTAATGTATGGCAAGTTCCTCGGCCAGCGTTTTCCTGCCGAACATGGTGTCTCGAGGAGTGTGAAAAGAAAAGAGACCCTGACTCTTGAGGAATATGGCCTTTTCCAAAGGTACCTTTGGGTTTATTCCTTTTATTTCTGTTGCGGCAACATGCTTGTTCAGCAGTCCGTAGTCATGCTCTGGTCTTCTATTACTGGCACCCGACCTGGTGTGCTCCTACCTCCATCCGGAGGTGATGCTGAACCTCCAACTACCTCTCCGCCTCATTCAAAAAGACGGAAGCTGAACCAGACCTTTGAGAGTGATATTCCCAAGTACCTCTCTGTCAATGCGCCAAAAACAGTGTGTTGGGAGGATATCGAACTCATGTACCTGCGAAATTCTGATGAAGGGAGAGATGTTCTTTGCGCGATTATCAATTTCAGAAATCTGAAGGGAAGGCCAGAGGGTGCGGATGGGTAAGGCGTTCCCAATTAGAACTTTGATCTAGGAAGTCATTTGTTCATGTGATTAATAGGACAAGATTTTTCATGCACTGTGATTACCAGCTAGCATATTGCCCGATACTACATATCGTCGCAATGGCATTCCGAGACAAAGCGTTCGAAAATGAGCGGTTGACACCGGACCTTATTTGGCGGCTGAAGGTCCCTAAACGTCTACCGAGTCTACCTCTTAAGTGGAAGGACGACAAGCTGAAACTTCCAGTCCTCCGGCGCATGGAGCATACCGCATCCGGGTTCGAGGTGAATCCAAGTCTGCCCATGACGTACGACTCTAGTAATATGGGACTCAAGCATATTGGTGAAGGGTTAGGATATGAGAATTCGATAACCCACTATAATTTTCGACGTTGGGCTGCGAACGCGGTAAACCGTAAGTTTCCCTCTTTTATCTTTACCTTGTTGGTCATGTTTAGGCATTAACAGAATCTTAAACCTTGGTGACCTTGATTGCTAACGTTGTCTGGTTCCGCATAGAGAATTACGTTAAATCTGAGCGGATGAGGATCCTAGGTCAATCAGGGGATCAGGTTTTTGAGAGGCACTATCAAGATGATTTTATTGGTGGCCTCCAATGCGTGGTGTTGCTCCGACCATCACAGGAGTCTCTTTTACGCGAGGCACGGAAAGCCAGGAATCGAGATCCTTTAGCACCAACCAAGCTCGACGATAATCAACTAAACGTCATCAGTCGTGATCCGCGCGTTCTAGAGCTAAGAGGAGAGAGACTAGAGTTGACGCGTAAGATGCGATCACTGGCCGGAACCGTCGAAGCCGCTAAGGATCTATATCCTGAAGTCTATCAGCAGTACCAGGAAGTCTGCAACATGCAACAGAAAGTAAGGAGAACACTCCGGCAAACGACCAAGCAAAGAATAAGGAAAGAGTACTACAATACCATGCCAACAGCTGAAGTCGATAAGCAGATCGATCAACTTCTTAGTAACCCAGACGGATATCGGTCGGACAGCGAGGAAGAAGATGTAATCCCTCCGATTCCTGAATATGTATTTGAAGAACGAGCTCGCATTGTTAATGCATTCTACGGTCCGGAAGCCGAAACGCTGGAAGGCGAGGAGGCTCTCGCGAGACGGATCCAAGTTACCAAAGACATGGTGGCCCTTTACCGGCTTTCAGAGCCAAGTCGCCGAGGCAAGCGGCCAAGCTCGACTACGAAGGATGATAGCGATGATGAGCCTAAGCAGGAAGCGGACTCAAATCCTGGCCTTGATGAGATGAGTTGTCCGACTAACATTTGCATTGTCTGTCAGCGCAAGTTTCCACGCATTGATTCCGTGAGACGTCATCTGATAAATCAACACCTCAACCGTTTGGCCGAAGGAACAAGCCTTCACTGTACTCAGCAGAACTGTAATAACGAGAAGGCTTTTACCAAGGCGAGATGTTTCTTATGGCATGCAGCAACGGTCCATCGCTATGATCTCAAGATAGGGACCAAGGTCCTTGACCGTCTTTTCCCGGTCAGTCCCACAGAGGAACCGTTGGTTCAGCAACAGATGTGGCTGATGCCACTGGAGGTTTGACGATGTCTGATGGTCTTCACAGAATTGACCTTCGATATGGTAGAGAAGGGTTTGGAACGCGAGAGCCAGTGTGGCTATCGATAAATTTTATCGCGATAATCATTTCAATAGCGCGGAGCCACTAAGCTTAGTGAGACCACCACTAAGATTAGTGGAGTCCCCCAGTAAAGTTTACCGGATCCCTGCTAAACTCAAAATTCAGCTTACAAATTCGTGTATCGGAATTCCAACAGTAAAACTCGCTTATTCAACCCACTTTCTCCAACTACTACTTTATTTTACTCGTATGTTGATTCTTATTGATTGACTTGTGATTGACTTGTGTATGCGAAAGGGGGCGGACAGTGGCCACACACCCGGGCCCTCTTTTATAGTGGGGTATGTACGCTAAAATTAAGGCTATCCCACACTAAATTTAGTGGGGTTAATAAGGTTTATCTGTTTATCGATAGCCACACCTGGAGAGAGCCTCTGACTGCTGATGACAAACGCGGACGGGGTTGAGGTTTATTCATCAACATAGAATGCTTTGTATATAATGTTAAAGTTATCTCAGGGCTTGGACCTTCTGCGGCGTTCTGCCATTACTGCATCATTGACTAACAAGAAGCTTAATATGCACGTGTAAAAGATAAATCGACCACGAATCATCTCACGACCTAATCAGTTCGTATTTGTCTCTCTCAGGTCTGGATATGTTTTCTAAGTTAGACGGAATACACAGACAAGAATTCTCATTATCCTTGCTGGATTTCTATGGTGACCGCTGCTAAGTCGTCACACTCATCATAAATTCAGCCAACATACACTTTGCCCTCTTGGTAACGATTCGCTAGTTTGAATTTCGTACCAAGCCCATGGAGACGTAATATTCCTTCCGCACGCATTGGTGTAATTTGTTGGCCCTCGGTTGCAAAGTAATGCCATTTTCTACTTTCTGGAGGTTCCAGCGGAACAATAGCAGTGTCAAAACCGTACCTCAGGACACCACCGCCTTCAATTTGGGTCTCTCGGTCCACAGCAGCGAGCTGAGAAAGCAACTCGAGATCTATTTCGAGACCCTCCACTGGGGTCTCGGTCATCGACATAATATGCGGTAGATGCGGAAGATCTACAACTACAGCATAGCTGAATAAATCTCTCCAGCTGGAAGATTCCGAGTTGTTTGGAATGGATTCGGAAATTTCGGGCAAGCCATTATCCAGAATACTTTCGTCCACAGACAAAGAGAACAAGCCTTGCATATTCTTCTCCCGCGGCTGCAGCACCAGGAGAATCCAAGCCAACACCCGTTTCACTTCAGCAGAGGACGTCGTGGTGTTGGCAGAACACGTTATTGTCAGGAGTCCAGCTCTCAACGTCCCCGTTAGTGTGACTAATCCATTGCATTTCGGGGAGTTTTGGCTAGAAATGCTGAACTCTGTAGTATTCTCAGAATAAGTACCCGGCGTAACCAGAAAATGAATGCTTTGGATCCCTAAATCCGCAAGTGTAGGCGTTGTTGTCTGGTCCTGAAGCGCAACTCTGTAAATGCGGGCAATCCACTCAAGCATTCTGGATCCAAAAGCTGGGTAGAACTCGGCCAGGTGCTCTGACACTGATTGTGCTATGTAAGCATTTGTTCCAGGATCCCTCGTGGATATCGTTAGGACGTCACCAAAAGCTCCGCCACAAGCTTCGTAGGTTTTTAAACCACCCCAACTCAAATGCCAGTGTTGGAAGACTGTGCTTGTCGACATTCCTGATGGCATTTGCGCAGGAGTTGCGATCCCCATGCTTGAGACTTCAGCTGACAATTTGGCCGCTACCGGACCTATGATGTGCGCTGCTAGACGTTCTGCAACTACATGGGAGAGTAAGCAAAACATACGGTCGGAATCGTCTGGGACAGGTTCATAGAGAGGAGTGCGACCGTCCTTGCCTACTGCGTTGACGTCGGCGCCTGCATCAATAAGCTTACGAACAATGTCTTCAGAGCCAGCTCGAGCGGCGTCGTGGAGAGGAGTGCGACCGTCCTTATCTACGGCCTTAACGTCGGCGCCTGCGTCGATCAGCCTATAAACAGTGACATCAGAGCCAGTTCGAGCGGCGTCGTGGAGAGGTGTGCGACCGTCCTTATCTACTGCCTCAACGTCGGCGCCTTTATGGGTAAGCCAATCAATTGTGCCTTTAGAGCTAGCTCTAGCGGCATCATGGAGAGGGGTGCGACCGTCATTATCTACTGCGTTGACGTTGGCGCCTTTACGGGTAAGCCTACGAACAGTGTATTCAGAGCTAGCTCGAGCGGCGACGCGGCGTCGTGGAGAGGGGTGCGACCGTCCTTGTCTACTGCGTTAACGTCGGCGCCTGCGTCGATAAGCTTGCGAATAGTGTATCCAGAGCTAGTTCGGGCGGCATCATGGAGAGGGGTGCGACCGTCCTCATCTACCGCGTTAACGTCGGCGCCTGCGTCGATGAGCCTACGAACAGTGTCTTCAGAGCCAGTTCGAACGGCGTCGTGGAGAGGAGTACGACTGTTCACATTCATTTCTTGAATGCTTATTTCTAGTTCATAAAGTAAATGAGTTCACGCTAATGCACCTGATCGGTTCCGGGTTGTGTATGTGTAATGGGGCTGCCAAGACTGGGCTCACGGAAGGGGCGAAGGGAGGATATATAATAGATTGGGATCTATGAGTAGGACTGAACCTGGAGGTGCCTGCGGTCGACAGAGGTTTCTCTCTAAGGCTTGGCAGGCCGCTCGCATGCTTCGGGCATACTGGGCGCAGTAGGCATGCTCTAGCCATCGTACTCGAAGTATGATGACAACTCCCTTCAGCTCTTAGGCCACCCATGCTGTTCGGGTTGCTCAGCCTCATGGTGGGTGGCGGTGCGGGTTAGTAAGTAGGCGTCTACTATGTTAGAACATCCCATCTCAAATTCACGCTAGCTATTTTGTTGGTAAGGCAAGGAGCTCCTTACTACACCAGGGTCTGAAAGAATCTTTGTGCGCGCAAATACCGGACACTGATTTTGCAAGCGGCAGTATCAAGATTTGCCAAGTCGATATCGCATCGGTATCGATTTATTGATAGCCTGGAGAGAGCCTCTGACTCCTTATGACAAATGCGGACGGGGTTGAGGTTTATTCATCAAATAAGCAACTGTCTAGATTCCATGCAGTTTCACCACCGTTAGGGTAGATCTCATTGCTTGTATATAATATTAAGGCTATCTCAGGGCTTGGACCTTCTGCCATTACTGCATCACTAACAAGAAGCTTAATATGCATGTGTAAAAGATAACTAACTATCGATTACACCACGAATCATCTCACAACGCTCGAAGACTCCAGATCCACTCAATCAAAGCCAGGTGGAAAGGGCAAAGTACTATACATGTAGAAGAGAGGTGTACCTAATCAGTTCGTATTTGTCTCTCTCAGGTCTGGATATGTTTTCTAGACGGAATACACAGACAAGAATTCTCATTATCTTCTTGCTAGATTTCTATGGCGACCACTGCTTTGCAGAATACTTCTGGCTTTCCCCAAACACTCTCATCGCCTTTCGTAAAGCTGCAGTAATCAACGGACATTTTCTCGCGGCTATAAATGAGAAGTCCCGGAACAAGAGGCAGCTTCACTTTCAAGCCATGACCTGGAACACCTGCCAATTTCTTCATAAGTCTCTTTTTATAAGCGGAACCACGGCCTGGCCATATTGTTCTGAACATATATTTCCCGACCACCACCTGAGTTTTAATCTCTAACGCCTGTTGGAACATGGCCTCGAGGTCTCTTCCGATGGAAATCGTGTTTCTTTTGGTCATGATAAACGGACCGAGGGCGCCAAGCAAGCGAGTAGCGAGTTTGGTAGCGGTTCGAGGAACGTAGACTGTTTTGAAATGGTCGTCCCTAACGACCAAGTGATGTGCGGCAAAGTATAGATTCTGAAAAGCTGCTTCACCACCTGTTTGCTCTATGTCAGGATCATGTGTGGATGTGGTCCTTCGCGGTGCACTTACCGATTGTACTCATGTGACACTTGAGTGCCTCTAGAAGGGGAGTCTTCATCATGGCCATGCATCGAAGATCCGATTCGAAGACCCACTCGCAAACTGCTGTCCCAACTATCGCCTGGACTAAGTCACCGGCAGACACTTGAGAGTGAAGATGGGATAGTTCCTGCACATCAACAAAAACTCTTGCCAACAATTCACCTAGATCTTCGGTCGACTCTTGTTTTAGATGATCTGTTTGGGGGTACCGGAATTCTTCCCCGCTGGAGAGAAATTCGAGTAATCTGCCCATTTGGTAGAAACTAGATTCGATCTGCTTCTTCATCTGTATCATTTTCTTCAACAGACGGTGGTCCTCGGTTTTCGACTTGAGACATGGGTCGAGAATGTCTACACGGACATTCAATCGGCGCCGGAGATCGACAAGCTCATCGCACAAGGTCTCAACATGGTCCGCAGGGTGCGGCTCACCGACTCTCAACTGACTTTTAAGCTCATGGTTTTGTCGCTCGAGGACGTCTATGTTTTTCGTTACTTCGGCCAACTTCCCCCGGAAATACATGTTGTCATCGAGGATGTCCTGGATGCAATCTTGGAGATCGCATGTTGGCTGAATCAGACGAAGAGTGTCATAATCGATTATTTGCCTCTCAGGCTCGTTCGCAGATCCCGAGGAAGCTTTGCCGAACCATTTGTGGACTACGAGTTCATCTTCGATGTCTCCAGTACTCGTAGACAGACTTCTCGGTGAACCTGTGCCCAGCTGTGTGAGTCGAACTTTTCTGTGGGCTCCGTCACTATCCTCGTCGCAGCTCTTCTCACCCATTGCGTGGCTCAACTTCGAAAGCGTGTCAGGGGTTGGGTGAATTGGATCGAGCAGTCTTGAGAAACGAGGGTCTATACGTGAAGCGGTGGTGGAGTGCCGTCATCCGTCGAACAGATGATCTTTCGATGGCAATCTGCCCAGACAACAGCTGAGGGATGCTATGCTTGTCAAAGGAAGAGCTCGTTGATTAGACTTTGGTTGCTGGGTGGGGGAAAAGAAGGGACTGCATTTAGGCAACAGCGCCATGCTGGATGCTACACGCGCCGCACCAGGAATCACTGCTCAGGACCAATCCAATCAATCCTCTATCCTTCACAACCAACAGATTGGCAACTATCAGAGGTTAGCACGATTACGCCGGGTGCGGATTGGCCAGCATGTGCGGCGTCGCGGTCAGGCTGACCTGCTAAGTGCCGAGAGCCAGGCGCTTCGGCAAGCTTCGCCGCACGCAAATCTTCGCGGCGTCTCGTCAGCAACGCTTTGTTCTCGATTTCATTCTCCGCGTCGACATCCATTTCTGCACCGATACGTCGGTCTTTGCACTGCGCGTCGCCTTCATCTGCGTGTCGCCTTCATCTGCGCGTCGCCTTCATCTGCGCGTCGACCTTAACTTCATCCTACCGTCCCCTTCCGTGTCCACCCACATTTACGCACCAGCAGCCACGGCCATGACAGTGAGATGTGGGAGAATAAACAAAAACGGCCGCAAATGCAAAAGAGCAGCGGCGCGGTACATTGCTTGTAATATCCACAGGCAATCGTTCTGGAACAACCTCCCACCCGAGATTCGACTGCAAATTTACCCGTATCTTTCTGAATTCGAGCTCCTCAAATTCATCATTGTCGACAAGCGAACTTACAGGGAGGGTGTCCCCTTTCTTTATGCCGAATTCACGATCTCGATAGAGTCAGATGTCCGGATGCACAACCCAGCAAAGAAATTCAAATATATAAAGAATGATCGGCTCGAGCAATTTGGGAGGTTTCCTCAGGTCTGGAATCCACCAATACGTCCCGCCAATTTCGACATGATACAACATCTCCGCATCAAAATTACCCTTGGCCTCTATGACATTTATGACCAGTGTGATCTCGTTCGGCAAGTTGTTGCTAGACTCCTAGCAAAGACTGTACCGTGTAGGAGGCTGGATGTCTCTCTTATTACGTACTACAATCCTCCCGAACGAATAGTTTCAGACGCCCGTACGATCCTAGAACCTTTTCGGCGCCTCCGTGTCAACAATGGCTTGAACATAGCTGATATCGTTAACTTCCACGGGGATGATGCACTCTTCAACTTCGCAATGTTTGACAACAACTTTCTTCCACAATTGCGCAAGGATATATCAAGTTCCGATCCACCACCCTCCCTGTCACCTATTTGTGCAGTATATTTGTCCATCGCTGCTGCACTTGAAATCATCGGCGGTTTGAGATTTTGGAATCTTCGCTTTGATATCAAGGACGTACTGCACCGTGCCAGGATCGCCCGAGAGGATAGTAATATGGAGCAAATGGAGCTCATAGTTCAGGAAATTGAGGAGGAGGCGTTGATTACCTTTGAGTATGAACGACAAAGACAAGGATATTTTTTGGCTGAGATTGAACGGGCACGCAAAGCTGTTGGCAGGAACATGGATATTCTCCGCGAAACTGGACACTCTTCCGACACCTGGCGTCTCAGCAAGTTCTTTCAACTTCTTAACAGCATAGATAATCGACGCCTATGGGTGGACTCCCTTAGACATCGTTTTTTGGATGTAACGCGGGGCTTCTCAAGGTAAAGAAATCAGTGGAGATGCCGCCTGACTGACATGAGAAATGGATTAATTGATTGACCCTTCAGAGAAATTTGTTGTGACATCCGTGCCCAAACCGTGCATACATGTATATAGCCCCTTTCCCCTGAGTCGCACAATCCATCATCATCCACAACAAAATTTTCTACTATCTGTCACGAGATTTATCTATAGAGGTAGATCTGCAGAGATTGCATTCCGGTTCCTTCATGTTCCACAGGATCCTTGCGGCGTCTTCCCGCTGCAGCATCGCGCCATCTCCACGCGCCATCTCCACAAATCATGCGGGAAGAGATGGATACCGTATCAATAATCGAACTTGTAGCACGGAGAGATCGGATGATAGGCTGGGCTTTGAACTTGTGTCGAACTGCTTGTCGGCTGGCCTGCAGCCGGCGAAGGTTCGGCTTGTTTATAAGCACTGGCCTTGTGCGATCGGGTTCTTCGATTTCGCCTTCCTCGGACCATCAGCACCGTCAATGCTGTTCTCAGTCTACGAATTTCATCATGTGCCTGCTGAAGTGTGTCGATATGAGCTTCATCGACAGTCACGTTGGCGTCAGAAATGAGACCAGATTCCTTGGATATGTCGGCACTGAGCCCACTCCACGTCCGGCTCAGAGTGCCAAGATTGTCCACCATCCATTGCTGTAGTTCCTGATTGAATGTGCTCCGGCCATCGGCAAGCGTATTTGCGCCCACTGTAGGAATGGCATTAAATACTTTTTCAGACGCTTGTAGCGCCTCCAGAACTTTAACTTGGTCTCTGGTGCGGTCAATCATCTCTTGAAGGCGCGATGACCTCTCGTCTTCGGCGCATTCGACATATTGGATCTCCCTGCCCAAACACCTTGTGATCTCATTGAATAATGGCCCACTGGCAACTCCGTCGGAGATATGTGGTGAGCTTGTTAAGTGCAGGAGTTGTTCTTGCTGACTTATAATCTTTGGGATATTTGGTTCTAAAAGTTTGAGGAGACGCTCCACGGCTTCAGATTGGGTGAGATCAACCATGGCAGTCTTTGATTGGTGAGGACGGTCAAAACTGACGGCAAAGGACGGTATATTTATCATTTTATAGCCCTTGGCGGCAAGCTTCAGAGTGGGTGGGCCGAGAGCAAGAGGCCCGCAGTATAAATAGAAATGCGCTGCGAGATGAATTTTTATCGAAAACTCATGACTACTTTATTGAGCCCTCAGATTCTATATCTTTGTTGACTCAAGATCCCCTACTGCAACATAATGGCCGGGACATTACCGCTAGCTATCCTTGCAATTCTCTTTCTAAGTTCTATCATTCCTTCTTTATTTGCGGCCCTCAATCCTGGTAGCCTTCAAGCCGGAATTGCAACTTTTCGTGTACGTGTCTAACTGAGAGGAAAATTATAGTCATTGATTTCAGCCAGTTTAAGTTTACGGAGTCCCTTGGATCTATCAATCATGTTACGATATCGCAAGAGCTCAATCATGCACCCACTACCCTTCGCGGCAATGTCCGAAGTGCGGTCGGCAGAATTTCGACAACTACTCCTATCCTAGGGGCCCAAGCAGTAAGCGCAGCGGGGGCGGCAACAGCGGTCCCAGGCGTTGTGAGCGAGCTTCAGAACAGTCTGGACGCTACTGCCGTACCTGGAGCCGTCGTCAGTCGCGTGCAAAGCGTGAGCTCCGCGGCGACCTCGCTAACAGGCGCTATCGAGGACCACCAGATCAATTGGTCAATTGGTATGAGGGACTTTTGCATCGGCGCCTCGTGCCATAAACTGCCGCTAGATATTTTAGACCTATTATTACCAGAACATGTGAAAGAATCTTTGCAAAAGGAACTAGGATATCTAAACGACGCCACAGCCAGAGCCACGCCATCATACCTCCGAAACTGTTTAATAGCCGGGACAGCTTTCCTATTTGTCCTGGCCATTATCACCGGCTTGCACATAAAATTGGACTCCATCACTCGTACCCTTTTCCGAACAGCTCTATATCTCGCCCTCTGTTTGGTTTGCTTGGTTTTTTTGGTCATACCTACGGTTGTTTCAAAGATCCTACAATCAAAGCTCCAGAGTGTTCCTCTTGTCACCGTTGTCTCCCAAGGTGAAGCGCACATGTTATGCTTTGTTGCGCTTTGCTTCGCATTCTTCCTTATGGCAATGGGATTTGTAAACGTCATTCCTTTCACGTTTGTCATCTGGTAAATAGTGCCATATAATTCAAATATAGTCCCTAAAAGCGCGTCCTCCACGAAAGTCTCCCCATTCTCTGAAAGCTCTGGATGCTTGCTGCAGGCATGCAGACGTGCAGATCTCCTCACTTTAGGGTGGTAACTCGCTGGGGCCCTCTAATCTCAGGCTCCACCTCGCTGTTCTTACGCGCATCCATATTTAACCCACGGAGGATTTAACTTTTCAGGCAGTTTATTGCAAACCAAAGGTGTTAACTACTTAATATGTGTAGGGGTCTCTTCATTGAATCTACCAATCATGCGCAAGCTTCTCCGTACGTCTTGCGCCCTTGAAAGCTTAAATTTTATTGGTTTGACACGCTTGGAATGCCTGAGGATCTTTTTTCTGTAATTAGGGGCACCACCGCTAACGCTCAGCGGGTAGCCCCAAGACAGGACCCGCTAAGGTTAGTGGGATGCCCACAACTCTGTTAGCCCCTCCACTGTCAACCTAGGAGCTTAGTCAGCGTTGCCTCTACGTGCGAAGCGAGCTCAGCTGAAGAAAGCGACTCCAGCTGAACAAACCAACCTTAGCTGAATAAATCGCCTTCAACCCACTTCCGAAGACGAATTGGCATCAATATCTGTAGTGCCACAGATATACTCCACCAGAATGAATCCACAGCACTAAGGAATTGCCATTCGCCTCTGCTACAGCACACGGAAATCTTTCCCTTTCTGTATCTACATTCCCACATCGATATTACGTTCATTTATTGATTTATCCCCTGAATTCGCCTTCATATCATGTATATAAGCTGCTGGACAGTCCACCTTTTCATAGACAGACAGAATCGAGAGCATTATCTGCACTTTGCCTTTGCACGCATATATTTTATCTCGGCTACCCCCGACGCTCAGGCCTCCAGCCCCAGAGCGTCTGGGGACGATTTGGCGTAAAATCGCTCTATTTTGAACAATTTATGTGGGGAGTTCGCGAAAACAACCCTCCTTTTGCCAACCACTTTTTCTCCACCACCATGAGGCCTATAAAGTTCCGGTTTGCCCCCATGCCATCTCCATAACCAGCTCCACAATTGATCCGGTTTAGAATTTTTATTTACCTCATAGATAATGACATAGATTACACTGAAAGCATCCCTTGTAAGGGCCGGGCCGACCGCCCGCCCAGAAGTTTAGGGCCTGACCGCCTAGAAGTTGGGGGCTCGGCCGCCTAGAAGTAGGGCCCCACCCGCTGCGGCCCGGCCGCCCAGAAGTTAGGGGCCCGGCCGCCTAGAAGTCGGGGCCCCCACCGCCTATAAGTTGGGGGCCAGACCGCCTAGTAAGAGGTATACTTTCAGCGCAATCCATATGACCATCTACGAGGTAAATAAAAATACTAATCCAGATCAATTATAGAGTTGGTTAAGCAAATGATATTAGTGCAAACCGGAACTGAATACACCCCGTGGCGGTGGAGAAAAAGCAGTAGAGAACAAGGGGTTTGAAAAGGGAGGGTTTTGTTAGCGCACGCTTCACAACCGGTTTTCGAGGTGAAACAGCAAGGTTAGCGGCTTGACCGCTAGATTAAGTGTAGTAGCCCCTGGTTTACAGGGGGCCCACCCCACTGTAAGTAGGGCCGTACCACTAAATCGATCGCAATTGTATGCGCATTTCAACGTAAACTGTGTAGTTATCTGCATGGTAAATCAAAATTCTAAACCGGATCGATTGTGGAGCTCATTATGGAGATGGTATGGGGGCAAACCGGAACTTTACAGACCTCGTGGTGGTGGAGAAAAGGCAGTTGGCAAAGGGAGGGTTGTTTTCGCGGACTCCCCATACAAATTTTTCAAAATAGAGCGATTTTACGCCAAATCGTCCCCAGACGCTCTGTGCAGAGAGGTTGCGGCTTTACCCGAACGGGCCCGCAACCCACAGAGCGGCTGGGGATGCCGAGATAACATATATTAGCCCTCATGTGGCCTCTGCCTTGCTGCCTCATGCCAAGTTATTAGTTAAATGTACTTCCTCAGGCATCAAGGCGACGGGGCATCACCAGTGGATAATAACTTGGCATGAGGCAGCAAGGCAGAGGCCACATGAGGGCTAATATATG
>WNFW01001946.1_pt1 | contig 14050 bp, 14 predicted proteins | sample 5400131 | NCBI WGS metagenome assembly WNFW01 (sample SAMN13153362, study PRJNA577476) | soil metagenome | isolation source: 20 cm soil or saprolite under grassland replicate 1 | place: USA:California | collected 2016-06-15 | reverse complement strand
AAGCTTCACTAACTCCGGCGAGCTGATCTCCAATGCCTCACTCATTATCTTCCCGCACAGTAACCGCCGCTTCGGTTGCTGCCGCTGTGGAGGTATTCGTCTGCCGCATCCCGCGCCGCTCTGCGACGAGGTTGACCAGACCGAAGTAAAAGCCGGCTAGAACAGTCTGGCCACCCACCAGGAGGAAAAGAACCGAGCCAATCACCATCCGGATGGTATAAGAAGGTCGCAACGGTCCGAACCCGGCCACCGACCATTCGTGCGCTGCAGCAAGTCCGAGGAACAATCCTATAAGGATGAGCACGAACCCCACCATCGCACAACGTTCCAAGATAGGCCGCTGTTCAAGGAACCAAAACTTCGTCTGCGGGGGGTGTAATCCTGTCTCGACTGCCATTAGCTTGGCGAAAGCAAAGAGCAAGAGCGATTGGTACCCCAGCAAGATAGCTGCCGCTGAGTAAAGTAAGGTGTGATAGTCGAATGTTACCGAAGAAACGGTCAGCGGCCCCCTGAACAGGACCGTTGAAGCAATCAGACCGCCGATGAACAAGATCGCGCCGGGATAACCGAAAAACCATCTTGGACTCATCAAAAGGTAGAAGCGCAGACTTCTCCATCCGTCGCGATAGCGCCGCAGGTGCGGCGCCCGGTCGCGGCCATCGGGTGAAAGCGTAGTCGGCACTTCGGTGATGCGAAGGCCGTGCATTTGGCTCTTGATCACCATCTCCAAGGCAAATTCCATCCCCGGAGTTTGCAGAGCCAGTGTTTCGATCGCTTCTTTCGAAAGCCGCGCAGACCGCAGTAGAAGTCACCGCAACTTCGGCATGAGAAAAAGAGTCGCCCGAGCGCGGTCAGCAAAGGGTTTCCAAAGTAGCGATGCATCGGAGGCATGGCGCCGGGAGAAATCCCACCGCGGCAGCGGTTACCTATCACGAGGTCATATCCCCCGCGCAGCTTTGCGACGAAAGGCGCGAGTGCCGAAAAGTCGTAACTCTCATCCAAGTCCCCCATGATGACGTATTCACCTTTCGCGGCGGCAATCCGGGCGGCCAAGGCTGCCCCATACCCACGGACCGGCACCGCAACAACACCCGCGTTCAGCCCCGTCGCCAGCTCGATCGATGCATCGGTGCTCCGTTATCCGCTACGAGCACTTCTCCGCTGATTCGGTACTGCTCAAGAAATCGCTGCGCCTTGGCGACACAAGCAGCCAGAGTTCCTGAACGCGCATTCATCCTAAAATATACGGCTTCGTAACGAGGCGAGTCTTGACCGGAAAAATTTCAGGCACGGCGATTGGTCGCCGCTCTCCTCTTTTTTCTTTCGAGTATCATCCACAAATTGAGCCATTCTGTGGCGCCATCATTGCCGCGGTGGAATCCGCTGCGTTCAAGGAATTCGAGGCAGGGTTTGTTCTTCGCCGTTGGCCGGTAGATCGTGGTCACCAAAGCTGCGCCGTTCGCTCGCGCTTCACGGATTAGCATCGCGAAAATGGCATCCTCGACTTTCTTTCCAAAAACTCGGCAGCTTAACAGGAAGTCTGTGAGGTAAGCGTGATTCCCGACAACTTTGAAGCTGGCGAGTCCTTCTCAGGCCGTAGTCGCCAAACCGATCGCTCACGCGAAACGTCGTGACTTTGCAACCTGATTCGTGTGACCAGGCTGCAAACTCCCCTCTTCAGGCATGCGTCGGGTCTGCAGATTCAGCTCATTGGTTTTATTCAAGAACTGCACTGCCCTTGGCAAATTAAGGTGGATAGTACTTCGACCACCAGGCTGAGTGTCTGGAGCCACGCATCCAGAGCACTCACTGGAGCCGGGTTGGCCTGGAAGGCGGTAGTGGGCTTCATCAACTGCTGCACGTGAGTGCAGAAAAAAGCAGTCAGGCGAAAAGGCGAAAAAATGAACGCAACGCATATTTCAGCTAAGCCATGTCAATGTCCGGCAATTGTCATCGGTCCGCTTGTGTGGGCTGATCATGCCGCGTTTTGTAATCCAATCGTTGAGAGGCAAGCGAAGTGCGACAGAGAATTCTTGTCCGCGAGTCGCGCGAAAACGAACCACAGCATGTGAGCTGTTCACTGTCGATCGCATCTGAGTGATCCGCGTATCCAGGCTTCGTTCATTTTCTTTACTCTTTTTGCATTTTTTTTCTTGTTCGTGAGATGCCCTGGGAAAGCCCGTGTAGCGCTCGGAGTTGGAGTCGGGCTTCCGCCGCTGCTTACCAAAGGATGCGGATAGACAAATGGACCAACATAATCGACGCCGTTCAGGGCTGCCTTGTATCGCGCTGAAACTTCCGATGGAGTGGTGTCCCATGCGAAGTCGGCGCCTAAGTTGAAGTAATCCAGCCCAAGCTTAGTGGTCGGCTGAGCCGAGTGCACGTGAAAACCGTACACATGATGACTTGGTGAATGAATGTTGTTCCACGAATAGCAAGGTTCCAATGCCTCATGCGTCCACCAAGGTTTCCCAGCTTTACTATTGATGGGTTTCTGTTGGCCCGCTACCTGATCGCCCTTTCCCCTCCCGTTTTGGTCCATCATCGTCAAAACACGATGGATTTCATAAGCGTCTCCACGATTGAATATCAAATGGCCCCCATCAGGAGCAGAATAATAGAAATAGGTGATCGTGTTCGATGTGTTGGAAATGATGAACGAACCAAGCCCATAAGATGCAGATGCCGGATTCGCGTTCTTAATGCTGTAGCCGACCCATTGATTTGGTGTCCATGATTTCGTCGAATCATCGATCACACCTTTCGAGTTGATGGAGCTGGTGTCTGTCCCGCTATCAAAAAGATATGGCGGGCGCCCTTCAACGTATGTGCCATTTCCTTCTGTATCATTTTGATCCCATACGCTGGTTCCGTCCGCAAACCCCCAAACCGGATGAGGGCGTGCGGGCGTTTCACGAAAGTTCGGCAGGTTGCAATGGCTCTTGTGGGACGAATCCACGCCGATGAACAAATTATCATGCCACAGACTTGTCCCAGATCGCTGCCCGCTTGGGGCCCCTGGAACAGTCATGTTGACTATATTGTCATAAAATTCACTGACACGCTGGCCGCGGGCTGCACCGCCTTCAGTTCCGTGGCCTGACGGAATGCTATTTTTCAAGTAGTTATGGCGAGCCACCCATCGTCCGCCGTAAGATGTATCAACAAAATAACTTGGCATGCGTGTGTTGCTCCTGACGGTGTTATCTTCCATGAAAAAGAATTTCCCGGTTCCGTACCACGGATAATCAGCCCACGATCCATTGCCGTTCGTTTGGGAAGCCCCTCCCCAGGTGTCATGCATGATAAGAAATGGATAAGTAGCGCGGCTGAAATCGAACACGTTATGATCCGCAACGCCATATACCCACCCGTTGACCCAGATTATCTTACCCTGATAAAGCGAGTTGAAATGGCAATGATCAACGCGCATAGAGGTGCACGGAGCCGAGTCACGATGACTAAAGAAGCGAATTGCCCCGTCACTACTAGCAACAGTAGTATCGCTGCCCGGTGAGAAGGTGATTCCGGTCAAACGAAAGGATTGGTTCGAACGGATCGCAACCTTGATTATGCCTCTCTCAGAGCCGGTTCTTCGAGTGTCATCCTTAATGATTGTCGCATCGTCGATCGTGGGATTGTCGTTGCCAGCGCCATTGATAGTTGTCGCGCCTTGTAGTGTAACACCCTTTGTGATTTCCAAGCGCGAAGTCCAGCTAAATGTCCCGGCGGGAACCGTGATCGTATCGCCGTCGTGTGCGGCATTATGCAAGGCCTGCACACTCGCCGCCGACCCGTCGGAATCGTAAACCGTGGCCCCGCGCAGAGCAAAAAAGCCGCTCAAAATCAGCATTGTAAACATTACTGCACTAACGTGCAGCCGGACAATGCCTGATCCTGGCGCTGTTTGGCCGTGAAGAACAGCTCTGCCAACACTTCCAAGCGTTTGTATTTTTTCCGTCATCTTTATTCGGCCGGAGTCGCTGCGTCAACAGCATCGCTGGGCTGCATGAGATTGCCCCTGATGGCTCTTTAGTCGTCTGGGGATGCGGGCCGACGATCTGCGACCGGCTATCGGATTGGTCGCAGACCCTTCGTGAACTGCTTTAACGAAACCCCGCGTCCAAACGGGATTTCCACTGTGGCGATGGCTTGCGCCGGATTCCCACCGTGGTTTAGGAAGAACGGATTTTGTGACGACACTTCCGGCAGTGACTATCGCTCCGCGGCCAATGGTTACGTTCGGCAATACTATCACCCTACCGCAAGCACAGCATCTTCTTCGATTACCACACCTTCCAGTTCGCGGTTGTGGGCAATGATGGTGACCCGCATCTCGATTGCTGCACGGTCCGAATAGTGACGAGATGTGGGCAGGACGTTTCAATGATCGTGTCGTACCCGATCCACAAATCCTTGCCGACGTCAACGCCTCGCCACCGGTTGAGCAGCACGCGCGTAGTTGTGGCGCCCGGCGCAATTCGAGCGAGCACCTGAAGAACCTATTTTTTAAGCCTGGCAGCCGTCGCTCCGAACATACGCTCACTTTTTCAATAGAATGACATATCCTCGCCGAGTTCTGACATTTATTTCCCTATCAAAAGAGTCTGCAGCTTGCGGGGCGCGCGCTGCATCTCGGACGAGCGCAGTAAGACGCCTCTAGCTTCAAAAAACCCAACGTACGAGGACGATCTGCTGTGTAAGGGCTGTTCACCCAGAGACTGCTCGATCGCACGCCTGCTCTTGATACAGAAGCATCATACTGGTATGCTGGGGTGGACTGTCCGACGGTGAATTACTCGGCCTTGGCGTTCTCCGCTACATACTGTGACAGCGGGCCTAATATTGTGATTTGTTCCGCATCCAACGCGGCCAAATCCAATCGGATGCGGAATTCCTCCTCGATCGAGTTGACCATCTCCAATATGCCGAAGGAATCGACGACCCCACTCAGAAAGAAGTCGAAAGTGTCCGGGACTTCGACTGGATCGAATCCCATTCGTTGGATCGGCTCAGAGTATTTTGCTAACAGAAACTTCCGAACATTGTCCGGGGTAACATTCTCCATCTGTGTCGTCGAGTCCATGGGCCGATCAGTTCGCGGAAGACCGAAGATAAAGATCATCTTCAAGTCCGTCAAAACGCCAGTCTGTCGATTGATATAGTGCGGGGAGGCGGTTGCTGAGCTGGTTAATCCAGAGAAACCCAGCACGAATGCCGCGCTGATTCATCACGCGATAAAAATTGTTCTGCAATCGAAGAAAATCGAGACCGTTACCGCTCAAGCCGTAGATATAGTTATAGTTCACCTGCGGTCCGCCAAGCTGGAAACGTACTGCGTCGACAATCCGGCCCCCCTGGCGATTGACGATGACCCACTCATTTGCGACGTAACCGCGGAAGCGATTTTTCGTGGGCAGGTGATCGGTGTGTTTCTTGTAGCGATCGGGTTGAATTCGGATTGCTGAAACGCGGCGGCGGCCACTCTTGTGACGTAGCTAGCGACTACGTCGCCAGGAAAGTCCACCTCACGCAGGATCTGCTCGAGGTCGACTAGGTCGCTGGTAAAAAAATACAGCCGGAAGAAACCGTGTTCCTCATTGGCCAATAAAACGCTCTGAGCCGTTGTGTCAAAAATAACATTGCAGAAACCAATCTCACATCCATAATATTCAAGCTGTATAAACATAATCGTGACTGAGATACAGAAAGGTCGCAACCGTTAACAATTCTGGCATTCTGCCTAACTGCAGTTTGCCCCCAACACTTGAGGGTCCGTCGGATCGATAGCGCCTTGCCGCTCGGCTCGAAACTGCTCAACATTGTTCTCTAGGATGGCTTGCAACTTTTTCCGATCGTATTTCCCATTGGCATTTAAAGGAAACCGATCTAACAGGTGAATATGGCGAGGCACCATGTACAAAGGAAGCTTTTGCCTCAAATTCGTCGCCAGTGTTACCGTATCGAAGTGGCCTATCTCCAGGAACACCTCGATCCCGTCTGCACCGCTTTGTGTTATCGGCCACCCCATAGCAACAATGCCTTGAATCCCGGATATCTGTCTTATAACAGCTTCTATCTCTGCCAGTTCCACACGATGACCGAGCACTTTAATTTGATTATCCAAGCGCCCAAGATAAACCAGCGGCCCACCGATTCCTCTTTGCCGAACGCGATCTCCAGTTCGATAGTATGTAGCCTTCCTTCCTGTAACCTGCACAAAGGCGCGTCGGGTTTTCTCGTCCTCCTGCCAATAACCAAGGCTTAGCTGGGGGCCGCTCATCAGCAATTCTCCGTCGTTTCCGACCGGCACTTCTTGCAGATGCTCGTCGACCACCAGAGCTTGCATGTTGTCGAACGGTTCACCAATCGGCACAATTCCTAGCTCAGATTCCTTAACGGACTTTTCTCGCTGCCATCGGTAGGCAGAACAAGCAATTGTCAGCTCTGTAGGACCGTAAAGATTCTCAATCGCAGAGTTGGGTGCTGCTACCGCCCACTGCCGCACGAGCTCAACCGGCAATGCCTCCCCACAAAACAAGCTCAGCCTCAAACCGGGATACATGTTCTGTTTGAGAACTCCTAATCGACGCATGAACATCGCCGTGGCAGGGACCGAAAACCATACGGTTAGCCGCGCATCCTTTACGTAAGCGTCAGGCTTGATTGTTTGTTTGGAGGTCGGGCAACACAAGCAAGCCCCCGCCTGCCATGTGACGAACATGTCATGAACAGACAAATCGAAGGTAAGATCGAATGTTTGGGACGTTCGATCTTCGCAGCTAAAGTCGTGTCGATTCGCCATATAATCCACATAATGAAGCACGTTGGCGTGGGACACCATCACACCTTTGGGTTGCCCCGTGCTGCCCGAAGTGAAGAGTAGATAAGCAATTGAATCGACAGAGACAGCTACAGGACGCCATTGCTCGGCGTCAGCCAGTTCATTCGCTCCTATAATCCGATGCGCAGGAAATTTGGCTGCTAATTCGGTCACCTCGGCACAGTCTGGACAAACGATGACCAGTGGAGTATCGATGCCGCGTAGTAGCGCCTCTAACTGCGGTTCGGACCCGGCATCGACGATCACCGACCGAGACATGGACCGCTCCAACATCAGCCGTGTTCGATCTACTGGGAATGTCCGGTTCAGTGGTACGTATCCATGACCGGCCATCAAAACTCCGAGCACAGCAGCGTACGCCGTCTCGGAACGGTAAGCGAACACTGCTGTGAGTGGAACGACGCCGGGCACGACACCGGCCTGAATAGTGGCTGCAAGACGCTTGGCAATGTAAGCTAATTCCTGGTAAGTCACCTCACGACTACCAACTTCAATCGCTCCGCGCGTGGGAAACTGTTCGCAAGACCGCAGAAATCCACTCCACAGCAAGCGGGCCGAATTTGTCGTGTTACTCATTTGGTTCAGGGCTTAACTTAGCAGTAGTTTGGCAAGCCAACATTTGCCGCGCTCGCGATATCTATGCTTTCGAAACTTTGCCAGACCGTGCCTGTATCCCGAACATTGCGTTTCGCGTGTCCATGATGCAGTGCGCCCAATCAGCAAGGTCCTGGTAGTTCACGCACGTGTGATTTGTCGCGATCAGTACAACATCAAAGCTCTCAATAGTCGCGCGATTCCACTCGACGGATTTTGTCCCGGCTAATTGGAGATGCTCGCGCGTTGGCTTGATTATGGGAATGTATGGATCGTAGTAGGACACTTCTGCACCGCGCTGCTGCAATAAATCCATCAGAACGTAACTCGGCGACTCGCGCTCATCATCGACATTCGGTTTATAGGCTAGACCCAGAATCAAAATCCTGGAACCCTTGATAGCTTTGTGTTGCGTGTTCAGTGCGTCTGCGACCGCGTGCACAACATGCTCCGGCATCCGCGTATTGATCTCGCCGGCCAGCTCGATGAAACGTGTGTGTTGACCGAATTCGCGAGCTTTCCATGTGAGATAGAATGGATCGATCGGGATACAATGCCCGCCCAGTCCTGGGCCGGGATAAAACGGCATAAAACCGAACGGTTTCGTCTTCGCCGCTTCGATGACCTCCCAGATATCAACTCCCATGGCTGCGTACACCAGCTTTAGCTCGTTCACCAATGCGATATTCACGCTTCGAAAAATGTTTTCCAACAATTTGGTCGCTTCCGCCACCCGGCAGGAAGAAACCGGTACCAGCTTATCGATGGCGTGGCCATAAACGGATAATGCCCGCTGAAGGCAAGCTTGCGTGTAACCTCCCACGACCTTCGGAATCGACTTTACGTTGCTTTCCCGGTTCGCTGGATCCTCCCGCTCAGGGGAAAACGCCAGGTGGAAATCCAGACCGGCTTTCATTCCCGAGCCTTCCTCCAAAACCACCCGTAAGTCCTCATCTGTTGTCCCGGGGTAAGTGGTCGATTCAAGCACAACCAAAGCGCCCTTCGCAAGGTACGGCGCGATCATTTCCCCGGTCTTAATGACGAACGAGATATCCGGCTCTCGATTCTTAGTAAGCGGTGTTGGCACACAAATGATTACTGCCTCCACCTCTTTGATCCGGCTGAACTCCGTGGAGGCGCAGAATTTACCGGACTTGACTAACTCGGCAACGGCCGATGGCGCAACGTGCTTTATATAACTCTGCCCGTTACTCAGAAGCTGAACTTTCTTACCGTCAACGTCTAACCCCATCACACTCGCGCACGAGCGAGCAAATTGAAGCGACAGCGGTAATCCCACATAGCCGAGACCAACAACAGCTATTTTCATAGTTCAGTACTACCGAGACGCAGCAGCAGCTTGAGGCGCCTCTTTGTGGGGTGGCGACGCGGACGGATAAAAGAAGAACCTAGCATAAACGTAAGCGATGCTTTCACCGATGACTTCTCGAACACCGTCGCTATAACGCCACCATTGCGTGGACTCATAATCCGGGTTAGCAACCGCGATGATACCTACCGTCACACTCTTTCCGAACGCTTCGTGAAAGAGGAGGCGCGTTCGTCGCGCGTGGGCGTCCTCGGTCAAAACGTTGATACTGTACACCGGTGTATTGTGTTCGCGAAACCAATCTCTTAATGCGACCGCTGAACTGTACGTTCTCTCCCGGGCGGTTACGCGCGAGGGAACCATCTCCACGAGGTCATCCGGAACACCAAACCTTTTCAAGTTCTCCGCGCCCACGCTGGCCGAGGTGTTGTAATCATTCGTGTAACCGCCTTCTACCGGGCCGCCAGTCGTAAAGATGCGCTGGTAAGAACCAGTCCTAAACTCTTCCGCGCCGTCGCGAATAGCATATCGTGGTATCCATCCCTCGACTACCAGGACGTTGGTATTTACGCGATGCGTTACAGCTAGAAATGGATGAATGTTCAAAAACACTAAACAAGCGACCACCAGACCAGCCGAAACAAGAAGCAACCAGCCGCGCCACGATAATCCCCAACGTTCCTTTCGCACGAAGATCGCCCAACGGGCTTGGGACCGCTGAGCCGACGAACGCGCTGATTCCCCTTGAGCAATCGTCTGTTGAATTGGTTTCAATTCCTCATAGGTCCCACAAGCTTAAATCAGCAAGTCACTCGCGATTTGTAACTTTGCCACTTTTAATCCTTCAATGTTTTAATGCGCGCGCTGGCTGTCGCCTACTCTCCATCCTCTGCGGTCGATCCTTTGATTTCGCCGGTCCCGCGCTTTTCTGATTCTAGTCACGACAAATTTCGGCAAAAGGGCCTTGGTTGCCACTCTAACGCACCACTTCGCGAGAACAGAAAGGCGCTGTATGAAGGCACCAGCATCCGCCAGGTAGCAGAAAAAAGCGCCAACTGCATTGGAGACTTTACCACCTTTGAGCGCCTCTTCGTTTACGCCCAACCCCTTTGTCAACGAATACCCGTACTCGGCAAATTTGGACTCACACCTTCTCGCAATATAGCGGTAGTAACTTCGGAAGAACGATTTCTCCAGCAGATTACACCACCGATCGAGGTATTTCTTATTGTGGGCTTCAGTTACCTCTTCCATCCCGTGCTCGGGAACGCACAGGCCCAAGGCACTGGGCCACTGGGCTACAATACGGAATGTATCTTCCTTCGGCGGCTGTGGAACACGTGTCCCAAGAAAGGTCGCAATCTCCTGATGATACTTCTTTGGATCTGCGACGTAGTCCTCGTACCGCAACTCGTACACACGGTTCAGATATTTCTTGTCTTGCTCGAACAATTCATGGCAATACAACCAATGTTCAAATAGTCTGTAAAGCGGACTTACGCTTACCTTCCACCTCTGGCTGGCCATACTCACTGGCACCGGATGGCGCTGCATAACTATGAAGTAGCTGTTCGGGAATGCTGCTTGCAGAAACCGGGTCATGAGAAGGTTCGCGGGCGTTTTCTCAACGAAGATCGTTTCATTCTCATCCCAATGCGCATGCCAACAAGCGCGCAGCCGAGCCACGTTTTTCGGTGTGAGCAATTCTGAGGACTCAGTTCGGTGCGCCCGTGGATCGAATCCGAAGCGGCCAGCCCCGCCGAATTCCGCATCAATTGGGTAAACATCCTGGAGGAACTGCCCCTCATCCATTAGCACTCGAGTGTTCTTAAAGCCTGTGCAGTTTTCCAATCTGGCAACGTTGCGACCGAGCACGCTGGTTCCACTTCGTTGCAGCCCGCACACAAACACATACTTATACTTAATCTTATCGCCACTTTGCATAACTGCATCTTGTTTCATCGTCTCTTCCTTAATTCCCAGAGCATCTGAAAAATATTCATGACCACTCGCCGCTGCGCATTAAAGGTGCAAATAAAGGCAGCGCAAAAAATGAACCCAACTGGTGCGCAGATGAGCAGTTGTGGCAGTGGGCGCAAACTCAGAACCTGGGTGCGCATCAGCCAAGTTGCGAAAAAGCTAACAATCCAAACAGGTATATGCCGAGAGAACACCGCGAACAGATCTGCTGTCCTCACAGGGCCGCGCCGTCCCACGATAAAATACCAGAGAGGAAGGCGAATCACGAGACTTGAACAGGAAAAAGCGATCGCCACGCCAACAGGCCCGTAAGGCAGACCAGCGACGAACGAAGCTACCAACGCACAAGAATTAATCGATTGTGCAATTAATATATCCCGGCCGCGGCCCTGACTCGTCAGTAACCAAGTGGTCGCATTGGTCAGTGGAATGCTAAGGGCTGCAACGGTAAAGGCCGCAAAGATAACAGCTGCCTGCTCCCATTTTGGACCCAGTACTACAAGGGTTAGCGGATGCGCCAGCGCGAGGAATAAACCAGCAAAAAAGAACGCCGTCAATGCGATCGCTTCGTAAAGATGCAGAAATGTGGATCGATATCGATCTGGTTGGGATTGCAACCTCGATAACGCCGGAATGAAAACGGCATTGATCGGACCAAGAAATTGCTGCAAGGGCCGCATGAGCAGAAGGCCGGCTCTGGAATAGAGTCCCACCGAAGCAGCCCCGTAAAATCGCCCAATCAGAAGGATGTCAGTTCCTCCGGCTAACGCGGCTAATAGATCACCGGCAGTTCGATGGGCTCCAAAGCTTAGCAAAGGGCCTGTCCCGCTGCGCCGGGTTGGCGATGTCGGGCGCCAACGTGAAATTGACCATGTGAGCAAAAACCCGGCAATCTCCATGGACAAGCTTGACCCGACTAACGACCAATAGCGGCATCCCAGCACAGCCATGGACACTCCCACAACAACGCCGATTGCCATTGAACCGACTTCGATGAACGCCAGCGACTTAAACCGCATTTGCCGTTTAAGCAGAGCCTGATGTTGAACGTTTACGCCGCTGATGATAAACGTAGTCGATAGAACAAGCGTGACGCCTATAAGCAGTGGATTATGGTAAAATCGGGCAATAACCGGCGCCGCGGCCCCTACGATTAAACTGCCCAAAGCGCTCACCGCAACGTTTACCCAAAACAGATTGGAGACCTGAGCGTGCGTGATGCGCTCCCGCTGCACTGTGGCTATGGAAAGACCGGCATCTTTGAAAACATTAACGAAACCCGTGACAGTTGTCACCATTGCCACAAGCCCGAAATCCCGCGGGGTGAGCAGTCGCGCAAGAGCCATCGTGGAGACCAGATTCAGGAGAAACTTCGCACCCTGAGCTGACATAGTAACCGCGCCGCTCGAGATCGTGTGCCCCTTAAGGTTCGGTAGAAGATGATCGGTTTTGAAGTGCTCTTGGTGGCGATCATCGTCTTCGCTAGAGGAGGGCACTGCAGGCACATGGCTTGTAAGTTGTCTGCTAAGGACCCTGGAGTTTTCGATATTCATGAAATGTTAATCAAGCACGTTGGCATTGAAGCTCGCGCCGGAGCTTTGGTCACTGCTCGTCACGCCCGACGTTCCGATCGAAAAAAGCATTTTGTCCCATGCCCGGATCAATTCCCATTTAACGTTCGGCATTAGTAGCGAGGCTCGCTTGGCCAGTTCGGCACCGAAAAGGCGTTTGATCCATCGGTACTTCCAACCTAAGCGCGGTGCCTCGAGCTGACCGCCGAGGGTCGTGGCAAGCTGTTGCGCCTGGCTGACGATATCGGGCCTGTATGGATAAAAACAGGGCAACCAGGCTTGCAGAAACTTCACACACGCAGCTTTGGTCCGGCGGCTATCGTCCAAGGAAAGAAGATGAGCGATTTCTAATTGCATACCGAGAAACTGCGATTCCATTTTTCTGTTGGACGGCCCTATGTAGCTTGCACTAGAAGCCGTCGTCCGATAAAATACTCTGGCTTCTGGCACGAAGCAGATCCCATCGCTTGCGATGATGACGCGGCAGAAATACTCCCCGTCTTCCCCTGTTATCAGTCGCGCCTCCCACGGTCCTGCCGCCTCGGTTAGTTCACGACTCGCGAGCCAGGTCGCCGGATTCATGTGAGCATTATTTTCCCACTTGCGCACCAGCCATTCCAACGGGGAGAGATCAGCCCACAGCGGCGTTGGGCTGAATCGCGCCCGGCAGGCCCGGTACATAAAGTATCCCCAGGCACAGGAGAACAGCCTGTTGTTGCCGGACTGCTCACCCCACACTTTCATTTGTCGTGTGATTTTGTCCGAGGCAAGCAGATCATCCGCATCCAGCCATTGAATGAATTCGCCCTGACAAAGCTGGAACGCCCGATTTCTTGCAATGGAACCGCCCTGGTTCTCCTGTGTGACAACATAGACATCCTTTGATGCAAACTGCCTGGCGATTGAAAGAGTCCGGTCACGCGAACCATCATCGACGATGATGATCTCTTTTCTTGGCCAGGTCTGTGCCAGTGCGGAGCGTATAGTATCAGCAATCCAGCGCTCCGCGTTGTAGGCCGGTATGAGAATAGAAACAAGAGGCGTCATCAAGTCGGACTACTACGGGATAGTTAAGTTAAGGGTTAAGGGTTGAGACTTGAGCGGCGACGAGCTGATGCTGCCGGCGAAGCCGCAAGCGATCAAATTCTGCCAAAGCCATGCCAACTATCTGATCCATATTGTAATAGCGGTAGGTGGCGAGTCTGCCGACGAAGGTTACGTTCCTTTCCAACACGGCGCGCTCAGCGTACTTAGAGTAGACAGCTTTTGCGTCCGGAGCTGGAATTGGATAGTACGGCTCCCGGCCAGGTGCGAAATTTTGGGGATACTCGCGCACGATCGTAGTCGACGGCAGGTTTTGCCCCGTTGCATATTTGATTTCCACAATGCGAGTAAACTCGTGATCGTTAGGGTAATTTACTTGCATTGCCGGCTGGAAATATTCCTGTGACAAGGTTTCCGGTTCGAAGCGGAGTGAACGATAGGGCAAGCGACCGAAGCAATGACCAAAGTACTCATCAATTGGTCCTGTGAAAATAAGGTGACCAAATCGCACATGTCGGCTTACCTCACGGTAGTTGGTGTTTAGCCACACCTCGATGTTTGGGTGCGAAAGCATTTTCCGGAACATGGCTGTGTAACCGTCTTTTGGCAGCGCCTGGAATTTCTCCGAGAGATAGCGATCATCACGGTTGGTGCGGATCGGAATCCGCCCGCATACGCTTGGATCTA
>WNFW01001942.1_pt1 | contig 14059 bp, 11 predicted proteins | sample 5400131 | NCBI WGS metagenome assembly WNFW01 (sample SAMN13153362, study PRJNA577476) | soil metagenome | isolation source: 20 cm soil or saprolite under grassland replicate 1 | place: USA:California | collected 2016-06-15 | reverse complement strand
ACCACGGCGGCGGCGGCCGCACATTCCCCTACGGCCAGCCGCCGTGACCCGCCGGCGGCCCTGCTACCGGCGGCGATCTCCCCGTACAGATACCGCTGCGCTGTCAGTATCAGCGTGCGGGGGACCTGCTCCGTAAGTCATGAACGCGATGAACGTTCCAGGTCCGGCTGACGATCCTATGGCGCCCCGTTTGACCGCCGGAGAACAGTCGCCCGCCCTGGCACTGCTGACGCGCCCGGTCGGCCTGCCGCGTGCCCTGGACGTTGAGATACCGCGCCTGCGGCTCGTCCGGCTGCTCGAGGGCCGTTGGGACCGGCCCGTGACGTTGCTCGTTGCGGGGCCGGGCTTCGGCAAGACAACCGTTCTGGCTCAAGCGGTACGGGCTCACCAGGCCGCGCCGCGCGGGATTGACGTGTGGGTGAGCTGTGAAGCGGCATACGAAGATCCCGTCTGCTTCGCCACGGCGCTCCTCGACGCCATGTCCGTCGACGGCCGTGCCCGCGGGCTCGGCCGCCGGGCTGCTCCGGGACCGCGGGAAGTCATCGACGCAGTGATCCGGCGGGCGCCACTGGAGGTGTGCCTGCTGCTTGACGACGTGCACGAGATCCCGCCGGGCTCGCCGGGTGCGGCGTTCCTCCGCGAGGTCGCGAGAACGCTGCCGGCGACGGCCCACCTTGTTCTGTCCGGGCGCGAGCCACCTGACGTTCCCGTCGCGCGGCGTGAGGCCACCGGTGAGGTGATCAGGATCGCCGACGAGGACCTCGCCTTCACCGAAGTCGAAGTACGGGCGCTGGCCCGCCGGCTCGGACGGGACGCGCGGATCGCAGAACCGCTTCATGGCTGGCCCGCTATGGTCCGGCTGTCCCTCGCGGCCGGGCCTGCCGCACCGTGGCGGTATGCCCGCGAGGAGGTGCTCTGCCAGGTAAGCGACTCGCAGCGTCAGGCGCTGGCCGCGCTGGCCGCGCTCGGCACTGGCACTGCCCGCGAGGTCGCCGAGGTCGCGGGCGGTCCCGTCACCCTCGATGACCTCGTCCGGCAGGTACCTCTGGTCGGGGTGCTGGACGACGGCCGGTACCGCGCGCATGACCTGTGGGCGGATGCGGTGCCGCGGATCGTGACGGAGCAGGACGAGCACCCCCTGCGGGAACGCGCCGTCGCGGTCCTCGTCGCCCGCGGCGACCTGGCCCGCGCCGGCCGGCTGGCCTGCCAGGCACGGGACTGGCGGCTGCTCGGCGATCTTGCCGTCGACCTTGTCAACACGACGCTGTCGGCGCTGCCGCGCGCCATCGCGGAGAGATGGCTCGGCGCGGTCCCGCCACCGGTCGCGGACAACCCGGCGTTCGTGCTGCTGCGGGCCGCGGTTCTGCACGCATGCGACTTCAAGGATCCGCGCATCGACCCCTTGCTCGACCGGGCCTGGCGAGAGATGCTCGACCGTCGTGACCACCACGGCGCCGCAGCCGTGCTGGGACAGGCAATGATCACGGCGCACTCCCGCGCCGACCATGCCCGGCTGGCCGTAGTGGCCGAGTGGGGGGACCGGCTCGACGGCCCCGTTTCTCCTGTTGTGACGCTGCTGCGCCACAACGTCGCCGCGATGCGCGCCGAAGTCGCCGGTGACCCGGAGGCCGCGCTAGCCGAGTTCGGCAAGGCGCCGATGCACGAGGTAACCCGGGCTCTCGCGCTGTCCGTCTGGAGATTTCATTTCCATTGCCTGAACATGTGCGGGCGTGGCCGGGAAGCGGCGGAACTGGCCGACCGGACGCTGGCCGAGGCCGGAGACCAGCTCGTCCGGCTCTCCGGTGCCATGGCGCGCTGGTTCGACGGTGACCCGTCCGACCTGAACCGGCTGCGCCGCCGAGGACTTGGCGCGGTCCTGGCCCACGCCTCGGCCGGCTCCGGGGCCGGTGCGCAGGCCCGCGTCCGGCCGCCAGCGGTGGTCACGGACCCGACGACGGCGCGAGAAGGGTTCGTGGCAACGGCGCTGGCGGCGGTGATGGCGGCCTCGTGCGGAGAAGAAGCCCCGTTTCCATCATTTCCCTGCGGAGACCCCGCTGACTATGACAATCCTCGCGACGCCGTCCTCGCCTGCGCCGCCCAGGCGGCCGTTGCCGTAGTGCGCGGCGCGGAGCCGGCGGCGCGGCAGGCCTACGCTCGCCACGTGGCCAGATGGCCCGTCGAGGATCGGTTTGCCGAACGGCACCTGCGCCGGTTTCTGGCCCTCGGTTACGTCTTGAACGATCGGCTGCGCGCGCACTGGGACGGCGTTGCCCTTGGTCCCTCGCACGTCACGGCCCGGGCCACGGCGCGCGCCTTGGTTCAGGCGCGGGCGGGCGACCTGACCGCTGCCGGGGAGCTGACCCCGGCGTACGCCCTGTGCTTCCTGCCGCTGCCGTGGTCGGTCGAACTGGCCGCTCGTCTCGCGGCTGCGGGTCACCCCCACGGGCACGAGCTCGGCCGATGGCTAGCCGACACGCTCGGGCCGGTAGTCCACCGGCAGCTCCGCGAGACGGCACGGTCGGCCCAAAGACCCCTTTCAGCGGGAGCTGCGCAGCTGCTGGCGGCACTGCCCGCGCCTCCTGAGCAGCGGACCCAGATCGCTGTCATCGGGCCGATGCGGCTGACGCGTGACGGTGTGCCGGTCGACGCACCCGAGCTCCGGCGTGCCCGCGTGCGCCAACTGCTCAGCGCACTGGCCGTGCGCCCCGTCCTGACCCGCGATCAGGCGATCGAGCTGCTCTGGCCGGGCCTGGTCCCGGCGAAGGCCGCCAGGAACATGCGGGTGACGCTGACCCACCTTCGCCGGCTGCTCGAACCCGACCGATCCGGCGGTGACGCGAGCTACCATCTGCGCACCGACGGTGACACGATCCGGCTCCTGGAGTCCGAATTTCTCTCCGTGGATCTGTGGACCCTTGACCGCCTGGACAAGCGTGCCGTCCAGGCGCGGGCCGACGGTGACATCGACCGCACGGCCGCCCTGCTTGCCGACGCGGTCGCGCTGTGGCGCGGCGATCCGCTGCCTGACCTGCACCACGTGCGTAGCCCGGACGTCGTGGTCGAGATCGACCAGGTCCGCATCCGCCATGTCGGCCACCTGCTGGCGCTCGGCGAACTGCGCCTGGTCGCCGACGAGGCGGCGGCGTCCTTCGCGCTGGCCGAGCGGGCGCTGTCGTTGGAACCGTTCGACGCCCGCGGCCACCGCGTCGCCCTGGCCGCTGCCCTCAGGGGCCGCCGTCCCGCCCAGATTGCGGCGGCACGCCGGCGGGTCGGCTCGGCCCTGAGGCAGCTTGGCGTCCCGCCGGACCCGCCGACCGAGATCCTCCTGCGGCAGGCGGCCCGCTGGGCCAGTGCCGGGGCAACCCGAGCCCAGTAAGCATTGTGCTTGAGATGGCCCTGTTTCAGTCCTCCGCGACCTGGTTAGCGCTCGGTTAGCGCCGGTCCGGGAGCGTCGTGCCCATCATCATCCGCCACGACAAGGGGGCACACGCAGTGGCAACACTGGAACTGGTCACGCTGGAATGCCATCGGCAGCATGACATCACGGGCCTCGACGAGCCGAAGATCATCGTCGACGGCATCACCGTCTGGAACCGTGCCATGGACAAGGGAACGAAGAAGGATCTGCGTCCCACGAGCGTCAAATTCAACGGCCGCGCCGAGGTGACGCTGGAGGAAGTATCCAACGGCAAGTCCAAGCAGATCGGTGGCCAAGTCACCGTCAGGGAAAGTGGCAACCCGCCGTCGGTGGACTTCAAGACATCCGGCACGTGGTACGAGCTGTTCTTCGAGGTGTCATGACGCCCTGACAGCGTGTCGCTCGTGGAGCCGGTCCTGCCAGATCGGCTCCGCGAGCATTGCGAGCCTGTTCAGTGCTCCCGCCCGGCGGGTGGACACCGGCACTGGTCCGTATATTCGGTGCATTGCGCCTGCTCGCTCCATAAGGTCATCGCATGGCTTCCAACCTCGCCTGCATCGGGCTGGCCGTCGCCCGCCAGCCTGCTCGACCCGTCAGAAGATACGACCCGGGGCCCCGCAGCACTACCGCGAGCGAGGCTGGACCTGGCCGCCATGAGTGGCCGCAGAATCATCTTTTCCTACGGAGCCTTCGGCGATCCCGGTCAAGCCAACGCCCACGTGCGCCTGTCCGGCACCGTCCTGGAGGCCAAACGCGGCGTCTGCGCGCTCACAGGCCAGCCGTTCACCGTGGCATCCGTCCGGACCGTGGGATTCGAGACCGACCTGTGCCTGGCTGGCAATGAACATCCCGGAGTACCGGGGGCCTGCAGGTGGGTGAATTCTCGGTCATCTTGCTAAACCACCTGCCGGCGTGGGAGAAGCAAGACGAGCTGGACCGGCGTCTTGTGGTCTTGCTCGACGAGTGGGAACTGCAGACCACACCGGAAGGCAGATCCGCAGCGGCCGAGGCGCTGCGCGCGGCGGCGCGGGAAGCCGTCAGCCAGGCCAGGTGACCCGCGCCGCGCAGGCCGGCCAGTAGTCGTTGCTGTACTTCAGCGTTGCACCCAAGCAGAACGGCCGGCTCTGGAATCGAACCAGTGACCTCCTCGGTGTGAATCAGTCGCCAGACGCGGCTGGGCGTAGTCCAGCATGCCGTTCACCTACGAAGGCGTTGGTTCGTTGTAGCCTGGCGCCCAGCGCTGATGGCTCCCAACTTGGCTCCCCGGAAGTATCGTTAGCGGCGCTAATGTTCGAACGGACCTGGATTCCGGCTCCGAACGGCGGTCCACCAAGGGTCGGGCCCTAGGTTAAGCCGACCGCCTCTGCGCCTCCTGAACGTGGCTGGCTGCTCCTACGTCGCTAAGGTGATGGAGGATCTGGCGGAATGACTCGACGAAGCTTTCTTCGCAGTAGCAAAGATCGGTCGCTGCGCAGAAGTCCCTGACGAGGCCCTGGACCCGTCGCAGGTTGGGCCGGGGCATCGTGGGAAATAGGTGATGCTCGATCTGGTAGTTGAGGCCGCCGAGCATGAAGTCGGTGAACCGGCCGCCCGTAATATTTCGGGCAGTGACTACCTGGCGGCGGGCGAAGCTGGTCGCCGTTGCGGTTTCGATGATCGGCATCCCCTTGTGGTTGGGGGCGAAGCTGATGCCCAGGTACAGCGAGAAGACTGCCTGCTGTACGGCGATGAACGCCAGTGCCCTGAGCGGGGAGAGCACCAGCAGCACCACCGTCAGGTACAGCGCGGCATGCAGCGCGATGAGGGAGGCTTCTACCGCCGAGGCGCGGTCTCGTCGCGACAAAAGCCGCTTGATCCCGAGTACGTGCATACCCCCGCTTCGCAGCAGCATGAGGGGGAAGAAGAGCGGCGCCTGCCAGCGTGCCAGCCACGACGCGAGAGGGCGGCGCCCGTTTCCCGGCGCGTCAGGCGAGGCCAAGGGGACTCCCTCGCCGATATCGGGGTCGCGGCCCACCTCGTTGGGATGCGCATGGTGGGCGTTGTGCTTGTGAACCCACCAGCCGAAGCTCAGCCCGATGAGCACGTTTCCTACGGTGAGGCCGAGCAGGCGATTGCGCCGGCGTGTGCCGAATACCTGGTTGTGCCCAGCATCATGGCCGATGAAGCCGAGTTGGGTGAAGGTGATCCCCGCCAATGCGGCGACGGCGAGGGTCGTCCACGAGTTGCCGACGATAACGAACAGGACCCATCCGGCCAGGAAGGCGAAGATGGTCAGGGTGATCTTCAACCGGTAGTAGCCGGACCTCCGGTCGAGGAGACCCATCGCTCGCACCTGCAGCGCCAGCGCACGAAAGCTAGCCGTCGAAGGGTCGACAGCGACCGGCAGCCGGTCTGCGGCCGGGGCCCGCCCGGCCGGCCGGGCAAGATAACCGGGTGTTGTCATCTTCGTCGCTCCTGGTCTCTTGGGCGTCATCCGCGTACCGCTCGGGGCGTCACCAGGGTCTGGAGCAACGATGCTGCGGTCAGGGCCCACCCGGCACGACCGCACCTGTCCGTTAGGACGCTACCACCACGAGACGGCCCGCAAGGCCGACGCGAGGCGAGCTCCCCTCACCTCGAGGGTACGGAAAGGTGGGGACGTCGGGCTGGCGCGGGCTCAGCGCCAAGGGCGGGTGCATGATCAGCAGAGATCGCCCCCGCGACTTCGCGGACCGCCCTGGGTCCCACCGCCATGCTCCCAGGCCTTCGTCTCACCTGCCTTGACAATGCTCTCATGCATCCCGAGATGAGTGTGTCTCCTGATCGCATCCACAAACTCCGAGGGATGGGACCTCGAACCGTCATTCCTGCTCTACCGCAGGCTCCGCCGAATGGGATCAAGCACAGTGTTGGTGTCCGCGCATCTGCTTTCTTACCTTGGCTTTCCGTCCTCAGCGTCGGACAGTCGATCACGAGTTAGCGGTCCGCTGTGGGTCACACACATCGATGCGGCTGAGGTCGTCCAGAGCCTTGTTGAGATCCTCGACCATGACATCGAAGATCTTCGGCTTTTCGATCTGCTGCGAGTGAAGGATCTTTCCCACCTCATTGGCCCGCCTGATTGCCGCAGTCAAATAGCCGATCGTGGTAACAAGAAGTTCGTCCGGCGGGAAGGCGACATACTGCCCGAGCAGCGCATCAAGCAGGCGATCCGCCTTGAGCGCATCCGACGTCATGACATCGAACACGTCCCAGAATTCACTGTTGCCCAGCCGCTCTAGACGCGCCGCAAACCATTCATACGATTGATCTCGGCGCCCTAGTGACTCACGCAGATCGCGGCGGATCGATGTGAAGGACAGCCGGGCGGCCGGTGAAATGGCGTAACCTGGGCGCTCGGCCATCGGCCCAAGGATCTGCCCGGCGTTGACAATGTTCCCGTTGGCCTTGTCGAGATCATCGAGCGCGACCCTGAGCAACGGCAGGTGCCGGTAGAAGTCGGGTCGCCTGGCCTGCGCGTCGTAGTATTCCGAGATCCGGTCAACCGCCGTTTCCAGGTTCCTGGCCAGCAGTGACAGTTGCTGGAACAACCCATCGGTATGCAGGCGGTCCGTCCGGTCCCTCTCTAGCGCTGCCACGACAGCTCCGGTGGGTGCGGTCTGGATGAGCTCGATAGCCTTCTGCTCCTGCGTCCGGCTCAGCGCCTTTCCAAAGCTAAAGCCTGTGAGTGAAAGCAGCGAGCCGACAATGAAGTCCTTCTGAGCCTCATAGATGGATTGAAGGTTCGTGAGAGCCAGTATCAGGGTGAGGATAAAGACCATGAGCCCCAGCAGTGCCCAGCTGTACTGCGATCGGGAGAATCTTGGATACGTCGAAGGGAGCATAGGTTCAGGGTATTCCGCAAGCCGGGGCCGATCCTGCAGGCCAGGCGGCTCACGATCGAGGTCATAGTGTGCTGCTACACGCCTGGGACGATGAGCAAGCCCGGCCGCGCCGTGATGCTGCGGGGCCGCCTCAGGCCTCGTGCGCGATCATGTTGTACAGGTCGGCCGGGCTGATCAGGTTGGGGTACTTCAGGCCCTCTTCCAGGTCTGCGCCCGCGTACGCGTAGCAGTCCGCGACCAGCGCCGAGCACACCCGCCAGTGGTCTTCCCTGAAGACCGGGTCGAGTTGACTGCCGCTGCGCAGCTTCAGCACTTCCAGCGCGAAGCCGACGTAGGCCGGGTAGTCGTACGGGCAGCCCACCAGGGCGTGCGCCCGGGCGCAGATCTTGTCCCGCTGATCGCCGGTCAGCGGGTAGCGCACATTCCATACCGCATCGGGATGGGACGCAGCCGGGGAGACCCTGGCGACCGGCGGCGCGGCCTCGATGACCTGGCCGTTGCCGATGTAGACGAAGGCATGCCCGGCCCACGATTCGGTCGCGTGCCTGATGAGCTCGCCGGTCAGGCCGGAGCCGTGACTGACGCCGTAACAGCCCGGCAGGACCTTGCCGCCGCCGGCCGCGGCGTACGGGGCCAGGCTCGACCCCCGGACCGGAGCCGGGGCGGGGACAGAGGCGGTAGGTACGTTCATGGTGATCCCCCTTGATCTGGGCACGGTCCGGCTCGCGGCGCCGCCGTACCGGGCACCGGGCTGGCGCCCGGTGCTCTTACCTGTACAGAGGGGCGCCCGGCAACCGCTGATACACCCCGCGCCGCAGGTCCGCCTGATTAGCAGACGAAGCCGATGCGCAATCTGTGTTGCTTTAGTCATGACCAGTCTGTGTCCGCGCCATCGGACCGGTGATGCAGCAGCGGACTGATCATGCAGTCGTAATCGTCAGCCGCCTCGGGAGTGCCGGCCACGCCGATCAGCGCCCGCTCCATGAGCGGGCGGCGACCTGACGTCGGGACTCTCGGGTCCGCTCCCGGTTCCGGGGACTGCCCGGATCCCGCGCGTCCGGTTCGCTGATGCGGCGCGGCGGAGACGTATGGTGCCCAAGCAGGGACACCGGGTGCTGCGGGCTACCACCCAGCAGGTCTCAGCCGCCGACTTAAGGGGCGGCCGCCAGTTCGCCTGGCCGGACATTCTGATCGCCGCGGCATAACGTAACGCCTGGCGAGGTTGTCACGGTGCTCAGCTGGAGGCTTAGCTCGGCCTGCCAGGTGGAGAGCAACGGCGACCGGCGCGTCGTGGTGTGAGCCCCTCCTGCCACCCGCGCCCGCCGTTCCTACTGCATCGAAAAGTTCCCTGCTTTTTTGTCCCCGCATGTATCGCTGGCCTTGCCGCCTGCTCCGTGAGGAAGAGCAGGTATCCGGGCGCGCCGCTCTGCTGGAGGGGTGAACGGGGCCCGCGGGGAAGATACAGGCATGGGGGAAGCATGGATGCGGCTGTCTGCGGGGACCGGTTCCGGGAGATGTTCAACGGGCGTGCGGTGGCGGCATGGGAGCTGCCCGGGCGCAGCAGAGCTGCGGCCAGCGAGATGGCAGGCCGTCATGGTGCGTCGCTGGGGAAGCCGGAGTTCTTCGGCGAGGACATGCACATGTTTCATATCACGGTGTTCCGTCCGGGACGCGGTGTCCTGGCCGAGCCGGTGAGGCCCGCCCGCGGCGCCAGGCTCGATGTGTGGAGGACCGATCCGGCCGACCGCCGACCCGTTCCGGTCCTCGGCGGCGGAGATGTCCTGTTCAGCACCGAGGCCTTCGCGCTCAAAAACAGCGGGAACCGTACGCTGCACGCACCGAAGCCGTCCTGGAGGATAATTCTCGATGCCGCAGGACAAAGCAACCGGCTGGCCGGAATGACCCGGATCAATCTCAAGGCGATGTACAACGATCCATCGCAAATGCGTGAAGCGCTGGCCTGGCGCCTGTTCGGCCTGGCCGATATTCCCGCGCCACGGCATACGTACGCGAAGCTGGCCTTCGGCGCAAGATACAGAGGGCTCTTTTCGGTCATCGAGCACGTCGACAAGAAGTTCTTGAGAGATCATTTCGGCGGGAACTACCGCGGAAACCTCTACAAGACCGGCTATCGCGACATTGGGGGTGCGTATCTAGAATACCGGGCCGCGCCCGACGGGGATGACTCGGGACGGCAGTATTTCATCCCCGGCTCTGCCGAGCGTACCTACCGGCTCCAGACCAACAAGAACAACCCCGAGGCCAGCACCTACGACGACCTGGCCTGTTTCATCAGAACGATCAACGGCATCGGGCTGGGCGGCGGCGAGGGACGCTTCGACACGGACGCCTTCCGCGAGTCGGTGGACCGCATCATGAACGTCAATGCCTTCCTCAGGTGGGCGGCCGTCAATATGCTGCTCGGGAGCTGGGACAACTATTACGCGTCGGGGTCTAATTATTATCTTTACAACTCGGGACACCGAGGAGCGGCAAAGGATTTTGTCAGCTCTCCTTATTTCCACTTCATACCGTGGGACTACGACAACTGCCTGGGGATCGATTATTCCGGCACCCAGTGGCAGTACGCCGATATCCTGGACTGGCCGGGAAAAACGAACCGTCACAAACCGAAAATCCCGCTCGTCCGGAACCTACTCCGCAACCACGACTACCGACAGTATTACCTGGATTATTTGGAGCACACGCTCGATACCGAGTTCAATCCGAAGGCCATTGCCGCGCAGATCGGGCCGCGCTCTGAGGATGGCCTGTGGTACCGGGTCCGGCAGGCGGCCTACCTGGAATCGGATACGCCCGATGGTCGCCCGTTCACTGGTCGGCGGTACAGCAACGACGAGATCTACCGGAGCGGCTGCCGACAGCACGAACTGCGGCACGGGAAAAAGACGATGGAAGGCATCGTCCACTACGTCCGCATGCGTCATGACAGCGCCCGCGTTCAGCTGAAGCGGCTGAGGCGGACAATGCCGCGCGCTGTCGGTCGCTTTCCGGCCGCTGCGGAGCAGCTGCCACGCGCGGCCTAGTCCGGGCCTGCCCTGGCAGCGATGCGAGGGTGAGAAGACCGTCTGCACGCTGTGGAGTTGAGAGTCATGGATGAACGAGATCTCGGCGAGGCCTCTGGTTACGTTCACGCCTTGTTCCAGCAACGCGTCGACGGGGATGAGGCGCTACTCAGGCTCGCCGGGCTCCGCTTCGCCCAGATGGGCACGGCCGCCGAGGTCTACGCCGACACGCCAGATCAGCTCGAGCGTGTCCTGCGGTTCGTGCCTTCCCATCCGCGCCTGCCCGTCGTCCACCTGAACCGGGGCGTCAACGTGCTGCACGGGCGGGACCGCGCGTTGGTACGGGAATTCGCCGACCGCTTCGCGGGCCGCGTCGCCGGCCTCGTCGTCCACGACAAGCGTGAGATGGGAGCCCAGACCGACCGTTTGCTCGCCGGGATGCGTGAGCTGAATGGCCGCCTCTGCCAGCGGCCGGCCGGTCCCCTGGTTTTCCTCGAGTACGCGGCCGGACTGGATCGCGGGTGGTTCGTCGAGGTGGCAGAGCAACTCCGGAACGCCGAACGAGTCAGCTGCTGCATCGACGTCGGACACATCGGCCTGAGACAAGTGACCGCCAGGTTCGGAGACAGCCATCCCGGCCTGGATCTCAAGAAGCTCGGCGTGGCGGACCACCGCCTGCCCGACCTGGTGGCAGACATCCAGGACGCGGTGGCAGCTGCCCTGCCACACGTGCTCGACGTCACACGCTCGCTTGGCCGGCTCGGCAAGCACGTGCACTTTCACCTGCACGATGGGCATCCCCTTGTCCCAGGGCTCAGGGATCATTTCAGTTTCCTGACCCGGCTGCCCATCCCCTTCAGCTATCAGGGCCGCCGGTCACTGAACATGATGTACGGGCCAGGCGGCCTGGCTTCCATCGTGTCAACGGCCATCGACGCATGCCCTCCGCAGGGGGTCTCCTTCACCGCCGAGGTCCACCAGGCGGAAGGCCGACTGCCTCTCTCCGACGCCGCCTGGCTGTTCGCCCACTGTCAGGACACCACCAACGCCGAACGGATGAACTACTGGCTCTCGGTCCTGTCCGAGAATGCGATGCTCATGGTTAACAGCATTCCGCCTGTGCCGCACGGGTAGCGGCCTCCAACATCGTCGCCAGCTCTACGTACCGCAGCGCTCTCAGCTGGGGTCCTGGCCGCCCTGACCACCTCCCAGGGCGCACCGTCGAACGCGGGATCGCTGACCGGCTCCAGGTCCGCCCGGAAGCCGTCCTCATACTCCCGCAGCGCCTCACCGCACACCATCCGCCAGGCGTCGCCGCTGCTGAAATCCGGGCCGCCGAACGGCGAGTAAGCCAGGTAACCGATGCCGCGCTCGGCTGGCAGGTCCTCACGGTCCCGTTGCCCACGAACGGATTCATCCATGCTGTCTCTCTCCGCGATTTGAAGCAGGAGATCCGGCGGGTCCGCGGGCGTGCCGGATCTCCTGTGGCCTCGGCGTCAGTCGGCGAAGGTGCGCTCGGTCCCGTGCGGACCGCCGGCGAGCGTGACGTGGCGCCCGTCCGGCAACCCGATGGAGGCCGTGGTCTGGGCCGGTACCCCGATCGTCAGCGAGAACCGGTGACCGTCTCTGGCCCACCGGACGAGGATCCGCCCGTACGGTGTCGGGACCGCGCCCTCGGCCCATCGCACGCTGCCGGGATGCGGCGCCACCGTGAAGGTCTGGTAGCCGGGCTTGACCGGCTGTATGCCGAGCACGTAGCCGGTCAGGATCGGCGTCGGGCCGGACGCCCAGCCGTGCGCCAGGCTGGTCCTGGCCTCGGTGGCCGTGCCGTCGGGGCCGATGTTCTCCCACATGGTCCCGGTGAAGAACGGGTTCTGCGGGTCGATCATCTGGTCCCAGGTCAGGTGCATCAGGTGCTCGGCGTCACTGGTATCGCCCGCTAGGTAGTCGGCCTCGACCTCGTACGCGGTGATGTACGGGCTGATGAGGTTGCTGTAGGTGGTTCCGGAGAACGGCTCCGAGCCGTGCCGTCCCCACAGGCTCTTCAGCGCGCTGAGGATGCCGGGCACCTTGCCCGCCGGCGCGACGCCGAACAGGACGGACAGGGCGTTGGCGTCCTGGGCGAAGGTGGAGTGGTCGGATTCGCTCAGGTAATAGGTACCGGTCGCCGGGTTGAGCAGGTTCGCGTTGATCGCGTCCCGGACGTGATCGGCGGCCTGGTCATACGCGGCGGCCTTCGCGGTGTTCCCGAGGCTGGCCTCGATGAAGGCGACGTCGCGGAGGGACTGGTAGTACAGGTCGTTGAACGCGGTCACCGTGCCGGTCTTGGCTCCGTCGTAGAAGTCCCAGTCATAGCCGCCGTTGGTGGTGGATATCTGCGGGCCGGTGACGATCAGCCCGTCGGGGCCGGCCAGGGTCGCGTCGTAGGTCAGCTGCCCCTCCAGCCAGGGCAGGATCTGCCGGGCGAAGGCGGTGTCGCCGGTGTTGCGGTAGTAGGTGGTGGCGGCGTCGAGCGTCCAGGACGAGTAGGAGTTGCTGTAGGGCCCGGTCCTGAACAGCGTGTCGGCGTTGAGGCCGCTGCCCTGCTGGCTGCTGGTGATGAGGGTGAGCAGGGACTGCTTGAGGTAATTGTCGCCGTTGCTGCCGAGGGTGTCGGCGATGCCCTGGCCTTCGATCTTGAGGTCGCCGGACCAGATCGCCCGGTCGCGCTTGGCGCCGTCCAGGACCGACGGCTGGGCGGCGCCGCCCACGCCGGCGGGCTGCATGTCGGTCTGCTCGGTGTAGGCGCCGTCGTAGAACATCGTGTTGAACGCCTTCGAGCTGGACAGGAAGTATCCCTGGTAGTCGGACGCCGTGGCCAGGTAGCCGCCGCCGAACCGCAGGCCGGCCCCGCGCAGCACCACGGTCCCCGGGGTGGTCAAGGTGATCGCCTCGAACCGGAATCCGCCCATGAACCCGCTGCTCAGCGTGCCGTCAGCGGAGACGGTCAGGGTGACCGCACGCGGCTGGAACGCGGAGTCACCGGTGATGGCGCCCGGCGTGCTCGCCACCGTCGCGCCCGCTGGGTGGGCGTCGGCGAGCGGCGTCTTCAGCGTGATGACCGCTCCGGACACCGAGGCGATACGGTCGGTCTCGGCGGGTGATCCGACGGTCACCGTGTCGCCCGCCGCGAACGTGAGCGGACTGCGGGCCGTTCCCGGCTGGACCGAGATGGTCGTCGTCCCGGCGGGTGCCGCGGCCGCGAGCGTGCTCGATCCGGGCGTGCGCAGGTAGGTCTTGGCCTCGGTGAACGCCAGGGACACGGCGGGGGAAGCGCCGCTGTGCGAGATGACGTCGAGGTAGGGCGTCCCCTCGGCCTCCACGCCGTAGTCGAGCAGGACGGTGGCCGGGTCGCTGGCCGATGTCACGGTCAGCGTGGCGTCTCCGTGCCCGTCCGAGGTGAGACCGCGGGCGTTGGTGACGCTCCCCGACAGGACGGTGGCCGACACGGCCCCGACGTTACTGGTCGCGGGCTGCTCCAGATAAGACTGCCAGCCGCCGGAACCGGCCCGCGGCCCGGCGGATGCCGGGGTGACCGCCAGCCCGGCTAGGAGCGCGGAGACAGCGAGCGGCGACGCCAGCCTCACCAGGCCGTTTCGTTTCCTCACTTCACCCCTCCTGGACGTCGGTAAGCGCGGGACCTGAGAACGCGTGTGCCCCCGAGCCGACCTGGAAGACTGCCTCCTGGATGTCCCGGGCGGCCGGGAAATCGG
>WNFW01001941.1_pt1 | contig 14059 bp, 9 predicted proteins | sample 5400131 | NCBI WGS metagenome assembly WNFW01 (sample SAMN13153362, study PRJNA577476) | soil metagenome | isolation source: 20 cm soil or saprolite under grassland replicate 1 | place: USA:California | collected 2016-06-15 | reverse complement strand
GCGCCAGGATCCCGCCCTCCCCCTCGTTGTCGGCCCGCATGATGACCGTGACGTACTTGAGGGTGACGGAGATGGCGAGGCTCCAGAAGACCAGCGACAGCACGCCGAGCACCACCTCGGCGTCAAAACCGCCGGCGGCATCGAGCGCCGACTGCAGCGCGTACAGCGGGCTGGTGCCGATGTCGCCGTAGACGATTCCCATGGCGCCGATCACCGCGGACACACTCAGGCGACGCGAGTTGTTCATGGCGCGCACGGCGGCGGCCACAGCATGCTGCCGCGGCAGCGCCGCGCGGCGAATACACCCAGGCCGTGCAGCGGCGAAGCGCGCACCTCGATCAGTGGCGCCTGAGCGGCGGTGACCGCCGCGCTCACACCGCCACCGGCGCCCTGATCGGCGCATGGTGCTGGTAATTCACGAACTCGAAGTCCTCGTACTGGTAGGCGAAAATGCTCGCCGGGCGGCGGCGGATCACCAGCTGCGGCAGCGCGAACGGCGTGCGCGAGAGCTGCAGGTCCGCCTGCTGGAGATGATTCAGGTACAGGTGGCAGTCGCCGCCGGTCCAGATGAGCTCGCCGGGCTCGAGATCGCATTGCTGCGCGAACAGGTGCGTGAGCAGCGCGTAGCCGGCGATGTTGAACGGTACGCCGAGAAACACGTCCGCGCTGCGCTGGTAGAGCTGACAGGACAGGCGTCCCGCGGCCACGTAGAGCTGGAAGAACGCATGACAGGGCATCAGGCGCATGCGCTCGAGCTCACCCACGTTCCAGGCGCTGACCATGATGCGGCGCGAATCAGGGTCGCTCCTGAGCCGCTCGACGGCCTGGGCGATCTGGTCGATGGTGCGTCCGCCCTCTGCCGGCCAGGCACGCCACTGCCGGCCGTAGACCGGGCCGAGCTCCCCGTGCTCGTCCGCCCATTCGTCCCAGATCGTGACCTCGTGCTCACGCAGCCAGGCGACGTTGGTGTCGCCGCGCAGGAACCACAGCAGCTCGTAGACCAGCGACCGCAGGTGGAGCTTCTTGGTCGTCACCAGCGGGAAGCCGCGGGCGAGATCGAAGCGCATCTGGTGCCCAAACACCGACAGGGTGCCGGTGCCGGTGCGGTCGCCCTTGCGCACGCCCTCGGTCCGGATCCGGCGCATCAGCTCCAGGTACTGTTTCATTGTGCGATGGCGAAATTGCCCGAGGGCGCGCGCACGCGGTACGCCCACGCCAGCAGCGCGCCGCCGGCGATGATCATCGGCGCCGACAGTACTTGCCCCTCGGTGAGCCAGCCGCCGGCGAGATAGCCGATGTGCTCATCCGGCAGCCGCACGAACTCCACCAGAAAGCGTGACACGCCGTAGAGAGCCAGGAACAACCCCGAGGGCGCCAGGCGCGGCCGCGGACGTGCGGTGAACCACCACATCACGGTGAACAGCAGCAGGCCTTCGAGGGCCGCCTCGTAGAGCTGTGAGGGGTGGCGCACCTCGCCGTTGACGCGAAATCCCCACGGCACGGTCGTAACCTTACCCCACAGCTCGCTGTTGATGAAGTTACCGATGCGGCCGAAGAACAGGCCCAGCGCCGGCAGCGGCACGGTGAAATCGTAGACGTCGGCGGGATGACGGCCGCGGCGCCAGGCAAACAGCGTGAGCGCGGTGGCGACACCGAGCATCCCACCGTGAAAGGACATGCCGCCTTCCCAGAGCCTGAGTGGATACCACGCGTCGTTTGCCCAGAACGTCAGGCCGTAGAACAGCACGTAGCCGATGCGCCCGCCGAGAATCACACCGAGCATGGCGAAGAAAATCACATCGTCGACATCGTTCTTCTTCCAGGTCGAGCCGGGCTGTGCGGCGCGCCGGCGCGCCAGCCACCAGGCCGCCGCGAACCCGAGCAGGTACATGATGCCGTACCAATGCACCTTGATCGGGCCGAGCTCGAAGGCCACCTTGTTGAAGCCGGGGTAGGTCAGCATGAGGCGCGAAGTTTAGCCGACCTCGCGCGTGACGCGGCAGAAGAACGCCTTGAGATAGCGGGTCTCCGGGATCGCCGGGTGCACGGGGTGGTCGGGCGACTGGCCGCCGGCTTCCAGGATCTGGACGAAGCGCCCGCTGTGGCGCGCAGCGCTCTGGATCGCGCTGACCAGCTCCTCGGGCGCGAGATGGTACGAGCAGGAGCAGGATACGAGCAGTCCCTCGTCCGCGAGCAGTCCCAGGGCGAGCTGATTGAGCTTGCGGTACGCCGCCTGCCCCTTTGGTGTGTCCTTCTTGCGCTTGATGAACGCGGGCGGGTCGAGAATCACCAGGTCGAACCGCTCACCCTGCTCCGTAAGGCTCTTCAGTGCCTCGAATGCGTCGGCGCGCAGCACCTGCACCGCGGTGCCGTTGCGCGCTGCGTTGAGCTGCGCGAACTCCAGCGCCGCCTGCGAGGTATCCACGCAGTGCGCGCGCGCGGCTCCGTGGCGCAGCGCCGTGACCGCCCAGGCTCCCACGTACGAGCACACATCGAGCACGCGCGCGCCCGCCGCCACGTACCGCGCCAGCCGCGCGCGGTTGGCGCTCTGGTCGTAGAACCAACCGGTCTTCTGTCCCTCGGCGAGCGGCGCCGTGAACGACAGCCCGCCCTCGGTGACTTCGATGTTGGCCGGGAGCGCGCCGAACGCCGCCGCCGTAAACCGTGGCAGGTGCTCGAGCTCGCGCGCCGCGGAGTCGTTCTTCCAGTACAGCACGGCCGGTGCGAGCACTGCGCGTACCGCCGCGGCGACCTCCTCGCGCAGCGCCTCCATGCCGGCGGTGGCGATCTGACCGACGACAACCGCACCGTAGCGATCGAGCACCAGTCCCGGCAGCTGGTCCGACTCGCCGAAGACCCAGCGGTAGTAGGGCGCGCCGGTGAGCCGCTCGCGCAGGGCCAATGCCGTCCGCAGCCGCCGTTCGATCAGTGCCCCGTCGACCGGGCGAGCCTCATCGCGCGACAGGATGCGCGCGCAGATGAGTGCGTGCGGGTTGACGCAGGCGTAGCCGACGAATGCGTCGCGCTGCGTGCGCAGCTGCGCCACGGCACCGGGCGCGAATGCCGTCAGGGGCGTGCTGCCGGTGTCGATCTCGTTGCTGAACACCCACACGTGCCCCGCCGCCAGGCGCCGTTCCTCGCCGCGCTTCAGGCGCAGCACGCGCGCGGGGGCGTCGGCAGAGTCGGCGTGCAGGGCTTGCGGGTCTGACATGGAATACGGGCAGGGAACGCGGAAGCGGAGTATACAATCTTGAGGAGGAGATCACGGATGCAGACGAGCCACGTCAACGCCGACGGCACGCCGAAGTACACGAATAATCTCGCGACCGAGACGAGTCCGTACCTGCGGAAACACGCGCACAATCCGGTGCAGTGGTATCCGTGGGGAACCGAGGCGCTCGAGCGGGCACGCGCCGAAAAAAAGCCGATTCACCTGAGTGTAGGATACAACGCGTGTCATTGGTGCCACCGATTGCGGGAAGAGAGCTTCGAAGACGAGGCCACCGCACGGCTTCTCAACAAGCACTTCGTCAACATCAAGGTCGATCGGGAAGAGCGTCCTGACATCGACAGGATCTACCAGATCGCGCAGCAGATGCTCACCCAGCACGGCGGCGGCTGGCCGCTCACCATGTTCCTGACGCACGACGACCAGCGGCCGTTCTTCGGCGGCACCTACTTCCCGAAGGAAGCCCGCTACGGCCTGCCGGCGTTTCGCGACGTGCTGCTGCGGGTGGCGAAATACTATCGCGATCATGCCGCGGAGCTGCGCTCGCAGAACGACGCGCTGATGTCGGCATTCGCCCAGCTCAATCCGGCGCCGGCGGCCGCCGACACCGAGCTCACCGATGAGCCGCTCAAGGCCTGCCGCGCGCAGCTGGCGCACTCCTTCGACAGCCGCGACGGCGGCTTCGGCGCCGCGCCCAAATTCCCGCACCCGCAGAGTCTCGAGCGGCTGCTGCGCGACTGGCGCGCCAGTGCGCATGCGCCCGAGCCCGATCTGCAGGCCCTCCACATGGCCACCTTCACGCTGCGCCGCATGGCCGAGGGCGGCATCAACGATCAGCTGGGTGGCGGATTCTGCCGCTACTCGGTCGATGAGCGCTGGGTGATTCCGCACTTCGAGAAAATGCTCTACGACAACGGCGCGCTGCTGGCGGTGTATGCGCAGGCGGCGCTCGCCGGCAGCGATCCGCTGTACGCGCGCGTGACGCAGGAGACCGCCGCCTGGACCTTGCGCGAGATGCAGGCTCCGCAGGGCGGCTACTTCTCGAGCCTCGACGCCGACTCCGAGGGTCACGAAGGCAAGTTCTACGTCTGGGATCGCAGCGACATCGAAGGGCAGCTGAGCGCAGAGGAGCTCGCGGTGTTCGCGCCGCGCTACGGGCTCGATCAGCCCGCGAACTTCGAGGGCCGCTGGCACCTGCACGTGGCCGCCTCGCTCGAGGACATTGCCCGGCAGGCCGGAAAGCCGGTCGCGCAGATCGCGGCGCTGCTCGATGGCGCGCGCGCGAAACTGCTGGCGCTGCGGGCTCGGCGCGTGCGTCCGGCACGCGATGAGAAAGTCCTGACGTCCTGGAACGCGCTGATGATCCGCGGCCTGGCGATCGCCGCGCGCGCCCTGGGGCGGGACGAGCTCGGCGAGTCCGCGAGCCGCGCGCTCGATTTCATCCGCGGCACGCTGTGGCGCGACGGGCGCCTGCTCGCGAGCTGGATGGATGGCCGCGCGCACCTGAACGCCTACCTCGACGACTACGTATATCTCGCCGATGCGGTACTCGAGCTGCAGCAGCTGCGCTTCTCGGCGCCGGAGCTGGAATTTGCGCGGCAGCTGCTGGAAGTGGTGCTACGGCACTTCGCTGACGCCGAAGCGGGCGGCTTCTACTTCACCGCCGACGATCACGAAGCGCTCATCCACCGCTCCAAGGTCTTCGCCGACGACGCCACGCCCGCCGGCAACGGCATCGCCGCCCGCGTGCTGCTGCGCATGGGGCATCTGCTGGGCGAGCCGCGCTACCTGGCGGCGGCCGAGCGGACGCTGCGGGCCGCGTGGCCGGCGCTGGCGCAGCACCCGCAGGCGCACGTGAGCCTGGTCACTGCGCTCGAAGAGCTGTTGGATCCGCCCGAGTTCGTGATCCTGAGGGGCGAAGCGCGCACCATCGAGGGCTGGCGAGTGGAGCTCGCGCGGCAGTACGCCCCGCGCCGCGTGGTGCTGGCGATAGCGGCGCAGACGCCGGATCTTCCGCCAGCGCTGGCGGACAAGACCTCGCGCGCGGCCCCGGTCGCATACGTGTGCCGCGGCAGCAGCTGCGCGGCCCCGGTCGACTCTCTCGAAGCGCTCACCGAGCAGCTGCGCGCCGGCGATATGGGGTGAGGCGACCCTGCCCGGCCACCCTCACCGCCACAATCCGGCCGGTCAGGACAGCAGCTCGACGTTGCCGCCGATGGCGGCGGTGTTGATGGTGAGCGTGCGCTCGGTGGCGAAGCGCAGCAGGTAATGCGGCCCGCCGGCCTTGGGTCCGGTGCCCGACAGGCCCTGGCCGCCGAACGGCTGTACCCCGACCACCGCGCCGATCATGTTGCGGTTCACGTACGTGTTGCCCACCGGCAGCGATCGGAACACGTGCCGGGCGACGCTCTCGAGGCGGCTGTGAACCCCGAGCGTCAGCCCGAAGCCGGTGCTGCGGATCGCCTCGAGCACCTGCGGCAGCTCCCCGCTGCGATAGCGCGCCACGTGCAGGATCGGTCCGAACTCCTCGCTTTTGAGCTGATCGAGGCTGCGCAACTCGAACAGCTGTGGCGCAAAGAAATGTCCCGGCGCCAGGCTGGCATCGAGCTCGCAGGCGTACAGCAGTTTCGCCTCGGCGCGCATGCGCGCGGCATGCTGCTGCAGGCGCTGCTGGGCGGCCCGTGAGATCACCGGACCGACATCGGTGGCCAGATCCGCCGGCGCGCCGATCTTAAGACAGCGCATTGCGCCGACGAGCATCGCGATCACGCGCGCGGCGATCTCCTCCTGCAGGTACAGCACGCGCAGCGCCGAGCAGCGCTGGCCTGCGCTCGTAAAAGCAGAGGTGATGACGTCGTCGACCACCTGCTCGGGCAGCGCGGTCGCATCGACCACCATCGCGTTGACGCCGCCGGTCTCGGCGATGAGCGGCACGATCGCGCCGTCGCGATTGGCGAGGGTGCGGTTGATGGTGGCGGCGGTCGCGGTCGAGCCCGTGAACGCGACACCGGCGAGGGCCGGGTGGGTGAGCGCCACCTTGCCGAACGCCGGGCCATCGGCCGGCGTGAGCTGCAGGGCCGCGGCCGGCACGCCCGCCTCGTGCAGCAGGCAGGTCATGGCATGAGCGATGAGCGGCGTCGCCGGCGCCGGCTTCGCCACCACGGCGTTGCCGGCCACGAGCGCCGCGGTGATCTGCCCGGTGAAGATCGCCAGCGGGAAATTCCACGGGCTGATGCACACGAACACGCCGCGGCCGTGCAGGGAGAGCGTGTTGCTCTCGCCAGTCGGCCCGGGCAGCTCGAGCGGCGCGCCGAACAGCTCCTCGCCGCGCGCCGCGTAATAGCGGCAGAAATCCACCGCCTCGCGCAGCTCCGCCACCGCATCGGGCAGCGTCTTGCCGGCCTCGCGCACCAGCAGGCTGAGGAACAGCCCGCGTCGCTGCTGCAACAGGTCCGCGGCACGCGTGAGACAGGCGGCGCGCTCGGCCGCAGGCCGCGCATCCCAGTGCGGCTGCGCCTCCTGCGCCGCCTGCATCGCGTGGCGCATCTGCGCGGCGCTCGCATCGCGCGTCAGCCCCACCGTCTCGCGGGTGTCGGCCGGCGAGGTCACCGGCGTCGCGGCACCGCGCGTGCGGCGGCCGCTCAGGATCGGTCCGCCGACGTAAGTCTCGCCGGCGTGCGGCTGCACCAGCGCCTGCAGCGCAGCCAGCGCCGCCGGATCGCCGAAGTCCTGCCCTTCCGAGTTGGCGCGCCCGGCGCCAAAGAGCGCGCGCGGCTCGCGCACCCGCGTCGGCCGCGAGGCGTTGCTGGTCAGGGAAGAGACCGGATCGCGCACCACCTGCTCCACCGGGATCTGCGGATTCATGAACTGATGGACGAAGGAGCTGTTGGCGCCGTTCTCGAGCAGCCGCCGCACCAGGTACGGCAACAGCTCCTCGTGCGTGCCCACCGGTGCGTACACCCGCACCGGCGGCAGCGCGGGAACTTCCGCCCGCGCCGCCTCGTACAGCGCCTCACCCATGCCGTGCAGGCGCTGGAACTCGTACGCCGCGCTGGCCGGGGCCAGCTCGAGCACCGCGGCGACCGTGTAGGCGTTGTGGGTGGCGAACTGCGGGTAGATCACCTCGCCGGCGGCGAACAGCTGCCGCGCGCACTCGAGGTAGCTGGCGTCGGTGGCGGCCTTGGAGGTGTAGACGGGGAAGCTGGCGAGGCCGCGCTCCTGCGCGCGCTTGATCTCGCTGTCCCAGTACGCCCCCTTGACCAGGCGCACCGTCATGCGTCGAGCGCTGTCGCGGGCCAGCGCCGCCACCCAGTCGAGCACCAGCGGCGCGCGGCGGCCGTAGGCCTGTACCGCGAGTCCGAGCCCCTGCCAGGAGCGCGTGGCCGGGTCCCGCGCCAGCGTCTCGACGATGTCGAGCGACAGGTCGAGCCGATCGGCCTCCTCGGCGTCGATGGTGAAGCCGATGCCGGCGCGCGCCGCCCGGCGCGCCAGCTCCAGCATGCGGGGGCTAAGCTGCTCGTTGACCCGCGCGCTCTGCAGCTGCGTGTAGCGCGGCTCGAGCGCCGAGAGTTTCACCGAGATGCCCGAGCGCGCGTGCACCGAGGCCGCCGCCTGAGCGCCCAGGGCCCCGATCGCGTGCGCATAGGAATCGTAGTAGCGCTGCGCGTCCGACTCGGTTCGCGCGCCCTCGCCCAGCACGTCGAAGGAGCACAGCGCCAGTCCCGGCTCGGAGCGCCCGCGCGCCAGCGCGGCGTCGATGGTCTCACCGACGATGAAGGCGTGCCCCAGCAGCTGCATCGACTGGCGCAGCGCCGCGCGCACGATGGGCGCGATCATCGGCCTGGCGAGGCTGGCGGTGGAGAACTGCCCCGACAGCTCTGCCGACACTTCCGGCAGCAGCCGCCCGGCCGCGCCGAGCAGCGTGAACCCGGTTCGCAGCAGCAGGTCGGTGTCGCCCGGAACGCCGGCGGCGCGCACCGCTGCGAGCCGTTCGGCGATCAGCTGGTCGGCGCGCCTGGGGTCCGGCGTGCGCAGCAGCGCCTCGGCCAGGCTCATGAGCGCCTTGCCCTGGGCGCTGTCGAGCGGGAACTGCTCGAGCATCCTGTCGACGAGCGGCCGGGAGCGCCGATCCGCACGGGCCGTCTCGACCCAGCGCGCGGCGCGGGTCGCGGCGCGCTCGAGCGCCGCCCGCGCGACCGACAGGTCGGCGAGCAGCTCCCCGGATGCGTCGGCCTCCGGGCGCAGCGTCGCCGCGCGCAGCTGCGCACGCAGCGCCGCGAGGCCCGTCCCCGTTTGATTCACCTGTTGGGCCGTCGCTCGGTCCATGTCCGCCTGCCTAGTTGATTGCTCTTATGTTATGCTTTTATTTAGAGAATAATTGTCCGTTTTAGCCACTTTAATAGCGAAATCAACTGCCATGAGCCCGAAATCAGCGTCGACCGCGGCCGGCGAGCGCACTCTCGACCGCATCGACCGGCGCCTGCTCGCGCGGCTGCAGCAGGATGGCCGTGCGGCGGTCTCGCAGCTCGCGCGCGAGGTGCACCTCACCGTCACGCCGACGCTCGAGCGCGTGCGGCGCCTGGAGTCCGCCGGGTACATCGAGGGGTACTTTGCGCGCCTGAGCCCCGGCCGGCTCGGGCTCGGCCTGCTCGCCTACGTGGAGGTGCTGCTGGATCGCACCACGCCCGACGCCTTCGAGCGCTTCAAGCAGGTGATGCTGGCGCACGATGAGGTGATGGAGTGCCACATGGTGGCGGGCGGGTTCGATTACCTGCTCAAGGTACGCGTAACGGACATGGAGAGTTACCGCCGCTTCCTCGGCGATCGCATCGCCGCGGTGCGCGGTGTGCAGCAGACGCACACCTACTTCGTGATGGAAGAGGTGAAATCCACGCACCGCATCATCGTGCCGGAGAGCTGAGGACCTCGGCGGTGGCGCGGGCGAAATACTCGAGGTTCTGCGCGCGCAGCCCGGCGATATTCATGCGGCTGTCGTCGGTCATGTAGACGTGATGGCGCTCGCGCAGCTCGCGCACCTGCGGGGCGCCGATGCCGAGGAAGGAGAACATGCCGCGCTGCGTGGCGATGAACCCGAAGTCACGCTGCGGGCAGTGCTGCCGCAGCTGCTTCACCACCTCGTGGCGCAGGCCCTGGATACGCTGGCGCATGGCGGCGAGTTCCGCCTGCCAGCTCGTGCGCAGCGTCGGCTCGGCGAGTATCCCGTGCACGATCGCCGCGCCATGATCGGGCGGCATCGACCAGATGCCGCGCGCGATGCGCACCAGGTGGCTGAAGGCAGCGTCCGCCGCCGCCGGCGTCTCGTTGATCACCTGCAGCGCGCCGGTGCGCTCGCGGTACAGGCCGAAGTTCTTCGAGCACGACACGGCACACAGCACCTCGGGAAGCTCGGCGCTGAACAGGCGCATGCCGTACGCGTCCGCCTCGAGCCCCTCGCCCAGGCCCTGGTAGGCCATGTCGATGAACGGCAGCAGCTGCCGCCGCTTCACCAGCTCGAGCAGCTCGCGCCATTGCGCCGGCGACAGGTCCGCGCCGGTCGGGTTGTGGCAGGAGGCGTGCAGCAGCACCACCGCGCGCGCCGGCAGCCGCCCGAGCGCCGCCGCCATGGCGGCAAACTGCACCCCGCCGGTGGCCGGATCGAAATACGGATAGGGCGCGAGCTTCAGGCCGCTCCCCGACAGCAGCGGGCTGTGGTTGGCCCAGGTGGGCGTACTCACATACACCACCGAATCAGGCGAGACGGCGCGAATCAGCTCCGCGCCCAGGCGCAGCGCGCCGCATCCGCCGGGTGCCTGCACGGTGCGCACCCGTGCGGTGAGGCGCGCCTCGTGCTCCTCGCCGAGCACCAGCCGCTCGATGGCCTCGTTGAACGCGGGGTTGCCCGCCGGCCCGACGTAGCTCTTGGTGCTCTGGCGCGCCAGCAGCGCGCTCTCGGCCCGGCGCACCGCCTCGAGCACCGGCGTCTCGCCGTGATCGTCGCGATACACCCCGACACCCAGGTCCACCTTGCGCGGATCGGGGTCGGCGCGAAACGCCGCCATGAGGCCGAGGATCGGATCGGGAATGACGGACTCGAGCCGTTCGAACATGCTTACTGACTCCGCGGGTCTACTTGCCGGCCAGTGCGCCGAGTGCTTGCTTGCGCGCCGCCTCGAATTCATCGCCGGGCTTCCACGTCGGCATGGCATCGGCCTGGGCGATGAGCCACGCGGACAGCATGTCGAGCTGCGCGTCCTGGATCATGCCGTCGAAGTTCCAGCTGTCGTCGAGCTTGTCGGCCGGCTGATGGTATTTCCTCAGCTCCCACTCCTCGATCTGCTGCCTGCCCCAGAGCGCCGGCCGGCCGATGAAGTCCGTGCCGTCCGCGAAGAACAAGGCCGGCACGCCGATCTTGGCGAACGAGAACTGATCCGAACGGTAGTAGTAGCCGCGGTCGGGGAACTGATCGGGCTTGAGCACCCGGCCCTGGCTCTTCGCGAGCCGCGCGGCGAGCTCGTCGAGCGAGGACTTGCCCATGCTGATCAGGGTCGCATCACGGGTGCGGCCGAAGATGTTGCCGCCGTCGATGTTGATGTCGGCCGCGATGCGGCCGGCCGGGAACGAGGGATGCTGCGCGTAGTAGCTCGAGCCGAGGAGCCCGCGCTCCTCGCCGGCGACGAACAGCGCGAGTATCGAGCGGCGCGGGGGCTGCGGCAGCGCCGCCAGGGCCCGCGCGATCGCCAGCACCTGCGCACAGCCGGAGGCGTTGTCCACGGCGCCGTGATAAATGCGATCACCGCCGGCATCCGGCTCGCCGATGCCGAAATGATCGTGATGCGCCGACAGCACCACGACTTGCGCGCCGAGGGCTGGATCACTTCCGGGCAGCAGCCCGCCGACGTTGGCGGTCTGCACGTGCGACAGTGTGTTGGTGAACGCGACCGAGGTGCGGATGCCGAGCGGCACCGGTTTGAAATCGCGCGAGCGCGCGGCCGCGAGCAGCTTGTCCAGGTCCTGGCCACCCGCCTGTAGCAGGCGCCGCGTCGCCTGCTCGGTGGCCCAGGCCTTCAGGCGCAGCCGCGCCTCGCTCCCCGCCGGCAGCTCGAATTGCTCACCGCCCCAGGAGCTCTGCACCACCTGCCAGGGATAGCCCGCGGAGGCTGTGGTGTGGATGATGATCGCGCCGGCGGCCCGGTGGCGCGCCGCGCTCGCGTACTTGTAGTCCCAGCGGCCGTAGTACAGACGGCGCTTGCCGGCGAACAGATTCGGATCCCAGTCCGGATCGTTGTTCATCATCACCAGGACCCTGCCGGCGACATCCACGCCCTTGAAGTCGTCCCACTGGTATTCCGGGGCCTGGATCCCGTAACCGACGAACACCAGCTCGGCGTCGGTGAGCGCGACGTTGTCACTCTGCAGACCGCTCGCGGCGATGTAGTCGTCACGCCAGCCGAGGTCGACTCGCTGGCCCCTGACCTGGAAGCTCCAGCTCTTCGGGAACTGCGACTTGATGCCGACGATGTCGAACGGCTGCTGCCAGCTGCCGCCGGCGAAGGCGGCGCGGTAACCCATGCCCTCCAGGCGAGTCTGCAGATACAGCCGCGCCAGCCGATCTGCGCGCGTGCCCGGTCCCCGGCCCTCCAGCAGGTCCGAGGACAGGAAGCGCACCGGCGCCTCGAGCGCGCCGCGCGTGATGTACGTGCGTGCCGCCTTCTCGACGGGGGCGGGAAGCGCCGGGGACTGGGCCACGGCCACTGCCGCCACGGCTGCGGTAAACATCAGGCCGAATCGCCCAACAACTGCAAACACGTCCGCTCCTCTCACGCAGCGCGCCTCTAAGGGCCAACCACCACGCCCCAGGGACCGTGGCCGACCGTCACCTTGCCGAGCACGGTGAGGGTGTGGGTATCGATGACCGACACGTCCCCCGAGGGGCCGTTGGCCGTGAGGAGGCGGGTGCCGTCCTCGCTCAGAGCCAGCCCCCAGGGTCGTGCGCCCACGGCGATCTCGCCGATCAGCTTGCCGTCCTGCGGCGAGATCACCGCCACGGTACCGCCGCGACCGGTGCTCACATACAGCCGCCCGTGTGGCGCGTCGAGCACGACGCCCATGGGGCGCGCCTCCTGGCGCAGCTGCACGAGCTGCGCGGCGGGCGCACCACTCGGAAGTGAGATGCGATACACCGACGCGTCGGCTTCCCCGGACACGTAGGCGCTGCGGCTGTCGGGTGTAAAGGCAAGATCGCGCGGGCGCGTGCCCACCAGAACCGTGTGCAGCAGGGTGTGGGTGTGCGCATCGATGATGGCCACGGAATTGCCGCTCTCGCTGGTCACCAGCACCCAGCGGCCGTTGGGCGAGGCGCGCACACCTTCAGGCTCGCGCCCGACCGTAATCCTGGCGACGACGCGTCCGCGCAGCACGTCCAGCACGCTGAGCCGCGCGGCATCCTCATCGGTGACGAACAGCGAGTGTCCGTCGCGGCTGATCTCGACGCGTTCGGGATCGGAGACTCCCTTCAGCAGCCGTGTCTGCTTGAGCGTCGCGGTGTCGATGACCGCCACGCCGTCGGCCTGCCGGTCCCGCGGCAGCTTGGCACACCGCTGCTCGGGGATCGGCGGTGGGCACTTGGGGAGCCCCGTGAGCGCCACGTACAGGCTCGCACCGTCAGGGCTGAGCACCAGTCCCCTGGGCCGCTTGCCCACCGTCACGGTTGCAAGCGCCGCCAGGCGCTGCGTGTCGATGACGGTCACGGTGCCGTCGTCCTCGTTGGAAACATAGGCCCGCGCCGCGCGAGCGCCCGCGGGCAAGAGGAAGACCATCAGCGCCAGCGAGGCCGTAAGCGCGCCGCGCAGGATCGCCGGGCGTAGAGGGATCCACGTCATGGAATCGAGCTCACACGGGTGCCGCAAGGGGCGCAGCATACTCAAAAACGACTTAAGTCCCACCTCGGGCGCCCGGCCGTGATAAGTTACGGCGCCCTATTTAACACTTGGCTGCGCATGTCCGACACCACCCGCAACTCCGACACCACCCGCAACGAGCAGACGCCCCCCCTGGTCTGGACCAATGCTCTGATGTTCGCGCTGACCTTTGGCGCCGCCGCGATCCTCGTGCCGTGGTATGGCCTGACGCGCGGCTTTTCGCCCGCGGCCTGGGCGGCGTTCGTGCTGTTCGCCGGCGCCAACGGCATGGCGATCACGGCGGGCTATCACCGGTTGTGGGCGCATCGCACCTACGAGGCGCACTGGAGTCTGCGGCTGCTGTACCTGGTGTTCGGCACCATGGCGCTGCAGAACAGCGTCTTCGCGTGGTGCAGCGGCCACCGCGCCCACCACCTGCACGTCGACGACGTGGACCGCGACCCGTACTCGGCGCGGCGCGGGTTCTGGTTCTCGCACATCGGCTGGATGCTGCGTCACTACCCGAGCGGCAGGCCCGACTTCTGCAACATCCCGGACCTCAGGCGCGATCCGATGCTGGCGTTCCAGCACCGCTACTACGTGCCGCTCGCGCTGGCGACCAACATCGGCCTGCCGCTCATCGTGGGAATCCTGTTCCACGACCTGTGGGGCATGTTCATCCTCGCCGGCGTGCTGCGGCTGGTGTGGAGCCATCACGTCACCTTTTTCATCAACTCCCTCGCCCACATGTGGGGCAGCCGCCCGTACACCGAGGACAACAGCGCACGCGACAATCCGGTGCTCGCGGTCATCACCTACGGCGAGGGCTATCACAACTTCCACCACATCTTCGCGCATGACTATCGCAACGGCGTGCGCTGGTGGCAGTGGGATCCGACCAAGTGGCTGATCGCGGGCCTGCAGCTGTTCGGCC